>SDBS01000289.1_pt1 | contig 46598 bp, 60 predicted proteins | sample 2277091 | NCBI WGS metagenome assembly SDBS01 (sample SAMN10404972, study PRJNA504765) | marine sediment metagenome | isolation source: marine sediment core GS10_PC15, 163 cmbsf | place: Arctic Ocean: Southern Knipovich Ridge | collected 2010 | reverse complement strand
CCCCTGCTATGCCATCATTTTCCCCGTGCTGGTGCTTGAGGGTGTTTTGTGAACAATGTTTTGAGTTATCGCGGCTAATGGAGCAGAACCGGCAGGCAGCTTAGCCACTTGTTATGCGGCATATAAGGATTATGCGGCATACTACTTATTAGATGCATAAGGAGGATTATGCGGCATAAAAAATATTATGCTTAAATCTATGATCAAACACGAAGAGTACATAAAGAGAACCTATCAATTAGCAAACAGTGCCCAAGAAAAGGGAAACCATCCTTTCGGCGCTTTATTGGTAATTGACAACAAAGTAGTGTTCACTGCTGAAAATTCAGTAATTACTGACAATGACATTACCAGACATGCAGAACTTAATTTGGTCAGTAAGGTAACTCAGGAATTGGATCCCAAGTCATTGAGTCAAAGTATTCTGTATACAAGTACAGAACCATGCGCAATGTGCACCGGTGCCATCTTCTGGGCGGGGATATCGAATATTGTGTATGGTTGTTCAGCAGTTATGTTGGGTGAAATTGTCGGTGGAGCCTTTGTTGTTCCCTGTCGTGAGCTGTTGAAATATGGGAAAAGACAAATAAGTGTTGTAGGACCAGTATTAGAAGATCAAGGAGCCGCTATCCACCGCAATTTTTGGAAAGGTAGTGAGTGAGAATCATTCGGAATCCACACACTACGCAAACTTGTACCCCAATTGGATACCAGAAATCAACCATCTTGAAACTGAAACTCTCGTTATGTCTGAAATCGCAAAAACCCCCACCCCCCCATACTGCGCCGTGATCTTCACCTCCCACAGGACAGAGGGCAATAACGGTTACGGCGAAATGGCCGCACGCATGGTTGAATTAGCCGCCCAGCAACCCGGCTTTTTGGGTGCAGAGTCCGCCAGAGAAAGCGTTGGCATCACTGTGTCCTATTGGGCCGATTTGGAGTCCATCAAAGTCTGGAAGGATAATGCCGAACATATCATCGCCCAAGAGAAAGGGCAGAAAATTTGGTACAAAGAATATAAGACCCGCATCGCGAAGATCGAAAGAGACTACGGATGGGGTCAGGAGCAAGGATGAATCTTAACGACGCAATCTTAATTCCCGGCGGCTACGGTGTCGTTGGGCAGCAGATCATACAAATCGTTCACCAGCGACACCCGGATTTACATCTGGTTCTGGCAGGACGCAATCCAGAAAAAGCCGAACCGCTGATCCGAAACCTGTCGAATGTCAGCACAGTCAAATTGGATCTGGAGCGCCCCAATCCGTTGCAGAAATTTCATGGAAAGCCGGGTGCGATTTTGGCGGTTGTCAACGACAACCACGATTATTTGTTGTTTGACGCAGTGCAGGCTGGAATCCCATATCTTGACATCACCCGCTGGACGGAACGCGTCCGCCTTGCAATGGCACGGGAGGCTGTCAAATCATCAAGTTCACCAGTGATCTTTGCCTCTGCCTGGATGGCCGGAGTGGCGGTAGTGGTTGCTGCAGCTGCCGCCCGCAAATTACACCTTGTGGATACCATTGACATCAATGTGCTGTATTCGTTGAAAGACAAGGCCGGACCTGATTCAGCTGCGTATATGGATCGTCTTTCTATTCCTTACTCCGTAAAAGTTAATGGCAAACAAGAAACAGTTTATCCTATGTCTGACTCTCGAACGGTGACCTTCCCCGGAGGCTACAGGGCGAAAACATATCGCTTCGACACACCGGATCAACTGACATTGCCCGATACACTAGGTGTAAAAACCGTAGCCGCCCGCCTCGCGTTCGACGACTCCTTTTCAAACTGGGCTTTGGTTGCTCTGGTTCGCTCTGGAATTTGGAAACTGTTCAACGGTGAGCGGTTTACGGGCCTGCGTCGTTCGATACTCTTCAACCCAGGGGAAGGCGGCTCCCATGAAATCATCATTGAGTTATGCGGCATAGATAGGGTCGGTCAACAGAAATCTCTTACGGCGACCATTGCGGATCCCAAAGGCCAGACCCACCTGACTGCCCTGGGCGCAACGATCCAGTTGGAACGTCTGCTCGGACTCGATGGCGCTCCAGCTCCTGCCGCCGGGATCATTTTTCCAGAGACAACTCCACAGTTGGACGCGGCGCTGAAATTACTGAACGATTTTGGCGTCTCTGTGGCGATTGGGTGACAGAATCCCGAATCATCTCGTAATCAGGTCAATCGAGAGTTGATAGCATTTATCCTTGACAGTATACCGTCTGGACGGTATACTGTTTTGTATGAAACAAAAAGACATCTCATCTGCAACACGTACTGGAATTCTCGATGCGGCAAACAAGATTGTCCTAAACAAAGGAGTGAGCGCGCTGACGTTGGAAAGCGCGGCGCGGGAAGCCGGAGTCAGCAAAGGCGGCCTCCTGTATCACTTCCCCAATAAAAACAGCCTGATCAAAGGAATGGTCGAGCATCTCATTTCCGCATTTGAGTCAGCGCTGGAACGGGAATTACTCAAAAGTGAGGGTGATTGGTTGGCGGCATATATCCGTGCATCGTTCCAGGACACCCCCGAACATGACAAAATCAGCGGCGCTTTATTTGCTGCCGTTGCCAATGAGCCGGATTTGCTCAAGCCTCTGCAGGAGCGTTTCGTCGAATGGCAGCAGAAATCTGAAGAACTTGCGCCTACTCCAGAAATTGGGACCATCATTCGGCTGGCCTTGGACGGTCTTCTGATCTCTGACCTGCTCGAATTTGCCCCACTCTCGCCTGCAGCACGCAAGAAAATGCTAGACGCTCTAATCGAATTGGCGAAAAAAGAGTTATAAATGAACGAAGATAAACGTTTTCTCGATCAAGTTGTGATCATCCTCGGCGCGACTGGAGGCCTGGGCACAGCATTTGCGCACGCATTTGCCGCCGAAGGCGCACGATTATTATTGGCCGCGCGCAGCCAGGAAAAATTGGATACCCTGGCCGAAGAACTCTCTACTCCGATCCAAACTTACTCTATTGACATCACGAACGCTGATAGCCTGGATGCTCTCGCCACGTTTGCGATGACCAAATTCGAGCAAGTGGATGTCGTCGTTAACGCCACCGGGGTAGATGTGCGCAAACCTTTTGGGGAACATACCTTGCCCGAGATCCAACGCACACTTGACGTAAATTTGTCCGGCGCTATTCTGCTGACCCGCGCTTTTTTACCCTTCATGCGCGCACAAGGGGATGGCACGATCGTCCACGTTGGCGGGTTCGCCGATGGACGGCTGGCCTTCCCATACTACAGCGTGGACGTGGCAAGCCGGGCCGGGGTGGCTTCGTTCATCGAATCGATCAACCGGGAAATCAAGGGCAGCGGGATCACGGTCACATACTTTTCTCCCACAACCGCCGATACGGAGGCCGAACGTCCCTATCATGAAATTTGGCGGGAAATGGGACTTGAGATCGCATCCCCCGGAGAGGTCGCTGAAGCCCTGTTGGATACAGTGGCTCGACGCAAACCTATCCACATCATGGGTGGAGCAGGCGCGAGCTTCTTAGCCAAGCTGAACGCTGCCTGGCCGCACCTGGCTGATGCAATCATCATGCGCCGCTATGGGCAGATTCTCAAGCGCCATTTGGGCCAAGCTGAGGGTTTGCTAGTAGCAAGTTCACAAGCTCCGAACAAAGCCCCCTGGCTGCGATATCTGGGGCTTGGGCTGGTGGTTCTTTCCTTTGTGTTGTACGGCGGCTTGTTGCTCGTGCCGTGTGTTCCGTGCAATCTGCAAGAAAAAGCGGTACTCTCGTCGGGACTGGTCGTGAGCGGCGAGGCTGTGTTTTGGATCGGCGGTGTGATTTTAGGGAAAGAAGTGATCACGCGCTATCGGCGATTATTAAATCCTTGTAATTGGGGATCAAAGTGATGCAAGCTAAATTATCAATCCGAACGGTTGTTAATACAGACGCGTCAACAGACCAAATGAAGAAAAAAAGCCCAATACAATTCCCAGAAATTACAAAATAGAAGAATGACAGCATTGAACAATCCCAAGAGCATTTTGATCGTTTACCATTCTGGCTCAGGCAGTACACGAACAATAGCAGAAGTCTTCAAAACAAAACTATCGCAATCATTCGCCATTGACATAGCTCAGGTTGGCCCAAATCCTGACTATCAAATCATGGCTAATTTTGATTTCTTACTTTTCGGATGCCCCACATATCATTGTAGACCTTCAACATCTATGCTGGAATTTGTTGAGAATATGCCTGCGGGAGTTGGGGGGCAGCAAAAGGCATTTGTTTTTACAACTTACGGCTTATACACAGGGAATAGCCTAAGGATCCTTATCAAGGCGCTTCAAAAAAAGAATATTGTTACAACGGGGTATCTAAAGATAAGAGGTCCGGCCAGTGATGGAGCTTTGCTATATCCGTCTTCACTTTCTTTTATGTTTGAATACGAGAAGAAAGTGAAGGAGAAACTCGAAGCTGCAATTTCAGAGATTGAACATTCACTGGCTTCACAGACTTCGAAATTAAGCTGTCCTGCCTTTAAATGGTATGTACCCCTTAATGAAATCGTTACATTCTTTGGAGAGAGAGCATACAATAGCTACAGGGATAGGTTGCATATACTTGATGAGAAATGCACCAACTGCAATCTTTGTGTGAAGAATTGTGAAAGAGAGAGTTGGGCAGAAGGAACAGAACAGCCTGTATTTGATCCTGTAAATTGCGAGTTTTGCCTGGAGTGCGTCCATAATTGTCCCTATAACGCAATTGTATTCACGGAAAAAATGAGTGATAAACCGAGATTGAACAGAGCATTCTACCGAAAATTAAAAACTGGTTTGCTCAACAACAAGAAAGTGTTCGTTGAAAATTGATCATTATAAACAAATAAGCGCATGAATCGGTTTTTGAAAGGCGGGTCAAGGCCATCGAAATTGCAATCAAGCTCTATATCCATCTCGAGGGGACGTTTTTTATCTTTTACTTTTAAAAACTGCGAGAACAACTTGTATAGCTGATGTCATTGGATGAGCCTCTGAGCTGCTAATTCCTGACCATAGGGGGGAAATACGAAGGATTTAGTATGAACGATTTGAACGATTTGGTACGATTTGGTATTGACATTGGGAGATGTAGCGCGTATACTCGGTAAGCAACGTTCACTGAGTATATGTCTATAACCAACCTCACCCCACAAGCACGCCGCCAGGCACAGACCCGCCGCGACATCATCCAAAACGCGCGCCAGATGATCGTCGAGCAGGGAACCGGCGGCCTGTCCATCCGCGCCCTGGCGGACAGCCTTGATTACACGCCGGGGGCCTTGTACAAGTATTTCGGCAGTAAAGATGAACTGATTGACGCCGTGCGCGCCGATTGTTTCGACAGGCTCAACACCTTTATCGCAGCACGCATTCAACCCACCGAGAGCGCGGCCGAGATGCTCCTAAACGGCGGTATGGCATACGTCGAATACGCCGGGCAGCATCCGCAAGAATACCATCTCATGTTCAACATGGAACCCTCCCGGGCGACCTCCGGCGAGCAGCGGGAGACAGCCATGAGATCGCTGCTCCAAATTGTGCAATATGGGATCGAGCAGAGACAGTTTGCGCCGCAAGAAGACTATGACACCGCCGCAATTACCTATCATTGCTGGGCAACCGTACATGGGATTGCTTCTCTGCAAGCGACCGTTTTACTCGGTGAGCTTGATGATCTGCTGGCTGTCAGCCGGGTCATCCTGAAAAAGGTGATAGATGGATTTACAACCTAATTTTTTTACAAATTAAGGAGCAAACCAAATGATTCCAACATGGATTGACCAGAATGAATACCCTTTCACCCCTCAACAATTCTCCCTGCCGATGGGAACGATGAGCTACGTGGATGAAGGGAATGGAGAACCGATCGTGATGGTGCACGGAAACCCTTCCTGGTCGTTTGAGTTTCGAGCGCTGATTAAACATTTTTCCAAAACCCACCGCTGCATTGCCCCCGACCATATAGGCTTCGGTTTATCCGATAAACCTACTGACTGGTCGTATCTCCCAGAAGAACAGGCAGTCAATCTCGAAGCCTTTCTGGAATCGCTCGATCTCGAAAATATCACCCTCATCGCCGGCGACTGGGGTGGCCCAATTGGGCTTTCGTATGCTATCAACCATCCTGAGAAAATCAAGAATATCGTCCTCACCAACACCTGGATGTGGTCAGCGAAAAATGATTGGTACTATCAAGCCTTCAGTGGTTTTGTCGGCGGGGCGATTGGCCGCTGGTCAATTCGGAAATACAACTTTTTTGCCAACACGATCCTTAAATCTATTTACGGCGATAATAGCAAGCTAACCCCTGAAATCCACCGGCATTTCCTCATGCCGCTCGCCAATCCCGAGGAAAGAAAAGGATGTTGGACCTTCCCCAAGCAGATCATTGCCTCCTCCGATTGGCTAGCCGATCTCTGGTCGCAGCGAGACGCGCTAAACGGCAAGATCAAGCTTATTGCCTGGGGCATGAAAGACATCGCCTTTCGGGAAAAAGAACTCAACCAATGGGTCGAGTATTTCCCCGATGCGAAGGTGGTGCGCTATGCCGATGCGGGTCATTTTGTCGCTGAAGAAAAACCGGATGAATTGATCCACGAACTGACAGCCATTCTCTCAGATTAACACCTGCGCGTATCTTTGTGCCATTCGTGTAACAAAAATGAACAACCCCCGCCTGGCCTTCTTAGTCTACGCCTACAACCTGGCCGAAGTCACTCGCGCCATCGAAGTGGCAAAAGCCCTGCGCGAGCGCGGCGTCGAAATCCACTTCTTTACCCATGGCGGGACGCATGAAGCCCGTATCTCGGAGGCTGGTTTTCCACTCACTACTTTGAAGCCCCTGATTTCACCGGAAAAGCACGCCTATCTGATGGATTTAGATCAGGGACTGCGCGTGGGTCAGCCCTTTACCGTCCCGGAATGGACAGCACAAGTGGAAAGCGAGATCGCCACGCTCCTGGATTTTCGGCCTACTGCTGTTTACGCGGGGATGAATCTACCCTCGACGATTTCCGCCCGCGCCGCGGGACTCCCCCTCATCTACCTGCTGCCAACCCCGGGCACGCCACCCTATTTCGATCATAATCTGGGGCAATTCCCCGACCAATACGAAAATACCCTAACCCGCCTGATCCCCCAACGCTGGAAAGACCGCGGTCTGAATTGGATAATGCCGCGCCTGCGCGTAGGAACCGGCCCCTTCAACCGTGTTGCCCGGCGCTTTGGCGCGCCGCCCGCGCGTACACTCTGGGATATGATCCACGGCGATCTCAACCTGCTGACCGATCTCCCCGAATTAACCGGGCTGCCCGCCGAAGCGTTGCCCACCGATTTTCGCTATGTCGGGCCGATCTTCGCCCATCTGCCCATGCCCGTTCCCGATGAAGTCAAGCAAGTTTTCAGCCGCCCGGGCTTGAAGATTTTCTGCGCGATGGGCAGTTCCGGCCCGCCCGAATATTTGCACGCCGCGGCCACCGCCTTACGTGACAGCGGGCACAATGTCGTTATCGCGACCACAATTATCCTTGATCCCGCCGAGTTGGAGCCATTGCCGGAAAACATCTACGCCACGCGCTACCTGCCCGCGCCCGAAACCAACGTCCTGGCGGATGTAGCCGTTATCCACGGGGGGCAGGGGACCGTGCAAACCGCCTGCTGGGCCGGGACGCCCGTCGTGGGAGTGGGCTTCCAGTTCGAGCAGGATGCCAACCTTGAGATGCTCGTCCGCGCCGGGATGGGAGTGCGCATCCCAATGCGCGAGTATTCCGGTGAGCGGGTGCTGGCCGAGGTGGAGCGAGTAACAAAGGGTGGGGGGTATCGGGATAATGCTGCGCGGATTCAGCGGTTAGTGCGCGCCACAGATGGGGCAGCAAATGCGGCAACGGCAATCCTGGATTTTATTTCACCGTGCGATGACTGAATAGGAGACCTCAATGGATAAGAAAATTCGGAGGTTAAGAATCAGTTACTGGACTGGCGCGATAGTGGATGGATTCGCTGCGCTGGCGATGATCTTCCCTGGGTTGGGGAAAAGGATGTTCGGTTTGATGGATTTCAATCCGGGGCCGGATTATACTTTTGCGATGGGCATGGGTGCATCCTTGATGCTCGGCTGGACGGCGCTGCTCCTGTGGGCCGACAGAGACCCCCTGGCGCGCAAGGGGATTTTGCTCCTCACGGTCTTCCCGGTAATTTTCGGCATAGTGATTGCAGAAATTATGGTCGTTACGTCGGGGTTGATCCCGGTCGACAGGATGATACCGCTCTGGGTGATACAAGCCGCTCTCTCGATCCTGTTTATTTTCAGTTACCAGAATGCCAGGGAAGTATAATAGTCTACGACCAAAATCCTTGACGTCTTACTAATCCGTAACTATAATAGTTACTAAACAGGATTTAAACCCGATGAGTATCAGCAGCCGTTTTGCCGTTGCCACTCACGTTTTGACATTGTTGGCGCTTGAAAACAAGGATGAACCTACCACCTCCGAATATCTGGCAGGGAGCGCGGGGACGAATCCGGTGGTCGTCCGGCGCATCCTGAGCTTATTGGGCAAAGCGGGGTTGGTGGTTGCCTTTTCGGGCAGCGGCGGCGGTGCAAAACTGGCCCGCATGCCCCATCAGATCACGCTGCGGGATGTGTTCCAGGCCGTTGAACGTTCCGAGTATTTGTTCTCCCTCGGCCAGCGAAAAAAGAACTTGCGCTGCATTTGCAGCCGCAATATCGAACCCATCATCCAGGATGTATTCCAACAAGCAGAAATTGCCATGACGGATACGTTTACTGGAATCACTATCGCGCAGGTCGCACAGCAGGTTGTGGAAGCAGAAAGCAAATAATTTTTTCGTTCAAACTGTAACAAATAGAGTTACGAAAGGAGTACCCTATGAAAATCGCAGTACTTGGCGCCGGAAATATCGGCGGCACAATCGGTAAAAAGTGGGGCAACGCAGGCCACGAAATCATCTTTGGTGTACGGGACGTGAACAGCCCCAAAGTGCACGCCCTCTTGGCGGAGATCAAAACCGGGGCTGTGACCGCACCGGTAGCAGAAGCAGCCACGAGCGCGGAAGTGATCCTCCTTGCCATTCCTCACGCAGCCGTGGCAGAGACCATTCAAGCCAACGCCGCCGCGCTGGAGGGCAAAATCATCATTGACGCTACCAATAAATTTGGCGCGCCGGTGGTGAACAATATCGCCGTAATCTCGCAAAACCTACCTGGAGCTACCATCTTCCGGGCTTTCAACTCCCTGGGATGGGAGATTTTCGCCCACCCTAAGTTTGGAGAAACCACCACCGATCATTTCTACTGCGGACCGGACGGCGAAGAACGTTTGCTGGTTAAGCAGTTGATCGCCGAGGTAGGGGTGCGCCCGGTGTACGTGGGCGGCCTGGAAACCGCGCCAACGGTGGACGCTCTCGGCACGTTGTGGATGACGTTGGTCTTCCAGCGCGGCATGGGGGGGCATCTGGCATTCAAAATGCTGACAGATTAGTCAGCTTTGTCCTGCCCGTTTTTCCAGGTGCGAACTAGACCTTTCGGCGATACGCTCCTCGAAGGCCGGCGATATACTAGCCTAAAAGGAGATGATTATGAATAAAAACATACTGGTAGAACTTTCTGACGCATTAGCAGATGCCGCCGAACAGGCTGGCGAATCCACAGTGCTGGTCAACGCCCGCCGACGCATCCCCGCCAGCGGGATCGCCTACAAGGACAATTTGATCCTGACAGCCAACCATGTCGTCGAGCGAGACGAGGACATCAGCATTGTGCTTCCCGACGGGAACGAAGTGTCTACATCCATTGCCGGGCGTGATCCCGGCTCCGACTTGGTCCTGCTCAAGCTGGAGCGCGCCGCTGCAACCCCCGCCGCTGTTACCAAATCTCCCGCGCGCGTCGGGCAGATTGCGCTGGCGCTGGGACGCCCCACCTCGGAGGGCATCCAGGCCAGCCTCGGCACGGTCAGCACGATCGCCGGACCTCTGCTCACCCATCGCGGTGGCATGATCGAGCGCTACATCCGCACCGACAGCATCCCTTACCCTGGCTTCTCCGGCGGCCCGCTCGTGGCTGCCGACAGCTCGGTGCTTGGCCTCAACACCTCCGGCTTGGCGCGCGGCGCGGCCATCACCATCCCGGTCGAAATCGCCTGGAAAGTCGCCGAAACTTTGGCAAAGCACGGCCACATCCGGCGTGGCTACCTCGGCATCCGCAGTCAAGTGGTAGAAATCCCCTCGGAGGCGCAAAATCTGATTCAACGGGAGCAGACCGCAGGTCTGCTGGTAGTAGGCGTCGAGGACGACAGCCCGGCGGCTAAGGGCGGCCTGATGGTCGGCGATATCCTGGCAGGCGTGAGCGGCGAGCCTATCACCCATCACGATGAACTCTTTGCCATCCTCACCGGCAAGTTGATCGGCCAGTCTACGCCCATCGAAGTGCTGCGCGGCGGCCAGCCGCAGACGGTAAACATCGTCATCGGGGAGCGCTAGGATGGACTTCAACGGCTCCTTTACCCAATCGCTGGATGAGCTTGTCCAGTGCGTGCTGCCCTCACTGGTCCTCGTGCGCGGCCGGCGCTGGGGCGCGGGAGCGGGCATCGTCTGGAGCGCCGACGGTCTGATCCTTACCAACAACCACGTGGTCGGGCGACGCTCCCCGCTGGTGAAACTGCATGATGACCATGAGTTCGAATCCCGCCTGCTGGCGCGCGACCCCGAGGTGGACCTGGCCCTGTTGTCTATCGATGCCTCGCGTTTGACTCCGCTCGAACCTGCTTCCGTTCCGGCGCGTGTTGGTGAGATGGTATTCGCCTTCGGGCATCCCTGGGGGCAGCGAAATACTGTGACCAGGGGCATTGTCAGCGCCCTGCTGACCGCTCATACGCGGGGCGGCAAAAGCTTCCCCGTCCTGCGTACGGACGCGCCGCTGGCGCCCGGAAATTCCGGCGGGCCGCTAGTGAACACGAATGGCGAGTTACTCGGCGTCAATGCCATGATTATGGGCGGCGACCAGAGTATTGTCATCCCTGTTTCGGTCGTCGAAGAATTTGCCGGCAAGGCTGTGGCGAAAAAGCGGGGAAATCGTCCGGCGCACACCGTCCCGGAGGGAGTGCTTTGATCCGTGTGACGGTTGTCTCGCCCAACCCAGCCCTGCGGGTTGGATTGCGGGAATTGTTAGGGGACGCCCCAGAGATCAGCGTGCTGGGCGAAACCGCTAACCTCGATACGCTGGATAAAGAAACCGAGGTACTCGTGCTGGCCTCGGTCTTGCCCCACGAATTTGCACAATTGGATGCAGACGCGCCTGCAATCCTGCTGCTTTCTGACGATTCGATGGAAGTGCAGCAGCTCACGGGAGCGGACCTGCCAGCCTGGGGTGCTTTGTCGCCAGACGCAACGGAAGATGAACTGATAGCCGCCGTGCGCGCGCTGGCAGAGGGCCTGTGGGTGGGCACGCCGGGTTTGATCCGGGATTTGCTGCGAAAACCAAACCGCGTGGAGCTGGTCGGCGGGGAAGATTTACTCGAACCGCTGACCGCCCGCGAGGTAGAAGTCCTACAAATGGTCGCGCAGGGGTTAGCGAACAAGCAGGTTGCGCTTGCACTGAGCATCAGCGAGCATACGGTCAAGTTCCACTTGTCATCGCTGTACGCGAAGTTAGACGTGACCAGCCGTACGGAAGCCATTCGCGCAGGAATGCAGCGTGGGTTGATCGTGATCTAGCATAAAAGAAACGAGTCAATGATGGATACTGATCAGAAAATCGCCCTCGTCACTGGCGCCAACCGCGGTATTGGCTTAGAGGTCTGCCGCCAGCTTGCCCAGCAAGGGGTCAGGGTAATCCTTACCAGCCGAGACGCATCCAAAGGTGAAGCCGCTCAACAAAAGTTATCGCAAAATGGGTTGAGCGTAGATTTCCAGCTGCTAGACGTGACGGACGAGGAAAGCATTCGTCGTCTGGAAGCGTCTGTGAAGAAGGAATACGGCCGTCTTCACATCCTCATCAACAACGCCGGCATCTACAACGACAACCGCCACAGCCTGCTGACCGTGGAGATAGATGTGATGCGCCGAGCGATGGAAACAAACGCCTATGGCCCGCTCATGCTGTGTCAGATGTTTGTTCCGCTGATGAGAAGGAGGGCTACGGCCGCATCGTCAATGTCTCCAGCGGCATCGGCGAGCTAACCAGACTCGGCCCCAACCACCCGGCTTACCGCATCTCCAAAATCGTGCTGAATATGCACACTCGCATCCTGGCCGGTGAGCTGCAAGGAACAGGCATCCTGGTCAACGCCGTATGCCCCGGCTGGGTGCGGACCGATATGGGTGGTCCCGGTGCGCCCCGCTCCGTCGAAGAAGGCGCTGACACCGTCGTCTGGCTGGCAACCCTGCCCTTTGGCGGACCGCAGGGCGGCTTCTTCCGGGATCGAGAACCGATCCCGTGGTAGGTTTATCAGTACTGACAAAATTGCAGGAGATACACTAAACATAACTTATTCTTCAAGCTCATTCCTAAAACCCACATTTTCCTGTACCGGTTGACAAACGGTCGTTTTGGCAGCCAAATGTGCGGATTCAATCCCTCGTCCGCACAACGAATGGGGTGGAGAAAACGGCGGATGCGATTTTGGAGTTCGTCTAAGCGCACAAAGCTATTAACAAAAAGTTACCGAATCCCCCTTAGACGAAAACGCCCGACAGTTGAATATGTCGGGCATTTTCGTTTTGGTTATGCCTATCCACCGTGCAAAGCCTGCATGAATCCGGGTAAATAAATGGCCGCGGCAACGAGTGCCGCAAGCACCACCACGCCGATCATCACATAAACAACGATTTTTGATTTACTCATCTTTTTCTCCTTTGAAAGATAGGGATCTGGAATCGGGTATTAGGAAAAAGGCAGTCTTGTCCCCAATTCCTGATCCCTGGTTCCTGTTTTTACTCATACGCTAACACCTCATGCACCGGCATTTCCGTGGCGTTGACGGCTGGCAACGAACTGGCGATAGCTGTAAGTACCAGCACGATCCCAAACCAAATTCCCACACCCGAGGCCGAATATGCGATCACCAACGGCGCTTCGATGAACAGATTGCCCGTGACGTTTCCAATCAAGCGGGTGAGCGGAATTGAGATGAGGATGGCCAGCGCCCAGCTCAACAAGCCGATGAAAATCCCCTCTCCCAAAATGATTTGCAGCACCTTGAGCGACTTTGCCCCCACCGCCCGCATCACGCCAATTTCCCGACGCCGCTCCAGCACGTTGAGACTCATCGTGGAGGCCAGCCCCAATCCGCTGACAGCAGCCACCAAGATTGCCATAAGCATCAACAGGGTCACGATGATGTAGAAGTGATCCACCAAAACTTGACGTCCATCCTGAGATGTGCCTGCTTCGGCGACATCTACATCTGTAGCAAGTAGTGCGGATTCAATCGCTTGCAGGGATTTTGCTTGTCCGGCGGCACTATGCTCAGTGGTAAGAACTGTGATCGCGTTTGTTTTTCCATCCATCCCAGCCAGAGGAGCAAAGTAACTCTGATTGACATAAGTGACATTTGGCCCGATCTGGCGCACAATGCCCACTACCGTCCAGGTGGTTGCCTGCCCATTGAGTTCAATATTCACTTCATTACCGACGGCCATCGAAGGCTCGTGGTCCAAGAGAACCTGGGTGATGACCAGTGCATTTTCATCATCGGGGCGTAGCCAGCGACCCTCTATCAGTGGCAGAGAAAGCATCGAGGTTTCGGGTGGCAGACCTATCATCCGGAAGGGGTTACTGTTATCTCCATCCAAATAAATTAAGGATGGTTTCGCTTCGCTCCAAGCTTCCACATCCACAACTTCCGGAATATCCCCCAGCGTTTCATCCAGTTTTTCGATGGCATAAGGCTGTTTTAGGCGTAGCATCGCGTCGAATCTACGTGAGGCGAATTCGGCTTCGGTGGTTTTTTTCCAGGATGCACCAACATTGAGCGCAACCATGAAGACCGCCCCCCCGACAGCTAGAGAGATCAATACCAAAGCCAGGCGTCCCTGACGGCGAAAGGTGTTGCGAAGAGAGAGCAGCAGCGTGCGCCCCAACCCTTGAACGCCCCCCAAAAGCGCATCAATCGGGCGAGTGCCAATGGCATTCTCGCTTACGCCAGTAGTGCTGATTGCCTCGCGGACGGTGATGCGGCTGCCCTTGTAGACGGGGAATGCCGCGCCGATGATGGGAATCAGCAGGGCGGCGACGATTTGAACCAGGTACACCCAACCAGCCACACGATAGCTGGCGATCTCGAAATTGAGCGTGGCAGCGGCAAAGCCAGCGTAGGCGCGTCCCGCCCAGGCTCCGAGCGGGATGCCAATCGAAAGGGCCAGCAGACCCAAAACCATCACCGTCCCCAGATAGATCCCGGCGATTTGCTTCCTGCGCGCGCCGACCGTTTTCATCACGCCGATCTGGCGCATCTGCTGTTCGATTAATGCGGAAATCATCGTAGTTACCAACATGCCACTGAGCAGCAGCGCCAGAACACCGAATGCCTCCAGGATGAAGAGCAGCGTCATCATCTGGGAGTTATGGGGATGTTCGCCGGGAACCAGGATTTTGACGCGGCTGACGGTGGTTCCGTTGCTTTCCAGCCCGGCGCGCAAGCTGTTGGCCGTGAGACGATTTGACTCCTGATCCATTGCGTTTTCAGCCGTCACGATGCGCAATTCGTTGAAGGCCGGCGCTTCGCCAAGCTGCGCCAGCCCGTCGGCGGTGATATAGCCGTAGGCGACCCCTTCCATCCAACTGGGCGCCTGCCCCGGATCGTGGACGATACCGGTGATGGTCAAAGGTTGGGGCGCGCCCCCGGCCGTTTTGATCACGGCCACATCGCCAACGTCCTGTTGGATGAGCTGCAGCGCCGAGCGTTCGATCAGAATTTCATCCGCCGCTGGGGTCCAGGCGCCCCGTTCGGGGTAAAAGGTGCTGACACGCAGGTCATCGAAATCATCAATCACAAAGAGATAGATACTGATCCACGTGTTTGTGCCCATCTGATAACGAGCAACTACAGTGCGCCGCGCTTCTGCCTCAGCGATCTCGGGGCGGGCCTGGATGGATTGAACCAGATCATCGTCAATTCCCTCCACGTAGAGAACCGCCGAGGCCGGATTGGTATCCATATAATTGCGGTTCATCTCGCGTATTAGGATGGTGTAGGAGGTCAGGATAGAGCCAACGCCGACGATGCCAATGGCGATAGCGAGGACGACGAGGATGGTGCGGGTTTTGTTGATCCACAGGTCACGCAGGGCTTTGCGCCAACGGGTGCTAAACATGGGCTACCTCCATTATCTGCTGCTGCGTGCCGCTGCCGTTTACGCCATTCACAATACGGCCGTCGACCAGCGTGACAATGTACGAAACCCGGACCGCTATGTCACGCTCATGTGTGACCATCACCACGGTCTTGCCATCGGTAGACAGGTTCTCAAACAGCGTTAAGACATCATCGGCCGTCTGCGAGTCCAGATTCCCTGTCGGCTCATCGGCGACGAGGATGGGTGGGTCGTTGGCTAAGGCGCGGGCGATAGCGACGCGCTGTTGTTGCCCGCCGGAAAGCGTGGCCGGGAACTTGTCGGCCTGGTCGGCGATGTCAACGCGTTCCAGCAGGCTGAAGGCGCGGGCGCGCCGCTCGCGCGGGGTGTAGACATTGCAAAAATCCATCGGCAGCATCACGTTTTCGACCACCGTCAGCGTGGGCATCAGTTGAAAGAATTGGAAGACTACGCCGATGTTGCGCCCGCGCCATTCGGCGATCTCGTCCTCGTCCAGGGTGGTGACAGCCGTGCCGTTGATAGCCACCTGACCGGAGGTGGGCCGGTCGATGCCAGTCAGCATATTCAGCAGGGTGGATTTGCCGCTGCCAGACTTACCAACCACGGCAACAAATTTTCCTTCTTCGATTTGCAGGTCAACGTCTTTCAGCGCAGTGAAAGATCCGGCAGCCGTTTCGTATGCCTTCGTGACCCCGCGCAAGTCAATCAGGTTGCCGCCGTTCGATTGGGTGGCTTGCTGTGTAGTTTTTCGATGGTTGAATGCGTGCTTGTTCATAGATAGTCGTCTCCGTTTTCTAAATTGGTCTTGACCCAAGATTTACGTTGTCGTATACTGTGTTTGTTGTTGAACATCGTGTTCGGCATCAGTTTACGCGATTGGTCACAAATGGTCAATAATCAAATCTTCAAAAATGTTCAATACTGAACAAAAGAGAAAAATTGTACGGAAATGGAGCAACACAAATGGAAAATTTAAAGTAAATCTACGCGTCCAGCACCCCCGCCAGCTTTTACAAGATGCGTTCATCACGCTTGTTTTGGATAACGGGTACGACAAAAAATAAAGAGGCTTTAGCCGGTTTTTATACTGGCTAAAGCCTCTCCTTGTCTATTTGAGGGGGCTGCCCCACAAAGCCCTGAAAATCTTACTGCAAAGTACCCTGTATCCAAATGGGGCTAGACCAGGCTTTCGCGCCATCGCTCATGACCAATTTGACCAGGAAGTATTTCTGGCTCCGGAAAGAAGGAATAGTGTATGTCCAGTTGACTTGAGCCTCGTTGGGTTCGACTATTTCAATGATTTGCGCTGGTTGACCAGACCCATAAACACCCTCGTAGAGTTCAATGCGGGCGACGCTCAAATTGGGGTCGGAAGCGTCCACGGTCAGCAACACTTTGGAACCATTGGCTGTAATTTCCTGTCCCATCGTGTACCCATTTGCCCGCAGCATCAGGCGCAAATCGGGGGCTTGCGTGGCATAGGTACGGCGGGCGCGGAAGGCTTCTGTCAGTCTGGCACTGGTCAGCCCGTCAGCCCAGACCCCAGTACCCACATCCAACGATCCCCATTCTGCCAGGTTGCGATAGCTTGCAGAAGCTCCAACGTGCCAGCCCTCGCTTAAGAGCCATAGATACCATTCCGAGAAATCAAAGTCGGGTTCAAATGGATCTTCATTGACAAAGAGATCTGCCGTAGTCCAGCTATTGTCAGCTTCCGCGCTGTAAAAATCACCAAAATCTCCAACCTGTGGATGAAAGAAAATACCAAAGCCGAGATCGTCTTCCTCTGTCCAATCATATACGTCGCGCCACACACCCATAAAAACAGGGGAATGCTCATCTGCGCCAACGTATAGCGCCGTTCCCGAAAACAACGGTTCAAACCACTCGACTATATGGTTGTGCATGGAAGGACCTGATTCGCGCGCGAAGGGATCATTTTCCAATCGAGCCGCCCCGCCGGGAACACCAGCGGGGGATGGGCAATCGAGCATTACAGCCGATGTATCCATCTCTTGCCCCGCCCAGGCCACAAATTCACCGTCAACTGTTGCTTCTGCAACTGCATCTGTCATATCGACAAATGACTCGTCAGAAACAGAACCGAGGTGGGGAGAGAGGATAAGAAAATCGAGGTTAGACTCATCTCGCGCATAAGCTAAGGCTTCGGCAAAAGTACCGTGTCCTATATCTTTACGATCATTGGTGTGAGCGTGGGTATTGCCGTAGTACAGGTCATATTCATAGTTTGGCTCTTCGAGCGGCAATGGGATGTACACTCCTTGGCTCACATTCGTGCTGCGTTTGTATTTGATGTAACCAAACCCGCTCAGAACAACTATGAGGGGTACTGCAATTAACATGACGATTACTTTCTTGTATTTTGACATTTTACTGGTCTCCTTTTTATTTTTCATTTGGACAAATCGCATCGCTCTTGGATTTGAACTTGCTCCCGTTTAACGGGCAGATGTTCTTCCCCCAGCAGATTTTCGTTAAACGAAAGCAAGCCAAAATACCTTATGTTATGCTCCAGGCACAGGTGTCACGCGCGTGGCGGCGCAGAGCGTCCAGAAATAATCTTCATCATATTTTGGGAAAAAGATAATTGTGTACATTTTGAATGTACAATCTCCCTTTATCTGGTTTTTCCAATACAGTAAAAATATGACTTAAAGAAGAATTCTCTCTTTCTTACTTCGGTTAATTCCTTTTTCATCATAGAGCATAGTTCTATGCTATTTTGATGACCTTTATATGTTCCACCAAATGCTTTTGCTAGAAATATGGTAAGAGGATTTAAACGAGCAAGCCAACCAGGTGCTAATTGCATATCGCCAATAATAATTTCCCCTTGTTTCTTAACATAAGAAAACAAGTTGTAATATGCTGATTTGTATTCTGGAATTATTGACATTCCTAAAGTACAAACACCAACATCAAATTTTTTATCAAGTTTGTCCTTGAATTTAGTGATGTCAGCTTCAATCAACTCAACATTTTCCCATTTATTCTTTCTAATTTTTTCCTTTGCCTTATTTAACATTTCAGAGGAAAAATCGATGCCGACAATTTCCCCATCTTTGCCAACCTTCCTTAAAATATGAGGGAAATCTAAACCAGTTCCACAGCAAAATACTAAAACGCTATCTCCGCTTTTTAAAGATGAATCATTAAATGCTAACTTTTTATATTTTCCAGAGAAGTGCGAAATTGGTAAATCGTATGTTTTAGCCATTTTACCTGCGTAAATTGCCTCGATTTTTTTTGATTCAAAAGTCATTTTAAACCTCCTGTGTTAGTGTAAAAAGCTTTCTAACAGTTTTTTTGAAAAAGATTTTTTTGACATGGTTTTATTCTCCTTAGAAACAGTGTTAGAATATGTATTCCTTAGAATGAATTATACATTCTTAGGAATGTATTGTCGAGAAGCAAAATTAAAATCCACAAGGAGATTATGATGCAAAATCACAAACAGGAAATAGCAGGAAATATCGCCACCCTCTTAGGCATCACCAGTCATCTATATACAGCACGAATGAATAAACTATTGAGCAAATATGGTTTTACTCTCTCTCAATTTTCAGTGTTGTCGCATTGTGATGAAAGCTGGACAATCTCTAGGCTGGCAGAAGTGATGGAAATTAACCAACCAGGCATCACGAAGATCGTCCAAAAGCTGATTTCTGAAGGTTTTTTAAATGCAAAAAAAGACCAGAGCGATTCGCGTAGAAAACACCTCGTAATTACTCCGCTTGGGATGGAGGAGCTTCAAAAAATCTACAAGCATCTTGACGCGGATATTGAAATCTGGTTTGCCGAATGGGATTTAAAAAGTATGGAGCTATTTAGCAATCAGTTGCAAGTATTGAGCACATGGTTAAGTCAAAATCGTTTGGGCACGCAATAATTGGTAAGATAGGTGTCAATTAAGCAGTCGCCAAAGTCCCCATTGCGTATCGTTCATCTTTGAGAAGATGCTGAAAAACGGGAGCAAGCTGAGGTCACGCGCGTGGCGGCGCAGAGCATCTATCCCGCAAAGAGAATGTGAAGCGTATCCAAATTAACACAGCCCTAAAAAGATTAGTATTTTTTCCCAACTACAAGGCAACCAATCCTGTCATTTCTTCGCTGACCTGCCACAATCTCTTGGCTACAGTTTCATCATGGGATGACGCGAAACTGCGTTGCGCACTTTTTTTAGCAAAATATTTTCCTGTCACACTTTCAACTTCGGGGGAAGATGCCAGATAGATGGATGTCGCGGCACCCTGCTCTGGGCTGATAAAAAACAAGCGCATAATAACCATAAACCAGGATAGCTCACGTTGCAAACCTGATTTGATGATGCCGGGATGCAGGCAGTTAGCAGTAACGGCGCTGCCATCGAGCCGTCGGGCCAACTCGTAAGTGAAGAGGACGTTGGCCAATTTCGAATTCGCGTAAGCTGCATTTCCGCTAAATGATCTCTCAGCTTGCAAGTCATCGAAGTTAATCTGACCACTTCCATGTATGCTCGATGACACCGACACGATACGTGCTGGCGCGCTATCTTTTAGAAGGTCTAATAGCAGATTGGTGAGTAAAAAATAGCCCAGGTGATTGACGGCAAAGTGCATCTCAAACCCATCAGGTGTCACGTTCCGATTTTGTTGCCACACTCCTGCGTTGTTCACCAGAACATGTAGATTCTGGTAGCTGTTCTTGAAAGTCTCAACCAACTGGCGAATTGATTGTTGGGAGGAAAAGTCAGCCAGTAATAAATCTACGGATTGGTTGCCGCTGGCGGCGATGATTTCGGCCAGGCCTTTGAGTTTATCGCTTTCTGGGCTACCAGCAGGGCAGAAACAAACGGGCAGAGATCTTGCCTCTCTGCCCTGCTGTTTTGCCACTCGAGCGGCGCTCAGGTCGCTCTCCAGCGTTGCCCTATCCTCCGCTCAAGCGGCAGGATTGTATCACCTTATTCACCCTTCGCGAAGGGGACATCTCTACTTTGCAAAATAGGGGACATTTCTACTTTGCCTTGACAGACCAATTTTCTCTTGAAAGGGAATTTCATCTTAGAGATGTTCTTCCTGGTAAAGACAGGGGGGAACGGCCGATACTGGGCCAATTCATCAAAAATATAGGGTGACGGGAACCAACTCTATCGACCTTAAGAAACATTTTAGTGCGGCGCCATCGGCCTGCTGTAGCATCAATGATATAACAGTTGACACAAACCATACCGTATGGTATTATATTGACGGCCTACCCCATACCATTGGGTATGGTTTATGGATAAAATAAACGCAACTATTAAAGTCTTATGCATGAAAAGGAGGATGCCAACCTGATCGTTTACGGGGAAGCCCGTATTGAAACAGATTTAGCGGTGAAAAAGCGCTATTGGAAAGGAACGTGGCGTTTATTTTTTCCAAACGGGCTAGCAAGTGATGAATATGTTATATGTAAAAAAGAAAGTTGGTAGCATATGAACTGGTACATTTTTAGTGCAGGAATAATTTCAATAATCGCTTTTTTTATACATGCTTTTGTTGGCGATAAGGAATACAAGCTTATCCTCCCGAATAATGAGGCCGAAAGTAGTAAGAAAATAGTTAGCTGGATTCAAGGTCGTAGTGGTTGGCACTGGGTAAGTGTCGATTTATTGCTATCTGGGATTGTGCTTCTACTAATATCAGCAACAAATTATCTGGAAGGGGAAAAAACTATCGCCTTGTTGCTAGGTATATACTTTCTTGTTGTTGGCGTGACGTGGTTGGGTATAGTTTTATTTTCAAAGACACAGAATAACCAAATTGTCGTCCTCGGACAGTGGATTTTATGTTTCGTGTTAAGCGGATTGATTTTTCTTGGTCGGGGTGGTTTATGAACAAGTCAAACAAGGTTCTTATTGTTAGTGGTGTATTAAGCGTTATGGCGGCGATTTTGCATATTGCCATTATCATTGGTGGTTCTGTTTGGTATCGTTTCTTTGGGGCTGGAGAAGAAATGTCTACCATGGCAGAACAGGGGTCCTGGATTCCAGGATTAATGACCTTCGGAATATCTGTTGTGTTATTTGTATGGGGTATTTATGCTTTTTCAGGCGCGGGACTAATAAAGCGTCTCCCATTCCTAAAATTGGCGCTTGTAATAATATCGGTAATATATCTTTTGAGAGGTCTGGGCTTTATTCCCGCGCTAATCATTGTTCCCGAGTTGGTCGATGGTTTCTTGGTGTGGAGTTCATTAGTAAGTTTACTATTAGGCTTAGCTTATGCGGCAGGTACAAAGCAAGTGTGGTCAAAGCTATCAATCAATTAACACATAACAAAGCAGCAATTCCAATTCTGAAATTGGCGCGAAAAATCATCATTTGGCAGGAAACGGCCGTCTCGAAAACTGAAATTTCAGGCACATTGAAAACAAATAACTACATTTTTAGTTCTGCGCCGAGTTTGTGTCTTTGGTTTTTGAGCGCGGGCTGGTTGGTGAAGTTGTTTTGTTGTTTGAAAGGTAACGGGCGTTTTAGTCAGGTTTCGTTGTGGCAAACGCGTTAATGTGTGAAACGGCCGTCTCTTTTTCAAGGTTCTGCGGCAAGAAAAGACACAAAATGGCAAAGTCCGGTCTCATTAAAAGCAAGTTTTCAGTCATTTTAGTTCAGGTTGGTTGTTCAAGGTTCTGGTCAACCGCCCGCGCCCAACAACGCTTTCGCTCTGACCGCGAGATCGAGGCCGCTTGCCCATGAAGATGTTAGTTAACAAAGGCCAGCCGCCCGTAAAGTTCTTGGTTTTTTCTTGCGGCAGGTGAAGCTAGCGTTATACAGCCACACAAAAAATACAAGGAGTCAACCATGAAACGTTGGATAGGTCGTTGGATTATTGGAACATCAACTTTGCATACTATTTTTGCTTTAGTAGTATATTCAGAAATTTGGTTTAAAATAATAAATAATGGTGTGTTTAATACGGTTAAAGATGATTCTGAAATTGGTGCTCCTGTTCTGTTTTTATTGTGGGGGTTATTATTTTATGTTTTTGGATTTATGATTGATGCATTAGAAAAAAGAGGGATAACCCCTTTACCAAAATCACTGGGTTGGGGGTTGTTGTTGAATGCAATAATAGCAGTTGTACTGATACCCATTTCAGGTTTTTGGTTATTATTTCCACCCGCAATAGGGGTAATAATAAGCAACAGGAAAGAATAGTTAATGTTGATTGATAAATACTTGACCGCTATTCCGCTACGCTCCATAGCGGCAAGTGATGGCAAGCGTTGTTATTCGGGTTGAGCCAGTTCGGATGGAGCTAATGAATTTTAGTCGCAATGTGGTTCAGTCGCCGTTTGGGTTAAAGCCAGCAGTTCTCATCAAAAAGAATGATCAATAGAAAGTAGAGTAAAGTGAAATGGCACGCAAAACGAAGAATGATTGGTTTATTGTCAGCATTAATATCTTAGTTGAAAAGGGCAGCAGTGGATTAACGATTGATGCGTTAACAAAGCAGTTAGGGGTGACAAAAGGCTCTTTTTATCATCACTTTAGCAATTATCAGCAATTTAAGATAGATTTGCTGACCTTTTTTGAAGAAGAAGGAACGCTGGGCATTATTACGCAGACAGAGCAAGTAGATACCCCTCAAGAAAAGCTGCGCCGATTGATGGAGATTATTGTCGTGGAAACGGCGCGTTATCCGGCAAAAGTGGAAGTTGCGATGCGTACATGGGCTTTGCGGGATAGTGAGGTACGCAGCTTGATTGAGCGTGTGGATGAGCAACGGATTGGATATGTGCAAGATTTATGCAGTGAAATTGTTGGTGATGCCAAGCAGGGATTACTCATGGCTGAATTGATGTATACCATTCTTGTGGGTAGCGAACATACAATGCCCCCTTTGTCACAAACGCGATTACGAGCGTTGTTTGATGAGTTTTTGCGGCTGTATAAGATTTGAATACCATCGTTGGATGGGGATGGTTTATTTTAATGTGATACGGCGTGATCATTAACGATAAGGTGAGAAATAAGTATGTAATAACAATTCCAATTTCGAGGCGTATTCAACCCCGCGCTGGTCAATGATCTGGCAGATAATATCCAATGTGCATGGCCTGAATTTGAGCGTGACGCCCTCTTAAGCGCCATCGTCCCCCGCCTGCCCGATTTGAGTTATGGCGACCGGTCGTCGTTGATTGCCGATAGTCTGTGCCAGTTTTTGCCAGATGAATATGAAACGGCCGTTTCTGCATCTACATCTATCAACACATCCGGCAATTCGACCAGCTCGCGGTTCTGGCGATAATAATCATGGATCGTGTTGCGCGTAATATGATATATCCAGGCCATCAGGCGGGTTTCATCTCTTAGTTGACCGATATTTCGATGGATTTTGACAAACACATCCTGCAAAATATCCTGCGCGTCTGCTTCATTGGACACGCGCTTGCGGATAAAACTCTCTAAGGCTTGGCGGAATTCTTGCCATGTGGCTTCTGTATTGGGGATCATGTTAGCGATTATAACGTGATAATCGGTTTTTTTTTCATTGAATACCTCGCATTATCCGTGCAACTGTTCCCACAGCGATTTTTTGGCCGGAGTCTGGTTCTCCACTGGCAAGCCCACACCCATTGTGCGAGCTTCTGGGTTGTGAGCGGCAATGACAACAGTAAGAACCAGCAGCGCTCCCGCTCCCACGAACAACACGGTGGCGTTCAGTCCGATCAGCGCCCCAGACAATGCCGTCGAAATGGGAACCAGACCGACTGATGAAAATGTCAACAGGCTCATCATGCGCCCCAACATGCGCTGCGGGGTGCGGCCTTGTAACCAGGTCGTAAACATGATCAGGATATACCCTTCGGCGATGCCTATGATCAGCGCTATCAGTGCGGCAATAGCCGTTGACGGAGCAAAACCCAGCGCCGCCAGCCCAACCCCGACGATGCTGACAACAAGCAGCAACACTGTGCCCAAACGTCGTGTCGCTGGTTTCGGCAGCAGGCCCGCCAGCAGAATTCCCAGGAAATTACCGCCGCCAAAAGCGGACATGATGATGCCGAACGCGGCCGCGCCTTCGGGGAAACGCGTATCGGCCAGCACGGGAATGCCGACGATCACTGGCCCGGTTGCAAAGAGATGGACGGCAGCGACAATGGCAAAGAATACCCGCAGCGGCGCATCATTCCACACATTGACCAACCCTTCCCAGATGGACGCCAGGACGCTCTCTTTTTGACCAGCATCCGTTATCTCTCGCTCTGGCTTGCCGAGGGGATATCATCCACAGCGTGATGGCCGAAAACAGGAAGGTGAAGGCATCGAAACCGAAAGCGATGCCGATGCCGCGGATGTCCGGCACCGTCTCCCCTGCGATAGCAACTTGCGAACCGCTCCCAGCCAGCAGGGCAATCAACACACCAGCCAGCATCGGCCCGGCGAACATACTCAGCCGCGCGGTACCCTGAATAATGGCGTTCCCGGTCTGCAAGCGTTCTTTGGATACAAGCTGCGGCACAATCGCCCGCTGCGCCGGGAAGAAGAAGGCATCTGCCGTCCCAAAGGCCAGCGCAAAGATGTATACCATCCACATTTGGAGAGCTCCTGACAGGATCAACGCCGCAAAAACGGTCACGAATACCAGGCGAAAGATGTTGGAAGCGAGCATGACTGTCCGCGGCGAGAAACGGTCGGTCAACGCGCCGCCGACCAGCATGAACAGGGCACGGGGAATGCCCGCCAAGGCCAGCACCGTCCCCATGGCCAGGGCGTCGCCGGTCAATTGCAGCACTAGCCAGGGGAGCGCGATCAGGGTGAATTGGTCACCCAGCAATGAGATGGCTTCGCCAATCCACAGCAGCCGGAAATTGCGCCCATTGAGCATCTCCAGCATCGAGTGAATCATATTTTCGTTTGAACCACTAGTTGTTACACTTGCGTGAGTCATATTATCGGTCTCCTTTTAATCTCGGTTTGACATCTTTTGTCTTTGGTGTATAATGTGTTAGATAATGAACATTGTGTTCGCAAACAGTGTAAGTTACCAACAAACAATCGTCAACAACCAATCTTTCAAAAATGTGCCGTACTGAACAGAATGGCGAAATTGTGCGGAAACGGAATGAGAAACTATGAAAAATAAAAAAGTAGATCGCCGCATTCAGCGCACCCGACAGTTATTGCAAGACGCGCTCATCGCCCTTATTCTCGAAAAAGGGTACGACAAAATCACCGTGCAAAACATCATTGACCAGGCCAACGTGGGTCGCTCAACCTTTTATGCCCACTTTCTGGACAAAGATGATCTGATGGCGAGCAGTGTGGAAAAGCTGAAGGAAGAATTGGGGCAGCATTTCGCTCCCAGCAACGATGGTGATGCACAGGATATAATGATGCCCAGCCTGGCCTTATTTCGTCACACGCAGGAGCAGCATCACCTGTACAAGGCTATGATTGGCGGGAAGGGTATCGAAATCGTGGTCAATGCGATAGGTGAAAGTTTAATGGCCCATGCCCAAGAGCATTTTGAAGAAGTCGAACGCGCTGGAAAGCGGTTGACAATCCCCATAGAGGTTCTCACCACCCATTTGGCAGGTTCTTTATACACGCTGCTGACGTGGTGGTTGGATCACGATATGCCGTACTCGCCGGAACAAATGAATGAGATGTTTTTTCAGTTGGTGAGGGGTGGGATTGAAGCGGTGATTCAAGATGGATAGGAGATACCCAAATGCACTGGACAAAATGGATCGTTGTCATTCTCTTCGCCCTGAACGCGGGCTGGATGATCTTTGACGGCGCTCGCGCGCTGATTGTTGGGGATTACGTCACCCCGCAAACGGGAGAATCCGCCGGGCAGCTTGGCCCGTGGGCGAATCTGGTCAAAACAGCGGGGATCGAACCGCGCTCAACCCTGATGAAGGGAATATTTGTGGGCTATGGCTTGCTGGCACTGCTAATGGCTCTAGCGTTTGCCTTTGGTCAATCCTGGTCATGGTGGGGGATGCTGATTATGGCCATGTTGGGGTTGTGGTATTTGCCATTCGGCACGCTGGTGGGGGTAGTCGTTATCATTCTTTTGTTGCTGCCTCCGCTGCGGATGCTGACTCCATGAACCGCATAGACCGTCTCTTCGCCATCCTGCTCCACCTGCAAAACAAACGCCATCTGCACCCTTGACAATTATAAAACTCCGCGCTATTATATGCTCAATCCTATATAGGATACGTCATATAATACAGGAGTTTTCCTATGTCCCTAGAATATGCCATTCTCGGATTTCTGAATTACCGCCCCTACTCGGGTTATGACCTGAAAAAGATTTTCGACACCTCAGTGCGGCATTTCTGGCCAGCCGACCAGAGCCAGATTTACCGCACCCTGTCACGGATAACAGAAAAAGGATGGACAGAAATTGAGGTCATCCGGCAAGAATCTCGCCCTGAACGCAAACAATATCACATCACCCCCACAGGGAAAGACGAACTGCACCGCTGGCTGACGACTCCCCTCCCTCACGAAGCACAACGCAGTGTGGACATGATTCAGGTCTTCTTTGCCGGTAGGCTTTCAGACGAAGATGCGCTAGAAATCTTTGAGCGTGCAGCAGAGACTATGCACGCCGGGTTGGCGCATTACGCGCAGATTCCGCGCGAGATCGAAGCCTACAGTGAATATACTGCCTCGCCGCGCGACTTCTTCTTTTGGATGCTCACCCTCGATGTTGGCGTACATACTTTGCAGTCCAACCTTGATTTTATTGAGAATCTCATTCAACGCATCCGCAATGGAGAACTCCCCCAAGAATAATCACTTCAAAGGAAACCGATATGTTACGTCAACTCCCCATGCGTCAACGTATTCGCAAAGCCCTCGTCTTCTTGGCTTTTTTATCCTTCCCTATAACGATGAACTTTCTCTCGCCCTACGTCATCATTGACGGGGCAATAAACGGCATCGTGAACGGCAGCCTGATCATGTTCGGGCTGATGTTCGTCTCCTCGCTCTTCCTGGGTCGAGCCTGGTGTGGATGGGTGTGTCCTGGTGGGGGGATGCAGGAACTGGTTGAGCCGGTCAACCGCCGTCCCGTCAACGGGCGCAAGATCGACTGGATCAAGTGGGCGATCTGGATTCCGTGGATCAGCCTGATTATCTGGATGGTCGTGCAGGCTGGCGGCTATTCCCGTGTGAATTTCCTACATTTGACAGATACCGGTATCTCAGTGGATGAACCGTTCAAGTACATCACCTATTATCTGGTTGTGCTGCTTTTCGTTGGGCTGGCGATATTTGCCGGACGTCGGGCTGGCTGCCATACTATATGCTGGATGGCGCCCTTCATGATGATCGGCTGTTGGATTCGGAACCGCTTCGGCTGGGTCTCCTTGCGGCTGACCGCAGATACCTCGGCGTGCAGCGATTGCAAACTCTGCACCAAAAACTGCCCTATGAGCCTGGATGTCAATTCCATGGTGCAGATCGAGTATATGGAAGATCCCGAATGTATTTTGTGCGGGACCTGTGTAGATAATTGCGCCAAGAGCGCCATCCGTTACTCGTTCAGCGCATCCAGATAGAAGAGTTAGCAGAAGAAAAAAGGAAAGGTAGATTATGACAACGAAAATATCAGTATGGGCAAAAAAGAACGCGCTACTCGGCTATTTCATTCTTGCTTACGGAATTTCATGGGTCATTGGCATACCCCTGGCGCTAGCAGCACAGCGAGGCAATCCGCAATCGATCCCATTTTCCATCCACTATTTGTACGCTTATGGCCCGATGCTGTCGGCACTGATCATGACCTGGCTGAGCGATGGAAGCGGTGGGGTCAAAGAGCTGTTTGGTCATATCTTGAAATGGCGCGTCAAACCCCTTTGGTGGGGAATTGCTCTTTCCCCGCTGATCTTGTTTGCCGTCGTCGCGATTATCCAGCGTTTTATACAAGGGGTATGGATGGATTTCAGCCTACTCGGTCAGGTCAACTTTCTCCCGGATCTAGGCATCGGCGCGCTGTTCCTGTGGATCTTCACCTTTGGCTTTGGCGAGGAGATCGGCTGGCGCGGATACGCGCTCCCCAGGCTGCAAAAGGATCGCAGCGCTTTGTCAGCGACCCTCATTCTGGCTGTGTTTTGGGCGCTCTGGCATTTACCTCAGTTTTTCTATCTCTTTGATGCTGCTATCCTTGTTGGCTGGTTCTTAGGATTGACCGCTGGGGCAATCGTCCTCGCCTGGCTTTACAACAGCACTGAAGGCAGCATTTTGATCGTCGCGGTGTGGCATGGGGCTTTCAACTTCATTACGGCTTCCAAAGCGGGTGAAGGTGTGCTTGCCGCGGTTTTGAGCACATTGGTCATGGTGTGGGCGGTTGTTGTAATTATCTGGCTCAAACCAGCTAACCTTTCCCATGTGGACAAACAAATTATTGCCTGAATAGATGAACAACGGAGATAGAAAATGAAAGAGAAAACGTGTATAGTTACTGGCGCTAATCGAGGCATTGGCAAAGCTATTGCCCTCGATCTGGCGCAGCGCGGCGCAACGGTAGTGATGATTTGCCGAGACCACCATCGTGGAGAAAGCGCCCAGGCTGAGATTCAAGCCGCAACCGGTAATCAGGCTGTGTATCTGATGGTCGCTGACCTGGCATCATTGGATGCTATCCGCCAATTGGCAACTGAATACCAGGAGCAATATCAGAAGTTAGATGTGTTGGTCAATAACGCCGGGGTTGCGAAAATTCAGCGCACACTGACAGTGGATGGTCTAGAAACCACATTCGCAGTCAACCATTTAGCCCCCTTCTTGCTGACCAACTTGCTCCTTGATAAGCTCCGGGGCAGTACTCCACCTCGCATCGTGAATGTGTCTTCGCTGGTGCATAAGTGGGGAGAAATTGACTTCGACGATTTGCAGGGTGAAAAACACTATGATATTGACAAGGCTTATAACCAATCCAAGTTAGCCAATGTGCTGTTTACCTATGAACTAGCCCGGCGTCTGCGCGGTACCGGTGTCACGGTGAACAGTATGGAACCGGGTATGACGGCAACGGAATTCGGACGCGAATATACTGGCTTCAAGGCGTTTATGAGCAAAGCATGGAGACCTTTCATGGCGAGCCCAGAGAAAACGGCTGAAACGGCGATTTATCTGGCTGCGTCGCCTGAAGTAGAAGGGGTGAGCGGTAAGCACTTTGTCAAGTGTCGCTCCGTAAAATTATCGAAAGCTTCTTATGATGAGGGTTTGGCTCGGCAGTTATGGGAAGTCAGCGAGAGACTGACTAATCTTGCACCCCCACACTAGCTGAAAGAAGAAACCATGCGCCTAATCCTCTTTTCTTTATTTTATTTCGTCGCGATAATTATCGTCGCCCACTTCTTTGTGCCACCGGAATATCATTGGGCGCATAATACGGTTAGTGATTTAGCCGCGCAAGGATTGCATTATCAGTGGATCATGCAGTTGGGATTCATCGGTTTTGGCTTGCTGCTCAATGTTGGCCTGATCTCGAAGTCCGTTTCAGCCAAGAAAATCTTCTATCCCGATGTGCTGATTATGCTTTATGGGCTGGCTGTGTTGCTGTCTGGATTTTTCAGCGCGGCTCCCTTTCTTGAAGGCGTGAGTTACTCCATCCAGGAGGACAAGCTGCATTCTCTTTTTGCTCAGGCGGCTGGGGTCTTTTTCAGCCTCGGCATTCTCGCATATCTGATCACTTCTCCCGACCCAAAAGAAAAACTATTCCACACAGTCTTTCTCATTCTGGTCATGGGAACGTCGATGCTGTTTGGACTGGAAGAAAACGGAGTCATCCATATAGACAGAGGTCTCATCCAAAGGACGCTCTATTTGGTGAGTTTCATCTGGCTGCTGGTGAGCCAATATTGGAGCTTCGGAAAGTTGTAATTGACTAAGGAGTCTCCAGATTGCCCTCTGGCACGGACATTTTACTAACCAATTCTGCTGCTATAGCCGCAACGCCCTGATCTGACTCGCGCGGCTAACCAGGCTGGCAAACTCAACCACTTCGGTGTCATCCCATAAGATGGACGAAATTCAGTAAGCATGATTGATCAACTGCTGACTGGATGTCCCCGCTGCCCAGGGATTGTGGCGCAACAACTCTGCGCAGTATGCGACGATTACTGCCAATTGATAGCGGGGTGAATAAGTTTTGAAAACCGCAGCAAATTTGAGGAATTGCCCTTCCTCCACACGTGAGGTCGATATGGGTTCCTCTGCTGTAGTTCCCCCAGTTGTATTGAACAATCATTACAGCGGCTTCAGCCTGCAATACATTCGCCGTCTGTTGCGCACTTGCAAACTAGCTGGTCTCAAGACCGGTCAAGTATGGCTGATTGACATGAAATCATTTGAAGCCTATCTGGCACAAGCCGGAAGCCTAGAAGATCATCGCTTTGGTCCCAAGCAATAATTAGAGTGGGATTAAAATAATAATAATCCCCTATGGATTGCACTTGACAAGACAATTCATGCTATGGTAATATTAGATTGAATGTTCATTCTGTGTCCTTGGCTAAATATACGATCTCAAAAACGATGAGTGATAGAGTACTTGATAAGACGAGTGTAAGTGATAAACGCACCGCAATTTTGGAGGCGACATTGGATCTTATATCGGAGCGCGGCTTCCATAATACCCCCATGTCCCTGATTGCCAAAACAGCGGGCGTAAGCACAGGCATCGTTTATCATTACTTCTCTGGCAAAGAAGAGTTGATCAATGAATTATATACAGAAATCAAACTCGAATACATACAGGCAATGTTGGCCGACTATTCAGAAAATTTTTCGCTGAATGAGCGGTTTCTTGGCATTTGGTACAACTTTGTTCGCTATAGCCTGAACCACCCAACTAAAGGGTTGTTCTTGGAGCAATTTGAAAATTCCCCCTACATAAACCTTGTAAAAGAAGATTTCATGCAAGCCGTTGCGCCTTTCTTTAATCTTTTTCAGCAAGGTGTGGAAGAGGGAGTGTTTATACCGCTGTCGCCTATTGTGTTATTCGATATAAGCTTTGCGTCAATCCCATCTTTGGTAAAGCGACACCTCGCTGGTCTTGTCATATTGGATGATGAGCTCATGCACGCGGCAGCTAATGCTTGTTGGAATGCTATTATTGTGTGATTTTTTTTGCACCATACAGAATGAATGTTCAATCTAATCACTATTCAAAAGGAGAATATGATGACTACAAAATGGATTGCTGAAAATATGCCTGATCAAAAAGGAAAGGTTGCCATCGTAACCGGAGCCAACAGTGGCATTGGTTATGAAATGACGCGGGAATTGGCGCGAAAAGGAGCGATGGTGGTTATGGCTTGCCGCAACCAGAGCAAGGGCGAAACGGCTCTTGTTCAAATTCGCAGCGATAATCCCAACGCAAAAATAGAATTGATGTTGCTCGATCTCGGCGACCTGGTTTCGGTGCGGCGTTTTGCGGATGAATTTAACAGCCGTTTCGACCGTTTGGATATCCTTATCAACAATGCTGGCATTATGATGCCCCCGTTTGGAAAGACGGCCGATGGTTTTGAAGTGCAGTTCGGCATTAATCACCTGGGACACTTTGCCCTCACCGGCCTTTTACTCGACCTCATCACCCATACCCCCAAATCTCGGGTTGTCTCGGTCAGCAGTATGGGGCATCGGATGGGCAAAATTGACTTTGATAATCTGAATGCAGAGCAGAGCTTCAGTAAGTCAGGAGCTTATGGGCTGAGCAAGCTGGCAAATCTTCTCTTTATCTATGAACTGCAAAGACGTCTTGAAGCCGCCGGCATTGATGCTATTGCCGCCGCTGCCCATCCCGGTTGGACGGCGACCAATCTTCAAGCCCATACCTGGTATTTTCGGTTGTTGAATCCTTTGTTGGCTCAGAAGCCGCCGATGGGCGCCCTGCCGACGCTATATGCCGCCACAGCGTCAGATGTGCAAGGAGGCGATTATTACGGCCCCGATGGTTGGCAAGAAAACAAAGGACATCCGACTAAGGTGCAGTCTAATGGCCGTTCCCATGATACGGCCGTTGCCGCCAAACTGTGGACCGTATCAGAAAAACTAACCAATGTGCGGTATCAGCAGTTGACCAAATAAGAGGTGTATCTAATGTACGATCCATAGCACAACTTCTTCTATCGTACAGAGACGCGGTCAAAAGCACCGCTTCCGCGCTCGCAGCGCCATATTCGTGAAGCGAGGGTCCATAGATAGACGATATGCTCATAAGCAGAGGCGACCTAACCGTTGCCTCATAGGCAAATTGAAGTCACAAAAGACCTGACCCTTAGAGGGCTCAGCTAAAAGCTTTTTTCGACTGGGACTATTCTTCGCGCAAGACAAAAGCCTTGACCAGCACAATGATCCCAATCCCGATCAGGATGAAGGCACCAACCAGGGTCCACGAGATGGCGGTCCCCTGGATAATCCAAAAGATGATTGGGATGGAGCAGAAGAAGGCCAGGCTAAGGATACCTCCCCAGATTTTGCCGCGGAAGATCAGGCCCGCGCCGCTAGAGAGACCCAAGGCGATCACTATGCCCGGCGATCATGATACCCGGTCACCACCAGCCAGTCACGAGTAAAACCCCCAGGCTGATGAGAAAAATCCCGCCAGATATGGCATCACCCTTACCCTTTTTGCTCTTTTCATCTGTGTTTGTGATTTCTTCAGTAGTCATTTGTACGCTCTCTTTTATCTAGATATATGGGTGACTGCTCAGGCTGTGGTTAGAAGTCTCGGGAAAGGTTCACTCGTTTGACTGCTCTTCGACCTCTGGCACAGCTGGTGATGCCTCGGTTTCAGGTCCTTCTTTACGAGTGAACACTCGCACCAGGATCCACAGGCCGGTAATGACCAGCAAAACGGCACCAATATACTGCACAGCAGCTTCAGCGATAAAGAAAACTATCCCGATTATGGTCAGTATCCCAGCGGGGATGAGAGCCCACCACTGCTTGGTATTGCGCCCGTAAACCACGAAAAATGGGATGGCGATGGCGAACATAACATATCCGGGTACCAGGAGGTCACTCAGGATGCCAGCCTCCATCAACCAGTTCATCAATGCCACGGCTAACAGTACATAAGCCGGGGTAAGCGCCCACCATTGGCTACGGTCCCGCAGAAAGACACCCAGGAATGGTAAGGCGATGGCTAGCAGCACACAAACTGCGACGAGATCATCTGGTAACAGGTTAAGTGTGATCAGAGTAACCAACCCGGCGATGACCAATAGGATATAAGCTGTCAGGAGCAGCCATCCATCGGAGCGGTCTGCTAGGTAGACTCCAAGGGCAACCAGTCCAGAGAAGACCAGTGCGGCCACCCAGACCCATTCTGTAAGATCGGTATATTGATCCACCAGTAAGAGTCCCCCCAATAAGATCAATAGACCACCCCATAAAACGCCACGCTTTTTAATATTGGTATCCATATTTCCTTTTGTCCTTGTCATGCTGATAATTACGTTCCTCTGTGTTGCTCTGGTGAAGTTAATTTGTTATCTGTGGATTGAACGAGTTATCCAAGCAGACGGTAGTCGACAATCCACTTAACTGATCAGCGAGACATTATTACTTGGGCTCAACCGATGAAGCGCCTGATGTACCTATCGTTCCCATGCTAGGGTCCCCAAGATAATAGACGTCAGAAGCACCGCTGGCATCCACATCTAGCCTGCCGCTGGCGTTCACTGTGGCCGTGCTAGCGCCGCTGGTTTCAATTTTGGCATCAGTCACGGGGAAGTCGCTTAAGTCTAGCTCGCTGCTTCCAGAGACATCGATGGTAAGGTTTTGCCCAGAGCCGGTCAGGGCAGTCTCACTGCTTCCCGAGAGATCAATGCTGACATCCCCAGCACTGATATCACCTGCTAAAGAACTGGAACCGGATATATCCAAGATAAGATCCCCAGGGGACTTAAACCCAGTGATGGTGGCACGGCTGGCGCCTCTCAGATCCAGCCCGGTCAACTCAGGCATGGTCACCTCGGCTTCCATAGTTGCATTGTTAATAATGAAGGCGCGATTATCCTTCAGACCTATTCTCAGCGTGCTGCCTTGTTTTTCCACCTGGAGGTGCTCCACCAGGTTATCGTCAACGCGAATGACCACGCTGAAGTTCTCCCCCTGCTTGATATCCACCTCAAAGGAATGGCTGATGTCAACTTTATCGAAATCGCTGATCGCCTCCTCCTGGGTGACCACATTACCCGAGCCGGTGAGGGGAACCTGGTCGCAGCCGGTTAACAGGACCAGCGTTACCAATATGAAGATAATTATTAACTTGAACATTTGTAAACCTCCTTTTACTTACAACAATAATCTTACAACTTACGTTAATTCACTTTTCTCAGTGTGTATATTCCTCCTTTCCTTGTTTCCGGCGAGTCAGAGTTTGAGATCCCCAGATAACCACCACAACAATGGCGATTAAGATATACGGCACATATCCCAGTATTTGGTACGCCGTTGGAGGTGGTGCCATGCCGGCGCTCAGGGTGTCTAAGACATAGGTATAGATCCAGTGGAAGAACACCGCGCTCCAGATGCTGGCTCCCGTGTTGTTGAAGATCCAGGTGTAAAGCACCGAGATGGCCAATAAACCCACCAGAAACCCAAAGAAAGACATATCATACAGGTACTGGGATGTGCCGGGGATATAAAAAAGGGGCAGATGCCACAACCCCCAGAAGAAACCTACCACCAGGCTCGAGACCAGTGCGTTCGAGCGAGTCTGCAAGCGACCAAGCGCATAACCACGCCAGCCCAGTTCCTCGGATAGTGGACCCAGGATGAGCAAGGGTAACAAAAATACGATCCGGGACAGGAAGAGGGAGAGGTCAAATGTGAAACCGAGCAGCCTGATGATAATCAGTTGACCTAGAGTAGACAGGCTGATCACCAGCAGGATAACGAGATGCCATTTAAGGCTGACAGTACGCGGATTCAGCCGCGTTAGCATCATACGCAGACCATCTTTTCCTTGTACCCGCCAGGTCAAAAAAAGAGCCACCGAAGATGGCGTGAAACCTCCCAACACAAACAAGAGGACTGCCCAGGTAGGACCGCTGGCACCGGTTAGGCTTGCCCCGGGTATACCCAGTATGGCCAATGGTCCCCAGAATATAAGGAATACTAAACCTAATGTCAGGGCGAAAAACAACCCGGCTTCTTTGATTGGGTTTGTGATTTGGTTCATGGTTTCAACCAGTTTGCCTTTCGACGGAACGAGAAAGCTGCTCTGACCCGCAGACCAGGAGCAAAACGACGGCAATTACAGCCCATAGTACAGTCAACCAAATTGTGATGCCCAAGACCTCCCCGGCGGGATCCGTCAGGAAATAATTCATCCAGGCATTATTGGCGCCATGCAGGGTGGCGGCGATCAAAACACTGCCGCGGGTGTTGTTGAATACCCAGGTGAAGGTCACGGAGATGGCGATCGTAGTTACGGTTAAGAGCAGTAAGCCTGCCCAAAAGCCTACTTGCGCCCGGTAGATGGATTGGGCTGTCCCTTGGACGAAATAGACCGGCGCGTGCCATAATCCCCAGAAGGTACCAAGGATCAGGCTCGCCACCAATGCTTTGTAGCGGGATTGCAGGCGCGGCAGCATAAAACCTCGCCAGCCCAACTCCTCACCAATGCCGTTCAGAAGCGTGAGTATGATGATCATCGGGATAATGGTGTAAATGGGCTGATAGCGGCTGAAGTCAGGCGCGGGACCGCCGAACAGGGAGAACAGGTACACAGCCCCCAGAACGACCAGCGCGGGTAAGAGCAGCGCAACCAGCCACCATTGAATCCCAACTCTCCAGATTAATAATCTACCCAGCAATTCCCGGACACCCGCTCCACCGCCGATCAGTAACGTGACCAGAATGGCGGCCAAACCAGGTCCAAAGGTCGCCAGGAAATAAAGCCCTTCGACCAACCCAGCAGCAAACAATAGGGCAAAAATCAAGCCCGACAGGATCAAGGTGAGCACGTAATATGTAACTAGTGGATAACGCTGCGCAATGGAATTCATAACGTATCTCCTCTCAATTTACCCAGTCCAATATGCCCATCGGAGCGTTATTCAGCCAGTTCGGTGTTTTCCTCTAGCAACTCACTGCTCACGAATCCACTCTCGAAGAGCTGCTTTGTTTCTTCGTTGAACATTGCCCATAAGGTGTAAATGCCAAGGGCAGTGCCGATGGGGAAACCAAACAGATTGACAATCCCCAAAATGATCGCCAGGATGCGCGCCCAAGACTTGTACTTGAGCAGTCCAGCTCCGGCGATGATGTTCAGCGCATTTCCCAAGAAAAACAAGCCGCCACAGACCACAGCAACGATCGATGTGACAAGGATGGCAGTTTCGTCCTCAGAAATAAACCCACTCCCCGCGACAGTAACACCCAGGCATAATGCTCCCAGAATACCCAACACGCCAATTATGATCCACAACCAGCCGAGTATTCTTACATGTGTGTCCATTTTCTTCTCCTTTTTTCGTTTGCAGGTTAAAACACTTTATATCGCCTCAGTTACGGAGCTGTACTAAGGGCTTCCTGTGTCGAACCAGCTCACTTATCGCCCAGGCGGTCGCATCACCAGAACCGTCAATTTCCACCTCGACTCTCCTTGCCCAAGACTGGGTAGTTACTAAAACTCTTTATATGCTGCCAAAAACCTGTGCAGTTGTCAAAACCATCGCCGTTAAACTGCCTAAACCATGTATGAACGTTATCACGTAGAAATTCTTCTTTTACCAGGTGAAATATGCGATTGGTGTAAACATGCTGATAAAGCCAGGGATGTCCCAAGGCTGTCCGATGTGGGTACAAGCCCAGATGATTACGCTCACAACTGGAGCCCAGACCCCTAAACGCGTCATCCTGGGCAGCAGATAGCCACGGAAGTATAGTTCCTCAACCGCGCCGCCGGTGGGGTTTAATATGATCGCCTGGACCACCATCACCAAAAGGGCAGCCATGCTGTACATGCTTGGATCAAGTGGGGCATTAGAAGCCGGCACCCAGGAGAAGAGTGATTCGCGCAGATGCGTGCTCAGGGGTGCTAATACCCCCATAATTGCAAATCCCCAGGCCAGAAAAAGGACGATAAAAACGATATACTGCCACCAGGGAAGTCGTTGACGATAGAGCACGATCCCTTTCAATGTGAACTTGCCGGTCAGATTCTTACCCAGATACAGCAAGTATCCAAGTTCGACGGCGACAGTCGTTATCCACAGCATGACCGCCCCGTACAGCGGCGGCAGTCCTAACCCTGCCGCAAGCGGGCGATAAACCAGCAGGTTAACAAAGGCGATCACGAACGGCAGCAAGTGCAGCAATATGAGGTAACGTGAGGCTAATGGAGTAGCAGTTTATCCCTTATCGTCTATTTATTTCTCCTTCGATTTGTAAACAATTAGATCCAGGACTTACGCATACGTTGCAACAGGCGTTCGGTGTAGGTTATCCGCTGGGGGTTAAAATGTCTCTTCGCCGCCGTCAGGTAAGGTCTGGAAACGCGCTTTGCATAGACCGGCAAGCCTTCTTTATTAATAGTGCGCAAAGCATCCTGGTAGTAATCAAAAACGTGAGTTTGACCAACTTTAACACCCGCGCGTGCGGCGCCAAGGGCGATCAGCGATGATATGGACTGCAGCGATTGCTCTTCCTGCTTCGCCACGTGTTGTAAATCTTCATATAGGCTTGCCAGACTACTGGCGTCTGGCAGATCAGTCGCGTTCCGTTTTAATTCACCCCAGGAAGTGCGCAAATCACCAACATTCAATGGAGGCACGTCGAGTGCCTCTGCCATGATGCCGGATGTACCTTCCAGGCCATCGAGCAGTTCCTCGATGGAGGAAATGTCAGAGTCTTCTGGCAACGTCCCATCACGCTGGAGCTCTGTAACTAGCGCCTGCAGATAGGTGCGCGTACCGCCAGTTATATCGGCGGCGACTGCGAACAGCCAGATTGGAGACCAACCTATCGTTAGAAATCCGGCCAGCTCGACGCCAGTGCCGGCTGCCTTACGCATAGTAAATTCTTGTATATCCATGTCATCGGATGGCAAGACGCCGGTAACGCCACCCACAAGTTCGATGGCGATGCGCAGCAGTCCACCGATGGTAGCCTGGTAGAGGCGGGACCGGCGCAACCAGCCAGGCAACAGGACTTCTGTCGCCTCGAAGACCAGTCCACCAACGGTAACAGCTAAGGCGCGTAGGGTGCGCTCAGGCAGCGAAATGATAAAGCCGAGGTTTGGTCCTGTAGTCTGGCGAATGCTGGTCATTTCGGTATTCCTGGGAGAAGCACGCTGATACCTTGTGCAGTTGGGCAGAAAAAAGTCTCATATTAATCCTTAATCAGCTTGACATAAAACGTGTTCTTATTCCTCCCGATACTGGCATCTCGAAAACCCACCTCTTTTGCCAAGGTGATGTAATAATCCTCGCTCCGAGGATCCTCTGGCCACCGTTGCCCATATCCGGATTCAGTAACCTCAACACCTATACGATAAAAAAGATGCACTAGATAGAACTCCTTATCCGTTTGAGGCCTTTCAGATAGATCAACCTCCCAAAGGTGAAGAGTTCCGTTTGGATTGAGGACACGCCAAGCTTCTTCCATAGCCTGATCCTCTGCTCCTCATTCCAACGGCTAAATCCTCTCTACCAAACTGCTTATAGAGTTGCGTCTATGTCCCCAAACCATTGTGTAGTTAACAACGCGTGGCATTCGTGCTTTGTCAAGGATGTATAAACCTGGTTTTTGAATGAAACCCTCATCCTTGACAAAGCTAAAAGTATTGCGCCATTATTTCCAAACTATAGAGTCATTTACGCCGCGGGAAACTAATCCTCGACAGCTTCAGAGAGTTTTACATAGACATCGTCACTAAGAGTATACCGCAAGATTCGGCCTCCCTCGAACTTATCCAGTTCTTCCATAGCCTGGTCGACTTGCTCGAAATCCACCAGGGCTACAACAGCAGAAGTACCAGGCCCCAGGGTATCTCCGATTTCTTTCAAGAAATCGTCATCCAGACCCAGGTCGATAAATTTACCCGCGGCAGCGCCGCCAGCCGCAGCACCCCCCATGGCGCCTTGTTTGGTATCGAAGTCGCTGGTCTCTTTGATCTTGACTTCCCCTGAGCTGTCCCTTACGATCACCGCCGCGTTTTTCAAGTCGAGGATGTCCATGGACTCCATTCCTTTGAGGCTGTCCAACACCTGGTCGGCGTCGTTTTCATTATCGAATGCAACGACGAGCATCTCGTGTTCAGGCATCCTGTGATCAGTCATAAAAAAACTCTTTAGGCTCATTCTTCAATCTTCTCAACGACAACGGTGCAGTCGGTTACCAGGGCCGCAACAGCGCCAATGGCTGCCTACACCGGCAAAAGAAGAACACCGACTGCACCGATTGTGAGCGGAATCTCGATCAATTATTTAACTTCTGAATTCTAGAAACCCAGGGCACCTCCTAGCGCAGCCGCGCCAAATCCTAATAACCCAATGATTACTCCACCGATTGCCACAACCACAATCAAAGCGATCCAGCCCAAGAAGATCGTAATGATAGTCTGCAACCATTCCAAGTCCAGAGCCTCCTTCGCCGCCACAAACCAGGCAACGATCAGCAATATCGCAGCGATAATCATGATTGGAGCCAATATGCATTGTAGGGCTGCGGAGAAGGCGGACAGTACGCCGATAACACCCACAACTTGCCAGATGTAGGCCAGACCCAGGGTCCGCACCAGCTCGTCGAAAGTGACCTCAGCATTGAAGACTGCACGCCCTACCCAGTTGATAACTAGAGCTGCCACGGCGAAACCGATAACGGCAAAGATCGTACCCACCACAGCACCACCCAACCAGCTGAGTATGTTGGTGGATGCATTGGAGCCAAGCTGGTTGAGGAATGCGACCACAACTACAATTATCCATGCAGTCTGGGTGAAAGTTGTGTCTCCTTCTACCTCGGCATAAACCCCTTTACGGAACGTGAATGCACCAATGATTCGATCGGTTAACATGATAAAGCCTCCTTTATTGATAATAGAATTGAGTTATGTGGACAAAGTGCGATATACATTTTACCTATATCATTTGGACCTCCTTTTTACAATGAGCAAGGGGAAACACATCTTCCATCAATATACTATACACTATTATCAGTTTCAGCGCTTTCTGTTTACTTGTTTAATTGTCACTCATGCTCGATAAAATTCCACTTCTTGCGATGACCCGGGTTACATCGGGGCTAATGGGATTATTCAGCATATGGCCGGGCGAAGCTCTTTTCTTAGGCGTCATTCTCCTTGAGACAAGTATCCCAGTATCCATTACCACTGATCTTCCAGATCAACTGGATGATCAGGCGCATCATCTATGGCAATTTCTCTGGTCCTGCTAATTCTTGAACCATCTTTTCGTTGAACAGGATCGCGGCTTCCTCTGGTGAGAACTGGAGATCTTCGGCTCTGATTTCCACCAACTGACTATGTGCCCCCAGGCGGGCCAGTGATATTGAGGGATCAGCGCGGATGATCAATATCATGTGCAGATTGGGGTGTTGGTGGTCCAGAAGATAGCTCAGGCCATCATGTATCCCCCCTGCTTCTGTAACATGATAGTCATCCAGGACCATAATGAGATCGTGGGTGAGTTGGGAGATGTCATTTAACAGGCTGATTGCCACTGGATCAGTGCTGCGCAACTGTGGCGAGCTGATGATCTGGCGTGCTTCATGGCCTACTTCCTGGTCGACGGCTTGAATTGCGGTGATGACGTATGTCCAGAACCTGACGGGATCATTATCGCCATAGTCAAGGGAAAACCACCCAGGCCATGATGAAATATGGGATAGTCGCCGCGGCCCAGATACCGAGTATTTTGGCCAGCGAATATTGATTACCTTCCTCCTTCGCGTTCCAAGCAGTAGCCTTAGATGTTGTTGTGTTATTAATTTTTTGTACCTCCTTTTTTGTTGTGATGTTTTAGAAACACTGTAATAGTTGAAACTTGTCAGAGCGTGATCGTTTTACGGTTATGTTTACTGATATTTATTATTCTTGTATTCACGGGAATTCTCCTATCTATTCAAAATTGTTGTTAGATATAACAAGAAGTTGATTCTTATGAGGGGCTTTAGATGGCCTCCCAAATATTTACTAATCACCGGGGTTCTCATGCAGGAGGTGTAAACAACAGCCCGAGAACAGTCACTGCCAAAGTGATGATAAAAATAGCAATCAACGGGATAGTCAGGCGCTTATCTTTTGGATTTCTCTCCCAGGTGTAGAATAACCACGCAAAGACTAAACTCGAAAATATTGATTCAGGCCAGGTGGCGAAATGAATCGCGGCAGGAAAGTCGGCATATATAAATCCCTCAATTTTTCCTGGATCTGCTGCGTCTGCACCGATATGCATGAGAATCAACATCGCAACAAATATGTATAACCACCCACGTTTGCTCTCAATAATGACTTTGCGAAAGGGTAAAAACGCAAGCGCAAGCAAAGCTCCCCGGAAGATCTGCAAAGAAGAACCAAGGATGACCAGGGGGTGGTCGAAAGGCCGCATGAAAGCATATTCAGGTGTAGCAAACAATTCCCGGTAGTTCATCACAGCCGCGAAGATCATGCCGGCAATGAAATAAACTACGGTATGGGTTACGGCAAATCTGAGGATGAATCCTATCCATGTCTTAACTCGATCCTCGGCTTCGACCTCATTTGAGTGTTCCTTCATTACAGTTGTCATTGGGTTCTCCAATTACCTTTCTGCTTACACAGCTGCTGCTGCCTGAGGGGAGTCTTCTACTTCCACTGACTGCCCTTGTCGAGATTTCAACTGTCCGAAGTAGGTGAAACCCCAGCCCAGCACAAGCAGGACCATTACCCCCGAGGCCGCGTTTATGGTGCTGCCAAGCGGCACGTCGAACTTATCCGCCAGCTCTGGTCTCAATACAAAGTTGGCAATACCAAATAGTCCACACAAATCCCAGGCTGCCACGACAAAGAACACGAAACCGAGCATGCACAGGTCTGAGCCGGTTTTGACAGACCCTGATAGTGTTGGACGGATCCTGGCCCAATGCCAGACTGCCCCTACGAAGAACAGCGTGATCAGACCGCCGCCGATGCCGAAAAGCGCAGGTACTACTTAACTTGTGGTCCCGATCACACGCCAGGCAGCGAAGAGAACGGTCCCCAGGATCAGCAGCCAGAATACGCGACGCTCAACCTGGGCTACAAGGGCTGCTCCAATAGCAACAATAAATGCTCCCAGCGGCACGGATGCCGCCCAAAGGATACCCACCAATCCAGAATAGGCCTCGCTGCCAACCTGGTTGGCGGCAGGTACTACACGCCACGAATACAGCCAACCTAAGCCAATCATATACACCGCTCCGATTAAAAATATAACCCATCCGATTTTCTGTGATGTTGGTGTAATACTTGTATTACTATTCATGATTCTCTCCTTTTTGTTGTTTTTTCCATTTAATATAAAAAGAACCAACTTAAAGCTGGTCCTTGGATAGATAAGCAATTATGGCAGCCTTACCTCCTAGATTGTGGCAGTGATTACAAGGAGACGAAAATACTACAATCGTTTTAGATTTAAATTCATTATATATTACGTCGCCCAAAAAGACATAAAGACCGAACGATACTTCTGGTAGTTATTCCAATTTCCCCCGCTTTTCAAAGGAAAACATCGAGAAAAACTGTTCCACCGATCTTGTGGGTGGTTAAGCGTGTGTCCCCGGCTCGTTGTTCCCTCCGTCTTGCTTGCTGCCACTGATCCCCTTGTGCGTTGCTATTGAAGATGATATATTCTGGTTACAAATATGAAAATAATTCGTGATGTCAATCCCAAAACTTAAATCCTATAGGAGGCTTTCCATGCAAACCTTCGTTCTTATGACCAAGCTTGGTCCAGATATGTCGAAACAGGTAAAAGATCAAGCACGACTAGGCCGGTTGTGGTTAGAGCAGGTCAGGGAGAAATGCCCAGAGGTTAATTTTCTTGCCCATTATGCATTACTGGGACCCTACGATTTCCTCGACATCTACGAAGCGCCCGACGAGGAAACAGCTGCCAAGGTCTCACTAATAAGTCTTCAAAACGGCGCCTTCCAAGCCGAGAGCTGGTCAGCCATCCCATACAAACGATTTGTAGAACTGGCTGAGGAGATCTAAAAGAACCAGCGATGCATTTTCATTAGCAACGCTTCATGTCTGACTCTGGGAATTGCTGTAACACTCAGTAGCGGTAGCGTTCAGCGCGTTCGTACAGAACATCGCATCGCTGTTCGACCGGAGGTTGGGGGACAAGTTTCATGAAGATCCATGTGTACAGCATCCCAAAGACGAACCCGCCCACATGCGCAAAGAAAGCCACCCCTCCGCTTTCTCCTGCCCCTGCGCCAATGGATAGGACTGCATAGATCAATTGCAGTACAAACCACATGACCAACACCGCCCATGCAGGCCACTCGGCGATTCTGATATAGCGTCCCAGTGGTATTATTCCCCTAACGCGCACCCCTGGAAAAAGCAGAAGATAGCTGCCAAGAACGCCCGCGATAGCCCCGCTGGCGCCAATAAGTGGGATTCTTGAATAGGGATCAATCAAGATTTGTGAAAAAGCTGCAGCAATCCCGCTGAAGAAATAAAGGATGATGTAAAGAACTGTACCCATACGGTCCTCGACATTATCCCCGAAGAGCCATAAATAGAGCATGTTGCTCAACAAATGCAGCCAACCCCCGTGGAAGAACATGCTGCGAATAATGTCCAAGGGTGTTTCGAGCGCCAGTGGGTTCTCGGTGATATTAATCGGTACGACTGAAAGCTGCATAAAGATGCCCTGCAGTTCGGTAGCCGGCTGTAACAGCGTCCAAATAAATACGACCACGTTGATTAGGATCAGGCTGTAGGTGATAATGGGGATCCTGCGTGTGGGATTGAGATCTTTTAAAGGCAGCATGGCTCACCTTCGCAATGAGTATTTATTAGAATCAGAACCGAGAATTCATTAGCGTTTAATTCGGAACAGCGTTTACGGACTGTTTACATTGGACCAACACACCAATCATAAACCGCGCGTTTTCAGCCTCGTCTAGTGAATTTTCTTCCGGAAAGACAAGGTCGCCATTTATTCAATTGCAGAATGATTTAAACCAAGCCTTGCTAATCCACTTTGAATGCCAGCTTTACAGTGGCGCGGTATTCGTTTATCTCACCGTCTCTCACGGTTGCGGTATGGCTCACAATTTCGATGCCACTCAGTCCATGTAGAGTCTCTTTGGCTCCCTCCAGTGCATTTTGCACAGCTTCGTGCCAACCATCCGGTGAAGTGCCTACTACCTCAATAATCTTAACGACAGCCATTGTTATCACTCCTTTTCACTAATTCATCCTTTGAAATTGCTTCTTTCTTACAAGCCACCTTATGCTTATATGGGATGTCACTGTGAGAGGAGCTATTTGCCTTTAAGCAGTCTCCCGACGACACGGGATCTCCGGCTCAAATTGGAGATTGCTTCAGTCGGCATCCAAAGAACGTTGGGCAGTGAACAACACTGCTGGCAGTAAAGAACACTGAACAACAAAGAGCGTTGCTTAACGCTCCTTCGCAGCAACTAATGACATTTGCACACTTTCAAGCAGCCAGATAATCTTTCAATAAGTTTGCCAAAATGATTCAAGCTCACACACCGGCGTGTTTGTGATTGAATATTAACGATCTAAACCTTGCCCGGTAATCCTAGAGCCATGCATTTCCCGGGACGAGGTCCGCGTGAAGTGGGGGGATATAGAGTTTGGTAGTGAGAAGTTGTTCCACTTTTAACCTTGGTATTCGTGGTTATCGAACAAAAAAGAACCAACTTTACGTTGGTCCTCTGATAATTCGTTACTCAGGATATGCTTACCTCATGGCCCGTGGCTGTGATGAAGATGTTGGGCAGAAATCAGAAACGCAATAGGTGTCAGGTGAATTATATCATGGTTGGTTTCGAACTGCCTCAGTAATCACTGTGCCCAGCTAACAAACCACCTTTGATTTAAGATGATACAGTGGGCCCAATACGGTTGACGGAAATCAATTTCAGACCCAGATCGCGGATTCTCATCAGGACCCCGTGCAGGGCAGCCTGATCGAGACTGCTGGACAGCACTGTTTTACCTTCGGGTTCGTGCCGCATGGACAATCTCTCGAACCGCGCATTCCTAATAATCGGCTATCTAAAGTCTTTCCTAGAACACATGATTGCTTCGTAATTGCGTTTCGGGAATACTTATAGAAACCAGGTGTGACGTCAAGCAACGTTATTGATAAGCGCTTCAATTTGGGGGAAGTGTGTTATTTCGTGGGTGGCGAAATAACTTACCTGCTGCATTATGGTAAGGGTGCCAAATTCTTCATGTTCGCCCGTTCGCCACCAATCCTTAAGTGACAGGTTTTCTAAAGTAAAAAGTATTCTATGGCGCGAATCATTATATGTATTGAATATCTCTTCCGTTTCAGGAGGCCGATCATCTTCTTCAGCCGCCCACTCGAATACAGCTTTTGACTCCAGCCTGGGATTATCCTGTTCTATCATCAATTGGATCCGGAATTCCATCACACCCTGAGCGTCACGCAAGTGCGATACAGTATTTCGGATATTCCAACCACCATTCTCTGGAACTAGATTCATGTCGGACTCAGATAATCCTTCCAACAAGACTGCCAGATCCTTTGGAGTCTGGCGCAGTCTTTTTAAAGATTGAAAAGGATCATAGTTATCCAACCAAAAGACGGGCATAAATTGCTTGAAAGTGCCTGGTTGGGCTCGGCATTTCGGGCAGTTTATTGTTGGCTTTTCAAGCGTGACGTAACCGCATTGCCGACATACATACGGGTTGGGCGTCTCATTGATTAACGGTAACCGGCCGTCTTCCATTGCATTCGAGCCTCGCTTCATAGCATCCATTAGATCAGGGCTGATACCCAACCCAGAGATGGCATTAATTACACGGTTCACCTAGGATGCTAACTCAACATTATCAGAAGGAAGAGCAATCTCTAATGCAGCTATACGAGCAAAGGATTAAACAGCGCTGCGTAAGAGTTTGGCGTTGTTATATTGACCGTATCCCTCCAACTTTGCGAATACTGACAATATTCGTTAAATTAAATCATTGACATCTGCTGTTTGTTTTTCCCTCACTCTTCCTCTGGTACTAAACG
>SDBS01000288.1_pt1 | contig 46621 bp, 79 predicted proteins | sample 2277091 | NCBI WGS metagenome assembly SDBS01 (sample SAMN10404972, study PRJNA504765) | marine sediment metagenome | isolation source: marine sediment core GS10_PC15, 163 cmbsf | place: Arctic Ocean: Southern Knipovich Ridge | collected 2010 | reverse complement strand
ATTCATATAATGGTTTTACTTTTACCGATACACAAACCTCATTAGCAAGACTAAAAATAACCCAAGGCGGAAGTGTAGGTATTGGAACGACTAGTCCTTCTGGTAATCTTGATGTAAACGTAGCAACTGGTGCAGATGCACATATATTATTAAGTGAAAACGATGCTACTAAATGGGATATATATAATGACCACAATGATGATGCCTTGCAGATTAAGGCAGGGACAACTTTGGTGGCAGAACTCAGTGCAATAGGTTGTTTAGACCTCACTCAAATTAATCCCGCAGCAGGCGGAGATAGTGGTTTTCAATCTCATATAACACAAATTACTGCCGCACTCACAGGTACACTTCGTGGTGCTTATATAACTGCTTCTAATAATCAAGCAGGAGCATCTTCTGGAACTATTAGAGGACTTGAAGTAAAGAGCAGAGCCAAAGCAGTTGGTGGCACAGGTGGAACAGTTGCAGTATTAGAAGGTATATCTATCAGTGCTGATAGCAAAGACCAAAGTGTAACCACAATGCGTGGAATAGAAGTAATGCTTGACGGCTCTACTAGTGGAACTGTGACCGAAGGCGTTGGAATTAGAATAGCCAATAATATGCAGGCAGATAAGACTACCACGATGACTGCATTGCAGATATATTCTGATAGCTTTGCTTATGATTATGGAATAGATATGTCGCAAGGTGCTGGTGGGATAACTACCGATATTAAGTTATCGAGTGGAACTACATTAATTGATAGTGCGACTGGACTTACTATATCAACACTTAACCCAACTACTATCAGTGGATTAGCTGATGTTACTTCTGCTAATGCAGATTATATAATGATTTGGGATGCTACTGATAGCACACTAAAGAAATGTGATATGGGTGAGGTTAGAGGAGCTGGTGCTGGATATACTGATTTAACAGAATTTGTAGACCAGAATACTTGGAAAGTATTTTATTCAGATGGTTCTGGTGATGTGATTGAACTTGCTTTAGGTGGAGATAATACATATCTAATGTCTAATGGAGCTTCCGCTGCACCAACCTTTGAAGCTGCTGCTGGTGGGGGAGATGTTTCTGTATCAGGAACACCTGTTGACAGTCAAGTTGCAGTATGGACAAATGCAACAACAATTGAAGGAACATCAGGGTTGACTTATGATGGTTCCAACTTACAATTAACAGGAGATATTGGTTCAACTGGTACAAAGATAACAAAAGGCTGGTTTACTGATTTAACAGTTACAAATGCTATTGCTGGTAGTATAACAGGAACTGCAAGAGGATTAGTTTCTGTTTCTAATGCTGATATAACTATCCAACCCAATGGAACGGGAGATACAGTTATTTATGCACCTTCTGATATAGTAACTACTAAGACTGCTGTTGCAACTTTAACTATTGCAGAAGCAGGAACGGTATTAGTTTCTTGTGCAGCAACTCCATATACAATAACTTTACCAACCGCATCGGGTCATACAGGATTACGCTATCATTTTGTCAAAACTGATGCTAATTATTTTCCGATAACTTTAGCTGCTGACGGTGCAGAAACTTTCAACTATGAAAATTCTACTGGCACTCCCAATACAACTTATGCAAGATTGAACACTTATTGTGCAGAAGTAACCATAGTTAGTGATGGTACTAATTGGCAAGTTATAGATGAGGCAATGGGGCAAGCTCCACGAGCAAGAGTATATTTAGGTACTACACAGGTGGACACAAGAACTGCCACCTGGACTGTGGTTGCTCTTGACACAGAAGTTCACGATATAGGAAGTAATTATGATGTTTCTTTATGGGTTGACGGGGCTGCAACTGCGACTACCTCAAATCATCTTATAGATACCACTAACAACCAGTTTACTGCGGCTATGGTTGGATATAAGGTTAGAAATACTACCGATGTAACAGAAGCAACTATTATGGGTTATAATTCAACAAGTGATGTAGATGTATTACCTAACATTTTTGCAAATGGAGAAAATTATGAAATATATAATGCGAAATTTGTATGTCCTGTAGCTGGAAAATATGTAGTCTATGCTGGTGTTGGGTATTCTGATGTTATAACTGACAAAAGATATTATTGTGCAGTATATAATGATGTTACTGGAATATTTACACCTGCTGCACATTCATCTTCAACAGACAATATTTATGTAATTGGCGTAGGCGAAGCTGATTGTGCGGCTGATGATGAATTATTATTGAAAGGATACAATACTTCAGGTGCCCAATCAGTGGATATATATGCTGTTTCAAGCACCACATATATAGATGTTAGGTTAGTAGAAAAGAGTTAAGGAGATGTAAATGTGCATATTTAAAAATAAATGGACTAAATTTACACCGACAAAAAAATATTTAGATGCAGTTAAATATGTAAAAACAGTTACTGAATTAGATTATTGGTTAGATAAGATAAAATATATATCAGACGATAAAGATTATTGGCAGACACCAGAAGAAACGCTTAATCGAGGCAAAGGTGATTGCGATGATTTTGCCAGACTTGCACTTGATATATTAGTCAGAATACGGAAGCGTGATGATGTCAGGTTTATTATATATGCAGGTTACAATAGCAAAGATAAATATAATGCACACGCAGTATGTGTATTCCCATACTATGGTAGTTACAGCGTGTTCAGTAATCATATGTATTATGCCAAGCGAGATGATTATATAGACATAGGGCATATATATTATCCGAAAGGACTTAAATATATGTCAGTAAGAAATGATAAGGGCAAGGTTATACAATGGAAAGTTAAGCTGTTTGGAGTATTCTGATGTCAACAATAATAAAATATATAATAATAATATTAATAGCATTGCTTGTAGGCTGGAATATAAGAATAAGCACCAATGATGATGGGTGTATTAATGGCATATGCCCACCGCCAGAAGAATATATAGAGGGTGATAAAGATGACAACAAATAAGGAAAGACTTGCTTCAATAGAAACAAGCATAACACACATTGACACTAATATAGAAAAGATTGCTAAAAATAATGTTAATCAATGGAAGAATATAAATGAAAACAGTAAAGATATCGCCAAGATAAAAGGTATAGGCACAGTCATTGCTCTTGTTTTTACTGCTGTTTGTGGTTATCTTGGTATAAGACATTGAAAAAGTTCCAGAAGATATATATTAGAAGAACTATTGTTTTTGTATTAATACCGATAGTTCTTGCAATAGATATCGACAGTTACTTGTTATATAGAATAGGATTACTTGAGTACACTGTCGGGCTCGTAGGATTTTTAGGCATCATAAATGGACTATTAACTACAGTTGTAGCTTTTTATTTTAAAGGGCGTATTGAGGATGTGGATGCTGATTAATTGACATTTGATATAAAATATGATAAAGTATAGCGAAAAGGAGAATTATTATGATATTAATAATCATTCTCGGAATATTAATAACTTATTATCTTTATCAAATACCAAGAGACGAGGCGGAAGAAAAGGAATTGAAAAGAGAACAACCTGTAATAATTGAGCTATTGCCAAAGGGCACGAAAGCTAACCCTATTAGATGTATGGTTGATGATACGATATACTTCAGGATATTGGGATATTCAGATTATAAAAGAGAAAATCTTATAGAGCTTGAAGGTAGTAATATAACTTGGCATAAAGTACCCCAAGGGGGTATGTGGGAAAAAGTACTTGGCATAGAGAATACATACTATGCGCCAAGTGTAAAAGGCTACTTTGATGTATATGTAAAGTATAAAGATAGCAAATTAAATACAAGTTCTAAATGTAAAATATTGGTGGAGGAATGAGATGTTTTATTTAAAATTAGTTTATAATGTAATAGCAATAATGTGTATTATATATGCAGTATTCAGACCAATGGACATACTCAGCTGGTGGTTTGTAAAGGGTAAAAAGGTTGTATTATGGATATATGAGTGGCTAAAAGGGTTTATTAAATGAAGTATGTAAAGTTAGTATTTGTTATATTATTAGTTCTGGCACTTATATTCGGCGCATATAAGGCGTATGACTACTTCAAGCAGTGGGAAGCTGACAGATTTAGTGAGATAAATATGTTGCGGGCTAATCAAGATTTGACCTTAAAAAAAGTCACGACTTTATCAGAAAGTCTAACCAGAATAGTCAATGATGTTATAAAGACTACAACCGTAGTCAAACCTGACCACACTTATGAAAGTTTAAAAGATGAAGTATTAGAGTTAAAGGAAGATGAAGAAGCAAATAAAGATGAAATAGAAAAATTAAGAGAACAATTATCAGAACGAAGGAAGGCATTTCTTGCAAGTGATGATACAATATATATTAAGACCATAGATGATGATACTCTATTGATATATCGTGATACTGAAGGCACACTACAACCTGCAAGTGCTAACATATCTAAGATTATTGAGCATAGAGAGTTGTCATCAGTTGTGCCAATTCTTGCCGAAGAAGAAATAGCAATTAAAAAAACAAGCTATAATCTTAAAGCAGGCGGTTATTATTCATTTGATAATACATATGGCATCATCATTTCTAAAGGAATATTTAGCATAAAAGATTACAGTGTCAATGCAAGTTTATTGCTATCAGATTTTGAAGACTTTAAGTTTGCTGTTGGCGGTGATGTTGGCTATTTAGTTGGCGATAACCTGGAGATTGGTGTAGGTTATAATACAAATAAAGAATATTATGTTAAGTTAGAATATAACTTCTAATAACGAGGTGATTAAATGATTAAGCGGGTAATTTTATTGCCTGACTTTCACCATCCACACATAAATCAATCCGCCGTGGATGCAGTATTTAAATTTATTAAATGGTTTAAACCTCATGCTATAAATATTTTAGGTGATGCAATGAATATGGATGCGGTAAACCATTGGAAAAAGGCACGAGGAGCAATAAAATATTTTGAAGGCAAAAGAATTAAAAAAGAATATGAGAATTTTGATGAAGATATTCTAACGCCATTAGAAAAGTTAGTAGGCAAAAATTGCGAAAAAACGTTTATGGGTGGTAATCACGAAAATTGGATTGATGGTGTTATAGAAAAACTTCCCCAACTTGAAGGAATGATTGAAGTTGAAACATCACTACGATTAAAAGAAAGAGGTTGGGAATGGATACCTTGGACTAAATATAATGAAAAAAATGATAGTCATACGAGAGGTATAAAGCAATACGGAAAGCTATTGGTATTTCACGGGCAATATTGGAACAAATATCATTCCGCTAAAACTGCTGATAACTATAGCAAAAGTTGTGCTTATGCACACACTCACGATGTGCAGATGTATACAAAAATATCAGTTGATGATTATAGGGGATACCATACAGCACAAAGCATTGGATGTCTGTGTAATACCAGCCCCGAATTTCTAAAGGGCAGAATAAATAGGTGGATTAATGCTTTTGGAGTTCTATATATAAGAGAAGATGGTTGTTATAATCTGTATGTTCCTATAATAATTAAAGGGAAGTTTGTATTTAATGAAAAAATCTTTGACGGAAATAGATGATGCTTTAACGGCAAATCCCCCTGTTTATTCAAGTGGAAAATACTATGCTGAAATGTCAAAGAAATTTAAAGTAACCCAAAAGCATATAAAAGAACGATGTATTGAATTGGGATTTATAAAAATATATAAACGCAGTAAATAAATGTAGCAGGAGATGTAGTAATATGCCAGTACCAGTAAGAACTAAAATATATCCTATATATTCCCCTTCACGAGGATTAGTAACTAATGTACCTGCACCATATCTAACTCCTCAAGCAACCCCCGATTGTCAGAATGTCAGATTTTATGATGGCATTGTTGAAAAGCGGACAGGTTATCCTTCGGCTGCCTATGCTGGTGGCTCTATAACTGGGCTACCGCTAAAGTTATTTACCTATACCAACGAAGATGGCACTGACTATGAAATATTAGCAACTACTACCCGTATGGCTAAAAGAACGAGTGGTAATTGGGCAGATTTCAGGACTCTTACAGAATTAACTGCCAAGGCTGTAACCATGTGTACTATGCACAAGGCAGGTAGTTTCTATTTAGTATATGGCAGTAAGGAGAATGCTCCCAGAAAATATGATGGTTCATCAGACGCAGCCATATCAGAAGCCTCTACTTATAAACCAAAGATAATGTTACCCTATCAATTTCGACTGCTTATATTTAACTATGATGATGGTGGAACTGATATGCCAATTAACTTTAGATATTGCGTTGCCAATGATATGGATGATTGGGATGGCACTGGTTCTGGTGCTCGTAGTATAGTGCAAGGTATGGGCTCACAGATAATGAACGCTGTTGCCATTAAAGACTATGTAGGTGTGTATAAGGACAGGTCTATAAGCGTTCTCGATTATGTGGGCGGTTCAAGTATATTTGCTACTGCCGTGCACATAGACGGTATAGGATTACTCACTCAAGATGCAATAGTAAATCTTGGCACTTCACACATATTCTTGGCAAGTGATTATAATATATACGAGTGGAACGGTGGCTGGGAACTCATACCTATAGGTAATGCCGTAAAGAAATATATAAAAGATAATCTATATGTGACCAAGAAAGCAACTTGCTTTGCTGTGCCTAATTATGAGAGAACAGAGGCACACTTCTTTATTCCTATAGGAACTGACAATTATCCCACAAGATTCCTTACTTATAACTGGACTGATAAGAGCTGGGTATTAAATACTGTTGCTTCTTCTTCTGGCGGTGGGAGTATATATAATACTGGTGTGGAAAAATCTATGATAGCTTTATCTGCTGGGACTGTGCATAATTACGATTACAGTTCAACCAATGATGGCTCTACTGCAATTAATAGTTACTTTACCACGCCTGACATAACTATAGACAAAGAAGAATATAAGATAAAAAGAAAAGACTTTAAAAATGTATATGTAGACGCCAAAGGCAACAATTTAAGTATGTATTATTCGGTTAATGAAGGCTCTACTTATTCTGATGTGGATACAGATGCCCTTGATTCGACATCTATATATAACTTACATCCTTTTAATTATGCTACTGCTGCGAGAAATATAAGGTTTAAATTTGCCAATGTTGCATCAAGTGAAAGTTATTCGGTTAGATTTGTGGGTGTAGAACATAAAGATGTAGGGAGAAAATAAATGGCAAAGACTCTTGACCTTATAGGAGTTGGAGGAGCCAGGAGATATGTAGCAAAAGACGGAACCTACAATGAAGCCTGGACTGCGGCAGAGTCCACCGCAGTTTCAAGTGGGTTTGGTCAATATTTCGCTTCTAATGATTATGTAATATACAGAGGAACTAATAAGGTTGACACGAGAGTAATCCCCGTTGGAGCTAATATTGTTAGTGCAACAATTACCTTTACGCTGGATTATAACGGTACCAGTACTGACTTTGATTTAGTTATTCAACTTTTAGCACCAGTTTCAGAGGTTCCTGACCCCACGTGGTATAATAAGGCATACTTTTCTGGTGATGGAGGGAGTGTAAATACATCAGGAATTTCAGGGACTATAACTATACCATTTGATGAAACAGGTCTTGGGTGGATACAAAAAGAGGATTATACAAAACTTGGCATACGAAGTTCAAGGGACATAGCTGGAACACAACCCAGCGGACTTGAATATTTTACTTACAGTGGTTATATTCATTATAATATTATTTACACTGCTGTTCCAGAGGTTACTACTACAAAATCAGACGAAGTAGATGATAACAGTGCAAACATTTATTATACTCTTGTTGACGACCATGACGATGCTCATTGTGATAAGAGAGGTGTATGCTATAATAAGACGGGCAATCCCACAGTAGCTGATGATAAAGTAGAAATTGAGGGTAATTTTGGTGGGGTAAGTAACTACATAACAGCACTAACTGGATTAGATTCTGGAACAAAGTACTACTTTAGACCATACCTTCATAATGTTACTGGATATGGATATGGAACTGAGGATGATTTTACTACAACTGGTGTAGTAGCCGAAGTAACAACTCAAGCAGTTACTAATATAGTTTACGATTATGCTTTGGGTAATGGAACTATAGTAGCAGGCACAGATATAACTGAAAGGGGATTTGAAGTAAGATTAGATTATGGTGCGTATAAAGATTCTCAAAATGGCTCACTGGGTGATTACGTATTCCATAGTGTAGCAGGTTTTGATGGCACTGTAACTTGGGATATAGTTTATGGATGGAATGGAGTATTAACAAAAACTATCACAGAAGAAAATGGATTTGGAACAGGTGCATTTACAGGAGATTTAGCCAAACAACCTTATCCAATGTATTACAATACATTATTTAAGTGTGAAAGTTATACTTGCAGGGCATATATGATAGCAGACGGCACAACATATTATGGTGATTATGTAGCATTTGATACGTTGTGTGAAGATGCACCCCCCGCTGATGATATAAGTGATGGCAATCCTGTTGAACCAATTATACCGATTGAACCAGACCTATATCCACCATTTGAATGGGAAGAACCAGAGATAGAATATCCACCATTTATTTTGCCAGACTTGCCATCGTGGGAATTTCCAGATTATCCACCGATGTCTTTTGTAGGTGATTTCTATTACAGGAAACCTTATACTAAAAAAGACCTTGATGATTTAAGGAAAAAGTGTATCATATATAGCAAAAATAGTATAGAATTTGCTTTGGTATTAAGGCACAATATGAATGTGCTTCGAGGGTTCTTTAATGTGATGACAGATTATATGAGCAAGGAAGAATTTAATGACTTCACGGATTTAATACCACCTCAAAGATTAAAGGAATTATATCTTGACCCTCTTGACCCTACTGATTTCAGGGATATAATAAATGGATTTATAAGAAATACCATAGATAATAATATAGCAGTCAATCGTAATTTTAAGCTGATACAAGACGGTTTATCTGATTACGAAACCGAAAGCGATGATGCTTATTTTAAGGAAATAAACAGTAATATAAAAACTGTAACAGAAGATGACCCTGATGTGCATAGATTAAAAAGAAAAATAGATAATCTTAATCAGGAAGTAGCTTTTAATTTTAATAATATAATGCGTAATTTAAAAATAATAAGAGCACGCTTATTATAAGGAGGTAGAAAAAATGGCAACATATTATAACAAGCCACCACGAGCCAATTGGGCAACAGAGGTAACACATCAACCGTATAGTGAGGGCAACAAGGATTGGCAGGATATTATAGGAACAATGCCCAGTATTACGGAGGAGCAAGCAGCAGTAGGCACTCCTTTATCAGAATATTTAGCAGAGGCATTGGCTACCGTTGGAGAAACACCATCATTTGAGGAATGGGCACAGGGGGCTGATGCTATGCCATCTATGTTTGGAGGTCCACTTGGAGAACAGGCACAAGGAGTATATGCAGAAGCTATGCAGGGGGTTTTTCCAGAAGAATATTATCAGGAAGCTGTTTATAAACCAGCAATGACAGAGTGGATGGAAGATATTATGCCATCAATCAAGGAAAGTTATGTAGCTACTGGTGCAATAACTGGAACAGAGGTTGGTGAAAGAATAGGCAAGGAAGCAAGAAGGTTGGGTCAGAGTTTGGCAGGCGTAAAAGCTGGATTGGCAGAGCAGGCAAAGGTAAGGTCATTAGCAGCAGCAGGGCAATACGGTGCAGCTTATATGGAAACTTTGAAGTTAGCATATACAGATTATGTTAAAAAATTTCCTGATGTTTCTACAATATTACAAGATGCATTAAATTACTTGAACATTCCAATGATGGCTGCTTATCAGAAACCAACAGATGAAACTGGAGCAACTGTAAAGAAACCAGGTGCAGGGTATAAACCCACTACATATTCAACTTATATGGGTGGAAGATTAATCGAGCAAAGAGCTTGGTAAGGGGGTGAATAATAATGCCATTACAATGGTTACCATTACAACAAAGACAACAGCAACAACAGCGTTCACCTGTTTCAGAAGCATTAACACCAAGAAAAACTGCTGGAGCTGCTATGGGTGCTATGCCAGCAGGTGAGAGCTTTATGGAAAGGTCACAAAGATTACAAGAAGTAGAAGCTGAACGAAAATTTCAAGAAAAAATGATGAAGATGCAACACGAACAGGGAATGGAAAAAGCAAAGTTTGCTGCTGGAATGAAAGAAGATGCAAGAAAAGGTATGACAGCAGGGCAAGCATTGGGGCGACCGCCAACAGAAGGAGCAGCTCCAGCATTAACTAAAGAGAATATGCCAGAAGCAGCTAAAACAATGTGGGAATTTATATCTACTTTAGATGAAGCAGGGCAGAAATTCTTTATAAATCAACTAAAGCAAAAGGAACAGCCCACTGGTGGATTTATAGAAGCTGGTGGCGTAAGAAAAGAAATGCCTGGCAGTGTAGGTATGTATGGACATTTAGTTGACCAAGGATTAATAGACCCAGCTACCGATACTGTGATTAAGAAGGGAAGGGAATTTGAGAAAGGAACATTTTCAATAACTGAGGAAGGTGGAACTGTTTATCAATTAAATACTGCCACTGGAGAAAGAAAACAACTTGGAACAGTTGACGAACCAGAAGGTGTAGTAAATGCAATAGTAAAGCAAATAAAAGAGGATGCTTTGGCTGTGATAAAAGTTAAACCCGAGCTATCCCTTGAAGATGCAACACACGATGCTGGTATAGATTATGGACTAAGCGAAGAAGAATCAATGGAAATAGCTAAATTTACAAAAATGCCTGAAGGTACAAAAAAGAAAAACGCATTTATCGAGTGGATAAAATCTATCACACAAAAGAAAGTTGGTGCTGAAATTAAAAAAGGTTGGGCACCAAAGGGTGCAGGTGCAAAACCTGCTTTCAATGAAGCAAATGTAACATCTTTAGTTGATGTAATAACCGATGATGTAACAACAGCAGAACGTGCACATTTAAAAAGTCAAGGTGCAAGTGATACGGATATAGATGAAGCTATAAAAAGAAAAGGAAGTAAATAATGCCAACTTTTACACCATATGTGGTGCCTAAATTTACAGCATACGAACCAGAAAAGCCTGTTTTCACACCGCTTGAAAAAATTGAAGGCGAACAGATGTTCACACCTTATTTTGAACCCTACGATATGTCACCATCGCAAATACGTGATATGGCTAAAATAATGGGTGTATCTGCTGAACCAGAACTTGAGCCACAAATGGGCTGGGAATATGTGCCTGCAAAAGTATATTCTTATTTATTGGAAGAACCTGTTGCACAGGCAAGTGCTTTAGTATCACTCGGCTTGGAAAAGGGCTTTAGATTATTGGGTATGGATAAACTTGCCGATACACAAGCACAGGTTACAGAAAGTTATAAAGCACCGCCAGTAAGTGAAAGTGTGGGCAAACAGACTGCTTATTTGAGAAATCAGGCATATAAACAGTCACCAGAAGCAGGAACTGTTTTTGATATATCTGAAGCTGCTACTCGGATAGGTGCTTTATTGGTGCAGATAAAAGGTTTAGGTAAAGTGCCAGCATTAAAACCAACAAGCGTTTACAAAAGATTTGGCACTATGGCAACTCACGGATTTGTTACCACGCCAGGTGATTTTAAGGATAAAACAGAAGCTGCCGTATTCCGTATGGCATATTCTATGACACCATTTATTGCACAGCATTGGGGTGCTGTTGGCGTTAAAGCTATTGCCATTGACTCAATGCTTAATACATTTTTAACTACACCATATATGATAAAAGCATATAATAGGGCGGAAGAAACGGGTGATTGGACAGAGTTTACATCTAATATGGTAACTCAAACTGTAATGAATGTAGGCATGGCTTTAACTACTACAGGTTATCCAGCAGCTCACAGAGCAAATTATATAAGAGCTCAAGCCGAAAAAATTGGTATGCCTTATAATCAGCTTAAAAGTGTAGTAGATTCATTTGATAAAGCATATCAACCTAAAACTGAATTACAGCGAACAGAATTAGCAAGACAAGAAGTTAAATTGAGAGAATTATTAGCCAAAGACGATGCTGATGTAAGGTTGGAAACATTAGCCAAAGATGCAGATAAGGCACCTATAAATAAGCTGATAGCACAAAATGAAACTAAACCGATACCAGATATACAGGACAAGATAAACAAAATAGCTATGGAATTGCCTACCAATGCACAAAAAGCTAAAGTGCATATATTGGCTAAACATAAGGGATTATTAACGAAGAAAGATAAGGAGAAGAAAGTATATAAGAAATATATTGAATCATTAGTTGGTGAGGACAGCACCAAGAATATGAATCAAGGTCAAATTTCAATGTTGATAGAAAATCTTGACCGTATGGACATAAGGACAGCAAAGGCACTTGCACGCACTCCAGTAAAAGCCATTACACCACAATTATTAGATGTGATACCAGCAATAGGTGAAATAGGTTATAAGGAAAAATTTAGGAATCCTTATGAAGTATTTAATAAAATGGGGTTGTTAAGGGAAGTATATTTACCTTCTGAAGCAGCAGAAGTAAGTTTATATGATGACTTAATGCAATTTAGAAAAGAGATATTTGGATTAAGAAAGACAAGGGGTATAAACAAGCAATCAACAACAAAGATATTTGATGCTATAGAAAATCCCAAAATACCTAAGATAGGAAAAATATATCAAGGCAAGGCTTATAGGGCTGATACGGGACTTTGGGAACATGGAGTAGATGTATCAATAAAATTTAAAACTGCTCAAGAAAAAATAGATTATGATGCTAAAAAATTTGGAAATATTGTAATTCAAAAAGAGCTTGCAAATATAACTAAGAAAATGGATATAGACTTATCCAAAGTTTCTGCCGAAGATGTAATGTGGGTAGCTAAAGATTTAAAAATTGCTCAAAAATATGGTGAAGCGAAAGAAATTAAACTTCCCCCAAATACTATGATTTTAATGAAAGATAATGAAGGAGGATTTTTAATATTAAAGAATATCGGAAAAATAGACTTAAATCCAGCAGAGAAAAGAGCTTATGATTATGGCAAGAAATTCTTTGATGATTGGGCTAATAAATTAAAATTATCCCCAGAAAAAAGACGGGATAATTATGTTACTCATATATTTGAAAAGACTATGGAAGATTCACTTAAATATGATAAGACCATTGACCCCGATATAATGAGAGCTTTTGAATTTGGTGCAATACCTAAAACTATGTTCAATCCCTATCTGCAAGAAAGAATGGGCAGGGAATACGGTTTGAAGCGTGATTTCTGGCAGGCAATTCAAGCATACGAATCTCAAGCCTTAAAGACTTTTCATTATGAACCTATATTAAAGAAAATGAATATATATGCCAGATTTTTGCCAGATTTATCTCACAAGTATATGTCTAATTATTCAAGAAGAATGACTAACAGACCACTGGATATAGATAAGGGCATTAATAATGATATTAAGGAAATAATGATGGCTATTGAAAAATCAATTGAAAGAGTGCCTGGTGTTAAAAAATTAGTGCCGTATCTAACCACAGAAGCACAAGGTAATATGGCAGGAAGGATAGCTTATTATTATACGGGGATATTATATGAAACTGCTCTGGGATTACGACCTATATCAGCTATCAGGAATTTAGGACAAGGAACATTGACTATTGCAGAAACGGGTTTAGGCAATTATTTAAAGGGAATAGAAATGTTAACTACCAAGGCAGGTAGAGATATCTTGCATAAAGGAGTGGTTTACAGGTCAAGAAAGTTTGCTATTCTTCCTGGAATGGCTGATTATATGCCATCAAAATTGAGAACTATGTCACAAAAAACTTTTATGTATATGTTTAGGACTGCTGATAAATTTAATGTTAGTTCTGCATTTTGTTCAGGTTATCAAGAAGCAAGGTCATTAGGGTTGCCAGATAAAATTGCTATGGAACGTGGTGATGAGGTAGCAAGAAAAACACAATATATGTATACCAAGATGGCTTCACCAGAATTTAATCAGGCTGCAACGGGTAAAGTATTGGGAGTATTTACATCCTGGCCACGAAATTACGCAGAACTTTTGAACCATTGGTATAGGGGTGATGTATCAGAAGTATACAATAACTATGAAAAGGAAACAAACGTAAAGGTTTACTCTGAAAAATGGATGAGTAGACACAGGTCAGCAATTTTATATTCAATGATGGCTGCTTTAGCTTTGTATGTTGAAAAGAAAACAAGATTAAAGGCAACACAATATATAGGATTTAGAACCATAGAATCCGTTCCCAGATTCTTAGCTGGACAGATTGCTGGATTAAAATTACCTCTTGCTCTTTCACAAGTAGGAGTGGGAGTTATCGGTCAGAATAGGCAAATGTTAAAGCAAGGATTGAAAAATATAAATCCCGTAGATTGGTTTATTATTTTGAAAGAACTTGATGATTTTGATAAAGGTAAAAAAGATTGGTTAGACTTATTTTTATATAGAAGTAAACCAAAATTCAGGTTAAGATAAAAATCAAGAAATGAAATTATATCATTGGACTAAAAAAGAATTTTTAAAGAGTATATTTAAAAAAGGATTAATTGGTAATGGTTTTGGAATAGTATATTTAACTCCTGACCCAATAAATAAATTTGGAGATACTTTATTAGAGGTAGAAACTGAAAATATTAAACTTTCATCATTTGAGGATTGTAAAAATTGGGAAATATTATGTTGGGAAAATATACCACCCCAAAATATAAAAAAGGTAAATATTGGAAAGTAATTTATTAAAACGAGGTGACAGATATGAGGTTTCTGTTTGTATCAAGACGAGGTGCAAGTTTATCACTTGCAACAAGGATTGTTCACGAAGGGCATAATGTTCACTTTTTTGTGAACAATCTGCTCTACAAAGTATTAGGTAAGGGTATAATAGACAAAGCTAAAATAGGTGAGTTTCATAACTGCGATGTAATCATTTTTGATGAAGCAGGTATGGGTAAATATGCTTCCGAAATGTCCAAGACAAAGCCAGTGATAGGGGCATCTATATTTGCGGACACGTTTAATGATGATATCACTTATAAGCAGAAGGTATTAGCAAAGTGTGGTTTGCAATTACAGCCAGAGTTACAGCCAGAGTTTGCGGAAGAAATATACATAACGGGCTGGTTTAACGGCTTCAATTATGTTCGACCACTGCACTCATACTTTAAGAAAACCAAATTTATGGAAAATGATTTGGGTATAGATACAGAGTGCATGGGCTGTCTGCTATGGTATCACAAGGCAAATAAGACAGCCAAAGCTACATTATATAAGCTACGTAATGAACTGAAGAAGACAGGTTATATAGGTGCTGTTAATGTAAAGTTGACTCTTACAGAAGACAACTTATACATAGAAGATGTCCACTTGGGCTTCACTTATGATAATACTTATACTGCACTTGAAGGAATCCGACAAAGCTACGGCGAAATGCTATATCGCCTTGCGTTTGATGGAATTAAGCGTATAAATGCTTCACCTGACTGGCTGTCTGCTACACGAGTAACTATCCCCCCATACCCGTTGGCTATGAATGATAAGTTAAGTAAGCCACCTAAAATTTATGGCATTAATGAGCATAACTTGAAGCATATATGGTTAAGGGATATATATAGTGAAAATGGCGATTATTACAGTGCAGGGTGTGACGGTTTTTTGATGACGATTACTGCACGTGGCTTGACTGCAAGAAAAGCTATTAAAAGAACATTAAGGACAATCGGCAATTTAAAGATAGATAACTTGCAGTATAGGCGTGATATCATAGATGGTATGGAAGAACGATATGATAAGATTAAAAAGTGGGGCTGGTTTTAATAACCCCCCTTCATTTCTTTTCCATAATCCTCAACCTTTAATTTCCATTTAATAGGTATGCCATTTCTAAATAACATCATTGGGTAAGCACGTGCCACAATTCCTTCTACTAATATTTCTTTTTTGTTTTCATCTAATGCAACCCTGGAATAAAGTCTACAATCGCTTAACCCTCTATTTTTCCATTCAATTAAACCGATGGCATATTCAATCTTCATTAGCCCAGCCGTAGGTACAGTTTCTATTCCCAACTGTTCTGCAATATCCACAACATCGTCCCATTCCAACCACCAACCATCAATCCAAATATCAAATAACCTAAATGAATTATCTTTATTGTAGTTCCCCCCACCTTTTTGTATTTTGGCACCATATCCTTCACCATAAAGACATACTTCTTTGGCATCATTAAATATTTCTACGAATTTTTCTATCAGAAACATTTTCTGTAATATTTCAAGTAAATAAATTGGCATTTGTGCTTTATCCGTTCTTCCCCTAAATGAAAGATAGCCTTTTTCTCTATTAAATATTATTCTTATATTCGTGCCGTCAATTTTTTCTGTAATCAACCAATTTTTAATATTCTCAAATTCAGGTAATCTAATTTCATTAGTGACTTTAAACTTATTATCTCTTGTAAAAAGCGTTTCAATTTTTGGATATTTATACATTACAATATCACATCCTTTATATAATATATCTTATAGGACGTTGGTTTATTTCCAATCTATTTTTTTACCACAAAATGGACAATAATCAATATATGAAAGCAGAACTCCATCATCATCTATAATATATACTTTTTTGTCTTTTATGTTTAAATGAAAAAAACAACCAAAATTATCTTTCATTTTTTTGCAACATTTTATTTTCATATTATTCCCCCCCTCTCTTATTTACTTTACATAATATATGTTATAGGACGTTGGTTTATTCCTCTATATTAAAAAGAACCATAATAATCATCTTTTTCTTCTTCTTTAAGAAGACATCTTTCACATACTGGTACATCATCGGCATTTACATTTATACCCCCAACGCCATTACATAAAATACATTTTCTACCAACTCCATCAGTGCCAGTTCCATTACAATCATTACAGGTCTCCCAATCTTCTTCTTGTTTCCAATCAAATTCTTCACCACAATTAGAGCATTTAGCTTTCATCTTTATAATCCTCCCCCATAATCTTTTCGCATGTTTTCTTTCATAACTTTCCATACATAAAGGATATTCATTATCAGCTAAATACAGAAGATACTTCTGGGTAGAATCAGGACTTGTTCTATCTATAATATTCATTATTCTTTTTAAATCATGTTTCAAATTGAATATTTTAGGTATCTTATATAATTCATTATAACAATTTTCTATAATTGTGTCGTCGTGCCCATATTCCTCATCGTTCAACTTTTTCCATATTTTATATAAATTCTTCTGATGATGATTGATGATTACTACTCCATCTTTTCTATACAAACCCTTGAAACTTCCATTTCGGATATAAAAAACCTTCTTAAATTTCATTTTCTCCTCCTTCTCATTACTTTACATAACTTATCTTATAGGACGTTGATTTATTTCCTCTTATAATCTTCCAATGGACACCAAGAGGGAAAATCATCACTTAATTCTTTACCGACCAGCTCTCTATTTAAACCATCTTTTTTTATTACTTCACATACTTATCTTATCGGACTATAATTCATTTAGCATTTTCTCCGCTTGTTTTTGAATATCTTTCAACATTGCTTTTGTTGTTTTTTCTGCAAATTCTTCATTATCTAAACTTCTTTTTACATATTCTTTAGCATAATCTAAACATTCATCATACCGTTCGTTTTTTCCAATTGATACTAAGGCACCTATTTTTTTGCTTGTCCATTTTCCATTCATACACTCCGAACGCATTTCCTCATAATATATTCTTTTAATATCCATTCTCCTTTCACCCCCTTCCTTCAATTTACCTTATTTTTACAAAATTATTATCATTTCAGACATATTCCGCTTATGATTACCTATGAAAGTGCTAATATCATAAAAACATAGCTTTTTGTGCGTTATATGGGAAATCGGCTATTTTACCCTTTTCGGGAAGTATTCTTGAACAAGAATTTCTACAATTTGATATTGTTCTGGTAATAAACAATTTTCTAATTCATTTACTATTTTCTCAAACTTTTCGCCACGTTGTAAGAGTTCGATAATTTTGTCTACTCTCCACTTCTTTAATTCTGCTATTTCTTCTGCATCTTTCAACCATTCTATCGCTTCTTTCGTATTCATTTCCATCACCCCCTCCAATGATAAATTTTAGCTTATTTCGGGAAGTATTTTGCTTTTATTTCTGCCTTTTCCATTTCAATATCCGTATAACGATGTTTACCTATATCATTAAACATCGCCTCAAACTTTTCGCCACGTTTCAAGATCCCTATAACCTTATCCTGCTCTTTATAACATTTTTCAACCTCTTTGGTTCCAGCACACCATTCACCATCGTATGACTCATATTTATCTTTTACACATTTAATCGCTTCTTTTGTATTCATTATTTTTCGAACCCCCTCCAATGATAAATTTTAGTCGGTTTGGTAGCATTTTTAGTATGCACGATTTCCACTTCGATTAAATCGGCTTCCATCAAAGTATTAATCGCACTGTAAAATTCTGTTCCCTGCAACCAGTGATAAACTTTCTTCATTAATTCCGAGTGCTTCATTTTCTTATTCACTTTGATTATATCCAATATGCTCTGCACCTTTGTTCCAAATTCACTGGTGGTTAATTTCGTGTCTATATATAAATAATTATTCAAGGACTCGTTTCTTATTTTGATAGCGTCTATTATATCTGATAATTCCAATATTAAATCGTGCTTTCTTGCCACTGATAATATCATAGCTATTTTAAGCATTTTATTTGCCATACGCTTTACCAGCAGTTTATCTTTTCGTTCTTCAAAATTATTCCATGTCTTACAATACCACTTTTCATAATAATCTATTGCTTCTGCATCCCACCTGAATTTACCCTTTAACGTTTTAAAATCATTCAGGTCATCAGCAAGATATTCCTTACGCATATCATTACCCTTGGGGGGTATAGGAAAGGGCATGGGTTTGGACATTTCTTCCGAGTGAATAAATATCATTCGTGATAATGCACCTGCCTCTACAAACTTTTTGCTTACACTTGCCTTTAATGAGCCAGGTGTAGTACCACCCAATATGTTCAATTGTGCATTAGGTATATAATCCAGACTACGGGCTATAGTTTCACTTCCTAATATACCGTTGTCATATGTCTTAATCAGCACATTGGATATGTTCATATTATCACCACTCATATCGGTAAAAAAGCCCAGTTCTTCCGCAATAACGGTAACACAATTTTCACCGCTGTCTTTATATAGTTCGGACATGGATTTAATCATAGCTGCTGCGGTTATACGCTGGTTATATATATACAGTTTATTATCGGAAGCATCTTTCTCATCTGCACGGACTAATAAATTCAAGCCAAATCTTTCCACTGCGTGTGACTTGCCTGCCGATGCTTCATCTATTATGATAACAAACATATTAGGATATAGCCTGTATGTGCCCATATCGAGATATACGTGCTGTTTTAGAACTGCGGCTATTAAAAGAATACCAGTCCATTGATTATATAAAGTGGGAATTTCGTGTCCTGATGTGAAATATAGATATTCTGTTAGCCAATCATCGTATCTTTTTACTGCCATCTATTACCTCATTTCCCCACAAGTCCCAACCCTTATAACTCTCATCTTCAAACAATCTATCTTTAGGTAGTCGGGCAAAGAGTTCTATGCGTGGTAAGTCGCCGACTAAACTAACGATTAAATCCCTAAATTTATAAGGTTTTGTAGAATGTCCTTCGATTGGATATACTTGTAGTTGCCTTATATTAGCTTTTACTCTTGAGATTCTACCCTTTATGCCCAATATACATATTTCTGGATTTGCTCTTGTCCACCTACCTAAACCCATAAAATAACTATCGTTCAATTTGTTAGTTTTTACCCAAACAAACGCAGTAGTTTTATATTCAAACCCCCAAGCAGTTACAACCCTCATAAATTCATTTAGTTTTGGCAAAGTTACCCACATAAATAAAATACAATTTTCATCCGCAATATCTTTAATCGGTAAATTACATATATCTTCAAGGGTCATCACGGAATAATGGTCGGTTACACTACTATTCATCATCTTCCCTTGATATCGCCATGGTGGGTCAGCATATATTATTTGATATTTTTTATTTGGAAATGGTATCATCTTTGTAATCCTCCAATGGACACCAACCTGGAATACTATTATCATCATTTACTCTTTTCTTTTCAATGCCACATATCCATACTATTTTCCATTGACAATCGCCACAACTTTTGATTTCATCCAATATTACTCTTTTTCCAATGTTTCCATTTTTTGCTATCTTCCAAGAATATATTACTTTTGCACTTTTACCCTCATTCATTTTGCCTTTACCCCTTATTTTAATGTATCAATTATATCTTCAAGCATAAGAAGTCTACCACGCAATTTCCATAGCTTTTTGTAATATGCCCATTCTGAAAAATCTTCATTATCATAGCTTTCTTTTAACTTGGTCTGTGTATAAGCCATTTTAAATAGTATATCGTGCAACATTACTTTCATTTTTTGTCTTGATATTAAGTTAAATAGTTTGCATATAAATTTAGTTAGCATTATTTACCTCCTTTCGAGAAGTATTTTTGCTCTAAATTATTCATAATCGTACATAGATATCCAGCCTCTATATCATCACAAACATTCCAATAATTACCATATTTTTTACCCAATTCCTCCCACATCGCCTCAAACTTTTCCTCACACTTGAGTAAATCAATAATCTCATTTAATTTTCCATCTTTTTTATCATAACTATAATACACAACAAATCCTTTAATGCTTTTTATAAACTCTATTGCTTCTTCTGTATTCATTTAATCTCTCCTTTCTATATAATAGATTTTTCAGCTATGTCTAAATTTTTTCTTGCTTCTTTTATGTCTTCTTTTATTTTATGAGAAAATTTCCTTAGCATAATGCTTTTTATCATATTCTTAACTTCTTCACTTTCTAAAATTTCATGTAAATTATCCCAGAAAATACTTTTTCTTTCTTCCTCTATATATATGCCAATATCAAAATAACATTTAAAACCGATAGAATCAGTTTGTGCTTTGTCAAATCCAAAACATTCCACTGCTTTCAATATTGCATTTACATCTTCTAAATCTAAAACATTACTAAACATTATTTACCTCCTTTCTCAATTCTAATCTCTGTTCTTGGGCAATCCTTATCTATATTAAATGTAATAATCGGTTGACCCATACAATCATAACTGTCATCTTTAATAAAATGTAAGTCAACTAATGCGTCAAGCCAACTTATAAGTCCGCCACCAATATAATTTTGTATATCACGCTTACGTTTATATTTGAAGAATATGTCTATGGTAATTTTAGCTTTAGCATAGGGCAATTCAGCATATACATCTGGCTTTAATCGTTTCTCAAATTCCTTCTGCTCAAATATAATCCAGGCTATACGTTCTTTATAATTACTGCGTGTTTTCCAATGTGAGTTTACATATTTATTTTTCGATAATGGCACTTCGTCTACAATAATAAGCATATTAATCACACTCCTTGTAATCTTCACAGGTATCCATTTCTACGAGTTCACCCCAATTCAAGTGTTTCTCGCAATAGCACATATCAGAATCATAGAATTTACATAGCCCACATATCATTGTATCTATATCTTCCGTTATTTTCTTCTCGTGATGTTGTAAATCACCAATATAATTTTCTTGGTCTGGCGTTAATTTATCCATTTATATCACCTTCTTTAAAAAATATATCTCCATCTAATATTCTTTGCAAATCCCTTATAACTAATTCCATTTCATAAATTTTACCTCTAAAAAATTCTTTGTTCTTTTTTATAAGATTAATTTGTTTATCAAAATCTCTTTGCTCGCCCTCCAAACATCGTTTATAAAACTTTAAATATTCTCTAATGGTATCATCATCTATTTATATTTTTCACTTCCTTTATATCATTAACATTAATTTTATCTTCTTTTTGTGCTATTAAATTATCAATTATGCCATACAATGACCTATCGTAATCAATTAGCAAATTTATGGCTTCGATTATTGTAATTATTTTACTATCCACACACAAGAAACGAGGTAGCTTTTTTAGAATTTCTTCTAACTTCTCAATACTCATAATTATCCTCCTTTATATATGCCTGCCCCGACAGAGTACCCCACTCTCTGTACCCTTTATATTCGGCAATTTCTGGATACCAAAATATAATGGAGTATTTCATCCACGACAATCCCTGACGCCAGAACGCCACAAGACAAGCATATACTATTATACCATATTCTATTATCTTTTACAAGATATTTCCAAAAATATTTACTTCCAATCAGGAACGTAATGTTCTAATTCACCCTTTAATTCTACAAGTTCTTCGGTTGTTAGTTCTTTGATATCATTTTTTTGGTATTTCTTGTAATACTTCTTCTGCATAGGTTTGTGTATATAGTTTTTCTTCATTAATACCAAAACTTCCCGTGCTAACTCACCTCTACGTTCAAGGTCACTTTCACCTGTTTTTGGATTCTTTTCACGCTTTTCTCTTTCACCTATTACATTTTTATCCTTATCGCCCCACCACCAGGCTAATATTTTACATGCTTTTTCCTTGCTTAAATCCTTTTGCTTGCCGATATGCTTAACCTCTGTTTTTGTAATTAAATGGCTATCTACTATACCTTTTTTATCCTTTGTACCATAGATAAAATCTATTTGCTTATCAGAAGCAGGCTCAAACTCCATTTCTACTTGTTCCCTATCCCTGTCGTTTTCTATCCCTTGCTCTTGCTCTGCAACTGTTGCTCCTTCTTTAATTTGTTCTTCTACTCTTTCAACTACTTCATCTATTGCTTCATCATTACGGTCAACTTCTTCTTTATCTAAAGCTTTGTCTATAATTTTTTCTTTCCATTCCTTTTTTGCAACTTGTCCTTTATTTTGAGGGTCAAATGGCAAATCTGCAACCGTAACAGTGCCATCTTCTTTTTCTATGGCTATTTCTTCTTTAGTAACTAATCCAGAAATAGAGAATAATCTCTTGAACATCATTGCTTCTGCTACTTTCAATATCATGGCCGAACTATATTGTGTCCAAATAGAGCTATTCTTTTTTACATATTCTTCAAAATGTGCAAATATATATATAGGATATTTCCTGTCATCTCTATATCCAAGAGCATAAGCACCTATAATCTTTCCCCTATCCTTGCAACTATATTTATGTTTCACCCCTTCTTGGAGTTTCTCAAACTCATCGTTTTCGTGAACTACATCAGATATCAAACCTTGATAGTGCGGATTTCTGTTAGCAATAGCCAAATAACCATCACGTGAAGTCATTATTATCGGCACAGCATCCTTTTTATACTTGATAAACCATATTTCTTTGGTCATTGGGTCTAACTGATAAGTCTTTGCAAGATACATAAACATATTAAATTCATCATCTGTACTGCTACTTGCTACTGTCCGCTTGATTAAATCCATTTGGCTCTTATTCCAACTCAAAGCTGATTTTTCTTTAATAGCAATTTCATTATTCATTATCATTTTCCTCCTTCATATTCATTTTCTATTTTTTCCAATATTTTATTTATCAATGTAACAATTTCATTATATTTCTTATTATTATAATCTTTAATGTCAAAAACTTTACCCACTTCCATACTACAATTAATGAAAGATTTTAATACTTGATAAATTAATTCTAATTCATATTGTTTAAATGTTAACATATCAATCTTTTTCCTCCTTACTTTCTTTTTTATTAAACCAAAATCCATAATCTTTTCTAATCATATCTACAATAACTTTAGTATTAGAAGAATAACTACGGTTAGCCAATTCTTCTAACATCTCTTTTACTTGTATAGGTATAGAAAATGTTACTACAACTTTTTTAGACATTATTTTTCCTCCTTATAATATTTTAACTTTGCACCACATTTATCACAATAACATTTCTGCAAATTATATTTAAGTGCCCAACCATAATAAACATTATCACAAAATTTACATATTGTTTTAGGCATTAAATTTACCCCCTTCATCTTCATTTATAAATTTCTTATCATATTCTTCCCAATCTTCATATAATATAGATATCTCTAATCCACATAAAGCACACTTGCCGTCAAGTATATTTTTATTATCTTTGTTCTTTTCGAGCAATACATATCTATTACACTTTGGACATTGATAATCAAAAAAATCTTCTATATCAAGTAAGCTCATTATTAATCATCTCCTTATTTTAATTCATCATATACATTGAACAATATTATTAATGCAAAAATTGTTATTAAAAATGTTAACCAATTGCTTATCCTATTTATATCAATCACAATTTTATTAACACCGTTATAAGTCGTTCCTTTACATAACAAACTTGCTATCCAAGCAGAACTAAATACTTTTAATATATATTTCTTCACAATCACCACCCCTTATCATATCTAATTTGAGCTTTTTCTTCTTTGGTTAAAAGCTCGTTGGGATCATTGTCAATCCACATTTCAGTTTGAGATACACTTGCCATATCACCAAACATTTTATCTATATTGGTATCCTTATTTACTGCTCCAGGATACCAGTCAAGCATAACATCAAACTGTTTTTGCTCAGTTAAACTTCTCCACCATTTATAAACTTTATCCATTAATTTAATTTGTCTATCTTCTTCTTTATTTATATCATTATAATAATCAGACATATCTAATTCTCCTCACATAATTTGTTCTAATTCATACCATATTTTCGATAATTTCTGTGTTATCAATTCAATTTCTTTTAATTTTTCATCGATATCATTTTTAATATCCATTATTCTATATGTAATATCTTGTAAATTCTTATTCTTCACAATTATCACCTCCCCATAATAATAATTATTTTATGTACAAATACAGCTGCACCAATTAAACTGATTGCACCTGCAAATATATATAAGAGCAATATAAATAAGTTTTTAATCATTTATGCTCCTTATCCTGCCCTATTACTCGGCAATATTAATACTATACCACTATTTGCATTATATAATCTTCTATAAACTTCCCAATGCTTAAATATAACCATATTCCCACCTGCAGTGGGAATTATTATATGAGGATATATATACATTGTTCAAACCTCCTTTCACTTTGCCATATTATAACATATATTGTATTACTATCCTCCTCAATATATACTCACCAGCCAATGTTTTTAGATACACGAACAGCTTCATCTTGTCCAATTTCTTTCTTTTTCCTACCCATAACATTGCCCCAATACTCACCTGTTTCGCCTTGAAACCAAGGGTCTCCACTTGGAGCAAATCTCCACTTAGACAATAGTTGTTCGTATGACAAACTATCAATATGTTTTTTGTTTTCTTCTGTCAATTCCATTTTTCACACCTCCTTATATATTTTATGATTTATTATACCACAACTTATACTTTAAAGCAAATTTATTTAATTTTTATGTACAAATTCCAATTAAAAGAATAGGGGTAGCCATATTAATAAAAACCCCTATATTCGAGTGTTTTTAAATAAACTATATATAATTATTAAATAAGATTTATATAAATCATCTAAACCCCATTAGAATTTGTAGAATTTGTAAGAATTTGTAACCTTATATAAGAATTAAAGTATTTTTATTTAATTATACAAATTCAAAGAAATTCACAAGTTCACACTACTATATATAACAATATATATATATACTATAATATATATAAATATATAATAATATATATCAATAGTAATCAATAATTAAGAAGTGTTATTATATAATAGTTACAAGCGTTTCTTATTTTGCAGGTATACCCTTGCGAATTTGAACTTATACAGTAAATTTATGTAAGAAATGATAAAAAAAGAGGGATTTACAAATTCAACGGTTATTGAACTTGCAACCCCTCTAAATAGATTATATTATATATTCTCTTATGCCTAAAAACCCGTTTGCTTTTCTCTTAGCTTTTTCTTCTATATCCCAGTCTTTATTTGTATAAACTATTACGATATCTTTTTGACCATCAAAATATCTATAACCTTTATACAAATATTTAAAATCTCTTATATACCCTGTTTGTTTCCAATAAGATAAACTTCTTGCGGTATATTTGCCCAAATAATCTTCACCGTTGATATATACGATAGTATTTTGCTTTAACATATTATATCACCTCCTTTAATAATCATTATCTAACATATTATTTATAACGATACACTTATTAAGCTCCTGAACACTACTCGGCAATAAATGATTAATCATACGTTCAATGGCTTTAGATTTACGTTCAGCTTCTTTGACTTGATATAATATTTTATTCATATCATAGCCCTTCATATTTACCTCCTTAATTAAAGTTTTCTAATAATTAATATTCCATTAAGTTTAACATAACTAATCCTCCTTTATATTTTAATAAAATACGTATAATCATTAGCACATAATTGCTCGTGGTTAAGCAATCTATAATTCAAGCTGACTCTATTTTGCTTTATGCCAGTGTATAACTCTAAATCGCTTATTAAATGATTAAAGTTTATCGTTTTATAACGGTTAGAATTATTATTGTGTTTTGTTATTTGCATAAGAAATACCTCCTTTATATTAGTAATCATAATAATTTAATTGACCATTTTCATAATGGCTTTTAGGAATAAAATTTCTTTCATCACTTAAATCAAATTTATTAAAACTTATTTTGTAACCTCCTTTTTTCATTATCTCTATATCTTTTTCAATAACACCAATATAGCCTTCAGTTATTTTATGACCACAACAACAACCAGTGGTTTTAACTCCCCAAGACCATATATATTTAATTTCTTCAGCGATACATTTATCAATACATAGCGTATTACTGGAAGAACCTTCTGTTCTGCCAATCATACATTTGGGTCTTGGTAGCGATATTTGATTATCATAACTACCCATTTTTACATTAACACAATCACACATATAATCATTCCTCCCATTCAATGTTTAATGTTAATTTATGCTTTCTTGCATAATCTTCAATATCGTCAATTTTTGCTTGTAATATAGTTCTGTGTTTAACTTTCCCACCAATAGCAAAAACTTTATATATTATGTCGCTATTTAACTTTTTCTTCGTCATTTAATATTACCTCCTCTATAAATGTTTTATAATCTAATCTATTTGATATTTTTTCTGCATTTTTCCTATTACTAAAAACCATAACTATTTCTTTTTCTTTTGTGTCTTTTCTAACCCTAAATACCCTTCTTGTCATTTAATTAACCTCCTTTAATTTGATATTAAATAGCTTAAAAAAGTATCTCCTCCCTCCTTCTCTCTCTATTTTACCCTCATATTATCATTTCTTCGCACTAACCTATACAATCATAAGCGTTATTTGCTTATATACCCTCATATGTGCCTTAAATAGCCATAATAGCGCACACTTGCCAGGTGTACGCTATAAAGTTATTTATTATTATCATTATAGAAATTCATTTCTTTATATTCTTTTTTTATAATACATTCAATACCGCTATAACAGACATCTGCTAAAATCTTTGCATCTTTTTCATAATTATTAGGTATATGTTTAAGTCCATATATTGCAATAAAATTTTTATATAATAGTTCTTTAACTTCCTTTTCGATAATATGGTCATAATCTACCTTTTCCATAACCTTTTCCTCCTTTAATTTTCTTTTCTATATCATACTACTACACTACCTTTACAAATCCCTGCAAACATATGTACGATTATGCAAATAAATCAAAATAAATCAACATTTATTTTATTATAGGACGTTGGCAAGCTGTAAGCATTGATATGTAACGGTTACAGAAATGATGGATTAACTTATGTAAAGCAAAACACTAACAAGCGTATGAAATGGGCTTTGTTAGCGTAGAAGTGAAAGGCTTCTTGATATGTAGTGTATAACGGACACAATATGGACATATCGGACACAATCATTTACACTATTGTATATCAGATTGAGAATGCAAAGCGTGTCTTGTGGAAACACATATTGCAATAAGGATGTAAGTATGAACATACGATAATATTATAATATGAACATATGAACAAGCATGACCCCCCCCATGCCACCCCGCTATTATAGTATATACCCCACTCAGATAATAAGTGCAATTTTGAGTCCATATAAAATATAACAATATATGTTGACATTGATAATCATCTGTGTTATAATAATGTAAAGGTGGTGATAGTAATGGATAGTATTAAATTTTTAGAGCTAAATGACTTACACAAATATTATAATTCTAAGGGACAGCTTAGGAAGGGGGTTAAGAAAATACACTTTAGTTATCCACACCCTGTAATTATAAAAGAGAACAAAAAAGAATTTATACTAAAATTAAATTGGAAATATAACTTCGGTATAACTAAATTAATTGGTATATACAGAGAACCAGAAACTTATGGGGAATATTGTGTTTATTTCACTTAGTATAAAATATTGACATATATATCATAGTATGTTATAATGCATTTGGGGTAATTAATATGACTAAAAGAGCACATATATATTCCACTAAACATCAGAAGCGAATAATGCAGAGAATGATGGATAGAATGAATAAAATTACTTATAATAGATTACAGTTAGAATTAGCCTTGTATGGTTATGTAGATATGAAAGAATTTATAAAGAAATATCCCATTGAAAGTTTGAAATAATATGGGGGTGCTTTAGTCGACAGGATAAGCATATTTGTTTCTGGACACGCTTTAAATAGCGTCACCTCCATCATATAACTGACTAAGGCGACTCTTCGGTAAAATGTCGCAATAGTCACTAATGTCACTATTCCATTAAATCTGGCATTAGTAGAATAAGCTCTTGCCGTAGCTCTGGCTGTCATATTTAAATTGACGATTTGCGAGGGTAGTCTGGTAAAGTCATGACTAAATGGGGTTAGGTCGTAATGCTATACACTTTAAAATAAAAGGATATGAATATGGCTAATAGAATAGAAAATTTATCTTTAATACCAATTAATAGACACAGAAGGTTACATCTTCTTTTCCTCACACTTAAACCCAATTCCGAGCATATATTTAAACTTGGGTTTACACCTAAGGGTTATGATGATTATTTAGCAAGTTTGCCACCAAAACTCTGTAAGTTATTAGGCAATAAAAGTAGAATATGTGATATAGTTCACGAATGGGATAAATTGTGGCGTTTCAGTGTTTGCTGAAAGTGTAATATTGCTTGAAGTAACGCTTTATAGTATTCATTAGAAAGGAGAATCAATTTTATCGTATAGGAGGAATATATATGAGAACAACAAAAAGCGGCGGAAGTAGAAAGATTGGTCGCAACAAGGATAAATGTGCTAAATATGCAGGTGAACATCGCAGGGAGAAGAATAAGATACGCAAGTATCAAAAAATGCTGAAGAAATTGCAGGATAATAGCGATACTGCCGTAGATTTGAAGAATAAAATAAGGGAATTGGAGGAGGTGATAATAAAATGACGAATGATTATGGAGAAATAAATGGTGATACATTAACTACTGATAGTGGAAGCATAACTATCAGTACACCAACATACACAATGGACCCAAGAAATTGTGAATATACTACACCCAAAACAGCGTGTGAACCGAGTTTATGTCCAAGCAGTTGGAGCATACTAAATAAAAAAGGAGGTGACGATATGCGTTACTTATATGAAGTAATATTAGTTAATCCGAAGAATGATGAGTTTTACCAGAAAGCAGTTGTAGCAAGAAGTGAAACATCTGCACTTATGGAAGCATATAAAAATAGTCAATTTTGCAATATAGGCAAAGTAAGTGAAACCCGCATAGCAATAAATGTGGAATTTGATGACCTTAAAACTTCTTGCAGAGTATTAATGGAATGGAAAAAAGAGAAGTCGCTAAAGAAAGCGATAGAAACTATTAAAGAAGCAGTAGAATAAAATGTGCAAATATATAGAAGTTGAAAATTTAATAAAAAAATATGATTTACCACATTGTGAATATCAAGAAGCATACAATGAAACAGTAGAGGATTTAGCAAGGGCTATTTTTAAATTGCTAAATCTTTGTGAAGAATGTGGACAAAAAGTAGGTGACAAAAATGGATGAATTTCTTACAGTAAAAGATGTAGCAGTTATGTTAAAAATAAAACCCGTAACTGTATATAAATGGTTGCGTGAAGGCAAATTAAAGGGTAGTTATTTTAAGATAGGTGGCGTATACAGATTTAATGAAGAAGAATTGATTGTGGTTTTATGGGAAGAAAATTCTCACCAAAATGATACGGTTAATATATATACAAAGAGTGATAAATAATGACTAAACTATCAGAGCACTTCCACAGTGCAGAGTTCTCCTGTCCGTGTTGCGATAAAAGCAAAGTGACAGGAGAACTTGTTTCAAAATTACAGGAATTACGTGATATAATAAATAAGCCCATATATATAACGAGTGGTTATCGTTGTGAAAAATATAATAAAAAAATAGGCGGTTATGTCAACTCCCCTCATTTATTAGGGGAAGCAGTGGATATCAAATGTAAGGGTATGTCAACTGTAACCATAGCAATGATAGCGTATAAGATTGATGGTATACGCATAGGTTTATACCCCAATCACGTGCATATTGATGTTAGACCTGCTAACCCAAGTAAATATTGGCTCGTTAAATCATATGGTAAAAAACCTATTTATTCAGGGCACGAGAAAAATTTAGCAAAGTTTTTAAAGAAAAATTTGTGAGGTGATGATAATGGGAAGTTGGAAAAGAAATAATGTAATCATTTGTGATGCCTATGCTGATGCAGTTGAAGACCACATTGATTTTGCAAGAGATAAATTGAAAAAGTTATTTCCTACAATAACAGGCAAACAAATGGCAGAAACTATTCAATTTGTTGCTGGTAGACTTTATTGTGAAAAATAAATCGAAATAACACTTGACAAACTTCTGTTCGTATGCTATAATGCAAATCGGAATAATGTGTGTTATTGCTCTGTGACTGAATTAACGCTCACTTAGGCGTAAGGTGCTTGCTTGAGGGGTTGTGAGCCAACGCTTGTATGACCTCAAGTATAGGCAATTCCTTCGTAACCTTAATACAGCTGATGAATAGTCTTAGGAGTTTGCAGGTATGCAATAATCCTGCCAGAGCAATTCTATTTGGAGGTCTATTGTGCCTACTCATAAAAAGTTTGAGGAGAAATCCGAGAGCACCAAATCGAACTATATTCAACACTTCACACCCCGTGAAGACGAAATCTTACGCAGAAAATTGTCTGGAGCAACAAATAAAGCAATAGCCGAAGCAATGGGGCTCTCGGAAAATAGAGTATCCTTTATTGTTACTTCCCCCATATTTCAAGCCAAACAGACTTCCTCACAAGAAATTATCAATAAAAAGTTTAATGATGAACTCGCTACTGACCCTGTAAAGCAAATCTTTCAGAAAAATAAAGAAGCTGCTGCCAATAAAATAGTAACTCTAATGGAAGCAGACTCACAGAAACTACAAAGAGAAGCAGCAGTTGACGTATTAGAATTTCAAGGGTATAATAAGAAACCCAAAGAAGACCATAGCACTAATATATATGTAGATAAAAGCACAAACAAACATTTATACATAGCATTAAAAGCACTGAATATAGATGTAGAAACATTGAAGGAAATAGATGTAGAAGGAGTTGTAGAAGAAGTTGGAGCAGCAAGTAAAGATAAACCCGAAAGCGTATGCGGAACTGGGAAGAAGAAACTTCTGGGTGTTTTGCAGGGGGATAATGCAGAATGATTGGCTAACCGAGGAAGTTCATCTTCCTTTATGCAATTTTCTGCAAACTCCATATTCCCTGAAAAAGCTAATAGAACTTTCTCGTGGTTTCCTCAAAACTACAATTGCCTCCATATATTACCCCATCTGGCGTTCTACAAATGATCCTTCTATTCGTGTGTTAATTACACAGAATACCTTCGATAATGCTGCTAAAAGAGTGCATAAAATACGTTCCATATTTGAAAAGCATGAACTCTTTCGTGCACTTTATCCTGAACTTATACCAAATTTTAATAGCAAGAGTGTTCGATGGTCTAATGAGTGTGCCGAAGTGAACAGACCAGAAACCTTTGAAGAAGGCACATTTGAGGCTGCTGGTATACAGACCAAGATTACCTCTCGCCATTATGACATAATTATAGAAGATGATACCGTTGCGGCAGAGGCAAGCGATTTAAGTGAAGAAGAAATCGCACCCAACATGGAAGACGTAGCCAAAGCTATCGGCTGGCATAAGATGGCTACCAACTTATCCATTAATTATGAAACATTTGAACGCATTGTAATAGGCACTCGCTGGTTTCAAGAGGACATGATTAACTATGTCAAAGAAAAGGAACCAGGATACGATAAATATTTTATGACAGTCATTGATGATAAGGGCAAACCTACTTATCCTTTAAGATTTAACGAGGCAGTATTAGAAGCGAAGAAAGAGGATATGGGCACATATATGTATGCTACGCAGATGTTACTTGACCCTACACCTTTGTCCAGAATGATATTCAAGCCTCAATGGACACGCTATTATAATGTGGCACCTGAAACAAAGAATATATTGTGCATTGACCCAGCAATAGGTGAAACCAAACGACACTGTGACAGTGCCTTTATAGTATTAGGCGGTGCTGCTAATGGCTTGATATACATACTTGAAACTATATCGGGTCAATTAAGTCCAACAGAGCAAATTAAATTAGCCTTTGCACTTATGCGTAAGTATGAAGTTAGAAAATTAGTTGTTGAAAATATTGCTTTTCAGGAAATGCTTGCACAGGCATTTGAACTTGAGAGAGACAGGGTTGACGAGAAGGGCATTAAAGTTAATGAAGATGTGCATTTTTCAGTTGTAAGAGAAACCCCTGGTGGCAAGGAATCCAAAGATGCAAGAATAAAGTTAATGGTTCCATATTTTGAATTTGGTAAGGTTTTGCTTACCAAGGATATGAAAAAACTGGAAAAGCAGTTAAGGGAATATCCTTATGGCAAAAAGTGTGATTTAATTGATGACCTTGCATATGGTTTAAAGAACGTTGGACATAGCAAGATAAGAAAAAAAGTCGAGGTATATGACCCTAATTCTTTTGAAGCCATCATAAAGGAATTAGACGAAAAAGCAAATAAGGGTGGAAGCCCGTGGCAAAAGGCAAGAGATTATAGTGCTAATGCTACGCCAAGTATATTTTAAAGGAGTGATAATTATGGGAGTTACCAAAGAAGATAACGAACAATTCAAAAAAGGTATAGAAGATTGGCTCGATGCTTGTAAAAAAAAGCAAAAAAAAGGGTGATAATAATGCTTGAACTTTTTGACAGTTATTTAGGAAGAATGATAGGTTATTCATTGGTAATTATAGGGGTAGGTATATTTGCAATTATCGGATTAATAACAGTTATTAAATGGATATTTTAAAGGAGTGATAATTATGGTTATGTCTCATTATAAGAAATCTGTGAGCTCTGGTATTTTAACTTCTTCTGCAAGAATATTTGAAGAAGAAGGCTGGCTTAACGGTGCGATACTTACAGGTGGAAGCACTGATGCAATGGTGACATTTTATGATAGTGCAGATGAAGATTTAGGCGGTAAGTTAGAAGTAGGTTATATAAGCCAGGCTGTACCGTTATTTGATTTTGCAGTGCACGTTAAATACGGTATATATGCCGAGGTTGAAGAAGGCGGCGAATATATGGTGCTTTGGGACAAGTAATATATATGTATGAAGAATACAAACAAATTAGAAAAGCCATTTCAATCAGCATTAATTTTCTAAGGAGATGATATTATGCCTTTTAAATCAGGGCGTTCACAGGCAACAATATCAAGTAATATAGAAGAATGTATACGAAGCTATAAAAGTAAAGGCACTATAGGTAATACTACACCAAGAAATTTAAAACACGCAGTTAAAATATGCCAAGGTGCTGCATACACATCAGCACGTAGAAGCAAGGGCAAATCTGTGGTAAGTGAGGCGTTACATAATGGCAGAAAATAAAGATGTAAAAGAAATAGTTAGGTGGGAAGAAAATCTTAAAGGTGCCCAGCAATACATAAAGGATTTCGCAAATCCACTCGATTGGGGCACATACAGAAATATGTATCGTGGTCAATTTCAGCACGGCACTCCCAATCAAAGAAAATATTCAGTAGCACTTATATTTGCCATATTGCGTAGTATGCTTCCGAGAATATATTTTACCAATCCGCAGGTTGTGGTAACCAATGAAGTGCCTGGCTATTATCTGCAATCAAAAATAGTGCAGAAAATAGACAACAAAATGATACGCAAGACCAAGCTGAAGAAGACGCTTAAAGAGTTGATATTGGATGCTGGGCTTTGCGGTACGGTTCCACTTTTAACTGGTTTTGATACCGAATATGGATACGACCCTCGCTTCAAGGAAACTGTCACAGATGATGATGGCAATGAAATTGAAATCGGCGGAACACTGTTGCAGTTTGACGAGAAAACTGGTGACAGATTAGAATATAATGAAATGATTAAGCCAAGCAGACCCTGGGCAGATAAGATTAGACCAGAGTTTTTTATGGTTCCCTACGGATATGACAGGTTGCATAAAGTGCCCTGGGAAATGAGAATGTATGTTCGTCACTTGGATGATGTAAGGAAAGACCCACGCTTGATTAACGCCAAGGAAATAAAGGCAAATGCCATAACCACTTTTGATTGGATGAAAGAAAAGAAACTGCATCAGATGATGCCCAAAAAGAACTTTGGTGATTTTGTTTTCCTGTGGGAAATTAGGGATTTAAAAACTGGCAGATTGATGATTATGCAGGAAGGTCATAAAAAATTCTTATATAATGAAAAAGATGAATTGCAGAAATTCGGTAATCCTTATTTGGAATTAACCTTTAATTATGACCCATTGACTTATTGGGGTATTCCCGATGCTAAATATTTAGAAGACCAGCAGTTGGCTATAAATGAAGTAAGAACATTGCAGATGGAACATAGGCGAATAAGCAAATTAAGATTTATCTATGACAGTAATATAATTACAGATGATAATGAAATAACTAAAGTTCAAACAGAAGATACTGGTGTTGGTATCAAAGCTGATGGTGATGTGGATAAAGCAATTAAAATATTCCAACCTTATGTACCACCTGATTTTGATATGAATGTAGATGCGATAAGAAAAGATGCACGTGAATCTGTTGGACTTGGTCGTAACCAAGCAGGTGAATTTGAAGGCGGCAGGAGAACTGCTACTGAATCTCAAATTGTGCAGATGGCTTCACAAATAAGAATAAGTGAACGCAAAGATATGGTTGCAGATTTACTTGTGGATATTGTGGAAAAGTATAATCAGTATATGTTTTCTGAATATAAGGTGCAGCAGGTTGAAGATATCATAGGACCCGATGGAGTACGTTATTGGGTTAATTTTACTTATGAGCAGATTGAAAGTAAATATGCCTTCAGGGTTGACCCAGAAAGCGGACAGCCTGTAAGTTCAGAAACGAGAAAACAAGAAGCTATTATGGTTGCACAATATATTCACTCAAGTCCACTTATACAAATGGCTATGCAACCACCAGCACCAGGGCAAGAAGCACCTAAAATGCCTTATAATCTTGAAGCATTGGACAGGTTTGTATTAAGTCAGTTTGACGGCGTTCCACTCGATGAGATAATGCCAATGCGTGCAGGTGCAGGTGGTTCACCAGAAAAACCTATATCAATAGAAGGCTTACAAGAAAAATTAGCACAAAGGGGTGAAGCTAATGCCCCTGTATAGTTTGCGTTGTGAATCGTGTAATAAAGATTTTGAAGAATTTTCAACTGTAGATAACAGATTAAATATCAGGTGTGAGTGTGGTGGTAATACTTCTATACTAATACAACCAACAGCATTTCATATATTCGAGCCATATTGGCACCCTAATTTAGATAAGAAGCCTGTATTTATCAAGTCAAAGAAACACTTAAAGGAAGAAAGTGATAAGAGAAATATGACTTCATTTTATTAAGGGAAAGGAGGAGAAATCCCTTGAAACGAGGAAAAGAAGATAAAATAATAATTACAAGAGACGAGGTCTCTGGACAACCAAAAGTAGTAGTCGAGGGTTTGTGGACTGGTAGAGACAGACAGAGGATTGGCAGGATGTTATTAAGAGCAATGAGAACCGCTGCCTATAAAGAAAGACAGATTCGCAAACAAGCTGACCAAGAGGCAAAACCAAAGAGTATTGACCCCATTGAACAAAAACGACTTGCAGGATTAAAAGCATATTGGGAAGCTAAAAAATTAAAAAAATTAGAGGAGGAAAAAGAAAATGTCCGAGGACAACAAAAATCAAAATCAAAATGATGATTCAAAAAATAATGAGATAGAACAACTTAAACGAGAAAAAGCTGCAATTGAAATGAAATTAAGACGAGCTGACGATGACTTGTATAGTGAGGATTACTTGAATTTCTTGCAAGAGCAAAAAGGGAAACAACAACCGCAGAATAGTTTTATGTCTGGAGGAAGGCTAACCGATTATTCTGAAGAAGAATTGAAAGAAGTGCCAATAAATAAGTTAGTAGGATTAATTGCTGGTGAAGTTTACGGTCAATTAAAAGGTGAAGAACAAAGCAAAATAACCAAGGAACAGAGGGATAAACGCAAAGAGAGAGTAGCAGCGACGAAATTAGAGATAAAGAAATTTGCTAAAGACCACCCTGATTTTTGGAACTATGTTGCCAGAATTGATGAATTGGCTGACAAAAACCCCAACTTAGATACCGAACAACTTTATGTGTTGGCTGGTGGCAAATTAGAGGAAAAGCCATCAGAAAAGAAAAAGCAAGAAGAAAAGAAAAAAGAAGTACCTGATACAAGACCAGGAATCGAGGCTGGTATGAAGAAGTCAGACAAAAACCTATCTCGGAGGGAAATCATTCAAGAAGAATATCAAAAACTAAAATAGATAGGAGTGAAAACAAATGGCTCTTCCAACTTTAACAAAGACACTTGATGATTTACACTCGTCTACGTGGGAAAGAGTAAAAACTGATGTAGCTGACAATATCTTTGACGCAAATCCTATTCTCAAAGTAATGAAAGCAAGGGGCAAATTTGTAGAATATAACGGTGGAACTGATATTATGCAACCGCTGGAATATGGAGAGAATGAGACTGTTGATTGGATAGGTCGTAGTTCTAAAGTAAGTATCGCAACTGGTGAGAAATTCACACAGGCTAAATACCAATGGATGTATTTGGCTGGTTCAGTTGTCAGAATATTTGTTGACGAAGATATGAATACTGGTGAACCTGCGATATTCAACTACACAGAAAAGAATATAAGTAATCTTGAGAAAAGTATGAAGAAGAAAATCAATGCAGGATTAATGGATGATGGCTCACAACATAGTTTGGCTATGCACGGATTTAAAAAGTATGTAGTAGTAAGCCCTACCACTTCAGCATCAGTCGGTGGAATTGACTGTTCTGTTGAGACTTGGTGGAGAAATCAAATGGCAACTATGTCTGGATTAGACCATACCGTATACTTGATTGATAAGATGAGAACTATATACGATGACTGTTCAGATGATGGTGGAACTGAAACTCCACAGATAATTGTAACAACTAAGGCAATCAAGAATTGGTATGAAGATGAAGCCTTAGATAGTCATTACTACACTGAGAGCAATGATTTGGCTGATTTAGGTATTAAGTCTTGTGCCTTTAAGGGTGCACCGATAATATGGTCAAATTCTGTTGATACTGGGTATATGTATTTTCTTAATCTTGATTTCTTTGAAATAGCTTATACTGCATCAAGATGGTTTGAGATGACTGAATGGAAAACTGCTCAAGATAATTTAGAAAGAGTTGCTCAAATTGTAGCAAAATTAAATTTAATATGTAGTAATCGTGAAAAACAAGGGATTATACACAGCATAACTACATAATAGTAATCTCCGAGTGGGAAGCCAATTCCACTTAAAGATTAGCCCAAAAAAATCAAAGGAGTGAAATATAATGGGTAATAAATTAGTAAATTTTACAACTGTAAAACAGGGCTTATATGCCATTAGCTCAACCACTAATGGTGATATTGGTTCTGTAATGGAATTTGAGGATGGTAGAAAGTTTGTATACAGTTTAAACGGTACCGACACATTAACACCAGGCATGTTCGTACAAGGACCAGTAGAAAGTGCTTATGATGAAAGTGTTGTTCTTGCAGTTGATATCGCTATTGGAGATAAGACTGTAACTTTAACCGTTAATGCTTCAAGAACTTACACTGCCAATGAACTTAAAGATGGCTATGTGCAGATTGAAGATGTTGCTTCAGGTGTTATAGGACATATGAGAAAAATTAAATCTCATCCTGTTGCTGCTGCAAGTACAAGTTTGGTTTTAACTTTGTATGATGCCTGGACTGATACCGCAGCCGCTGGTACTGACACCCTAAATGTAATGGAAAATCCATATAATGGTGTTATGATAAAAAATGCAACTGGCGATGGACCTATTTTAGGGGTGGCACCTTGTGATGTAACCGCAGCTTATTACTTCTGGTTACAGGTCGCAGGACCAGCTTCGGTAATTAGTGGTGAAGCTACAATAGTTGCTGGTGATGGTTTAAGTTTAGACGGTTCGGCTGACGTAGTTCTATGTGATGGTGCCAATGATGAGTTTGTGGGCTGGGCAATGCAAAGCCAGGGTACAAGCGGTAATGCCGTAATGGTAATGCTATGTTTGGGTAGGTGAAACAAAATGAGTAATAGAGTAGTAAATTTTGTCCCTATCAAGCAGGGATTATATACGGAAAGGGTAACTGCCCAAGGTGACCTTGGTAGTGTAATGGAATTTGAAGATGGTAGGAAGTTTGTCTATGCTAAAAATGGTGGTACAGCATTAGAACCTGGTCTCATCGTTGAAGGACCAGCAGAAAATGCAAACGATGAGAGTATCGTACTCGCAGTTAATATTGTTGCTAAAGATGAAACAATTACCATAACTACTGGGCGTGCATATAGTAATAATGAACTTCAAGATGGTTGGATACAGATTGAGGATGTTGCTGCTGGAGTCATAGGACACGCAAGAAAAATCAAGTCACATCCTGCTGCTGGTTCAGCGGAAAGTTTAGTCATAACATTGTATGAGCCCTTAACTGATACCGCAGCCGCTTCAACTGATACCATAAACGTAATGGAGAATATGTATAACGGAGTTATCATATGCCCTACTACGCATACTGGTCCAATTGCAGGAGTACCGCCTATTCACGTATCAGCAAATTACTACTTCTGGCTACAAGTCGCAGGGGTATGTTCGTTTATTGCTGGTGAAAACACAATTGTTGCTGGTGATAGTTTGGTTGTAACTGGAAAAGCAGGAACTGTAATAATGGCTGCTGGTGCTGATGATGAGTTTGTTGGCTGGGCAATGCAAAGCCAGGGTACAAGCGGTAATGCACTCATAGGAATGTTGTGCAGTGGTCGAGTATAAATACTAACCTGTATAAAGTTTTAACTCGCATTTGGGAGCCTGAAGAACTAATCTCAGGCTCCCTTAACAAAAATTAAAAGGAGTGAAAAGAAAATGTCAAGATTAAGGAATATAAGAGATAATAGGATTGGAGAAGCAGGGAGTACAGTAACGGGGGTTATGATATATAGCCCATTTGGAGAATTGCTGGGTGGAAGTGCTGGGCAAACAATAGGTGAGTCAGGGACTACACAATACTACGATTTAGGGACTCGTATGATTACTGGTGATGGAAGAGTATATAGATATGCTAAAGCTGGTGCAACACTTATTGTTGGGCAAGGAGCCCATAGTTATGAATCAGAGAATTATCTTGCATACGCAAACCTTCCTGCTGCTGTTGCTGCTGGTTCTTCCACAATAAGTTTGACTGTTGCTGCTCACGATGGTTCAAAAGTCACACATGATGGTACTTTACTCGCTGATGAATTAGTAGGTGGGTATGTACTGGTTTTTGATAAAACTGCTACCAATCAAGTTGTAATTAGAATGGCAACATCTAATACTGCCGTAGCATCTGGTGGTGGGACTACGATTGTAACCGTAGATATGCCATACCCAAATGCACTGGTAAAAACTACTGATGGTGGTGCTGCAATGGCAAGCCCTTACTTAGATGTACGAAGTTTAATAAGTGATGCTGGAGAACGTACTCCTATAGTTGGAGTACCTACAGTACCAGCTACAGCTGCCCAATATTTTTGGTTACAAACATGGGGTGTTTGCTGGGTAGCATCTGCCGCAGATGTGGGCACAGGAAATAATGTTCATGAATCCTTCTTTGGTGGTAATGGTGCACTTGTATTGCATGGTCATGGGGCTAATTTACAACACGCTGGGTTTATGATTTCCTCACGTGCTCGTGATGGTATTACACAAGGTGAAACCTTTATCATGCTACAGATTAGCGTATAGGAGGATGAAATGAGTATTGAAGATTTAACTGCCCAAAAGGCTATATATGATTTTGGAATAGAAAATGGACATCATGTTACGCCAGCACAAGAATTTTCAATTAGTGTCTTTATGGAAAAAGTGATAGAAGCATTAACTGCACAGGAAGCGTCAACTGATTCACTTGATGCAAAGATAGATGAACTTGAGGTAAGAATAGAAGCCCTTGAAGGATAAAAGGCTTTGTGGTGTGCCTTAACACCGCATTTTAAAAAGGAGTGAGATAAAATGGTTAACTTATATAAAACTATATTAGCAAATACGCAAATATCCACAACTGAATGTTACCTGGATGGCATTGAATTAAGTCATACTTCCAATACAAATATGAAAGTTTATGATATAACCAACATTACTGCGGTTGCTGGCAATCTTGTTAGCACCACGCAAACAACTGCTTATAATAGACAAAACAGCATTACATTTCCCCCAGGTGGAATAAAGATGCAGGGTATTTGGGTAGATTGGACTGCTGGTGTTGGAACAATATACTATCATTATTGATGAGAGGTGATAAAAATGGCTAATCAAATATTATACAAAACTATAACGGCAGATACCCAAGTGGCTACAACCGAATGTTACTTGGATGGTATTGAGGAAAGTCATACTGGTGCTGCAAATATTCGTGTTTATGATGAAGCTACCAGCGATAAAACTGCTACCAATCTTGTCAGTAAAGTAAGAGTTTCCACTTATTGGCGATACAATAATATTATATTTCCTTCACCTGGAATAAAATGTGATGGTATTTATGTGCATCGAGAAAGTGCTACAGGTACAGGAACAATATATTATCATTATGAAAAAAGTGATAAGATAGCAAGAGATATTTTGTATGAATCTATCTTAGCCGATGTAGATGAACAGATAACTACCTTACCCTGTTATTTAATTGGTGCAGAAATTACACTTGGTACAATAACAATTTATGATGAAGCTAACAGTGATGAGACTGCTGGCAATCTTGTTAGCACTATGAAAATTGGTAGTTACAGAGCTTATAATAGACATATTTATTCTAACCCTATAAAATGTAATAACGGACTTTTTGTAGCTTCAACTGGGGGAGCGGGAACTGTTTATTATAGTATGGCGTAGTATAACGAGGGGTTGAAACGCCCCTCTAAAATTTTATGGAGGAATAAAATGAATATCGAGGGATTAAAGAAAAGAAAAGAGTTAATGGAAAATAACTTAAAGCAATTACGAGATAAGGTGACACAGGACTCACAGAACTTATTGCGGATAGAAGGTGCCCTTTTAGATACAAACGAACTTATAGCTGAAGAAGAAAAATTATTAAAAGAAGAAAAAGAAAAGAAGAAAGAAGATAAGAGTGATAAGAAGGTGAAATAAATGGCGTTGACAGCTTTAACGAAGACCCAAATGATTGCTGTTTTAGAAGGTGATATAATAGATAGAAGTGATAAATCTACTTTAGTCGGCTATTCTCTTGACTGGGCTTTAAGTTATCTTGACCGTACTGCCGCAGCAAGAGGGTTCGCATTTTCTGATTTAAATTCCGAAGAAATAACTACAACTACTATTTCCTGCACATTTGCTACTACTGATGTAGCTACAGGAACTGATATTATCACCACAAGTATAGATATTCCTACGGGAACAAAAATAGTTTTTTCTACTACCGATACTTTGCCAACAGGGTTAGAATTAACAACGGATTATTGGTGTGTTCGCCAAAGTTCTACTACGATAAAAGTAGCTGAAACTTATCTGGAAGCATGGCAGGCTACGACTATAGACATAGAAGATACTGGTGCAGGCACACATACGATAACTGCTTATCGTGAAAGATTAGCAAAGCCAGATGAGTGCAGATATATATATAATGTAAGATTAATTGACGGTAGCATGAGCAGAAAATTAACTGCTATGACACCAAGAAGAATGGATTTATTTGAACCATTTGCAGCATCATGCAATTTTGCAAGACCGACAAATTATATAGAGTGGAAGGATTGGCTGCAGTTATATCCCATACCCGATGATACTTATGTGATTAAGATACGATATTATAAATGGCAAACTGCTTTTGCGGCAGGTTCATCTGTGGCAGAAATAGAAAATATAGACGATATTATTATAACCGCTGCTGCTATGTATGTATGGAAGATATTAGGCGAACCTGAACAGGCAGCTATAATGGAACAATCAGTAGAGGTGGCATTGGCTAAATGTGGTAAATTAGAAAAAATGAAACCCGATTTAGTGCTTAAACCCAACATGGGCACATATGCTCGTGCTGACAGCGATACGGTTGATGACCCCTTTGTTCACAGTCAGAGGTGAATATAAATGGCTCACACCTATCAGTCAATTACTATTGGGGATAGAACTTATACACCTGTGTCTGATGTTACACCAGATGGTACTGTCGAAGATAAATTAACTTGGGATATCCTTAATGAACCTTATGATACTTGGATAGAATTTAGTGATTACGGTAGAGTGCATTGGTGTGATTGGTATTATGGAACTGCATTTATAGATGCTTGGGCTTCATTAACTACTCCAGATAAAACTTATACACCTGTATCACCTATACATAGTGATAGCTTTGTTAATCTTTCCATATGGAGTTATTGGGCAAGCATAAGTGTCTTAACATGGAATAACGCATATACAATAGGTAAGACAACATGGCTTTCTTGGGCTGAAGTAGAGACTGAATATAACTATCAATCCTTAACTACCCCATCATATTCATATAGTGAGGTAACAAAATAATGGCTACATCCACTACTAATCTATCATTAACCAAACCAGCACAAACTGACGATACTAATATGATTGATGATTTTAATGATAATATGGATTTAATAGATGCTGGAGTTGCCTTATTGGGTGCAAATTCAGATATAACATCATTAACAGGTTTAACTACTCCTCTTGGTGCTGCCTATGGCGGAACAGGTGTTGCAAATGCTGCTGGAGAAACAATAACCCTTACAGGTGGATTTGCACTTAATCTAACTTTAACCGAAGCTACTGGTGTAACTCTACCAGCAAGTGGAACATTACTTGCCAATGTATCAGAAGATACTACCCCACAACTTGGTGGAACACTGGATTTAAACAGTCAAAGAATTACGGGTGGTTCATTAGGTTCTGAAATAGATGTAAGCACTAATGGTTACGGGGTACAATGGTATTACTCTGGTGATAATCAAGATGTAACTGCATTAAGAAGTAGGGCAGTTTTAAAGACAACTGATGCTTCTACAAAGACAGCACAGGGTGCAGTATTACAGGCAAGTAATTCAAATGGTATAGATGCTGGTGTATTAAATGGTGTGTTGATAGAAGCCATAGGTAAATCTGACAGCACTGCTTCAACTATTACTACAATGCGTGGTGCTCTAATAGGAACAGAGTGGAACGCAAAAGAAACTATAACAGATATGAAAACCCTTCATGTCAGAACCCATACAAGAGATAGTGCGACCGAAGGATATATAAGTGGAACGGGATATTTAATATATGCTGAAAACGAAGCAGTTGGTGGTAATGGTCAGCAGTTAGATGCAGGTTTTTATTTAAAGGCAACTAATGTGTCAACCCCTTATGCTTTTGATTATGGAATAGATTTAACTGGTGCTTCAGGTGAAATAGCTACTGCTGATATTAAGTTTTCTTTTGGGTGTATATTTACTAATTATGCAGGCGACCCTAATACCAATGTTACTGCTACAAAAGGAAGTCTTTGTATTGATACTGCTAATGGTGATTTATATGTCAATACTGATGCAAGCACAGCTTGGAGTGCATTAAAATAATTTAAAAGGATAATATTATGGCAACAACCACAACTAATATTTCTTTAACTAAGCCAGCAGCAACAGACACTACAAAAATTAGAGAGGATATGAACTCTAATTCTGATATTATTGACGGTAGATTTTCTGCTACCTATATGGCTATTCAAGCTAAAAATGCTGTAACTATCACAGGCGGTTCTATCACTGGTATAACTGATTTAGTTGTAGCAGATGGTGGAACTGGAAGTTCTACTGCTGCCAATGCAAGAACTGCACTTGGGCTGGCTATAGGAACAGATGTTCAAGCATATGATGCAGGATTAACTGCGATAGCTGCATTGGCAATGACCGATAGCAATATGTTGGTTGGGAATGGAACCACTTGGGTATTAGAGAGTGGGGCTACTTTAAGAACATCTATCGGTGTAGCCATAGGAACTAATGTGCAGGCATACGATGCTGCCCTTACAAGTATATCTGGACTTGTTTATGCTTCTGCGTCATTTATAAAATTTAGTGCTAATGATACTTATGTTGTTAGAACAATAGCAGAAACTAAAACTGATTTATCACTTAACTTAGTAGAGAATACTGCCTTATCTACTTGGGCTGGAACTACTAATATTACTACGCTTGGCACTATAGCTACTGGTGTATGGAGTGGAACAGTTATAGGTGCAGCCAAGGGTGGTACTGGTATTGCTAATAATGCTGCATCTACACTCACTATAAGTGGCAATTATGCAACTACAATAACTGTAACTGGTACTACGGGTATACAATTACCTACTTCTGGTACATTGGCAACTACTGCACAATTACATACACAGAATACTGACACTGGGACTACTTCTGCTACATTCCAATTAGCAAGTGGTTCTTCTGGTGTAAAGATAAAGAATAATTCTGGCACACTCGAAGCACGTAATGCTGCTGATAATGCCTATGCTGACATTAAAGGATTAGCTATATATGGTGATGGTTCTAATTTAACTGGTGTTGGTGCTGCTGCTGCAAATGCTGTAACTATTAATACCAAAGAAGAAAATACATCTGCAATAGTTAAGGGTCAAGCTATATATATTAGTGGTTCTACTGGTGCAGCTTTCCCAAATATAGGATTAGCAGATGCCGATGATGCTGCAAAAGCACATTGTATAGGATTAGCAGCAGAAGCAATTACACAAAATCAACAAGGACTTATAAGAATTAGTGGTTTATTATCTGGCGTAGATTCTCTTGGGGCTAATGATGTAAACCCTGCTGGGCAAACTTGGAGTGCTGGCGATATATTATGGGTGTATACTACTGCTGGTGGATTAACAAATGTAAAACCTACCTCTGGACAAATTATAAGAGTAGGAGTTTCTCTTTATGGAAGTAGTAATACTGATGCAATATTGGTTGATACTCACCCAAACCCAACTTATATAGCTGCTGCTGCAAGTGAAGACATTGATATTAGAATGGGCGATAATGCTGGTTCTAATAAAGTTATTTTTGAAGATTTTGCAGATAATGAAGTAGCAAGCATAGATAGTAATGGTAATATAGATGGAACTGCATTAACCTTAGATACTGCACTGGGTGCAGCAGAAGGTGGAACAGGCGTAGCTAATAATGCCGCTTCAACTATAACCATATCAGGTGCTTATGGAACTACATTTACAGTAACGGAAACCACTGGTGTAACCTTGCCTGCAAGTGGTACTCTGGTTAATACTGCTGTAGCAACATTATCTTCACTTACGAGTGTAGGAACCATAACTACTGGTGGACTTGGCAGTGGTGCTGTATTAGCTGCTGTTACAATGACTTTAGGTAGTGATGCTGACAATGATATATATTATAGAAGTTCTAACGTATTAACAAGGCTTGCAATAGAAGCAGGTGCTACAAATAAGTTTTTACGAGCTGTTAGTGGTGGTGCACCAAGTTGGCAAACATTAGCAACTGGCGATATACCAGATATATCCGCAACTTATGCAGTAGTGGCACAAACATTTTATATAGGGACTACACAAATAGCAATTAATCGTGGGTCTGGTGCACTTACATTAGCTGGACTTACACTAACTTCGCCAACGATTACTGATGAACTAACAATCACCACTACTTCTGCTCTTTTAAAATTTAATGATACAAATGTCAAAATATATCGTGCCAGCAATGCTATGTTTTTAGATTCATATAATGGTTTTACTTTTACCGATACACAAACCTCATTAGCAAGACTAAAAATAACCCAAGGCGGAAGTGTAGGTATTGGAACGACTAGTCCTTCTGGTAATCTTGATGTAAACGTAG
>SDBS01000286.1_pt1 | contig 46684 bp, 73 predicted proteins | sample 2277091 | NCBI WGS metagenome assembly SDBS01 (sample SAMN10404972, study PRJNA504765) | marine sediment metagenome | isolation source: marine sediment core GS10_PC15, 163 cmbsf | place: Arctic Ocean: Southern Knipovich Ridge | collected 2010 | reverse complement strand
GCCAACGAGTGAGCCACGATGATGTAGAGAACCAGAATTTGGGAGCGAGCCATTAACTGTGAGAGTGCCATAAATTCCGAGCGAGCCAACGTTGTCGAGAGTACCAAGATTGGGGAGCGAGCCTTTTGAGGAGAGAGAACCACAATCCGAGAGCGAGCCACCGCGTCAGAAACAATCAAACGAGCCGAGCGAGCCATAGTCGTAGAGAGTGCCAAGGTTGGCGAGCGAGCCATAGAGTATGAGGGAACCTAGATATTAGAGCGAGTCAATGAGTGAGAGAGTACCAAGCGGGCTGAACGAACGGGGCGGGCATTTGGCACAAGTCAAGTGCCTGCCCCAACTTTGAACCTTTTTAGGAGATAACCCCATGACTGACAAAGAGTTGCAGGAGATACGGGAGTGGGCAGAAGGCCCAGTGACCGGAAATAAGCCGCTGGATTTCGCAAGTGCTTGGATACTCAAGCTCCTCGACGAGATCGACCAGCTAACGCTACAGTTGTCACAGAAATGGACAGATGCAACCCGTATCGCGTATCCTTCGACAAATAAGATAATGGACATAATCCAAAGCCACCTCGACGAGATCGAGCGCCTCAAGGCCGAGCGCCAGTGGATCAGCGTCAAGGACAGGCTGCCGGAGATGGCCCCAGACGTATGCGTTTTGGTAAAAACCTGGCATAGCTACAGCATTGAGGTAGTCCGTGTGCGCTATGTCCTGAATAACAAAGCGAGATACTCGCATTGGGCCAGCGCACCAGAATATACCGACCCGACCGAGTAACCACTTATCCACAGGTTGTCCACATACCCGCCCCAATACCCTACCTCCCCGGTAGGCGAATGATGCGAAATCTCCACACTCTCCTTCCGAAGTAACCAATTTTCGTCGATAATAACCAATTTCCGTCACCAAATGCGTTCCATTTTGATAATAGTGTAGGGAATTCCTACACTTTCAATGGTCGTGGGATGAAGAAAGGAAACCGTTTTGGCGGAGATGTACCAAAATGCGACACGTCTACGTTTTCTTCATCACGGGCCGCGCCAAGCAGAGCAGGCGCCGATACGGCCTTGTCTCTTGGCTCGTTCGCGTCCTCACGCTCAGTCCTATCTGCCATTGCCTCATAGGGTTCGAGGGAGTTGTCCTCGATCCGGGGCTTGACGGGGTACGATATTGGGCACCCATCGACGGGTTTATCAGGCATTACCCCACTATTTATGCCGTATTCCGCGTTCCAGTGCCCTATGGCGTCAATCTAGACCACTACCGCCCCTATGTGGGCGTACCCCAGCCAATCTTCCCCAGGCTGCTCAGGCTGCTCCTGATGGGCCGTGGCCTGGGACGTGGCCCTTGGATATACGATTGCCTCTCGGTCGCTCTCGCCTGCCTCCATGCCGCGGGCGTCCCTGCCAACCAACACATCAGCACCCCTGCCGGCCTGTATCGCTGGCTCAGAAAGAAAGGCTATCCCTATGCCTCCAAAGTCGGGCGCACAGAAGCCGATTTCCGGAATGCCGCTGGACACCTTTGCCTTAATCGAATGGCTCGACGAGAAGGTCTACCCGATCAGGATGCCGGAGAAGACTGAATGGGGAACCGATGCCGGCCGGCTCAAATATGCCCAACTTATAGGTCAACGCGAACTGATAGAAATGCTGAAGGCGAACGCGAGAAAGAAGGGAGGCTGATATGGGTTCTGACATTTTCAAACCTGGAGTGCTCGCTGTGGATTTGGTGACATTCAAACACCAATCCCGTGCCGCTCGCAGTATTCGTGATTTGTTCAATCCAGAACCCCCTCCGCCTATCCAATTCCCAGAAGAGGAAGAACCTACCCCCCTCGTAGACGAGGACGCCGCCCGCCGGCTCGCACTCCAGCGCAGGTCTATCGAACAGCGGCGCAGTGGCAGGTCTTCGCTCAGGATCGACAGGCCAGTACGCAGCCCAGGAGTTGCAGCCGGCACAGGCTCAGGACTTCGTATCCCCTAGCCAGATGCGTGCCTCCGCCGATGGCAGGAAGCACAAAGCCACTCGACCTCCAGCGGCTTGGAATAGTCTTCATGGTGTGCATGCAAATTCAGCATTGAGCCACAACGGATGCAAGGCATTTCATTGATGACTCCGTGCCTCCGTGCTTTACGCAGAACAGTATACGCTGCCAACCGTACAGGGTCTTGGCGAGCGTCTGCTTTCGCATACTTCTGCCATTGCTGCGTATTCCCTCTATGATAGTCTCGTGATTTTTGCCGCAATTCTTCCCTGTGTTCCGCGTTGTATTTGCGGCCATACGCTATCCGCCGATCTCTGTTCGCCCTAGCGTAATTGCGTTCTGCACGCCGCAACACGTCCCCCTTCTTCCTCCTGCGGTCACGGCTGTATTGCGCCACACAAGACTTGCATAAATTCGTTCTGCCGTACTGTTTTGTGCGCGACAAATGAAAGTTGTCTAATGACAAGTCACGCAAGCATTTGCTGCACCGTTTCATTGATTCGGCCATTGATCTCTCCTTTCAGAGACTAAGGATACCAGACCATGATCTCAAAGTCAATTCCGAGGCGCGGCTAATGCCAGCAAGGAAGACCCTGAAGTCGCAATTCGCCGATGCAGATGCGGCTCGTATCAACATTCTCGAACGAGCCAGGATATGCGCGAGGCTTACCCATCCCGATATGCTTCCGCAACTGAATACGACCCCAGACATGACACTCGAAAGTTCATTCCAGTCGCTCGGCTCGGACGGCTTGAGCAACGTTACGAGCAAGATCACCACCGCCATATTCCATCCGCCCTGGTTCCGGTTCAAGCCTTCGGCCAAGGTGATTGTCGCTGCAAATAATGGAATCCTGAGTCGTGATGTATTCGATGCATTCGGGAAGAGACTGCATGATCGCGAGCTTCAGATTCAATCCCAGTTTGAGAAGACCAAGCTCAATACTAAGTTTAGAACATCCTTCGAGCACACGCTTGGCGTCGGCAATTCACTCACGCTCTCGGGCGGAGAAGATGGCGACTACTGGTACAAGAACTTCAGGATGGATCACTATGTGCAGAAGCGCGGGGGCAATGGCGAAATACTCTGGGGCATCACCAAGGAAATGAAAGACCCGATGGAGTTGTCGGACGAGGATATAAGCAGGGCCGGCCTGGGCAGCAGGCAAGAACTCAAAAAGAAAGAGGGCGAACAGCGGAGCCAAGAACTTTACACAAAATGGATTCGAGAGAGCGATGGCAAATGGCTCATTCAGCAGGAGATGAACGACAAGATCATCCGCTGGTCAGTAGAGCCGGTCAGTCCCTACTTCGCGCTCGGCTACATTGAGATGGCCGGAGAGGACTGGTCTCGCGGATTTGTCGAAGGACTTCTGGGCGACCTGCTCTCGTTCGACACGCACATGAGATCATTGCTCGACTGGGGCGTGAACGCTTCCAAGATCACGCCGGTCATTGACGATGCAAACTCAGGTGGGATGGTTCCAACAGACCTTACTAAGCCAAGCGGCGAAGTAATTTATGGGACTGTCATAGATGGCAACGTAAAAGGCGTTGCGTTCTTGGCGACAAAGATGCAAGGCGAGATACGGGTCGTTGCTGAGATTGCCGCCAACCTTGAGAATCGTCTTAGTAAACAATTTCTCTTGGAAATTCAGGGACAGCGCGATGCTGAACGTGTCACCGCCACAGAGATCATACGAGATGCCCGCCAACTTGAAGGCGCGCTCGGGGCCATCTACTCTGAAGTCTCAGAGGGTCAACGGCAACTACTCGACCGCATGATGTACCAAATGGAACGCGACGGACTGCTGGAGCCGCTTCCAGAAGGATTCGAGGAAGCCGTGGACGTTGAAATCCTGACGGGACTGTCGGCACTTGGCAGGCAGAAGGAACTTGAGAAACTTGCCTCTGCCGTTCAGATGCTCAGTGTGTTCCCGGAAGCTATGGCAGAACTCAGCACACCTCGAATAGCTGCAACCGTCTTCCAAGCACACGACCTCAACATTCAGAAGTACAACAAGACCGAAGAAGAGAAGCTGGCGGCTGCCGAGGCGGCAGAGGCCCAGCAGTTGCGACTCGCTGCCGGCCAGCAAGCCATCGAAACAGCCGGCGCCGTTGTAGAAGAAGGCGCGAAACAACAGGCGGCTGCCGCAGCCGCTCAACCAGCATAGTCTCAGATCACGGAGAACGTCATGCCAGACGAACCGCAGACGCCCGCAGCGGCCCCGACCGGGACAACCGCGACCGAGGTACAGACGGAATGGCCGGAAGAATTTGTCCTTGAAGATGGGTCTCAAGACACGAAGGCCATGGCGAAAGCCTACGGCAACCTTCGCCACAAAATGTCTACCACGCGCCCAACGGAGCCCCAACTCAAAGTCCCCGGCGGCGCGGCAGAACCAGAACCGCTGCCGGAGACCGCAACAAGCGCAGACCACCTGCGTCAAATGGGCTTTGACCCCGAAGCCCTCGCCAAGCAGTTCAAGGAGAAAGACCACCTCACACCCAAGCAATACGAGGCTTTTGAGAAGAAAGGAATCCCCAGAGTCATGGTGGACGAGAATTACCGGAACGCGCTTGAAGTTGCCACTGTCCGCACCGAGAAAGCATACACAGCCTCAGTCGATTTTGCCGGTGGAGAGGAACAACTCAAGAATCTCGCGGCTTGGGCCTCGCAGACTGTGCCGCAAGATCAGCAAGCAGCACTTCAGGCACGCCTATCAAACCCCGCAACCATGCTCGAAGCCGTCAAGGGAATATGGGCCGACCATCACCACGCCATCGGCGCCGGCAACGCCAACCCGCTCATCAGCGGCGACCCGGCCCCAACCAGCGGGGGCGGATTCAGTTCCCAAGAAGAAGCATTCGCAGCACAAAGAGACCCGCGCTACAAGAAAGACAAGGCGCATAGAGAAGCTGTCAACGCCCGCATCGGCAAAACGCCGGACGCAATTATGTTTCCCGGATAGCAAGCGGACGCGCCAAGAAACGCTCCCATTTCAGGGAACACGCCTCCGCGCCCGTGCCCGCATAACTCCCGCGAGCCGTACCAGCTTGCCGGACAATCTGCCGTACGCAGACCCGGCAGCAGCACGACAACTCCAAAGAGTGTAGCGACGAAACACTTCAGTGATACGTAATCAAATTCACTCTATGGAGGCCATGAAATGGCTCTTGAATATACACTCTCACCAACCGGTGTCATTGGCACCGAGTTTCAACTGGCAAAGAAGGTATTCGCATCGAACTTGATTCGAGCCTTCGAGCCGGCACTTGTCGCCTACGCCATGATTCCCAATCTCGACATGGAAGGCGGCGTCTCCAAGGAAACTCTTCGCTGGTGGAAAATGACTGCCGGGCGTCACATCCCGCATTCAGAAGTTTCCGGCGAAGCTCTCTCCAAGAAGCCGATCACTGTTCGTTACGAGGACGAGGAAACTGTCGCCGCGACCTTCCTGTCCAAGCGTGACATGCTGATGACGCACTATGATGCAAACGGCGCCATGGCGGAGAAAGCCGCCGATTCCCTTGTGCAGCTTTACGAGAAGCACGCGATCAAGACTTACATCGGCGCCGCACGAACCGCAGCCGACAGTCCGTTCCCAGGCGGTCAGTCAGTCACGAATGCGGCTACTACTGGTGCAATCTCGACTACGTACCCGCTCACAATTACCGGTTCCGAACGGCTCCAGGCCGACATTCGAGCCGCGAACACCTTGATGTTCGAGGACGACGTTCCCGAATCAATGGAACGCTTCGCCTTCATGAAGAGACGCGAGGTTGATGTTCTCTTGAAGGACAAGACGCTCGTGTCCAGCGACTTCGTAAGTCGGGAGTTCGCTGACCTAAGACTGGGTAAGTTGCTGATGATCGACGGCACCTGGATCATCCCCACCAACAACTACCCGCAGACGACGGAGACCGGCAACACCTTCCCGCTCAAGTCTGGTAGTGTCATTCTCAACTTGGACTACCAGTACAGCGTTGCTGTGATTGCCACGTCCATTGCGTGTCGCAAGGCGGAAGCCGAGCCCATCATCCCGCTCTTCGACTGGATTCCCAAGAACCGCCATTGGCAAATCGGTGCCGCCGGACTCAAGGGTATTGACCCTTACCAAGTCGAAGGCGCCGCTGAAATCGTAGTGGCATAAAAGGAGGTACCATGTCCGATCCCAATAGCGCTACAGATTATCCGACGTTCGCAGGAACAACCGGTAAGCGTGACATGCTTCGCGCCTTCTGGGAGAACCGATTCAACCCTGGCGCAATCCAGGGTTTGTGCTTTCGGATAGCAAGCACTGCTTTCTCCGGGTGCACTGACGGCGACACGCTTTACGCCGCAGACGATACGTTCGAGTCGGCGCGCTAATCACACTTTTCAAGGAGTAATGTAATGACACTAGACGGAAAAACTTTTTACGGGTCTGAGAATCAGTCCATTCTCAATCCTAACGACCCAGGTCACTTTACCCGTTCAATCTTCGTCTCGCTCGACGGTAGCTCGGCCGGAAACGGCAGCCCAGACAATCCGTATGCCACGATCAACCAGGCTCTGGCTGTGGCAACGTCCACCAGAAACGTCATTGTGCTGATGAACGGTTCGCACACCATCACGGCATCGCTTTCTATGCCGAACTTTAACCTCTACATCGTCGGGCAAGTAGGGAACCCCGATGGTGCTCAGATCAACGCTGCGGCATCTGTCACGCCGTTAATCGACATCTCGCCGGTGCTCACAAGCACCGTGGAGTATTTCTTCCAGAACGTTGCGATTGACAATGGTGAAACTTCTCAGGTCGGCATCCAGGTGGACAACACCCTTGCGACCAAGAAGATCATCATCTACATCGACAACTGCTGGTTCTCAGACGGCGGAAACTCCATTGATGTTGACCATGACGGTGCAGGCAATGCTGTGCGCATCTACGTCAACAACAATGGCCGCGAGATCGAAGGCAACATCGCCTTTGATGTTGGCGACTCAGGTGACAAGTTCCTTGCTCGTGACACAACGTTCGGTGGAACTTTCGTGACGGCAGGCGACAATGTTGCCGCCCTGTTCCGGTTCACCGACTGCCTTGTTCCGGCAAACGCGTGGGCGTCCAATTCAGGTCTTACATCCCAGCTAATGGTTGTCCTGGGTTGTAAGTCTGTGGATGGAGTCACCTACGCCTTGGTAGACACAAACGACCTTGGCGCAGGAGGCGACTTCACGGAGACAATCATAGACTGATCGTTCGTTTTCTTCTCCTCTCAGGGGGTGGCCGGAACTTGCTTCATCTCGTCCCCGGCTGCCCCCGACCTTTTCCAGTCACCTTTGACGGAGAACCAGCATGTCACCAAGCACACATGAACGTATTGCGTCACTTGAAACTCGATGTGTCGAACGTGGCAAGGTCATAGCCAAACTCGATACATCGGTAGACAATCTCCAAAAGACGATCGCCACACTCAACGGTACACTGCGGCTCGCGCTGTTCAAAGTACACATAATCTGGCTCGGTGCAGCCGCCGTTCTGAACGTGGCAACGATACTCATAGTCACGCGTATTCTGAGCAAAACATAAGGAGAATAAGCCATGGCGCGGATAGCAGCCGGGCAGGTCGTATTCGTTAGCAACGAAGATACCGACGAAGCCATACCCGTAAAACTTGTTGGTGGGGTCGAAGTTGAGTTAGGCGCAAACGTTGGCATACTGAATATTGCGAACGTTGTCATCGACCCCTCGACCGAGGGCAAGCAGGACGACGGAATAACGATACTCACTACCATCGACACTGCCCAAGACCTCACGAATACCAAACTTACCGCCATCGACTTGGACACTTCCAAGATTCCGTCTCTTGGCACAGCGGCTATGGCTGCGTCAGCGCCCGCGACTATCGCAACCAACGATACTCAATTCGGCGCAGTTGGCGCAGCGGCTGACCCCGATGGCAATGTCCACGGCCAATTACGTTCAATCGCAGAGAATACCGACACGCTTGAAGAACTGCTTGCGGTTGGCACTGGCGCTATGGCCTCTGCGCAGGCAGTCACGATTGCAACGGACGACACAATGATAACGGCACTTGACGCTGCCGTCGATCTTACCAATGACCGTATTGGCGCTACCGGTGATGCCGCCGTTGCCGCTGGCGCAACAGGAACTCTCTCAGCCAAGATGCGGCGTGTCACGACCGATCTTGCTGCTGTCAACACGAACCTTACAACGGCATCCGTTGACACGAATCATTTTCAGGCGACAATCACATCCGCAGATGCACAGGCTGCCACTCAAGTCAAGGCCAAGACCGCAGCCAAGAAGATTCATGTTACCGACATCATTATATCTGTGGATACCCAAATGAGTGTCCAGCTTCAGTCTGATAATGGAACGCCGCAGGTTGTAATGGAAGGCGTGTACCTGTCGGCGGATGGTGGCTTTACCAAAACATTCAATCCGCGCTTTCCGTTAGTTGTCAACACGAACGAAGACCTTGACGTTATCACTTCCGCTGCAGGCAACATCTCAGTCACGATCACGGGGTATGTCGTATGACGCCCATGACAACCAATACGGGCTACTGGCGTGAGGATGCCGCAGTGCCTCCCGAGAACACCTGCAACGCCTGTGGTCCGGCGATACAGGATACGCTTTATGCTACCTGGAGCGGTCTTGGCGGTGATTTAGCGTGGGGAAACCAAAAACTTGCTTGCGCTTGGGTCAGCGGTTGCAACTGGCTGTATGTAGATGGCGATCAGCAGGCGAAAACGTGGTGGGAACATTATCCAGCAGCGGGCAAACCTGTCTGGCAAGCAGACGTCAAAGAGGTCTCGCTGGGCGGCGCGTGTAAAGTACATTTTTATGATGACAATCTTACGTCTTGTGATCCTTACGACACTTACGATACGCTGGTAGGTTGTTTTGACAGCGACTGTCCTAACCCCGTTCCAGACACCTGTGATAATTCAGTGGGCGCGGCAGTCACAGTGAGTTCAAGTTAAAGTCAGGAGAAGCAAATATGGCGATAGAACCGATTACAACAAAGCCTTGGGAGGATACCGACCCTGAGCGAATTGCCAAGTTCGTCAAGGGCATCCCCGACGAGACCTCCGATAAGTGGACAGCACAGCCAGACATTGACGCTTGCTGGCGCGGCGACTATCGAGATTGGCATATCGAAGATGGCAAGAGCTACCAAAGCCAGCTTTACTGCCGCTTCTGGGAAGATTTTATCAATCCGTCGGGCTGGGGCTGCGAAGTGTGTAAGCGGCACATGATAATCAACTGGCAATCCTCGAATATGCGAGAGGCGTTTGCGGGACTAGTCGCAGCAAAAGGTAAGGAGTATGCTGCCAACATTCTTGTTCGTGCTGTTGAAATGAATCAGTTATCGGAACGCGAAGCACTGGAGCTTGCAGATGAATTTGACCTTGAAACAGCGGATATCAGCGGCAGCGCGTAGTCGCTCATTAGAGCGCAATCCATGCATGTATCGCGGCGAGACGTTGCGCAGAGAAAAGAAATCCTGCTGCGGCACTGTAGAGATTTTCCAATGCAGCGAGCGCAAGATCGAAGTCTGGCATACCAAATGCAGAACGTGTGAGTTCTTCACTGAAATGAAGGGATAAGCCATGGCGCGGATAGCAGCCGGGCAGGTCGTATTCGTTAGCAACGAAGATGATACTGAACGCATTCCAGTCTCCCTTGTTCAGAACGGCAACATTGATTCTTACGGGAGCGCCGTCATCAGTGTCGCTGCCGACCAGACCGACTCTTCGGTAATCGCTGCACCGGGCCCGCTCAAGCAGATTTGGATATTCGGTATCCAGACCATTGTTGGCGCCAACGACACAACCCTCTTACTTGAGAGCGCGTCAACCGCGCTGACCGGCGTTGTCACATACCAGAAGGGCGGCGGCGTCCAGAAGGGATTATCAGGCAACTTCGCCATGCCCTACTTCAAGTGCGGCACGAATGAAGCCTTCACGATCACCAATACGGTAGGCACGATCAGGGGTGACGTGCAGTATGCTGTCGTGGACGTGTCCTGATGGCTTACGAGGACTGGACAACCTATACGAAGGTGGGCGACGCCCAACTTGACGTAATAGCAGAAACGCTGACCGCGGTTTTTTACAACGGCACTGACCGCTGGGTGTCTGACGACAAAGGCGCTGGATTTTTCGTGCCCGGCTTCGAGCATCAGATTGATACCAGGATTACCAACGGCGTCATGCCTGTCGGCGGCAGGATCGGAATATGGGCTGTCACAAACGCCATTGAGGACATGAAGTTCTGGGAGGATAATACCTCTCAAGCGTGTAGTCTCGAAATCAATCGCGGCTCCGCCGGCAACAAACAGATCGCGACCCTCACGAACCATGAGACTGGCGTTTCGGACGTTTCCGGCGATCACACAACGGCAACGTACTGGTACATCAGCATCCTTAGAGCGCCAACAGATATCGTAGTGGGCCTGTTTACGGATGCAGCGCGAACTGTTCTGCAAGACCTTATCGCTGTTCCCGTGTCAGGCGCAAGAACTTACCGATACATGATGAACGCAATCAGCGCCTCAAATTCCGGTGGCGCAATCAACGGCGTAATCGAGAACCTTGACCTGAACGAAGCCGCTTCTTCTCACCTGACCTTGTTGGGTGTCGGCAACTGAGCCGCTACCTTTTTCTTTTTTCGGGAGAATCGTTATGGAGTTCGGAATAGGATCAATTCTTGCGACCGTATGGACTGCCATAGGCGTACCAGCAGTGGTGTACGGCTTCCGGTGGCTCGGCAGCATGATTAATCGGAACAAGGCAATGGAAGGCTCGCTGATCGACGACAAGATCATCCAGGCACTTCGCACCGGCATCTCGAACATCGGCAACAAAACCGCTGATGCCCTTCGCAAGAGCCCGAATGACTGGGTTGAGAGTACCAAGGCTGCGTTGCGCGAAGCAGCCAAGGACGAGGCCCTTCTCTTACTCGACGATAAATCACGCCAACGCTTCCACGATCTCGGCGACGCTGCGCTCGATGTTATGATCCGCAAGATTGTCGATGATCGCGAGACTGTGCAGCAACTGTTGTGACGAAACTCGAAAGCGTCAATCGCATTCTGCGTAGCCTGAACGAGTCCCCCGTTGCGGCGCTCGACACAGGTGCCGTCTCTACCGCTGGGCAGGCCGAGACCATACTCGATCAGCACGACAAGACTATCCAGGCCGAAGGCTGGCATGTCAATCGCGAGACGAATGTCACCATCGAGACTGCTGATACGACCAAGGTGGAGGTGGCCATTGCCGGAGATGGCGTCTGGACAGTCGCTACGAAGACGCTCACGAAGACCGGAGCCTTCTCCAGCTATACTTGGGCATCAGGCGACCAGATCAGCGTCACGGCCGGCACAGGCGTCACAGCGGCATGGTACGAGATCGCGTCCAAGACCAGCGACGACGCGATTGTCCTCAAGGAAGAGATCGCGTCTGCAAACAACACCGATACGACTACCGATATCATCGGCTGGGAGGACGCCCTTGTCGCAGGCACAGATATCCTGAGAATGGACAATTACCAGAACGCGACTGACGTTGTGCTGCGCATCAATGCTGCCGGCAACGCCATGCTCTACAACCGCGACACCAACACCTTCACATTCGGCGACAGTATGCTGGTGACGCTTGTCCGGCAACTCGACTTCACTGCCCTTTCGGAGAAGCTGCAACTCCTGATAGTCGCGGAAGCCGCAATCGAGTTCCAGAACTTCTTTGCCAAGGGAATCGAGATGGACACTGTGCTTCGCGCCGCTGCCTCAAAAGCACGATCCGAAGCGCGGCGTGAGGAACAAGAGGTTGCCGAAGTGAACGTGCTGGATACTGCACACGCGGCTCGGGTTCACGGGCAGAGCAATGTAAATTACCCGAGCCGGAGGTAACATGGCAAATACCGAAATCTCCATTCCCACGCTCTACGGCGGGGTGTCTCGACAAGCGCCAAGTATAAGGCACGCCAACCAAGTCGAGGAGGCAAATAACGTGCTTTTCAGTGTCGAGCACGGAATGTCAAAGCGACCCGGCTCGGAAATGGTTTTCGCCGTCTCCGCCCTCACCGCTTCCGCCGATTACAAGCTGCACGTCATCCACAGAGACGAGACCGAGAAGTATCTGATCGTCATAGGTCAGGGCATCGTGCGTGCGTTCGATACCTCTGGCACAGAGTTCCAGATACTTATGAGCGAGGACGCAGCGGCATACCTGCTTGCCAACAGCCCTACGGTCGCACAACTGCGCGCAGTCACCATCGCCGATTACACGATACTCCTGAACACAACTGTTGAGACCGGCTGGCTCGACCAACCTGTCTACAAGGTTGATACCGAGCATAAGCACTGGCATCATCTGCGAGCACACACAAACCCCGCAGGCGACTATGATCGAACACTTGAAGACGATGAAGGGATCACAGCAGGATATTGGAAATATGTTCCCGGCGGCGGCACCTTTGCAACCATTTCGTTTGACAAAAGCGGAGGCGTTTCTGGCGATTTTGCCAATTTCGATAAGTACAACAAAGACGCCTGGAACCCCGGCGGCTTCAAGGCAAACTTCTCGCGGCTTGCACTTTCTGTGGCTGCAACAATAGCCTGGGATCCTGTCGAGCACACACTGACGCAATCCGACACCTTCAAAAATTATGAATGGCGCGCTGGCGACCAAATCAAGATTACCGCGGGCACTGACACCGATGCAGGCTGGTACGAAATACTCTCAAAGGAAAACGACAGCACTATTGTCATCAAGACCGATGATGTCGAACTTTCCTTAGGTTTTACTGGCGGAAACATGTCAACTTCCGCGCGGACAGACCTCGACGCAGAAAACATTGGCATTCATGCGATTGCCACTCTGCACTTCTGGGAACGTACCATAGCAGATATGTGGGACGTTGCCGCGGCGTTCCAAGCTGAATTTCAGAAGACCAAGGGGCTTGAAGACGTCCTCGTTGACTGGGATTTCACGGACGAAACAGCCGGCTTCTTCAGTATAACCAGCCCTTGGAAAGGGCAAAATGCAACGATGCTGGCAACTGAATCTCCCGACTCTGGATATGATTTTACCAATCCGGCAAACAGACCGTTCTCCAGAACCGGCGCCGATTACACCATCACCGCCGGCAGTGGCACACCACTTAACGATTATCTTGAACCAGAGGATAGGTGGATACGCGTAGCAGCGCCAGGCCAGATTGAGGCGCTTCTTGACCCCGCCAAGATGCCGATCCAGATGGTGCGCGACTTCCCCCCGGTGGACTCGTACCGCGACAACATCATGGCCGAAGGGCGCTTCGGATACTGGCGACTCGGAGACCTTGCGCAAGCCACGGGCAACGGGCTCACTGGACTCTATTACGACAATGTTGACTTTACGGGCTATCTCTACACGCAGATCGACACGACCATTGAGTTTACCTGGACGGGCACTGCACCATCGGCTTCACACACAAATAATGACTACTATTCAGAACGCTGGACGGGCTTTATCAACCCCGACCACACTGAAACTTACACCTTCTTTGTAAACTGCGATGACGGCGCAAGACTCTGGGTAAACGACGTTCTGGTAATTGACGAATGGCATGACCATGCGCCCACTGAATACAGCGGTACCATCGCACTTACCCAAGACGCAAAAGTATCCGTCCGGCTCGACCACTACCAAGGCCCAATCGCTCAGTCCGTAATTGAACTTCGATGGCAGAGTACAAGCCAAAACGGGGGCGTCAAACAGGTCATCCCACAAGCGAACCTCTTCTCATCTGCCGCAGCCGGCACAGACGCAAAAGACGAGACCGGCAGGAACGACGGCACCTATACCAACACGCCAACCCTGGGCACAACCGGCGCAATCTCCAACGACGCGGACACCGCCGTCACCTTCGATGGCGTAGACCAGTATGTAAGCGTCGGCCTACTTGTCCCCTTTGGAGCACAACTGTCAACAGGCATTACACTCGAAGCATGGATTTATCCCACCTCGACTTCGCCGGACGCCATGATGGGCAGTCGCGACTTAACTGGCGGCTCGAATCAAGAGATATACTTCGGCATCCCTTCAGACGGAAAACTGGAATTCCTGATTACCGACAACAATGACCTGACCGCTCAGTTCCGGGTGGACACCCCGACCATCTCGATCAATACCTGGACGCATGTCGTTGTAACCTGGCATCCAGACACGCCCAACGATTGCCAAATGTACATCAATGGCGAAGCAAAAGCGACTACACGCGTGTCTTCTGCACACACCGGTAAGTTCAGCTTCATAGACCTGACCATAGCCTTCTTCATCGGCGCCGAAAACCTCGACGGCGCGGCCGTAGATGCAACCACCGCATGGTCGGGCGCACTGGATGAAGTAATTATCTATTCACGAGTAATCACGCCGACAACCGTTCTGAAGCATTACCTCTCTGGCACAGGCTCAACCGACGCCTTCTTCCGTATCGACACGATTGACTGGACTGGCCGCTTTAGCGGCGACCACGCGACGAACCCGCTGCCAAGTATCATCGAGCACGAAAAGACGATTTCCGACATCGGCTTCCACCGCAATCGCCTTGCGATAGTTGGCGACGAGAATGTCGTGTATAGCCAGGCCGGGGATTTCTTCAACTTCTTCATTGCAAGCGCGAGCGATATTGGCGACGCCGATCCGATTGACGCGGCGCTCACGGCCAGCAAGGTCACAATCGTAGATCACATCGTCACCTTCGGCAAACGGCAAGTTATCTTTACCAAATCCGGCCAACAGTTCGAGACAAATGATCCTATCGCATTCACCATAGATACGGCTGCCATCACCCCGTCCACGGCGTACAAGTCAATCATCGGGGTGCGCCCAGTCCCCATCGACAACTTCTTGTACTTCGCATCCAAAGAAGAAGGCTCATCCCAGTTGATGGAATACTTCTACATCGAGGAAGAAACCTCGCACAAGGCTGTGGACACCACCAAGCACTGTCCCGGCTATTTGCCATCTGACGTGCAGACCCTTGCCGTTTGCCTCAACGAGAGTACCGTACTGCTGATCGAGCCTGACGGCAATACCGTCTACGTCTACCGCTACTACTGGGACGCCGGCAAGAAGATCATGGCCTCATGGGCCAAGTACACGTTCGATTCGACTGAGCGAATTGTCGATATGGGCGTGATTGACAACGACTGTTACCTGCTTATTGAGGATGGAAACAATGCTTACTACGTCACCAGTTTTGCCATACCAGGAGATGTGGCCACTTCCACCTGGGAATATTTGGTACACCTCGATAACCGGGTCACAGCGACCGGAGTGTACTCTGACCCCACAACCACCTGGACGCTCACCGTGTCCGACGAAACCCTTGACACGGCAGTGCTCGGGCCAGCTTTCGGAGATGATTCCGGGGAGCAAATTGCCCTAACAATGGTAAGCGGCACAAGTTATACCGCAACCGGAGATTATTCCGCTGGCGTAAGTCAACTTGGCCGCATATTCACCATGAACGTCGAGTTGTCGCGCCCATACGTACGAGGACGCAACGGAGAGGCCAAACTGAATATGTCGCTCCAGTTGCTCAAGCTCGTCACCAACCATATCAATACCGGGCAGTACATCATCCGGATCAACCAAGTTGGTCGTGCCGTCAGAGATCAGACCTTCACGCCGCTTGACGGCTCGATACTGGATGCAGAAGGCAATGCCCAGGCATGGATTCAAGGTCGTGCAGACGATACCACCATCAGCATCGTAGACGAATCAGCATTGCCGACCATCATATCGGCCGCTTCATACGCAGCCACCTTTACGCAAAGGAATCGCTAATGGCCTTTGGAACTGTCGCAGTACTGACGCTCGCAGCCGGAACTGCGGCCCTGGGAGCGTTTTCTTCAGCACAACAGGCCAAAGCAGCCAACAGGTTCGCCGGGAGGCGTCAGGAGGCTCAGATACGCGCTGCACGCATCCAGGCGACCCAGATCGAGGCACAGAGCGAACTTCAGAAGCTGAAGACCCGGCGCATGGCACATCAGGTTCGCAGCACGCTGCGGGTAGGCGCAGGCATAAGACTTGGCGAAGGCCAGAGCTTCTTTGCACTTCTGAGGCAGGCCGACTTTGACGAAGCGACCCGCATTGAGATCATCGAGCGCAATGCCGAGGCTGCGCAGGAGAGGGTATTCAGCGGAATACAGCCGTTGCCGCCAGAGCAGGACGCCAGTCTTGCCGCGATCCTAGGCGGTCTACAGGGCGCACAGGCCGGCCTCAGTCTCGGCACATCAGGGTTGAGGCTCGGACAGTCAATCCCAAAGCCGGAGCGCACAGGAGGAACAGGATAAATGGCAAAAACAAGACTCGGCATCAGTGGTTCGCTTATCGCCCCCGGCGTCGTCCCGCAGGTCGCGCAAGAAGAGCAGGCCCTGGCAACCAAGATTATGGCGTTTGTCGGCGGGGCCGCAGCCGTGGCCGGTGGCGCTGCTCAGTTCGCAGCCGTGCAGGAAGAAGTGCAGGCCATGCGCGACACCGACAAGGCCCTCGATGCCCAGGCACGCGGCGCAGGCATCCCAGAGCAATTTGAGACCTTCGGAGTCCACAACGCCATCTGGCGTAACGAGGCCAACAAGGCGCTCGACACCATTGATCCGGCAACAGTCAGGCGTGGGCCAAATGAGGACGACACAGCCGTCATCCACCGCCTCATTGGAGAACACACGCCGATAGGTGCCCCAACGATATTCAGGGCCACCTTCAACGAAGGAATCCGCCAGAAATTCGGCCAATTTATTGTCCAACAAGCCCGACTCGCGCAGCGCAAAGCCATCGAGGACGTCGGCGATGATGTTACCAACCAAGCAGTCAATAGTGAGATTGTGCGGCTGGCCGAAATCAACGCGCCATACGAGATATTGATAGATGGGGTTGGGGGAAGCGAAACCGACAAACTCTTCGGAATGGTACGTGCTGCACAAATCGCGGCGGCAAAGGGTGATGTAGACAGAACAGAGTTAATCAGCGAATGGATAGGCTCTGTCAAGAAACGACCGGAACTCGTCATCGGCCTTCCAGAAAAAGCGACGAAGATATTTCAGAAGGGCAACTTCATAGTTATGCAAGAGAACCAACAGCTTGATTATGGCGTAGGAGAAACTCCTACCAAAACGAACGAAAATGCCATCACCCACGCTGTCGCTCTCGGGAAAATCAGCAAGACACAGGCGACAAAACTCAACGATGATTTCGACAAGTTGAAAAGCGATACGTTCGACGACTGGTTCTCTACCAAATTACTCGACAGAACATATTCACCCAAGCAGGCCGAAAGCGATATTCTCAATGTCGGCATCAAAGACAAATGGATTGATCCTTCCAAAGGGGTACGGAATCTGAGGCTATACGGAGAGCACAGAGCCTTCTTCGCCGGCATGGCTGATGTTGAGAAAGCCGGAGTTGGCGACAACACTGTCCTTACCAAGGCGCATAACAACCCAATGCTGCAATCCATGCTCAACGATGGCACAGTCATTCTGGGTGAAGTGCGACCCGGAAGCACGACTAGATCATTCCACAGTTTCATTGATGGCCGACGAAACGAAGCATTCGACTACATGGCCGCCAAGTTCTTCGTGCCATCCCAGATAACCAGCAATATCCGCGTTGGCGGCGCATCCGAGAACAGAGCGGTAGCGCAAACCGCTATGCTCAATTCTGTCTACTTGCTGAGAAAGAATCCAAAGGCGTGGGGCCGTATGGCACAAAAGGCCGATCCCAACGCACGCGCACGATTTTGGAATATTGCCATAGCGGATTCTCAATCGCCGTTCCCAACAGCGGACGAACCGCGCACTGCTGCGCGGGTTGCGGCGTTAATGGATTCGTTGATGACTTTGCAGCCATTCGAGCCAAAACACGAAAATGAAGCATTCAACATCACTTGGGGCGTCAGCGATGAACCCGTAACAAGGCGCTCTGTGCCTGCAAAGTTTGGCAGAACCGTTCGCACCGCAGAGGAAGACCTCAACAAAATGCTCCCGTTTGAACTTACAAGGGGAGTAACCGAAATAAAGTTCGGGCCGTTCGCCATTCCCCGTGTCTTTAATCGCGACATAACGAATTATGCCACACAGCAGATGATAACCGATTATATTCAATATGCGCAATCTGCCACCACCGCTTACATGGCTTCGAATGTTCCCATGCTCGAAGCAGCAGAAATGGGCAAGCTGTGGGCAAGAAATCAAGTCTATCTTGAAAACCCGCCAATCGTTGATGGCAACGACGAGGTAGTCGCTGTGCCGGGAATGCCGCCCGACTATTCCCAGATCGCCGATTTGGGACAAAACATCTATGCTGCCGCACTTCGCAATCCAGAGGTCGAGAAAGATATTGCACAAACGCATCGCATCATCTGGGTAAATGATGAGAACGCAGGATTCGGGTTAGTGAGCAATGAGAACAACGAGACCTTAACATTCATTCGAAAAGGCAATCCTGTTCCATTCCGTTACAGGCCAAAACGTGGTGCCAAGTCGTCCGAATCTCCGCAAGAGACTATCGACTCTGCCAGAAAGGCCGCCGCCATTCCAGCCCCCGCAGTACCCATTGATCCGATCTTGGCTGACCCAGAAACCCAAATCTACATAGACGCCGCCAGGGCCGGGCACATCCCATCACAAGAAGCCCTCGACGAACTCAGTGTCGAATGGAGGCAGAATCCATGAGTCCAGAGGCCGTTACCGAAACGCAACAATTACTCGATGTCCAGAAGTCTCTGCCCCCAACATTCGATCCACAGCTATCCATAGGTCTTGAATCTTGGAAAGCGAGACACACAGCCGGCCTTGACAGCAGGCTAGAAGATTGGCGCATTCGGCATGCCGAGACAAACGCGAAGGAGACACGCGCACTGTTCTCCGAAGACGAATTGGCCGAGAAGGTGCCGTCATTCAAGCCTTACGAGGGGCCAGTATTCCGTGCCGCAACCCCGCAAGAACTCGCCAACACAATGAGCTTCGAGGAAGAAGCTGCGTTCTTCGCCGCGAACAAGCCGCGAGCCACACTGTTTGACCAGTACGTCACCTATCAAGCGCAAAGGTTTGGGAAGGGCCTTATGGGTTCCATGAACATCGAAGACACATTGAGCAGGAAGGGCTTTGATGTATGGAAGCGTCAAACCAAGAGCGTGCCGGCAGAAATACTGGGAGTAGCAACCGAAATATTTGGCTTTACACTTAGCGCCCCGGGCCGAATAGCGGGGCTCGCAGTTGGCGCGGGCATAAAGGCCATACCGAAAAGCACCCCAAGATTGCGGCTATTGTTTAGGACAGCATTGCGCCCGGTGGGGTCGAAGAAACTCAAGGGCGCAGCGAAAATAGCTGCGGCGCGCGGCATACTTGGCGCTACACTGGCCGAGTTACATACCGGCGCGACAGATGTATTCGCTCGCATCAAGGGAGACGAAGGCCGCAGACCAATAGATTATGTGTATGCGCCATTGATCGGTCTTGGGATAGGAGTAATGTCCGTACCGGCGACAAAACTGTGGGCAAAAGCACAAAGGTTTGGCCGCTTCCGCGATATTCCAGCGAGCAAGGTCGCAGAAGCGTCAGTGAAGTTTGGCAAAGACCTGCGAACACTCATTGAGGAAAGACCGTACTTACGCAAGGCGGCGCAAGACTATTTCGTTGGCGGCAAACGGCGATCAACCGAAGCGGAAATGACAGAATTTCTGAACGCCATGCGCTTTGAGGCACGCCCAGTAACGCCGGTAACTCCAACCGCACGAATCACAGAAGGCGTAGTTCCCGGCAAGGAGGCCCAAGTCGCTGTAGTTGCGCCAGGGAAGCCCCCTGTTGCGCCCCCGACAGCAGCAGTGCCTACAGCCCCAACCGCGCCCAAAGCGCCTGTGGTGGCGCCAGAAGCTGCCGCAGCCCCTGCGCCAATCGAAGCACAAATTTCTGCGCACGAAAGCGACATCCTGCGAGCAGCGCAAGTACTTCCTGACGGTGGTCTTGTTCTCCTGCGAATTCAATCGTGGGCGAGTGATCGGCAATTACCAGACGATCAATACAGAGATTTACTTGCAGATATTGTAGCCGGCCGCAGCTTAGATAAGTGGACGAAAACTGCACCATTGCCGCCAGAAATAGACAGGCTCGAACCTACGATTGAGCCAACAACCCCACAAGAGCAGCCAGTGCCAGCCCCCGCTGCACCAGCGGCAGAAGCTCCAGCCGAAGCTGCGCCCCCAGCCATAATTGAATATCCGGCAGCCGGGGAACTGGTTGACGGGAGAACCGTGGCTGACGGCGTACCGGAGAGGGCAACAATCGACGCGGTACTGGATGATTACGCAGAACTTCCAGGCATTCGAGAGATACCAATGGATGCGATTGATCTCACGCAACAAACTCTCTCCGTTGCGGAGAAGAGCCAAATACCAAGACTGGTTGAAGAGATACGCGAATCAAACGAAATCAGTCCATTAATAGTTGTTCAAGACGCGGACGGCTTATACATTCTCGAAGGCGGGCATCGGGCAGAAGCACTCTCCAGTCTTGGGGCCAAATCGTTCCCGGCGCTTGTTGTGCAAGACCTCAGCTCGCTTGCATCAATAACACCGACACAACCCCTGTCTCAGGAAGTTCCCACCGATGCATCAGCAAGAGCTAAAACCAGAATACTCGACCTTGGCAGATGGTACAAAGGCCAAGCCGTTGATGTCACGCCCAGCAAGTTGCTCTACTACGCGCTGACCCATGAAGCACGCGGAGCGAGAATCGGGTATCGAGCAGGGCAACTTGATCTCAATGCGCGCCACCAAGAGATGGTTGATTTTGCGAAGAAGAATCTACCTGACCATGAACTGAAGTTAGTGTTGCGAGCAATGGAAAGAATCTCGAAGTCGCGCACTCCTGCGCAGATGAAGGCAGTCATTCGTTCAATCAACCTTCTTGCCCAAAGCTACGAACGCTCTGCCGCTGTAAAAGAGTTCAAGGAAGCGATGGCAGTAGCAAAGGAGAAGGGATTGCTTCCAGAATTCCAAGAACAGATAGATGCTATCACGGAAGACTTCTCAGTTGTGAAGCGCACGGCACGCATCAGGAGACGTTTTGAGTCTATCGTCGCAGCAGCAGGGAAAGACAAGCTCAACGAAATACCACAGAAGCTCGTTGATAAAGCCCGCGAAGCCTTGGCAAAAGCCACCAAGCCGTTACTGCGAGACATGCCGCCAGAGGACGTAAGGGCGATCACGCAGGCCATCCAAGCACTGGCCGCACAATCAGCGCAGAAGAAGTTCTTCATCAACAAGGGCAAGCACCGCGAGATCAAAAAGGCGACAAACGAATCAGCAGCCGAAGTCACCGCCCTGCATCCAACAAAGCCAACCGGTGCGCCCGGCGAATTCTCGGAGGCATCGTCGCCGCAAATGCCAGTCCTGAAGGCTGCAACTTGGGATCAACTCAGCCTTGACCTAAACACCGAGATTGTCTTCGGAGAGACCGGCACGGGCAGGGAGATCACACACGACGCCATCAAGACCAGCCACAGAGACTTCCTCCGGCTAATACAGCAAGCCGAGGATATGGTTGCCCAGACAATCGCCGAGCAGGGAATCACCCCAGAGATGTTGTCTAGCTGGAGCGCCGCATACAACAAATCAACCTCGATCATAAAAGAAGGTCTCAAGAAGATCAGGGTATTAGGTGTGGCAAAAGTGCTAACGGTAGATACGCCAGGCGCAACGACACGCGCAGGAGTGCCCGTACCGACCATCCAGATGACAACCGCCGAACTCATGGAAATGTATAACTTCTTCCAAGACCCGCAGAACCGGGCAGCGGCTATCCGCAACAAACAGGACGGATTCTTGTATGACCGCGATCCGTCAGCAGAGCCTATCAAGATGACCATCCATGACGTTGCAAATATAGAAGCCAAGATGCGCGAGAACCCGCAAGCATTGGCACTCGCGAATACACTCTTTGAGATCGTCAATGGGCCGCTGCGCGACGATGTAAACATAACGTCAATGGCTGAATTCCTTATCGAGATATGGCCGCGCACAAACTCTTGGAGTAGACGCAGGAGCCAAGAGTTTGTCCATAAAGACCCGAACAAGGCCATTGAACATCACAAACAACTCATGTTTGAGAACATGGGCATCTTCTTGGAACGAACAGGCGGCACTGAGCCGTTTATGATCAGCGACATCTTCAACACGTACTACGCTCACTTAAGCAAGGCCGCAGGGTATGCCCACAAAACACGAGCCTTGCACGACGCACTCCGGCTCCTCGACCAGCGAGATATGAAGCAGGCTATCAGGCATGGCTTTAAGCATGGCGACGACAGAATAAGAGACATGAAAAAAGCCATAATCAGATATGCCGGCAGAGGTGTTATCAAGCAATCGGGCTTCACCTCTTTCTTCAATCGCGTAATACAGAAAGCACAGCAAGCACTTATCGGCGGCAAGCTGCACATCGTTGCGTTCCAGCCAATCACCTTCATAAACGCTCTGAACGAGATCGAGGCCAAGTGGCTGTTCCCGGCAATATCTTTCTCACCCACTACCATCAGCGAAACCAGGCAGGAGATGTCGGAAAACTCTCCGCCGTTGAGGGCACGCATCGACAGTTCCGGCGCACAAATTCTGAACCCAACAATCACAAGCCCCGCCATGCAGCAACATTTCGGCAAGCCCAGGTCACTCTTGCTCCGGGGTACACTTGGCCCGATCCACGCCGCCGACACTGTTACCGTAGGAACAATTTGGCGAGCCGTAAAAGCCAAAACTGCGGCGACAATGGGGTTGACCGGCCAAGACTTGTTGGACGCTACAGCGTTATTGACAGAAGACATTGTTGACAGAACCCAGCCGACATGGGATGCGACGACGATCTCAACGCTCGCAGCCAACGCACGCGACGATCCGTGGTTCAAAATCTTCGGCCTTATGTTTTCGTCAGTACGCAACAAGAACATGCACCAAATGGTACGCGGCACCCTTCGGTTCAAGCGCGCTGGCGCGAAACCCGGAGGTCGCACTCGCGCCGACTGGGAGCGTCTGATAAAAGCATGGACTATCCCGTCAATCGTAAATGCCTTGGCGGTCATAGCAATCACCCAAGGCAAGAAGAGCGCCATAAAGTGGTTCTGGAGACTCTTGGGTGTTGGCAAGTACGAGCCAGAAAAAGACGCAACAGATACGTGGCTTGATCTGGCGCAACTTATGATGGATAAGATGTGGGGCAACGTCTTGATCTTTGGCGACCTGTTCAGCGGAGCCACACGCGCTGCCATACGCGGCTGGATGCAAGAGCCCAAGAATCTCAGCCCGCGCACCAATGTTTTAACTTCAACCGGAATCAAGGCGATGGACTCTATCACAAATATCTCTCGCGGCATCAGCAAGAGACGAGAACTGGAAACCGAAGAAGGCAACCGGCTCATCATCAGGGGCATAGACGAAGCCCTGTCCGTCATATCAATCGGTGCCGGTATTCCGTATGATGGCCTCACTGAGTTTGTCGAGCCCAAGCTCAAAGAGCTAACAACCAAACCGGAGAACTAGAAAGGAGCCCAATCCATGCCCAATCATTGGGATTTCACCTATAGTGATGAGAACCTCACCCCCGAAGAGACCTCGATTATCACGGCGCGAGCCAGCGGACGCGCTCTGGAGTTCGGCTCCGGCAGGGGACTCGGCACTTACGCGCTGCTCGCGGCTCGCTGCACGTACATCCTCAGCGTCGAGGAAAACGAGGACTACTACGAGGAGTGCAAGGCGCGCTACACCGACCCCCGTGTGCAATGGCTGCACAAGCCGGTCAACAACGACGGCTGGTATGACGACACCCCGATAGACGTTCCGTCAATGCCAACCCCAGACGAACCTGACAACCCCGACAACCGATACACCACCGTGCTACTCGACGGCCCGAGCGGATACCCCGGACGAAGACACTGCTTGCCCATGCTGGTAGACTCAGGGCCGTATCTTATGCCCGGTTGGCAGGTACTCGTTACCCATACGATTGAGACAGCCGTCCAGGACTTCATCAAAGAGTGGACACAGGACTGGCCGATCAAGCGCGAGACCATCCGCTGTGATCGCGGCATGGTACGCATAACTGCGGTTTAGGAGGAAGAAAGAAATGAGCCAGCCAAGACTTGTCAGGGTTGATTGGGATGATGCCTGCTCAAATGACAGATGGCGTGCGCAAGATGCACTCCTTAGAACCGAACGTGTCCAAATCCGAACGGTTGGCTATGTGATTCGTTCAAACAGAAAGGAGATGGTGCTAGCCCAATCTTTGAGCGAAGCCGGCAATATTTCAAGTACGATAGCTATTCCGCGCAGCTGCATTCGGAAAGTACGATTACTGAGGAGCAAGAAATGAGCGACGAAGAAGCACTCAAAAAAACCGAAGTCCAAGACAACCTTGACGAGCAACTCGACGAGCAGCTACTCGCGATAATTAAGGGCAAGGTTACGGTTCTCGGTGCCAGGGGCAAGCCTGTCAAGATTACGCCCTCGCCGCAGTACTTCGAGATTACACGCAGGCGCCTCAAGGACTTGAGAAAGAGCGGAGAGGCCGAAGGAGACAACAGTGCCGCCTCAAGGCTTGCAGACGAACTCGAACGCGACCCCGATAGACTGAAGATGCACAATGTTCCCGAGTTCATAGCCGAGCCCGCTGAAGAGCCGGAGACCGCTGTCGGATGACCGCGGCCAAAAAACTGACGAAGTATCAGAAGTACTGCAAAAAGCTCCACGATTCATTTCCGTTCTTTCTCAGAGAGGTATGGCGCCACATACCACCGCCGATCTTGCCGGACCCGCACGAAGTACAACTCGACGTTGCAAACTGGCTTCAGCACGGCCCGAAGCAGCGCGGCGTTCGCGGGACTCGCGGCTTCTCCAAGACATGGATAACCTGCGCGTACATCCTCTGGCGGCTCTACCGCAACGTCTACGAGAAAGTGCTGCTCTGCTCGGCCACGCCCGGCAACTCGAAGAAGTCGCTGCTGATGATTCGGACATGGATCGACTACATCCCATTCCTGCAACATCTCAGGCCCAGGCCGGATGACCCGAACAGGGGCATCAAGTGGCGCGATTCAGCCGAAGCATTCGATGTCGGCCCCTGTATCCCGACCCGAGACCCCTCAGTCACGGCTATGGGCATCCTGGGCGCGCTGCCTGGGACTCGTGCGACACTCATTGTCCCGGACGACATCGAGCAGGACAACAACACCCAGACGCGGGTAGCGCGTGTTCTGCTTGACAGCAGGACAGAGGAGTTCGACCATATTCTCCTCGAAGGCGGCGATATCGTCTATCTCGGCACCGACCACCACGAGGAGAGCGTCTACGAAAAGCTGGAGGAAAAGGGCTACACCTTCCGCGCATGGCCGATGAAGTACCCGACTTCGCAGGAAGCATCCAAAATCCCCGGACTGGCGCCCTACCTGACAAACCGCATGAAAGAGGGCAAGAACAAGCCGGGCGACTCGATCTGGCCTGAACGCTGGAGCCAGGAGCACATCGCTACCAGGGAACTCGCCGGCAAGCACTCCTTCAAGATGCAGCGAATGCTGATCCGCGGACTCGCGAACGAGGAGATGTACCCGCTCAAACTGTCCGACCTGATCGTTTTCGACGGAATGCACAGAGATCAGGCCCCGATAATGCTCGCCTGGGGCCAGGCAGACTCCAAGGGCTCGACGGCAATCGAGAATATCCCGTCCGTCGGCTTCGGGCACGATCAATTCTACGGCCCGGTGATGATAAACGAGAAATGGGCGCCCTACCAGGGCTGCAAGGCGTTCCTCGACCCCGCGAGCAAGGGCGCAGACGAGATGGCATGGGCGATTATTGCACAACTCCACGGCTACCTGTACTGGAAGTACGTCATGGGCGTAGGCGGCAAGGACGCACCCCGCGAACAACGTGGCGCCACCCAGGAGAACCTTGAACGCATCGTGCTTTCCTTGAAAGAGCATGACGCACGAGAACTCTGGATCGAGACCAATTTCGGCGGCGAATATCTGATCCCCCTGATCGAGCCGATTATCCGCAAGCACGTTGTCCGCCCAGGCGAAAGCGATGAACTCCCCAACGGCTGGTCATGCTCCGTCGGGGGCGGCCCGGCCGGCGCGGGCATGAAGGAAAACCGCATTATCAACGACATCGTTTCCATAATGCAGTCTCACAGGCTCGTCATCAGCCCTCAAGTCGCCAGAGACCCGAAGACCATGTACCAGATGACGCGCATTAAAAGGGAACGCAACTGCCTCGACCACGAAGACCGCATCGAGTGCGGTTCCGGCGCCTGTTCTCTCTTCAAGGACTTCCTGCACCAGGACGCCTCGACTGTTGACAAAGCCGAAGAGCGCCGCGAACTTGAGGAATTGGTCAAGAAATACGCCAAACCGTACGGCAAGCCGAAGTGCGCCATGTGGAACGCGTACTGATTTAATACCTCCTTTTATTCAATCAATTCATAACCCCCTACTATCAAAAGAATTCCTTTTTATTACAGTTTATTCTGACTGTATGGAAAAGTGTATGTTTTGGTAAGTATTGCGTTTTTTTCCTCTCTTCTTTGCCATGACTGCCAAAATGGCATGAACTAGTCGCAATCGCATTCAACCAAATACAATACAATCGAGAGAAATGGGAAGAAAGGCGAAAAACTCGAATTATTTCTTTGGCATGGCATTTGCTTATTAACAGCCTTAAGACTTAAGACTTAAGACTTAACAAGCATTCTTTTGTGTTACTTTTCTTTTTTGCTTTGCACACACTAAATCCCCTTTATTACCAATGAGTTCCTGAACAGGCACTTACAGAGACTCCCTATGTACGGATGGTGACCCCAAAACCACGGAGAAAAAAGATGCCAGCGCCAACCTCATCGCCAGTCAAATAGCCATCAAATGAACGCTACCTATGAATGCCAACTACAAAGGCCCGGAACGCCGCGGCAAAACGCCCTCCCGGATAAAGAATATGCCCAATTTTCCTACCTACGCCGAGATCATCCAAGGCTTCAGGAAGCTCAGAAAAGCCCAAAAGGCCAATTCAAGCCATAAGAAGCCTCCTGAGCCGCTGTAAGCTCTCCAAACAACCCCCAAGGTGCTTTGCCACCCAGGGACCATCCAAATCGATTCTAGCCCCGTTTACGCAAGCAGAAGCCTACTCTCAGAAGCAAAGAATGACCAGTCAACGACCTCAGATACCCCGGATGGGAAAATATCGCCCAAATTCACGAGAGGAGAAACCATGCCCCACTCCGCCGAACAGATTATTCTGCTCAAGGCCGCGAACAAACCAAGGGTCTACCCAACACCGCAAAAGGTAATCGACTACCACAACTGGTGTGAGAAAGAAAATAGACCCATGGACGCCTGGTCTCTCTTCTTTACCGAGTTCTGGGAAGCAATCAGGATTCGGGACGAAGAACACGAGGAAGCCCTCAAAATAAATACCCAAATGAATTTTGTCGCCCAAATATGAGAGACAGTGTGTATATATGCGCGGAGCCCCGATGCCCCCCCTGGCCCCCCTTGCGAGCGATTCCTGGCGTGTAGGATTATCAGAATGGAACGGGTGGAATAGGCCTGGAATAGGGGTAGATCGGCACAAGTGGACACTAACATCGGCGCAATAATCAAGCACTTGTGACAATAGCACGGCTATTATTGGCTATTGTGCAATCCTAAGGGTAACATATCACATATTATCGGACGAGCCTACCATATCACCCTTGCAAACGTTGCACATTGGCACACCCCGTCAATTCAAGCACAGCCTCGGGATAATTGCGACACGCCTGTGAGTGTACCAACGATACCGTGCCTGAGTATTGCCGAGTGTCGCCATGGGCAGTGGCGCCGGGGAGTGACCGGCAGATAATACCTGTGTTCGGTATCACGCGGTATCGGTGCCTTCTCAAATACTCTACTCATGCGGTATGAATCTCGAAACTCTGTTTTTTTGCATTTGCCAAAGATATTTGTTTACTTCTGCCTATTGACTATTATATTCATTTGGCATATTCCTATGGCATATTCCTATTGATTCGCTTGACATTTGCTCCTGATGTACTATAATTATTTGTAGCATCACAACAAGGTTTATTGGGAGCGAGAGCAATGGCAGTACAGGAAGCAATAAAGGAAGCCTTCGAGAGTGCCGCCGCACTGTTTATGTGCCCGGCCTTCGAGTTGGCAGGGCAAACGCTGGAGCAGGTATTCAATGACTGCGAGAGTTACGGCGAAGCGACAATCTATTGGGGAAGCTGGAGCGACGCAGACTTGGCGACGGTTTGCCAGGCCGAGTGGTACCCGGACGAGAATTGACAATCACAAGGGTTTGCAGGAGCGAGAGACAATGGCGAAGCGAAAGACAATCTTTGGGCCTTGGAAGCTAATACCAACTTACAAAAGCGGGGGAAACACCGTGCAATTTTACCGGGTGTCTGATGTTCCAGGATTTACGCATAGAGTCATTTTTAACGGGGTTGCGGTTGGTTGGCTGGCACATGATCATAAGCCCAACCGCAAGGCAGCCCAATTTTTTGCAGAAAAGCATAGAGCAAAACTTGCATTTATTACTGACGTTTGACCGCTTGGCACTTCGCCGGGCGTGGATTTGCTGGAAGGGTTTGCAAATGTATACCAGACAGCATCAAGCAAGCGAGCGTGTCTATATGAGACGGTGGCTGCGGCAACATGGTATTTCTCCGGTAATGGGCCAAGAGCCCAGCCACACGGAACAGCTTATGAAGCAAATCATCTCTGGCGGCGGCAACCCTGCTACACTGATGGCCAGGGGGCGGGCTAAGGTTGACGGAAGCAAGGGGGTGTCAGCATGAAACCCAAAGAGAAGCCTTGCCCGTTTTGCGGATGCGCTCCTATCGTGTACCCTGTCGGCGTCCGCTTCTTGGTCGGAAGTCATCGGCCAAGACAAGGCCGTCAAGCAGAAAGGAACCGATGATATGAATACAGAACCCTTTGAGGCGATGGACGCGGACGCTGCACAAAGCGAGCTTGCAGATATAGAGCACAAAATCACGGAGGCAGGCAAGGCGGCACGCGCCAAGAGCTTCCCGCCGTTAGATGCGCAGCCGGGCCAAATTGTGGCAGATTGTCGCGGCTTGGCGTACAAGATCAAGGGCATAACCCCGAAGCGTAAGGCCGTTATGGCGTGGCGGATTGGCCTTAACGGAGAGCCCTACGGTAACGCGACAAGGCTAAACGACGAGCCTTACCTTGTCCCCGGCACAAAGGATGATTTTGACCGGGCTATACGTCGCGCCGAGTTGCGCGGCATGTTGCAGGCGATTGAATCCGGCGCGATGCTGGAATAATTGGAGATTGAGACAATGGGCGTAACGGAGAGTGCTCAAGGATGCCCGTATACAGAAAGCCGAACATTTGATCTGCGGGTGAAAATCTTTCGGCTACTCGCGCGGCCGGACGGGTTAGTTGATCTAGGTTGTTGTGGTATATGTTTCGCGCCCATTCTGCTGCATCCAGTTGATGCCGCCCGCAACCAAGACGAGAAAAACAATCTCAGACATCACCACGAGAGCCAAGTTTATGACACCCCAACATATGGCGTGAGGCTGTTATATCCTCTACCTGCGTACCCTTGTGGGCACCGCTTTATTGCCGAGCTATATTGCCACGAAAGGGAAGATGGGCGCTACATTTACAGATAATCCGGGCGCTACATTTACAGATAATCCGGGCTCTACGGAGTCCGGGCGCGGGCGTACTGGATCGGATAGTTTAGACGGAGGGTTGAACGATGACAAAATATGTGATTGGAGAAGAAGTATCCGCACAGATCGAGGGCATTGAAACGATACTCTTGACGGTGGAGCTTCCGGGCCATGGGATTGTTGGATATATTGACGCGACCCCAATGGATGAGCCTGAGCATGTCGCATTTGCGGCAGACGTGGCAAGGATTGAACATTCCTCTTAGCGGGCGTACTGGACCAGATTGGACCGATATTCGGGCCAGAAATCCATTAGACCCTTTGTTTGCAAGGATAAAGAGGCGGACCAAGCTGCTAACTAAACGCAGCCTTTAGCATGGCCGCATGGTGGCTGCATAGTAAACGCAGGCTTTGATAAGGAGACGGGACGATGAATCAAGAAGAAGCCGCAAGAGCGGCGTATGAGGGCCAAGAAGCATACGAGCGAGAAGAGCTCAACAGGCGTGCCGGCGAGGCCGAGACTGTGCGGCGGGAGCGAGCCGCAATGCTTGCGCCAGCAAAGAATTGGCAACTCGACCAGCAAATGGCAGAGCGGTTTGACCTCTACGCGAAGTTCGATAAATTGGGCGACAAGATTTTTAGAGAGGTCAAAGACTTGCTGGCTGAGCGCGACGAGCTCCTGGCGGCGCTCAAGGAAATGGTCGAATTTATCAGAGTTAGGAACATTGCATGGCGGCTGACCGAAAAAGACGGGCTTTTACTTTGCGAGAAGATTGGCAAGGCGACGGCCGCTATCGCCAGAGTGGAGGGCAAGACATGAGCAAGCACACATTGGCCGGCAAGCAGGCAAGCGAAAAACAAGAGTGGTATTGCCCTGGTTGCGGCGGGCTTATGGAGTTGACCGGGAGCATAACCGTACGAGAACTCCAAGCCCAGCGCGACGATCTGCTCGCGTCCTGCAAAGAAATGGTCGAAGTCAACAAGCACTTGCTCCGGGTCTTGTACAACGGCGGCGGGGTTGAGCAGCTTGACGAGAAGCACAACGGCTGCGGCGTTCGCGCCCAAGAGGCGATTGCCCGAGCGGAAGGAGACTGACCATGTACAGTGAAGCATCTCGCGCCAGAGCACGCGAGATTAATAGACGTCTGGCAGCCGAGGCCTTGAGATTTGGAAAGCAATACGCGGCAGCGATGGCAGCTAGCCATGTAGCGCTGGCCAAGGATTTGAAGCACTGGAAATTAGCGAAGGAGACCCCGAAATGACAGCAGCAGAACTGAAGAAGCTTCGCGACAGCACAGGACTCAGCCAAGAGAAATTCGGCGTGCTCGTACTTGGCGGGACGACGGGCCGGACGGTGTGCTTTTGGGAAGGTGGGCGCCAGGCGATCCCGAGGCTCGTCGGAGACGGGATCAAGCAGCGGGTCGCGGAGTACTTGCGGAAAAATAAATCGTAGGTTTTTCTTGACAAACATTGACAACCTGTGATATACTCTTTTCAGGAGGAGAACGCTATGAGCTTGGATATTGAGATTTTGTGCGCACAATGTAACAGTCCGCTTGAAGGCACATGGAGCAGCCGGGAAGGAAATTACATGATTAAGCCTTGCGCAGTGTGTCTTGAAGATGCAAACTACGAAGGTATCGACGAAGGTTATCAGAAAAGAGTACTGGAGCAAGAAGAGTGACCGCCAGAAAGACGCCGTGCATCTACACCAGACTCACACCGAGATTGCTGGTGAGTCTCAAATACTTCGCCAAGCACCGCGGCCTGAGCGTATCTACCGCTTGCAGGATGATTCTCTTACAATACTTCGAGGGCAAAAAGATCGGAGACTAGGGGTTTGCGCCATCACATGAAACATCAGACGGGCGTCGCGCATGAGGTAGTAACTGGCAAACCCGCTACCAGTGTTCGGCGCCCGTCTGACTTTGGGGAGAAGAGATAATGGGTGATACGATTTGCGCTTGCTGTGAGCTTGAGATTCCAGAAGATTCATTTTATGCTGAGGTGGCTGTTACTTTTAGGCACGGGGGTGCGATGGTCGAACAAGCGGCAGAAACTTATGTTTGTCTTCATTGTTTTGCCTCAAAACTACTGGCCGGGATATTCAAGGAGAAGCCATGACCATCTTCTTGATCGGCGCGATCCTTGTCCTCGGCATAGCGGCCCCGCTGTTCTACCTATCCAGGCTGCACAAGGAGAGGTTAAGACAGTACAGCCACAAACAGGGTTGGACTTTCTGTCGAGAATATATGAGACACATGGGAAGGGCGAAGAAATGACAAGCAAAGAGCGCCTCGTCAAAATCCAAGAGCTCCGCGCAGAGAAGGAAGCAATCGGACGCGAGATCAAACAGACGCGCAGGCATGTCCTGTGGCATACGAATAAGATGCTCCGGTTAGCCAGCAAACTGACGGACCTCGATGCCGAGCAAGTGGTGTTGATCTACGCGGAGTTGCACGCCAGGGGGGAAGAGGAACGTGCATGAACAGCTATACCGCTATGCCTGGGGCAACAATCCAAAGCGCGCCAAGATGAAGGGCCGCATCTGTAGACTTCTGACAAGGGGTGCGATGGACAGCGTGATGATTCAATTTCTTGATACTGGCAAGCGAGATATAGTCAGCCGAAGGGCTTTGCGGAGAGTGAGAGATGCGTAAAAGAATCTGGACAGTTTCGCTGGTTGCGATCATAACGTGTGCCCCTGCGTTCATTGCGGCGGCGCTGCTGTCCAGTTGTGGTAATGAATCTGCGCGGCGCTCCGTTGTGGCGGATACGTCGGTGAGCATCGCTCAACCGGGACGCGGCAGTGCGTCGCCAATCCACAGTTCCGCTGTTGAGGAAAAGCCCGACCGTCGCGCAGATATTCTCTGGAAGGCCATTTGTCAGGTTGAATCAGGAGGTGATCCAAATGCCTACAACGAACGAGAGCAAGCTGCTGGCATCGGGCAAATTCGCCCTATCCTTGTCCGCGACGTTTGCAGAATTGTCGGAGTTGACCAGTTTAGTTTACGAGATAGGTTTGACCCAGACAAATCGAAGGAAATGTTCGGAATTTATATTCACCATTATGGGTACATTGGATCAGCTGAGGAAGCTATCCGCATCTGGAACGGCGGCCCTCGCGGAATGCAAAAGCAAGCAACCGTGAAATACTGGCGCAAGGTTCAGGCTGCAATGGAGAACTTGAAATGAAACCTTGGCAACTCGCTGCCATGAATCAAGAGCCGACCAAAGGCGACTTCGCCACATCGAATCATCCGCCCGAGATAGATGCTGCCTGGGCTGCGTTAGGAAGCAAGGCTCAGAAGCGGTGGCTGAAGGACAATCCATACGGGGAGGATAAAGAATGAGCAAGCCCAAGAAGAAGGAATACTGGCTGAAGAGAACCGCTTGGGGATATGCCATGAGTCTCCCAATAGAGCCGGGCAGATACGGCTCTGATTTCCAGATGAGTTGTTCGCCGCTAGAGTGGCACAAAACGTTCGCAGTGCCAAGATCGCAACTTCGCCTACGCGAAGACCACAAAATCAAAATCTCAATAACCCCAACCAAGACAGGCTTCAGGCTTGACGCAATCGGCAAGCCGGAGAAGATATAATGGGCCGAGCGATAGTCGCGTTCGAGCTGTGTTTGATTGTCATATTCCTTGTAGTAATGGTGATTGGAGATTGACATGAGCAGCAAGAGTAAGTTCGCGCAGTGGTTCAACGGTTCACCCAAGCAGCCCGTCGAAGAGTGCGCTCAGTGCGGCAAGACTGTTCATACTGCCAAGATGGCACTGCTGCAAGATTTGGAAGGGTACAGGCCATCATTGGGCAAGCGCTACATCTGCCGGCATCATGGCAAGGCAGTAGCTGGCCCGTCAGAGAAGGCTGTCGCAAGAGCGAAAAGGAGAGTGGCATGAGCGAAATGATCGTGGAGATGCTGGGAGAGATTTGCAATACTTGTGGGATTGTATTTCAAACGACAAAAGAACACCAAGAAGCGCGAAAGAAAGATCACGAATCGTTCTATTGCCCCGCAGGGCACAGCCAGTATTATATAAGTAAGTCGGGCATTGAGAAGGAACGTGTGGCCCGCGAGAAAGCAGAGAAGGACCGCGATTGGTATAAAGGCCGCCTTACCGCGACTGGCAACGTGCTATCAAGAGAAGAACGCAGCAACAATGCCCTTCGCGGCCAGATCACGCGGCTCAAAAAGCGCATCGTCCAGGGGCAATGTCCGTTCTGCGGAAAGTCGCTGGTAGGGCGCGGCCATTCTTTTCATAATCTCAGAGAGCACATTCAATTTCATCATCCCAACATGCTCAAGAAATACGGAGTGAAGAAGTGACCCTCGCAAGCCGCGAAGAACACATGGAGTCACCCCATGGCGACAAGCGCGGGGTTTGCCACGAGTGCGGAATCACAACTGCGCTATTCGAGAACCAAGGCGATTACGTTTGCGCCGATTGCCTGCGACACAGGATATTCGATCACCAGAACGGAGACGGGATTTTTTAGAGAGAGAGGTGAAGTATGAGCGAGAAAGTTTTTATCAAGCGAGCCGTGCTTGTGGAGCTAGTGTGCGATTGCGGAGAAACTTTCGCATGTTTCGAGCCCACACAAAGGGTGGGACTTGGCAATGCAGACGCAGAAGGCTGGCAGATCGCAATTCACCGCAAGGGTGAATCCACGGTTGTCTGCCCCGAGTGCGCCGAGAGGGCCGAGAAAGAGCGAGTGCGTCGTATCGCTGGCCGCATTCTCGCAAAGCAAAAGAAAGTGAACGCGCTGGCGGAGTACCAGCAGGAAATGGCCGCGTTGAAATCAGGAGAGGAGAAAGAGACATGAACGTCGAGCACGAAGTTTTATGCGATACGTTACTTCACATCGGGGAAGTTCAAGAAAATCTTGAGCAAATGGCAAGTGCGCTGCGCCAGCGCGGTATTGCTCACGACAGAACAAAGCTACAGGAAGTAGAATTTGACACTTTCGTCTCAACAAGACCAAAGTTTAAGAAGGCCAACTATGGATCGCCAGAGTACCAAGAGTGCGTGGAGCTCGCTAAGCCAGCGGTAGAGCATCATTATGCCAACAACCGGCATCATACAAGTTGCCATGAGAACGGCATATCTGGCATGACCTTGATTGATGTCATAGAGATGATATGCGATTGGAAAGCGGCGGCAAGAAGAAGTCCCGACAAAAGCCTTGCCGACACCTTGGACTATGCGTTCAATAAATACCAGATTGATCCGCAGCTAGGGCGGATTATCACAAACACGTTACATGAGAATGGGTGGATCACAAAGGAGAAAGAGGCATGAGAACATTCCACTGTTCCGCTTTGCCGAGAATTCTCCGGTGTCCCGCCTCACAGGTGCCGCCGGAGATCGTTATTGAAAGCGACAACGTTGCAGGTCGTATTGGTCAGGCCGTGCATGAAATGCTGGCAGATTATATCAATATACCGGCAAACTGCCACAACGTAGAGTTTGCGCTCTCCGGCGTCTGCAATAAGTACCAGGTAGAAGCCGACCAGATTGCCCCACTGTTCTACATCGGCAAACGGATATGGGACGAGCACATTCAGCCAACGCTTATGGTCATAGGTGTTGAGCAGCCGCTGGTATGGCCCGATGGCGCCATAACCGGCACCGCCGACGTTTTGGCCTATATCGAGGACTCACCCGCCGCCGTCATTGTCGATTGGAAGACAGGTAGCCCAACTGCCGACCACCGAGATCAACTCATCGCCTATGGCAAGTGTGCGCTGCTTGATTCAGAATTTGAACGCACCAAGATCATCACCGTCTGGTTGCGCGACCAGTTCTTTGACGTGGAAGACATCACGCCCGAGGACATCGCCGACTGGGAAAAGCGGCTCACCTATGCCCGCGAGCATCCCGAGGAATACTGCCCAGGTGAGGCATGTACCTGGTGTCCAAGCAAGTATGAATGCAAGGCGCGCAAGCAACTGGTGCAGACCGCTGCCACAGACTTCGTAGGAGCCTCTGAGGACGCCACAGTGCCCGCCAAGCTAGGCAGCCTCTACTTCCATGCCGGCATACTCCAAGAGGCGCTGGACAGGTACTATAAGGCCGTCAAGGCCACTATCGGGGCATCAGGCCCGATCCCGCTGGGCGATGGCCGCTCTCTGGGCCTGATCGACGTTACGCAGCGCCCAATCAGCCTGATTCCAGCGCTGCCTGTGATCCAAGAGCATTTCGGCAGTCTGGAAGGAATCGCACCCGCACTCAAGGTCAAGAAGGGCGAACTCACAAAACTCGTCGGCGCACAGGCTGACCGCGGACAGAAAGGAAAGGCTATCAAAGCGTTCATGGATTCCCTGCAAGAAGCTGGCGCAATTCGGGAAACCTCGTATCAGAAATTGTCTATTGTGAAAACCCCGGCTTTAACAGAAGGAGAAAGTGATGCCACTGCCTAGTTACATGACGATCAAATTTCCACCCGACGCAACGCGCAAAGAGAAGGCGGCACATCTTCAGACGCTGTCAGACTATAATGCTCACTTGGATAGACAAATACTCATCCTTGTTATTGTGGCGCCAGTGATAGCCACTGTGTGTGGCATTGCTATTTACTTTGTAGCGCATTAGAAAAAGGAGAAGGAAATGTCTGAACAGACAACAGCACTTGTGAAAAAGGCGAAAAGTTTTGCAGATCATCTTGAGAAATTGATGCCCGCCATCAAGGCCGTTTTGCCAAAACATTTGCCGCCAGATCGGTTTGTCAAAATCCTTCGTGTCGCATCCAGCCAGACACCGCTGATATACGACTGCGAAGGGAGCACCATAAACGAATGTATTATGGTGCTGGCGGAACTTGGCCTTGACGTAAGCAAGGCACGACAGCACGCTGCGCTCATACCCTATCGAAACAAACGGAAAGGCATAATCGAACTCCAAGTTCAGGTCATGTACAAGGGCTTAATCGACATTGCCTTGCGAGATGGGCGGATTGTATCCATCGAGGCCCATGTTGTCCACAAAAACGATATCTTCAAGTGCCGCTTCGGCTCCGAGCCCGTGTTGGAACACGAACCACGCTGGGAGGGCGACCCGGGCGACACCATTGCCGCTTATGCGGTTGCAAGGCTTGCCGGCGGCACAACGCAGTGGGAGGTAATGACCCGTGCCGAACTCGACAAAGTGCAGAAATGCAGCCAGGACACCCGTCCTGATTCTGCATGGAAGAATTGGCCTGACCCCATGCGGTGCAAGTCGGTTATCAAGCGATTATGCAAATATCTGCCAACATCCCCCGCCCTGGCGCAAGCAATCGGCCTGGACAACGAGCAGGAGGGCGTCATTGACACAGACTACACTCTCCTTGACACAACACCGCTCACTGCTGGCCGGCACGACGCCAAGAAGAGGCAGGATAGCTCGGCGGCTGCTGACAAGGCTGCGGCCGAGGCCAGAGCAAAGGCGCAAGCCGAAGGGCTGACACCTGCCCAGGTAGGTCAAGCGCAAGTAGCAGCCAGAGCGGCCGCCACGAGCCCCCCAGAGGCGCCGCAGGCGCCGCAGGAGCCGTCCGAGCCGCCAGCGACCACCAAAGCACCCGAGCAGCCGCCGGAGCAGCCTGAAGCGCCGCCCAAGCGCAAGCGCGGTCGGCCGAGGAAGGTGCAGCCGGAGCCTACGCCTGAGCCCGAGCCTGAGTCGGAGCCCGAACAGCAAGCTCCCGAAGGTGCCCCCGCTGAGCTCACCACAAAGGAGATGTGCGACGAAATCCAAGACGCAATCGAGGAGGATCAGATCCCCTTCCAAACCGTCAAGGTTATCTGCAACGAGATCGGCATTGACCCGTTCGAGTTCAAACAGGCATCCGCAGAGAATATCAAGACTCTGCACGAGCGCACTGTCGGCGTGATGGAGAACGAGGCAGGATAAACCCCTAACTGAGAGGAGACGGACATGGCGAAGCCAGAGAAGAAGGACAAGGCCGCAGAAGCGAAGGCCGAGAAGGAGCGCAAACGGGTCGAGGCTGAGGAGCGCAAGAATGCAGTCAGCGGCTACCAGGAAAGGCTTACGCGAGTACACGAACTCAAAGCGATGACCGACACCAAAAGGTGGCAGAAGTTCTACGCGGGCATCCAGAAGGACATCGAGCGCCACGCCAGAGAAGTGCTCGACGCCGAGAAAACACGCGATGTGTTGCGACACCAAGAAGGCGTGAAGATATTGCGCGCCATTCTCGATAACGTCTCAGCGCCAGTCGGCGAATTGCAGTCGTATATCAACGACATGCCACTGTTCGCGCAAGGCATGAAAACGCGGGCCAAGTGGAACGCCGGTGTTGGCATCGTCGAATTGTCAGCAGCATAGAAGACTATTACGCGAGTGCGGTGTGATACGCGGTCACATGCTAGATAGGCCACTAACCCACGGTCGGCGAATCCGGCCACCCGCGTAGCTGATTGGAGGAGCGATGAACGTCAAGGAAATCATAATTGACTACCTGAAGAAGAATGGCTTTGACGGGCTGTATCATCCTAGCGAAGATTGCGGCTGCCCAGTCGGCCAGATTGCGCTATGCGAATCGTCCCCGCTCGATTGCATTCCAGGCCACAAGATCAAATGCGGAGGCGGCGGGTGGCATGAATTTGATATCGGTCCGAAGGAGAAGCGATGAACGAGCAAGATAAGAAGCGGCTCGAACGTATTGAGGGAGTGAATCAAGGGATTGGCGGCTACAGATATAGGCAAGAGGCAGGAGAGGTAATCCGATGGCTCTGCACGAAGCAGCGGGAGGCGGAAGCAGAACTCACCAAGGTCGGGGCGCAGCGGGATAGGCTGAGGAACGCACTCGAATTTTGTGCTCATCTATACCACGGACGTACATCAACAGTGGCAAGTGTCTGTATGGAAGCAGAGAGCATCGTAGAGAAGGCCCTTGCTGAATTGGAGAAGGAGACATGAACGCCACAAAGAAAAACCTTAGAGATGTAAGTGATTGCCCAAAATGTGGTGCGTCCTGTACGCCGGTAGCACACATCAGACTCTATAAGTGTCACAGTTGGCGCACCTTTGGAATACACAACGAACGAGACGAGTTTACTCAAAGCGACACTTGTCGCATAACAGAACTTGAAGCAGAATTCGCCCACCTCGAAGAGCGTCTTGGGGAAGGTGATAAGGGGAAATGTGATAAGGGGAAATTGGGTGGGGACTGAATTCGCTATGGCGTCAGAACATGTAATCAAGCGATTCCAGCAGGCAATCAAGGAAGCGGTGGAGAAGCCATGACAGATCAAGAAGTGCACTGCGAATCATGTCAGTACACAGGCAGCATTAGTACTTATGGGCCAGTAATGTCGATCTATAATGACATCCGTTGCCCCAAATGCAGCTCTACAGCCAACGCTCACAATGCCGCATATCAAGACCGGCTCTTCAAAGCTATGAAGAAGCCTGTACCTCACAGTCGATCAGAAGAGCGTAGGCTGAAGATACAGCAATCACCAGAAGATAAAACGGATAGTTCTTTTGTGTTGGGGATGGAGAAGCCATGACCGACCAAGAGACGCTTGCAAGGTTGATCGGGGAGGAGGGATTTGAAACGGTGTATCCACGGGGGGCTATATATCCCATGAGATACCCCCTGCCCATCCCCGAACTAATCGAGATCGCGGAGGCGAGGTGGAAAGACGACGAAGGTAATTCAGTTGTTACGGATTCGTCCAGCGCAGTCACGTCAGCCCAGTGGTGGAGAGACTCATGCGTAGGCAAACACCTATTTGAAAGTGCAATAAAATCCAATAAGCAAGAGGCCCGCATGGCCTGCGCGATCAAGGCGATGGAGAGAATTCAACAGGAAAAGGAGAAAGAATGACACTTCAAGAATGCTTAGCCGAAGCACTCGGGCAAGCGGGGCTTTGCGGTCGCGGGATACCTCCTCGGCAGATGCCTAGAAGGGTTCCAGAGCTTCTCGGTTTATCGGAGAACATACGTATAGATTCAAACTTAAGACTTGAACTATACCAAGAGCCGGGATGCGGATGGGGATGTTTGTGGGTGAATGTACAAACCGAAGAACGGTTTTCGGAAGGGTGGCAGGAACATCAAGAGGATGCTCAAATGGAGTGCGCCATTGAAGGGCTGGAGAGGCTGAAGGAGGAGAAGGATGCTAACTGACCTAATACAAGAGAGACATCTGAAGTGGCTGGGGGATGTGGAGTGGGAAGGCCATAACCATGCAGGAACCCATTTATACCGGCTCAAACAGAGTGGGCTGAATTGGAAAGTCCAAATTCGTGTTTCGTCGGCAAGGTGGATGGACTATGGGTGGCGCAGTGATCGCGAAGTCTGCTTCATCCTAGAGCACGCCATCAGGGTGATGCTGATGGAACATGGATATAGGTTTATTGATAGTGAGCGGCATGAAGAGAACCTAATCGCCGCAATGGACAACCTGATTGAGAGTGAGAATGGCAAAGCCCCGAAGGAAGCATGACAACAGACCTCTCTGAACACATCAAGCGAGACGCAGAATGGAAAGCCGACTTTGCGGCCCGCGTCGAACATCTGGAGAAGTTGAAGCGAAGCGCAGAGAAACGGGCAGAGCAAAAGCCGGCAGACATTACCGAGCATCGCGACATCACAAAATGGATTCTTACCTTTTACAGGACGATTAAGCGGCCGGTCTTGGATACATCCAGGCCGCGTGGAAAAAAGCACCTGATGGTACTGCTGCAACAATATCCGGCAGCACACCTCATGCGCTCGGTCGAGAACTACGCCATCGCATCAAAAGACACAGAAGAATGCTACCGTCTCAACGTCGGCAATTTCTTCGGGCGCTTTCAGTATTGGCTGGAGTACAAAGCCGAGGACTGGGAAGCACCGAGCCTGCTCACGCCTCAAGAACAGGCAGACCGGGAAGCATACGATAGGATTGGGAAGGACAAGTAATGCTTGAAAGAGATTTCTACATCGTATGGAAGGGTTCTCTCAGCAAACGCTGGCGCACGCTTGGCGAAGACATGGCGAAAATAGCATGGAACCAGCACCATAGCAAACTTGTATCAATCCCCGACGATGCCTGTAAGAACGCTTGCGAGAAGCTCGTCTGCGACGCCGAGATGAAGTATGCCCCGAAGATAGACGACATCATCAAACGCATCGTCCACGAGAGCAGGCCGAAAGCGAAGAATTTGGTTTTAGACGAAGCAGAAGGGCCCCCAATATCCCCTGAATTCCATCGTGAACTCATGGCCTATTGCCGGGTCATGTGTGGCACCAATGACCAGCACAAGTTGGAAGCGATAAACATGCTGCCGGGTATATTTCGCAAGTATAACGAACCATTGCACGAAGACACCGTGCTGGAATTACAGAAACAGAAGTCAACCATCCAAGCACGTATGAAAGCCGAAGCCCCGAAGCGCAAGGCCGAAGCTGCACACGCGGAGAAGTTGACCAAAGCTGAATGGATAGCCCGACTAAAGAGAAAGCGGGCAGAGAATTCAACCCTTGGCAATGCACTTAAGGGAGTGTTGAAATGAGCACGCTGGAATTCTCGCTGCCGTATCCGCCATCAGTCAATACCTATTGGCGACACATCGTCATGGGCGGGAAGCCGCGCACCATCACATCCAAAAAAGGGCGCGAGTATCGCACGGAGGTGACTTGCCTGCTGGCCAATATGCGCCAAGAGCCAATAGCGCAACCCATGATCGTAAGATGTCTGGTATTTATGCCTGATCGTCGTCGCCGCGACATCGACAACATCCTCAAGTCGCTTCTCGACAGTATGCAACACGCCGGAATCTATGAGGATGATTCACTTATCAAAGAACTCAATGTGCGCAACTGCGGCGTACTCAAGCCGGGCAACGTAGAGATACAAATTCAATGGCCTTGGTATGTCGCTTTCAGGCATTTCGCAGAATCCAAGATGGGAGGAGAAGAAGATGCCGAAGTCAGCAGTAGGCACGAGAGTCAAGACACGGCGTGAACCATACCACCAGAGAAGCGCGCCAGTGGTGCGCGACAGCAGAGAGGTCTACCCAGGCGTCAATTACAAGGAGCCGTGGAAGGAACTCGTCGGCAGGTTCTACGATCAGGCGCTGTTGCTCACATCGCAGCCAAAGTCTAAGATGACGAAGAAAGCATTGCTCAAGCTGTTCGACGAGATGTGGGACTTGATCCCCGAAACTCCGCAGCGCGTTGGACGAGGCGACTTGCCGGAGAAAATGCTCTATCGTGAACCCGAGGAATCTTGGAAAGAGGAGGTGGATGATGGCGAATCTTGAAGCCGTGAAAGATTGGGCGAAGGCATTTCATTCTTCGTGCTTGAAACACTTGTCTCTGCACGATATGCCGGAAGTAATTGTTCAAGCCTTCGCAGCCTATGAGCGGCCCCAGGCCCCAAAGCCTGAGCCGAAGCCGCTGAAGCTGGAGGCCGGGTGCAGGGTGAACAGGGGAGCTGTTATTGCCGTGCTCGATAATAGAGCCTGGGTAAAAGAAGATGGCTGTAACCGTCCGCTTACTTACATCTTTACGAACCTCACCGTCATCGAAGCGGCCACGCCACGGGTGGGGGACTATGTGCGGATTGATGTTGAACGCTATGCTGGCGACGTAGCCATTATTACAGGCTTCCATTGCAGCGGGAAGCTAGTCGCCAGAGATGGGCGCGGCGTTACCCGCACACTAGAACGCGACGACTTCACCATCTTGCACAAGGCGCCGAAGGAGGAAGAATGATCGGCCAACTGATGTGGATAGTTACGGCGGCAGCAATCGTTGGGGTTGTTGCCAACATCCACAAGAAACAATGGTGCTTTGCAATCTGGATGGCGACAAATGCGGCTTGGGCACTCTATGATTTCTCTATCAGCGCCTATGCGCAGGGCACATTGTTTGTGGTTTACTTCGGCCTATCCGTCTATGGATTCATACACTGGAGAAAGGCGAAACCATGATAACCCACAGATTCCGCTGCGGCGGCGTTGCAAGCTGGAAGAACGTACCCGACAACCCGGTGACAATCGCCGCCATCATCAAATGCTCGAAGTGCATCAGGCCGCTCCCCGATGTGCCCGATCACTGGTGCCCAGCCGAAGATAAGAACTATACGCTCCGGGATAGGAATGGTACGATAGTTGAGAGGAGGAAGAAATGAGTGGCCTGACTTTCAGATTCATCTGTATGGCCTTCACCGACTGCTGTCTAATCGTCTCAGTCTGCCTGATTGCGGTCGAACTAAGGAGGCGCAATAAGTGAAGCACCCGAAAAGCATACTTGAACAGCTGATGTTCTGCCCTTGCTGCGGATGGGTGGGAATCGTCGATGATTGTGAACCAGATGTTGACGGAGATGGGCAGCTTGGCTGTCCAAAATGCATGGGCGTGGCAAAGACAGTGACGGGATCAGACATTGGCATCTACAACAATCGAGTTTGGATACGGAATTGAAACATGAAGCTATTCAGCGGCAGCTTGATAGATGAAGAAGAAAAGCTCGAAGCCGATTCCGTCCAGAAAGGCATCGAGCGATACAACGACCTGATTAAGGAGGCCACAACTCGCGGCGAGGGCGCATCGCTCGCGGCGTCCCAGCGGCTCCTGGTCTACTGGTATCAGGCTTTCCTTAAGCTCGTTCGCAGAGAGCGCCGCGATTGCGACGAACATAAGGTGGGCGTTGGACGTGGCATCTACGGCAAGTACATGCGCATGATAGACCCCGCCGAGACGACTGTCATTGTCATGCACACGGTAGTCGGCATGTGCCTTGCCAACCCAGGCGGCATCCACTGCACCAAGATCGTGCTTGCCATCGGCAGGAATCTCAACGCCAACATCCTGCGCAAACGCTTCAAACGTGCTGACCGCGAATCCTGGAACGCACTGATGCACACAGACAAGAAGCAAGTCAAGCCCAAGGGCGTACTCAAGGTATCGAGAAAGTTCTTCCCCGAGCAAGTCTGGCCGCTACGGGCACAAAGCCATATCGGCGCAACCCTGCTCAAGCACTTCATAGACGTTGCAGTTGTCCACGACGCCAAGCATCACTTCTTCGCTGCTTTCGACAAATACATGATACACAGGAGCCGGCGCCGCTATTGGTATCTGAAGCTCACCCCCGAAGCCGACAAGGTTGTCCGAGATGCCCACACCTATCTGCAAGTCCTGCATCCGGGCTACCAGCCTATGGTCGTCCACCCTGTCGCCTGGACTATGGACAGCCCCGGCGGATACCTGAAGCACGCCAGGAGCGCTATCAAGAAAAGCCGCAAGCCCATCATTCCCAAGAAGGTGCTCAACGATACGATTCTCGACTTCCTGAACACCGTCAGCGGGACCCCCTGGCGCATCAACAAACGCATCCTCAAAGTTGCGCAAGCTCTACGGGCGCAGGGCGGCAATGTCCCCGGCATCCCCAGGAACTCTGAGATACCCAAGCCGCCCGTGCCGCCCAATATCGATACCGACCCCGATGTGAAGAAGGCATGGAAGCGCGAAGCTGCCCAGATTTACAACCGCAACGTCGGGCTCAAGGGCGAACGCGTAGTCGCGTGGAAGAAGTTCGACATCGCAGAACGCTTCCAGGAGTACGACCGCATCTACTTCCCGCACGATCTCGACTTCAGAGGCCGCGCCTACGCCATCCCGCTGTTTCTCAACCACCAGGGCGACGACCTGTGCCGGGGGCTGCTGGAGTTTGCAGAAGGGAGGCCGTTCGCAAAAGACGATCCACCAGATACCGATTCGGCTGTGAGATGGTTAGGGGTACATCTTGCGAATTGCTGCGGAATTGACAAGGTTTCTTTTGAAGATAGGTGGGATTGGTGTTCGGACAATTACGAACGATTTGAACACTGGCGCAAAGACCCGCTCCAATATACTGATTGGCTTGACGTGGATAAGCCCTTCCAAGCTCTTGCCGCTGCGTTCGCGTTAGACGGTCTGATAGAAGGCAATCCTGACGCTGCCATGCACCTGCCCATCCAGGTTGACGGCTCGAACAACGCGCTCCAGCACTACGCAGCGATGCTCAGATGCCCCGAGACCGCCGTGCTTGCCAATCTTGCTCCATCGGCCAGCCCGGAAGACGCATACGCTGATGTGGCAGAGCTAACCCGGCAACTTGTCGCGGCCCACGCGGAAAAGGGCAACAAGCTCGCCTTGAAGCTGGAAGGTTTGGTTACGCGCAAAGTGGTGAAGCAGCCCGCCATGACCAGCCTCTACGGAGTTACCCCTGTCGGCGCCCGCCGGCAGGTGCTCGCATGGCTCAAGAAGACCGGCCTTGTGGACGACGAGCTCTACCAGATTGCCAAATATCTCAGCAAAGAGGTGCAAGAAGCCGTCTCGCACGTCTGGGTGGCCGCGCACGAGGCCATGGCATGGCTGACACAGTGCGCCAGGATCATTACCAAGGCCAAGCAGACTGTCCGCTGGACAAGCCCTATCGGCCTGCATATCGAGCAGCCGTACAGGAATACCAAGCGATTCTCCGTACAGACCATCCTCCACGAATTGCGGGTAAGCGAGATGCTTGATGATGCCCCGCCCCACGTCAGGCGCCAGGGCAACGGCTTTGCCCCGAACTTCGTCCACAGTATCGACGCCTCGCATCTGATGCTGACCGCGAATAAGGCGCGTGAGGCCAATATACAGACCGGTATGCACTTCGCAGGGGTGCATGACTCCTTCTGGACGCACGCGGCTGATATGGACGTTCTGGGCCGTATTCTGCGCGAAGCCTTCGTGGAATTGCACCAGATACCCCTGCTGGAGGACCTGTGGCGGCAGTTGCAGTGCGAATACCCCAAGCTGAAGTTCCCGCCGCCCCCGGAAATGGGGACGTTTGACCTAAGCCAAGTGCTGGATTCGCCGTATTTCTTTTCCTGAGAGGAGATGCAATGAAAGCAGAATGGTCTGAGTATTTGGAATCGTTGGAACGATTGACAAAGGATTTGCGCAAGGCCGCGATTACTCTGTCTCCACACGAAGCACGGTTCTTGGTGGATTATTACTACGATCAACAGGATCGGCGTAAATGTGCGGACAATCAGGTCAGGGCATTGACCGAATCCGGCGAGCCTCACGAGGTCATTGGTTGGCTGGCTGAACAGAGCAGGGGCTTGGAAAACAATGTCAAGCGAGCGCTGGATGCGTACAGTGCCAGCCAACCCCTCGGAGAATGGGCACGCAGCCAGCTTGGCATCGGGCCGGTGATTGCTGCGGGGCTACTCGCGCACATCGACATCGAAAAAGCCACCACTGCCGGAAGCATCTGGCGCTTTGCGGGCCTTGATCCGACCGTGAAGTGGGAGAAAAAGCAGAAACGCCCGTGGAACGCAGCACTCAAGACGCTCTGCTGGAAAATCGGCGAATCCTTTGTTAAGGTCAGCGGCAAGCATAATGCCTTCTATGGCAGTATTTACGTCCAACGCAAGCACGATGAAACAAGAAACAACGAGAATCTGTTCTACGCCGAACAGGCCGCAGCGGGCGCTGCTCGCGTGGGCAAAAAGACCGAGGCCTACAAGCACTACATTGTCGGCAAATTGCCACCCGGCCATATTCACGCCCGAGCAAAACGATATGCCGTTAAACTCTTCCTGTCACATTACCACGAGAAGGGCCGCAAACTGCTCGGACTGCCGGTGCCATTGCCCTATCCCATCGCACACATGGGCCACACACACCTAATCGCAGCATCGGCAGCATCGTAAGCCACGTCCCGGGAGAGAACCAAAGCCGTTGAGCGAGCCAGGCGGCGCGAGAGTACCAGACTTGCCGAGCGAGCCATTGCGGCGGAGAGAACCCAAACTATAGAGCGAACCATGATTGAAGAGAGAACCAAAGCCAACGAGTGAGCCACGATGATGTAGAGAACCAGAATTTGGGAGCGAGCCATTAACTGTGAGAGTGCCATAAATTCCGAGCGAGCCAACGTTGTCGAGAGTACCAAGATTGGGGAGCGAGCC
>SDBS01000285.1_pt1 | contig 46716 bp, 43 predicted proteins | sample 2277091 | NCBI WGS metagenome assembly SDBS01 (sample SAMN10404972, study PRJNA504765) | marine sediment metagenome | isolation source: marine sediment core GS10_PC15, 163 cmbsf | place: Arctic Ocean: Southern Knipovich Ridge | collected 2010 | reverse complement strand
CCCATAATATCGCTGACTATCAGCCAATACTATGCTTTCATAGGCCACATCTGTAAGTAATATGCCCATCCTGAGCGATCGTGCATTTATTAGTACTGCGAAGGAACTCACACGATACTTGCTGAACAAGGATAATTGTTCAAGAAAGAAAGCAACCAATTAACTGTAGATGACCGACGAAGCAACCTAACAGGTGATGGCGTTGGATAGCGGATAAGCGATTTATGGGGCTTAATAGGAGGGTGGGGAGGGTTTAGCAAGCGACATAGGAGAAGAAGCGTCGTAGCTACTGATGTTCCAAGGAGTAAAGATCTGACTCCTTATTAGAGTGTTTCACAAGGAAAAGCATCTTGATTATCCCACACTCTCTAATACTATTATTCCCGATATAGCAGTTTCTAGACGGATAAGCTAAAAAAAGGTTTTATTCATGAATGCCCGTGTATATTGAAGGTTTCGGCGATAATTTAAATAACTAAACCAATCGCTTAGGTTTAGTTTGGTTGGACTTGCTAGGATATTCAGTCAGTAGATCAAACCTAACTCTCAACTTAATATTTAAAATAACTAAAGTCTCAATAACATATGCCGATAAATTCAATGTGTTAAAGAAGTTATCTAATGATAACAAATGTTAATGAATGTGAACGATTGACAACTAGAGTGACTAATGTTAACATTCGTTTGCATCGTGAGCAGGGAGAGTTTGAGGTGGAAGAATGAAAAAACTATTGACGGTAACTGAGGTAGCCTCAGATCTTCGAGTATCGAAGATGACTATCTACCGGATGATAAAAGACGGCAGCCTATCTGCGATTCGTGTTGGCAGGGGTTATCGTATTAAGGCGCAAACAATCGAGCAGTATCTCATCAGCAAGACCACCACAAAGAAAACGGAGGGATAAATGCCGATTCTTAGCCTAGGTAAATCAAATCAAGTCGTTGGACTTGATATTGGGACAAGATCAGTCAGGGCAGTTGAACTAACGATTAACAAACAACCTCCGGTGCTAGGTAAGGTTGGTTTTTCCAGGATACCCGAGGGTTTGGTAGTTGATGGAGAAATAGCTGATGTCAAACAAGTCTCAAGATATCTAAGAGATCTATGGAAGAAATCAGGACTGGCAAAAAGAGACATTGTCATAGGTATTGCCAACCAGAAAGTAATAGTCCGTGTTGTGGAACTTCCGGCGATGACACAAGCAGAGTTAAAAGGGGCAATAAGATTTCAGGCAGCTGATTATATTCCGATGCCCATCGAAGATACAATTCTGGATTTTGAGATCCTCGAAGAGCATGAAGGACGAGACGGAGAGAAATTAAGTAAAGTGCTATTAGTGGCGGCCCAAAGAGAGATGATACAGACATTTGTTGATGCGCTCGCGGGGGCAGGTCTTTCACCGAAATCGATTGATGTGAAGTCGTTTGCCTTGATGCGCTCATTACTTCCAAAGCTAAGCTTGATACCCAGTGAAGAAGATACAAAAACGGCTAAGTCTACAGTGTGTCTACTAAACGTCGGCGCAGGTGTTACGAACATGCTTATCGTCCATGAAGGGATGCCGCACTTTGTCAGGATCATTTTGTTTGGTGGAAAAGACTTTACGGAAGCACTCGTTGAACAGATGAAACTGACCTACGATAAAGCTGAAGATCTGAAGGTGAGTCTTTCTACGAGTGGAAAGAGGACCCGTAAAACAGCGAAACAAAAGGTCAAAGAAGAAAAAGCTCAGGAAGTTTTAAAGCCTAAAATATCTCAATTTGTAAGAGAGATCAGAAGATCGATTGACTACTGTATAGACCAGACCGGGTCTAGTGCACCGGAGAAGATCATATTAAGTGGCAGAGGAGCTCAAGTCTATGGTCTGGCTAGTGATCTTAAAAAAGTTCTGCAAATCGAGGTAGTGCATGGAAAATCACTTCAGAATATAAAAGTAGGCCGGTTAAATCTTGGCGAGGAACAGGTCATGGAAATTGAACCGTCGCTAGCTGTACCTATTGGACTTGGTTTAATGGGGACTGAAAAATGACGCGAATAGATCTTATACCTCCAGAATTAGTTGAGAAACAAAAAGCGCACCGGATTATTCTGGTGATGTCGGCACTTTTCCTCATAGTCTTCGTCTTTCTGATCCTTATATATGGTTTTGTGTATGTCCAGATTGTCATGTCTGCCCAAAGGATCGAGATAGTGAGGCAGGAAGAAGAAAAAGTAGTGGCAACTTCAGAAGAACTCAAACCTTATGAAGAAAGAAAGAAAACGCTAGATCAGAGGCAAGAAATAGTAACCATAATAACCGAAGATCGCATATCATGGTCAAGCATATTGAATAATATTAGCATGGTGATTCCGAATGATGTCTGGTTAAAAGAGTTTAGAGCGGATATAGAACCGCAGCTCAAAGAAAAAGAACAGCCGGATCAAGCGCGTAAAGCTGTTTCGGAACCACCGATCAGGATGGTAGGTTATGCACTTGAGCATTCGGCAGTAGCTCGTTGGTTGGTTCACTTAAGCGAGGTAAATCAGTTTAGAAGTGTATGGCTCTCGTATTCGACTGAAAAAGAGGTTGAAGAGAGAACTCTGATTGAGTTTGAGACAACGGTCAATATGACTAAGTTCTCGAAAGACGAGGAGAAGCAGGAGAAATGAAGTTCAAAATAACTCCAAGACAACAAGTAGTCATCGCTGGTGTTGGATTTGGTCTGTTGATCCTGGCACTTATCTTCTTCTTGGTGCTCCCTCAGATAGTGAGAATGGGGAGCCTTAGAGCGGAAGAGAGTAGCGCTCGTCAAGAATATGATGCGGCTAAAACAACCTTGAAGCAACTTGAAGATATTAAGAAGTCATCTAGAAAAACCGAGACAGAACTCCTACGGCTGGAAAGAAGAGCACCGGAAGAAGCCGAGTTACCATCATTGATGATCCAGATAGAAGATACAGCTAAAAAAGCAGGCATCTCATTTGTATCAATTATACCGAAAGATCCGGAGCAGAAGGTTGACTACAAAATTGTATCATTAGAGATATCAACAAACGGTTATTTCTATCCACTGCTCGACTTTGTATACCGTTTAGAAAAACTACCTCGGATTTTGAATGTGGTCAGCATCGAAATAAAAGAGGGTGAAGATGAGCTGCCGAATATTGAGACGACAATAAAAGCTAATGCATATATTCTAACTCCCGGAGTTGCTCCGGCCGGTGAAGCGAAGTCAGCCGAATCAAAGGCTGGCCAGTCCGATGGCGGAGATAAGAAAGGAGAAAGTGAATAACAATGATGAATAGAAAACAGTATTTAACAAAAAGTGTTTTGATCTTGATACTTATTATGATAATAGGTCTTGTTCTTCAAGGTTGCGCATCACCGCCATCAGGTGGAGAGTTCAAGAAGGAGACACCCCCCTCGACAAAAACATCAAAAGAAGAGTCGGAGAAAAAGACAACTCCGGGAAAGATAGAGGGCTATGAGATATACGAAAACCAGGATCCATTCCAACCGAAAGTCGGTGAAGGGGCTGCTGCAACGGTTACTACGGCAACAACAACGACAGATATCGGCCAGTTACAAACAACAACTGCTCAAGTCAATCTGGTCAGCATATCACCGGAAGGTACAGCAGCGACGATCAATGTTGATGGGACCGAGTACGCAGATGTCACAGTGGGAACAGAATTCGGTGGAGCGTTCAAATTAGTGTCTATAGGGACCGGTAGCGTAGAAGTTCTTTACGGTGATAATCAATACACATTATACTTGGGTGAGACACTCACGCTAAAATAAGGCTGTTCATCCATTCTTCTCACTTACAAGAACAATTTACAAATCTCACACTACTTTTATAATCACCTTTAGAAATGATAGAATTACTGATGAACTAAAGCAGAAAGGAGTTTATATGCTAAGGTTCTTAACTGCTGGTGAGTCACATGGACCCGGTCTTCTGGCAATAGTCGAAGGTATTCCTGCCGGCTTGAAGATAAAAGCTGATGAGATCGATCGGGAACTAGCCAGGAGGAAACAAGGACATGGGCGTGGTGGTCGTATGGATATAGAGAAAGATAAGGTGGAGATCTTAAGTGGTATACGTCATGGCAAGACCATAGGTACTCCCATATCTTTGCATATCAGAAACTTGGATTGGAAGAATTGGCGTGATGTTATGGCTATTGAAAAATCAGTCAAGAAGCATGCCAAATTGACCAGACCGCGACCGGGACACGCCGATTTTGCCGGATACTTAAAATACGGTTTTGATGATATCCGAAATGTGATAGAAAGGGCATCAGCGAGAGAAACAGCTGTTCGTGTGGCTGTTGGGGCGATTGCAAAATTATTATTAGAAGAATTCAATGTCTCAGTTTTAAGCAACGTGATTTCTATTGGAGAAGTGGAGACAGAAAAACTCATAGAGGGTGTAAGTGATAAGCGGAAAACCGATAATTCAAAGGTAAGAACAATTGATGGCAAGGCAGGCCGGAAAATGATGGAGGAAATCGACAAAGCAGCCGAGCAGGGAGAGACACTTGGTGGTTTGTTTGAGGTAGTAGTTTTTGGTGTAATACCGGGCCTGGGAAACTATACACAGTGGGATAAGCGTTTGGATGGAAATCTAGCTCGTGCTCTTATGAGTATTCCGGCTATAAAGGGTGTTCAGATAGGCGAGGGTTATAAACTAGCAGGAGTTTATGGATCACAGGCACATGATGAACTGCTTTATTCAGGAGACAATGGTTTTTTCAGAAAAACGAATAAAGCAGGCGGTCTTGAAGGCGGAGTCACGAATGGTGAACCGGTGTGTATGACCATAGCTATGAAGCCAATACCAACCCTGGGAAGACCTTTAAAAACCGTTGATTTAAAAACAAAGAAGGAAGCAAAGGCGCAGAAGGAAAGGGCGGATGTGTGTGCTGTTCCAAGTGCTGCTGTTATTGGTGAATCGGTCGTGGCAATCGAGATCGCTAACACGTATCTTGAGAAATTCGGTGGTGATAGTATTGCTGAGACAAAAAGAAGCCACAAGGCATACGTAGAGGCGCTTCCGTCGTGATCGAAAACAAGAATATTATCCTTATAGGGTTTATGGGAGCCGGTAAGAGTCATGTCGGACGCTTGCTTGCCGATAGACTGTCGGTTCCCTTTCTTGATATAGATAATGAGATTGCAGAAAAAGAGAATATGTCTATTGATGAATTATTTAGGACACGCGGTGAAGAGGAGTTTCGCAAGATAGAAAACCGGTTAATTAAACAGAATGAAAGCAGAAAGAGCAGTGTAATTGTCTGCGGAGGCGGAGCAGTCTTAGATAGTAGAAACATTGACAGCTTGAGAAAGAATGGTCTTTTGGTCTATTTGAAGGCTGGCGAAGAAGAGATTCTAGAAAGGATGACCGGATTATCAGATAGACCGCTACTTAACGTAGACGACCGCGTTGGAGAGATAAAAAGACTTTTATGCAAAAGAGAGCCTAGATACCAAGAGATAGCGGATATAATAATTGACACGTCCGGTCTATCGCCTGAAGAAGTGATGAAAGAAGTGATGGTGGCAATTGGAAAAAGTCGAGATAAAGACAAAGAATAGCACTTATCCTGTCTTTATTGGCTCAGGGACAATGACTACATTAGGGAAGCATCTGGTGGATCTATATGGTAAAACCAGGGTGACAGTAATAAGCAACTCTAAAGTATGGGGGTTGACTGCTGAGGCTGTTGATAAAAGCATAAGTAGTGCTGGCATAGTCTTTGATCTGGCGATGGTCCCTGACGGTGAAGAGTATAAGGCGATAGATACGGCAGTCGGATTATATGACAGTCTGATTGACTTCGAAGCCACCCGGGATGAGCCGCTGGTTGCTCTGGGTGGTGGTGTAATAGGTGATTTGGCCGGTTTCGTGGCGGCCACATATATGCGAGGTATACCGTTTATTCAGGTTCCCACAACTCTTCTGGCGCAAGTAGATAGTAGCGTTGGCGGAAAAGTGGCTGTTAATCTTCCGTCAGGCAAGAATCTAGTCGGAGCGTTTTACCAGCCATCATTTGTCGTAGCTGATACTGATGTTTTAAAGGATCTTGATAAGCGACAGTTCAGCCAGGGTATTGCTGAAGTCATAAAATGTGCTTTTCTTAAAGGCGAGGAGTTCGTATCTCTTTTAGAGAAGGAAGAAGAAGCCATAAAAGACAAAGATCCGAAAGTGCTTACGGAGATAATAAAAAGAGCAGTCGAGTATAAAGGTGAAGTCGTTTCCTTGGACGAAGAGGATACGAAGAATATAAGGGCTCGGCTTAACTTTGGGCATACGGTTGGTCATGCTCTGGAAACAATGGGATTATATGCAGATCTAATGCATGGCGATGCTATCGCCATAGGAATGATAGCGGCAGCCCGAATCTCAAGTGAGGCTGGACTGATAGACGGATCTCTGGTAGAAAGACTTAGGGATTTAATCATGACATATGGATTACCAACAGAACTACCGGAAGATTTGGACTTAAAGAGAATCCGAGAAGTTATGTATAGGGACAAGAAAAGAAAAGCGAAAGACGTTGTGTTTGTACTACTTAAAGGTGTCGGAAAACCGGTTATCAAAGAGGTTGGAGACAAGCAAATACTAGAAGTTTTGGAGGAGATGCGGCATGGCTAAAATTTCGGTTATACATGGGCCAAACCTGAACTTGTTGGGTACGCGGGAGGTAGAAGTATATGGCAAAACCAGTCTTGATGAAATAAATGCCGGTCTAAAAAGACAAGCCGAAAAAGCAGGGTATGTTATCGATATATATCAATCTAACCATGAGGGTGAGATCGTAGATTTTATTCAGAAGACGGATGCAGATTTTATGCTGATCAATCCGGGAGCATTTACACATTATAGCCTGGCTATTCGTGATGCTTTAGCATCGATCGACAAACCAGTCATTGAAGTACATCTTTCAAATATCTATGCGAGAGAGGAGTTTCGAAAGTTGTCAGTTATCTCACCTGTAGCAATCGGACAAATATCCGGTTTTGGTCCGGACAGCTACTTTATGGCCTTGGATGAAGCAATGAAGATGATAAACTCCAAAAAACATAGCTAGGCAGCCCACTAATCCTATGCATGAAGAGCGACAAGCAATATTAAGTGAAAAAGTAAGGTCAAAAGATGTGCAAGCCTTAATAATAAATAAGCTTGAAAACATCTTCTACTTAACCGGTTTCAGCGGCACAACCGCTATTCTGGTTGTCTTTCTAGACAAGTCTGTCTTGATAGTTGATCCCCGTTATTCAGAGAGAGCTGAAAGCGAAACACAGTCTACCTTAGTATTTGAAGCAAGATCTGTGTGGAAGGGTTTATGTCAGATCCTCGAGAAGTATAAGATAAAAAAAGCTGGATACGAATCACACATAGTATCCATAGATGCCTTTGAAAGATTAAAAAAGACGCTTAAAAGCAAGGGAATAGCGACTGTTCTGGAATCTGTGCCAGGATTAGTTGAAGAACAAAGAATAGTTAAAGACGAATCTGAGATTCGGTCTATACGGCAGTCAGCCAAGATTACGCAAAGGGCATTGGAGTCTCTTGTTCCACGGATACGATCATACGATACAGAAAAAGATATTGCTACCGAGATGTCATGTCTTTTACTCAAGAATGGCGCAGATAGAGCTGCGTTTGAAGTAATGGTAGCGTCTGGGGAAAGGGCATCTATGCCGCATGCTAGAGCATCTGATAAGAAGATCGTCGAAGGAGAGATTGTATTGATTGACATCGGTGTTTGCTGTAATGGGTATTTTTCGGATATGACAAGATCATTTGTTGTTGGAAAAACGACGAAAAAAACCAGACAGATATATGACACTGTACATGATGCCCAGAAAAAGACACTTGATTTGTTAAGACCAGGAATGACGGGTGGGCAGGCCGATAAGATAAGCAGGGACTTTATTGAGGAGAGAGGACTCGGTCAGTTCTATCTACATGGACTGGGGCATGGTGTCGGTCTGGAAGTGCACGAAAGACCGGCTTTGGCACCGGGCAATAAGCACAAACTTAAGGAGAATATGGTGTTTACTGTCGAACCTGGTATTTATCAAGCTGGACTCGGGGGAGTAAGGATAGAAGATTTGGTCGTTATGACGGACAAAGGCATAGAAGTATTGACACCGTTCACGAAAGACCTGATAGAATTATAGGTGCATGTAAGAATACAAGCAATCAGTTAGCAGTCAACAGTCAGCAGGAGCAAATTGAATCTTATAAAACGAACCGTTTATTAATGAACAAAAAGTAGGGATATGACCTAGTTATAGGCTTGATGAGAAATAAAGCCCTGGTAAGTATTATATCTTTTAATAGGTATGTGTAGACGCACTGCTAGCAGCTGACTTTATACTGCTTGCTAGGTCGATTAGAGTCTATGCCGGAGGAAGGATTTACATGATAACAACGAATCAGCTGAAAAACGGAATGGCTCTGGAACTAGAAAAAGGAACATTGTTTGAGGTAATTGAGTTTCAACATGTGAAACCTGGCAAAGGTCCGGCGTTTGTCAGAACAAAACTAAGAAACCTAAAGAATGATGCTGTTGTCGATCGTACATTCAGGGCCGGAGAAAAAGTGAGATCAGCTCATCTGGATAATCGAAAAGTTCAGTATCTTTACAAGGATGGCGAAGACTTTGTTTTTATGGACAAAGATAATTATGAGCAGTATACGCTTACAAAAGCTAAACTAGGTAAACTAGTCGATTTTATTAAAGAGAATATAGAGGTCGACATCCGCTTTTTCAAGAACTCAGCAGTAAGCATCAAACTTCCGGTTGCGGTAGAATTGGTTGTCAAAGAAACGGATCCAGGTTTTAAGGGAGACACAGCAACAGGTGGATCAAAACCAGCTACACTTGAAACAGGTATTGTTGTTCAAGTACCGATGTTTGTAGAGGTAGGAGATACTGTGAAGATTGACACACGCACGACTGATTATATAACAAGGGTGTAGTTTCTAAGTGCACTGTGAGCGGTATGAAAGAACGTATGTTATAATGTTTGCTAGTTTGTTTTATACTAATCTGTCTGGCAAAGATCCAGAGTTTCTGGGTCTTTTTTAAATCATTGTGTCTGAAATATATCGAAGGAGTGAACGGAATAAAACTGCCAGCTTTGAAAATCGGTGATATTAATGTGCGACTGCCTATCATACAAGGAGGAATGGGTGTCGGGATATCATTGGCATCACTAGCGTCTGCTGTTGCAAACGAAGGCGGAGTTGGTGTGATATCTACAGCCGGCATCGGCATGGAAGAAAACGATTGGGAGACAGACTTCCAAGAAGCAAATATAATCGCGCTTAGGAAAGAGATACGAAAAGCAAGAGAGCTTACAAAAGGTATTCTAGGCGTTAATATAATGGTCGCGCTAAGCAATTTCAAAGACATGGTAAGAGTATCTATCGAAGAAGGAATTGATATCATATTCGCAGGTGCCGGACTTCCTTTGAGCCTTCCTAACTTTATAGGTAGTGGAGCTACGACAAAATTATCGCCGATCGTATCATCCGGCAGAGCAGCTGATATAATCTGTCGTGCCTGGGATAGACGGAATAAATGTATTCCGGATGCAATTGTTGTCGAAGGTCCTCTTGCCGGAGGCCATCTTGGTTTTTCATTTGAACAGCTAACCGATGGATCTGAGCATGTTTTGGAGGATTTAGTACAAGATACAATTAAAGCAGTTAGGCCTTTCGAGTCAAAGTATAAGAGAAGAATTCCGGTAATTGCAGCTGGAGGTATATTTACGGGAAGGGATATCGTTAAGTTTTTGAAGCTAGGTGCTGCCGGTGTGCAGATGGGAACAAGGTTTGTGGCAACTTATGAATGCGACGCATCGGATCGTTTTAAAGATGTATATATTGAAGCCGAAGAAGATGATATTGTTCTCATAAAAAGTCCGGTAGGACTACCCGGAAGAGCGATAGAAAACGAATTCTTAAAGAAGGTCAATAAAGGTGAAAAAGTTAAATTCAAGTGCTCATATCATTGTTTAAAGACGTGTCAACCCAAGAATAGCCCATATTGCATAGCACGGGCACTAACTAACGCAAAAAAAGGTGATTTTGAGTATGGGTTTGCTTTTGCCGGCCAGAATGCATATCGGGTAAACGAGATCATGTCGGTGAAAGAACTGGTTTCAAGGCTGGCCTCTGAAGCAGAACAAGCCACATGATTTACTATGAACAGAGGCTAGACAATGTATCTTGAACAGTATATACTTAGTAAATTAGTGCGTTCTGCTAATCTTCTTTAATTGACGCAAGACGCACAACATTGTTTTTATGGATGTAGTATAGAAAATAAGCAGACTGCGGGGGTGGATAAGTAATAGCGTTAAAAACTAGGGTCAATAGCGAGATTACTGCCAGGGAAGTACGACTTATAATGAATGATGGCAGTCAAGAGGGTATAAAAGAATTGAAGGATGCTCAAAAGATTGCTGATGACGAAGGGCTGGATCTTGTAGAAGTAGCTCCGCAAGCAAAGCCTCCTGTTTGCCGTATTATGAACTACGGAAAGTATAAATATGACCAAGAGAGGAAGGCAAAAAAGGCCAAGAAAAAACAGGCCATGATTGTTGTAAAAGAGATAAAATTACGGCCGAAGATCGACGATCATGATTTTATCGTCAAAAGAAAGCATGTAGAAAGATTTCTTGAACACGGTGACAAGGTAAAAGTAGTGATAATGTTTAGGGGGCGAGAGCTGGCGCATAAAGAAATCGGCAAGAGACTCCTAGACAGAGTATATGATGAGGTCAAAGAGTTGGGCGCAATAGAATCAGCGGCAAAGGTAGACGGTAGGGATATGATAATGCTGTTAGCACCATTGGTTAAGAGAGGGGCAGCTAAGTAATGCCGAAACAGAAGACTCACTCGGGAGCAGCCAAACGGTTCAAGAGGACGGCAACCGGAAAAATAAAAAGAAGAAAGGCCTTTGATAGTCATCTTCTGGGAAAAAAAACGCAAAAACGGAAAAGAAATCTTGAGAAGGAAGTCATAGTAAAGGGAAAAGAAGAGAAGACAATAAAGAAGTTGCTATCTTGGTGACTTAAAAAGGATTGATAAAGAAGGAGCAAGAGATTGACGAGGATTAAGAGAGGCAGCCAAAGAGGGAAAAAGAGGCGGAAGGTCTTAAACATGGCTAAAGGGTATTACGGTGCAAAGAGCCGTACATACCGAAGTGCAAATGAACAGGTGATGCACTCATTGGCCTATGCGTATAGAGACAGGCGGGCTCGCAAGGGAGAGTTTAGACGTTTATGGATAACAAGAATAGGCGCAGCAGCACGTCAGAGAGATATTTCCTATAATAAGTTTATACACGGTTTAAAGCTGGCAGAAATAGACCTTGATCGCAAAGTCCTATCGGATATAGCTATAAAAGATCCGGAGACTTTTGAGAAACTGGCTGATATAGCGAAGCAGCGAGTAAGCGCATAAAAAGAGGAAAAACATAAGTGAAGATGCTAGAAAGCTGGGCGGGGCAGGAAAAGTGCCTCGCCTATTGACATTTAGGGGGTATTTCGGATAGAGAAGTTGGTATGGCTAAAGAAGTAGGAAATAAAAAGAGAACAAAACAAAATAAGGGAAAGAAAGAACCTCAAATAGAGACTATTCGACGTCAAGCAATGAAGGACATAAGCAAAGCAACAGACAAGACGATCGAGGAAGTGCGAGTGTCATATCTGGGACGCAAGGGCACTATAACGAGCATTCTAAAAGATATTAAGAATCTTGAACCTGCCAAGAGACCGGCAATAGGTCAGAAAGCAAACAAACTACGTCAGGATATAGAAAAAGCAATAAAAACAAGAATCCAAACTATCTCTGTGGATACATATATTCTTCCAGATGAGATAGATGTGAGTTTACCGGGCAGAAAGGTTCACCTTGGCAGCAAACATGTTATTACGCAAATAATTGAAGAAATAGTCGGAATTTTTGGTGAACTTGGCTATTCAATGGTTGAGACTGGTGAGGTAGAAACAGCATACTATAATTTTATGGCTCTCAACACTCCGCTGGATCATCCTGCTTGTACACTTCAAGCCACTTTTTATATTGACAGGGATGTGAAGGATGAAAAAGAAAAGGTTCTTTTAAGAACTCACACATCTCCGGCTCAGATTAGGGTGATGAAAGAGAAAAAACCTCCGCTTTACGTAATCGTTCCCGGCAAAGTATATCGACCGGATGTCCCTGATCCGACTCACTCGCCGATGTTTCATCAGGTGGAAGGATTTGCCATAGATAAGGATATCACCTTTGGGGATCTAAAGGGGACGCTTGAGGTATTCTGCGAAAAGATGTTTGGGGCCGGTCGTAAAGTAAGATTTAGGCCACATTATTTTCCATTTACCGAGCCTAGTGCCGAAGTCGATGTATCTTGTATTAGATGTGGTGGAGAGGGATGCCGGGTATGTTCACAAACTGGATGGCTGGAGATACTAGGTGCGGGAATAATTGATCCAAATGTACTTGAAGAAGTCGGTTATGATCCAGATGATCTAACCGGATTTGCGTTTGGAATGGCGCCTGACCGGATTGCTATGCTCAAGTATGATATTTCAGATATCAGGATGTTCTTCGAAAACGATATCAGGTTTTTAGAGCAGTTTTAATAAGAGCTGAAGAAACGAGTGCCATAGAGCAACAGAGCAGCAGTGCCGTAGTTCCATAGAACCATAGAACCGTACAGCCATAGAAGTTATTAAGTTGATGATGTGTAGTGTGGAAGAACTGAAGTGCTGAAGTTGTTTTTTAGCGGATGACCTGAAGAGAAAAGGATCTTAAGCGCTGAAGAAGTGAAATAGCTAAAGATTAAAAGGATTGATATATGTTACATGCTATGAAATTTATTGAAAAGGTGAGAAGTTGAAAGTTTCAGTAAACTGGTTAAGAGAATTTGTCGATTTTGATATATCACCGGAGGAACTGGCAGGTCGTTTAGAGATGTCTGGAACTGTGCTTGAAGGGATAGAAAGAAAGAGCATTGATTTACCATCTGTTAAAGTGGGGCTGTTAAAAGAAGTTAGAAGGCATCCGAATGCAGACAAATTATCTGTTTGCAGTGTGGATATTGGAATAGAAAAAGAGCTTATTATCGTGTGTGGGGCTCAAAACGTGAGAAAGGGACAGAAGGTCCCGGTAGTAACGGTCGGAGGAACGTTACCCAATAATGTTAGAATAAAAAGTGTAAATATTCGCGGTGTAAAATCTGAAGGGATGATTGCGTCAGAGGTAGAGCTGGAACTTGGAGAAGATGCTGCTGGAATAATGGTGCTTGAAAAAAACTCGAGGATAGGCTCTGATATTAGGGAAGAATTGCAGCTTGAAGATACAATCATGGATTTTGAAATAACTCCAAATAGACCAGACTGTATGTCGATGATAGGAGTTGCCAGGGAAGTTGCTGCTATTACCGGCGGAAGGATAAGACGGCCCTCTGATGCGGTTGACGAGGAAGAAGAATCAGTCGCAAATAAAGCTGTCATAGAGGTTGAAGATCCTAACCTATGTCCACGTTACACGGCAAGAGTCGTTGTTGACCTAGAAGTAAGGAAGTCACCTTTTTGGATGAGACGGCGTCTTATGAATGCCGGGATAAGACCAATAAACAATCTTGTAGATATTACTAACTACATATTGCTGGAGACAGGTCAACCCTTGCATGCTTTTGACCTTAGCTTGATAAATGAAAATAAAATAATCGTCAGAAGAGCCAGGGCGGGAGAGCACATGATCACCCTGGATGATGAGGAACGGGTTTTGAATAGTGATGTGTTGGTAATTGCGGATCCGGCAGGATCTATAGCTTTAGCAGGTGTTATGGGCGGTGCCACCACAGAGATCAATGATGAGACTAAGCATTGTTTGATCGAATCGGCTTATTTCGATTCTAGAAATATATGTAAGACGGCATATTCGTTAGAGCTAAGGTCAGAGGCATCTAGCCGCTTTGAGAGAGGAACAGATCCAAACGGAACAGTGTATGCCGCAAATAGAGCCGCCAGGTTGATGAGCGTATTAGCAGGCGGACGCAATCTTAAGGGATTAATAGATGTATACAAGAAAAAGATCAATGAGCGTCATATAAGCGTAAGACCGGAGCGGGCTAACAAGATACTCGGAACATCAATAGACAAGGGAACAATGGTCGACATATTAGAGAGTCTTGATCTGTCTACAAACGGTGGGGTAGCAATTGATGTTACTGTGCCGACGTTTAGACCGGATTTAGAGAGGGAAATCGATTTGATCGAAGAAATAGCCAGGATATACGGATATGAAGAAATAGAGTCTACGTTACCGTGTAGAATGGCTGGCAGAGGAGGATTATCACAAGACCAGCAGAACGTTTTTCTTATAAGAGACACGCTGGTGGCGTCGGGCTTAAGAGAGATAATAACATATTCGTTCATGGATCCGAAAGACATAGAGAGACTGAGATTATCTAAGGAGGCAAGTGATCTCTCGATAGTAAAAGTAAAGAATCCGTTAAGTGAAGAACAGTCAGTTTTGCGGACAACGCTACTACCGGGTCTCTTAAAGGTGATCGCGTTTAATCAAAACCATGGAAACGAGAATGTTCAGATCTTTGAAATAGGTAGAGTCTTTAACGAGGAGAAGGATCATAAAACAGTAGATGAAGAGGTAAGAGTAGCCGGTGTCCTGACTGGATCGTGGGATCTTAAAGAATGGTATGTCAAGGAAATACCACGTCAGAATGACTTTTTCGATGTAAAAGGCATAGTAGAAATGCTTAAGCGCAGACTACGAGTCGGTGATATAAGTATAAACCGCATAGGGCTACCTTTCTTAACCCAAGGGCGTTCAGTGTCGATCGATGGTAAAGCAGGTCGTTTAGGTTATATGGGACAACTTGATCCAAGAGTCAGAGAGAAGTTTGGGCTAGAAAGAGATGTAGTGGTTTTTGAACTGGGTATCGATAAAATGATAACCGGATCTGATAAGAAGAGTCATACAAAGATACCTTCGAGATATCCGTCAATTGTCCATGATATTGCTATCATTGTCGACAAAGAAGCCAAGGCAGAAGACATCTCGTCGGTCATGAAGAATAATGGTGGGAAATATCTGGTGGATGTGCACATTTTTGATGTTTATGAAGGAAGCCAAATACCCGAAGGAAAAAAGAGCATTGCCTACAGATTGGTCTTTCGCGCAAGTGACAAGACTCTCAAAGATATCGAGGGAACAAAAGCCCGGGATAGAATAATAAAAGCAGTGAAAGCCAAATTTAATGTTGAAATAAGGTCAAAAACATAAGCCGTGATCTAGCAACCAGTGACCAGATACCAGAAACCAGCACCTCTTTTAGCTGATGATTGATAGTGCAGCAGAGCAGCAGTGCCATAGAACCATAGTGCCGTAGAAGTTTTTAAGCTGATGATTGATAGTGTGGAAGCAAGTAAGTGACCAGTTACCAGTACGTTTTCAAGCTGATGATGCATAGAGCTGAAGCTTGTAAGCCGCGAACCTAAATTCGCAATTAGCAACTTGCAACTAGCAATTTGATGTTATTTTCCTGGCAGTGACTGAAGAGCAGGACCATCCCGTGCGGAAGATCTGAAGAGATGAAGCCTGTAAGCCGCAATACGCATGCCGATGATGAATGTCATGTTTTATGATCTTTTAAAGCACGATTATACCAGTCAGAAACGAGCTCGTCATCCTGGGCATATTACTTAGAAATGTGTGCTTTTTAACAATGAGTCGACAAGAGAATAGATTCTCATACTAGTTCTGATGAGGAACTCTCTGTGCTACTTAGGAAAAGTCTTAAACGATTAAAGCAATGTTTATTAAACTGGTTTAATAAACATCCTTACAATATCGCTATTCATCAGCGAAAACGAGACCTTCTTAGCACACATCTGTGAGCAATATGCCCATCCTGAGCGATCGTGCATTTATTAGTACTGCGAAGGATCTAGCAGCAACCTCAACATATCTTAAGGACGACAGTTTGGTGGTTGTCGGTTCCTAGATTCATCGCACAAAGAGTATAGTCATTCTTTTTCAAGAGCTCGTCAGGATGGGTATATTCTGCCAGATTCAGCGCTGAACAAGTGAGTCATTGCTTGCCCCGATCTGCATCGGGGCGGGAAGCACCGTTTCTGTTGCGACGCGGCAACCCAAACTAGCAATGTATAGAAAAATCTTGAGAGTTGCATTAGTATGCATTAGTATGTATAATATACAGCAATATAACAATAAGTCTTGAAAGGTGGGGTCATGCGAGTCGCTGTTATTGGAGCCTCTGGTTATACAGGTGCCGAATTGATCAGGCTTCTTTGTAATCATCCGGAAGCTGAAATTGTTTTTCTGACTTCTGAGACCTACAAAGGTGTGGCGGTAGGACATGTATATCCAAATCTAATCGGAATAGAGGAAAAAGAGTTCGTTTCTATAAACGATAAAGGTGCCAAAGAAGAGGTCTCTTTGGTATTTGTTGCATTGCCACATGGAAAATCTATGGAAGTGGTGCCGGGGATAGTTGCTGATGGTGTAAACGTAATAGATTTAAGCGGGGATTTCAGGTTAAAAGACGCGAATGATTATGAGAAGTGGTACGGTCAACCACATAAGGCAAGTGATCTTTTGGATGTGGCTGTTTATGGTCTATGTGAACTAAATAAAAGGAAGATAGAAAAAGCAAGTCTAATCAGCAATCCGGGCTGTTATCCCACAAGTGTTCTTTTGGCTACGGCACCGTTGATATCTGGTGGTTCGATGGTTTGTCAGAACATAATAGTAGACTCGATGAGCGGTGTGTCTGGTTGTGGTAGAACTGCCGATGAAAATGTTCACTACTGCAAGTGTAGCGATAGTGTGAGCTCGTATAAGGTGGGTGGAGTTCATCAGCATATTCCTGAGATGGAAAAGGCTATGGAAGAGATGGCTGGTGACGAGGTAAAAATATCATTTACCCCTCATATAATCCCGACGAGCCGGGGTATTTACAGCACGATTTATGCAGACTTATTTGAAATGATGGACCTCGACGATATACATACAAGTTATGTCGATTTCTATAAAGATGAATACTTTGTTCAGATTATGGGAAAGGGCGAATATCCCCAGCTTAAAGCAGTTGTCGGATCAAACTTCTGCCATATTGGACTAGCTATAGACAAGCGGTGCTCAAGACTGATTATCACATCGGCTATTGATAATCTTATAAAAGGTGCTGCTGGTCAAGCAGTTCAAAACATGAACATCATGAGTGGTTGGGAAGAATCGCTCGGATTAGCAAATGCTGGATTGTATCCTTAGAAATCAGAATAAAAGACGGAGATAAAAAGCTTGACTTCTTAATCATTAGATTGAGAGTTGAGATACTGGATAAAACAAACAATAAAAAAGCAGATTTGGAGGAAGAGTGAAAGAGAAGTTTAAGCAGATAAAGGGAGGTATCGCATCTCCCCTGGGCTACACGGCAGCGGGAGTGGCCTGTGGTATAAAGAAAACCGGAAAAAAGGATATGGCCTTTATCGTAACGGATGAAATAGCTATGGCATCTGGTGTTTTTACGAAAAATAGTCTGGCTGCTGCACCGGTAGAAATAAGCCGGGAGAATCTGGATGACAATAAAGCAAAAGCAATAATAATCAATAGTGGTAATGCCAACTCATGTACAGGCAAAGAAGGTCGCTTAAACGCACTAAAGATGTGCGAAGAAGTATCCAAACGCATAAAATCTGATCCAAAAGACATACTTGTCTCTTCCACAGGAATGATCGGTATCCCATTACCAATGAATAAGATCAAGAGTGGAATAGAAAAGGTCGTAGCGGCAGCCTCCAAGAAGGGTGGGAATGATGCTGCTCAAGCAATCATGACCACGGATACGCATATAAAAGAAATAGCCATAGAAATGAAGATCGACGGTAAGGCAATCCGTGTCGGTGGTATGGCAAAAGGCTCCGGGATGATTTCGCCAAACATGGCCACGATGATCTCGGTTATAACGACAGACGCTGCCATGGGTCCAATAACCATGAAGGAAATGTTAAGAGATGCAGTAGATGAATCGTTCAATAGCATTACTATCGATGGTGATATGAGCACAAATGATTCGGTTTTCTTTATGGCCAATGGAAAAACGAACATCCAAATCAATCAAGATGATCCGGCGCACATAGGGTTCAAGTGTGGTTTGAAATATGTATTAAACAATCTGGCGAAATTGATAATAAAAGACGGAGAAGGTGCAACAAAATCAATAACCATACATGTAAAAGGAGCAAAGACAGTCGAACAAGCTCGTAAGATGGGATTTGCAATAGCAAATTCGACCTTGGTGAAATGCGCCTTTTTTGGAGAGGATCTAAATTGGGGTCGGATAATGGCAGCGATCGGTGCTACGAAACTGCCAATAGATATTAATAGATTAGATCTTAGTATGGCTGGTGAGATGGTATTTAGTAAGGGTCGTGGGATTTCATACTGCGCTGAGACAGTGAAAGATATCCTGCAAAAAAAAGATGTCACGGTAAACCTTGATCTGCACCAGGGAAAGGGTGAGGCAAAGATCATGACAACGGACCTTTCCGATAAATATATACATATCAATGCTGATTATCGAACATAGGTTGAAGCTGGAAAACTAAAGTGCTGAAGAAAAGCGAAATGAATGGCCGGGGATTTAGGAAAAATAGGAGAAAGGCTCATTTGACGAGCGAGAAAGCCATATCTATTAGCTATCTCAACTCTAATGATCGAATAATAATCAGTGGAGAGTAATTGTCTGGATTTAATTGAAGCGGTGGTGAAAAGATGAAAGATGCGATGTTTAAAGCGAATATTCTTATTGAAGCTCTGCCATACATAAAGGAGCATTTTGGTAAAACGGTAGTTATAAAATACGGTGGAAACGCGATGGTAAAAAAGAAGCTTAAGGAAAGCATTGCCACAGACGTTGTTTTAATGAAATATGTTGGTATAAATCCGATTATTGTTCATGGTGGTGGTCCTGAAATCACAAAATCTATGAAGAAAGCCGGTAAAGAAGTGAAGTTTGTTGATGGATTACGTGTAACAGATAAAGAGACCATGGATATTGTCAAGATGGTACTGGTGGGGAAGGTAAATAAGGAGCTAGTGTCTCTTATCAACCAACACGGTGAGCTTGCTGTCGGAATTAGCGGTGATGATGACGGCTTGATCAAGGCCAAGAAAACTAAATCTGATGTGGATTTGGGCTTCGTTGGTGAAGTAGAGGATATTGATCCAAAGATATTGAGCGACTTGATCCTGGGCGGCATCATACCCGTTGTCGCCACAGTTGGATCCGGGAAAGATGGCAAAAGCTATAATATTAATGCTGATCTGGTAGCCGGAGAGGTGGCAGCATCTTTGAAGGCGGATAAGATCATATTCTTAACGGATGTATCGGGACTATACAAAGACTTTTCGGACAAAGATTCATTGATTTCAGAGATGTCGCTTAAGCAATGTCAAGAAATGGTGGATAAACGTCAGCTGAGCGAAGGCATGCTGCCAAAGGTGAAAGGATGTATTGCAGCACTGGCAGAAGGGGTCGAAAGAGCTCATATACTAGATGGGCGGATACTTCATGCTCTTCTTTTAGAAGTGTTTACCAAAGAAGGTGTCGGTACGATGATAACGAAAAAACCATGGAAGACTATAAACAGAAGAGCAAATAAAAATAATACATAAAAACATGTTCTTAAAAACCAAATTGAGCTCTTTAACGGGAAAGTAAATGATAAAGCAAAAGATAAAACATCGAGTTTTTAAAGATAATAGTTGAAATGGAGCAAAGTCAGATATGGATAAAGAGGAATTAATAAAAAAAGAAGCACAATACATAATGAATACTTATACACGTTGGCCCATTTTATTTGTCCGGGGGAAGGGAATGACCCTGGTAGACGAAAGTGGAAAGGAATACTTGGACTTTGTCAGCGGTCTGGCAGTCACAAGCCTAGGTCACTCAAATCCTAATATTGTTGATACCATATCCGGACAGGCTGAGACACTAATACATACTTCCAATCTGTATTATACGAAACCGCAGGTAAAATTGGCTGAAAAACTTATCAACCTAAGTTTTTCCGGAAAAGTGTTCTTTTCAAACAGTGGCGCTGAGGCCAATGAAGCGGCGATCAAAATTGCCAGGAAGCATGCAAAAATTAAATTTAGAAGTGATTTATCGGCATATGAAGTAATAACGGCCGAGAACTCTTTTCATGGACGGACATTGGCGACTCTGGCTGCAACAGGACAACCTGTAAAACAGAAGCCGTTTTTGCCTATGCCGGATGGTTTTAGTCAAGTTCCTTATAACGACTTTAAGGTTATGAAAAACAAGATATCTAAGAAAACATGCGCTATTATGCTTGAATTGATCCAAGGCGAGGGTGGTGTGATCGTAGCTGATAAGGAATACATTCGAGATGTTCGTAAACTGTGCGATGATCTTGGGCTGCTGCTGATAATCGATGAAGTACAAACGGGTCTAGGAAGAACAGGTGCTTGGTTTGCTTATGAACACTATGGAATAAAGCCAGATATAATGACACTGGCAAAAACGCTAGGCGGGGGTTTGCCACTGGGAGTGACGATTGCCGGGAAAAACATTGCAGATACACTTGAACCAGGAGATCACGGTACGACAATGGGAGGATCTCCACTTGTTTGTGCAGTTGGACAAAAAGTAATCGAGATAATCGAGGAAGAGAATCTGGTCAAAAAAACAAAAAGTACTGGTGAATACTTAAACGAATGCCTTGTTTTGCTGGGTGATAAACACTCGATAGTAGAAGGTATTAGAGGGATGGGCCTTATGAAGGCAGTAAAATTTAGCAAAGCAAAGGCAGATCAAATAGTAGCCGGCTGTCTTGATAAGGGAGTCATAGTAAATAAGACAAGCCCGGACATGATACGTCTGTTGCCACCCATGATCGTCGAAGAAGATGATATTGATAAACTAGCGAATGTTTTGGATCAAGAGTTTGAAAAGGCCATGGACTAATGGAGGCTCCGATGAATAAGAATGACTTTCTGAAATTCAATGAACTTTCTCAGAATGACTTAAAGGAAGTCTTTGCCATGACGACAAAGATGAAAAAAGAGCAAAAAGAAGGAAAGGCCAATAGGTCTCTGTCGGGCAAAAGCGTTGTAATGATATTCGAAAAGCCGTCAACAAGAACACGAATATCATTTGAGGTAGGAATCAGTCAGCTGGGAGCATTGGCAGTTACTTTAAACCGGACAGACATGCAGCTAGACCGGGGAGAGACAATAGAAGATACGGCCAGGGTGATATCGAGGTATGTGGATGCAATTGTCATACGAGCGTTTTATCATAAACAGATCGAGATCCTGGCATCGGCAGCATCTATTCCGGTCGTGAACGCATTAAGTGATATGTATCATCCATGCCAAGCGCTGTCTGATTTATTTACGATAAAAGAAAAGATGGGCGGCCTTAAAGGACTAAAGATGACCTACCTGGGCGATGGTAACAATGTATGTCATTCTTTGATGCTAGCAGTGGCTGTAGCGGGAATGGTCATGAATATTGCATGTCCGGAAGGATTTAGTCCGGAGAAAACAGTCTATAAAGACGCAAAGAAGATCGCGGATAAAACCGGTGCGTCAATAAATATTATGCGAGACCCAAAAGAGGCTGCTAATAATGCGAATATTTTGTATACAGACGTATGGGTCAGCATGGGGGATGAAAAAAATAAGAAAGAAAGGCACAAATCTCTTGAACCTTATCAGCTAGACCAGAGATTGTTGTCTTTGGCAGATAAAGATGCATTGGTGATGCATTGTCTGCCGGCTCATCGCGGGGAGGAGATAACAGGAAATGTTATCGACGGACCTCATTCGGTTATACTCGATCAGGCTGAAAATAGACTGCATACACAGAAAGCATTAATCGAGTATCTTATGTTAAAACGAACAGCATGATAGAAAGAAGTAAGCTTATAAGGAGCTAGTAAGATGAGCAAAAGAAGAAGACAGAAAGTTCTAATAAAACTGATCAAAGAGAAATCAGTAGAAACACAAGAGAAGTTGAGAGTATTGCTTAAAAAAGATGGTTTTGATGCCACACAGGCAACACTATCAAGGGATCTGAAGGAGCTGGGAGTCTTTAAAGTAAGAAATAAAAGAGGAAGGTTGATCTACTCTGCCGGCATGGAAGACAAGCTGTCTAATAAAAAGATTAAGGATCTGGTTTTTACGATGCAGGCATCAGTTGAAGAAATCAAACAAAGTGACAATCTTCTAGTAATTAAAACAACACCTGGCAATGCACAAGGAGTAGCTGCGGCTTTAGATCAGATAGGTCAGCCCGGTGTCCTCGGATCAGTTGCCGGTGATGATACAATATTGGTCATAACAGAAAACAATAGACGAGGGAGAAAAGTCAAAGACGAGCTGGACGAGATTCTTCTTAAAGAGACAAAGCGAGTATCGACGGGATAGAAAAAGCAGAATCTTAATATTTAAAAAGACAAAGGAGGGGCATAAATATGGCTGGAAAAGTTGTTTTGGCATACTCTGGCGGTCTCGATACTTCGGTTGCTATACCTTGGCTTAAAGAAAAGTATAAATTAGATGTAATTGCTCTATGTATCAATGTCGGGCAACAAGCTGATTTTGATGAATTGAAGAAAAGGGCTCTTAAAATAGGTGCCATAGAGTCGAAAGTCGTAGATGCACGTCAAGATTTCATAGATGGCTTTGTGTTCAAGTCTCTTAAAGCAAATGCGTTATATGAAGGAAAATATCCACTGGCAACGGCATTAGCACGACCACTCATTGCATACCACCTTGTGAAAGAGGCAGAAAAAAGTGATGCAGGTTTTGTAGCGCATGGCTGTACTGCTAAGGGGAACGATCAAGTAAGATTCGATGTAGGTGTTAAAACGTTAAATCCCGAGATAAAAATACTTGCTCCTTTGAGGGAATGGAAGATGAGTCGTGAGCAGGAAATAGCTTATATAGAAGAAAAGGGAATAGTGTTAGAGACAACAAAGCAAAAACCCTATAGTATTGATGAAAACTTATGGGGGAGGTCAATAGAAGGGGGAGATCTTGAGGATCCATGGAATGAACCTAAACCCGAAGTATATCTTTGGACGAATAGGGTGGAATGGCCGGAAGATCCGGAGTTTATGACCTTGGGATTTGAAGAGGGTAAGCCGATATCAATAAATGGTGAGAAGGAAGATTCTCTTAGTCTGATCGAGATAGTAAGAAAAACCGCGGGAGCGCATGGATATGGAAGAATTGATATGATAGAAAATCGCTTGGTCGGCATTAAGTCACGGGAGATATATGAGGCTCCAGCAGCAATGACACTCACCAGGGCTCATCAGGCTTTAGAAGATATAACGCTGGAAAAAGACTTGCTGCATTTCAAAGAAAGAATATCGGGAAAATACGCAGAGACGATTTATAACGGATTGTGGTATTCGCCGTTAAGGGAGTCACTTGACGCTTTCATTGATGTAACACAGAAATATGTATCGGGATCGGTCAGGTGTAAGTTTTTTAAGGGCTGCATGTCTATTGTCGGGCGAAAGTCGGCGAATTCTCTGTACGAACACTCATTAGCGACATATACTGAAAAAGATGTATTTCCACATAAATCAGCTGTAGGTTTTATAGATCTATGGGGATTGTCTAAAGTAAACTGGGCCAAGAAACACAAAAAGTCTTGAAGCTCGAATAAAAACTGGGACTTGGGACGAAGATGTGGGAGGTTTCTTCGTCGCGGAGTATCCCAGTGAAAGTCTCTGTTTAATGACAGGTTGGGTTGCAGCGTCGAGGAGTTTATCCTGAGTATATCGAAGGGCTCCTAGCCTCGATGCAGATCGGCAGGTAATAACGCACTGGTTCTCGTGCTGGTATTTGGCTAAAATAATAGTTATTATCAGACAACTAATCTCGATCTGTGTATAGCGGTTAGAAGTTTGCGCAATGGGAGGATGTTTAAATGAAATTATGGGGTGGACGATTTGATAAAAAAACTGACAAGCTTGTTGAGGGTTATACAAGCTCGTTGCCGTTTGATAAGCGTTTGTATCCCGAGGATATCAAGGTAAACGAAGCTCACGCTAAAATGCTGAACAAGATCAATCTGATAAATGACGAGGAAACGGACATGATTGTCGGGGCTCTAAAGGAAATAAAGAAAGAGATGGATGCCGGAGAATTCATATTTGAAGAAAGCGACGAGGACATACACACGGCGATCGAGCGTAATCTAATAGACCGTTTAGGGGCTGTCGGGGGGAAGTTGAGGACGGCTCGTAGCCGGAACGATCAGGCTGTGACAGACTTAAAACTATATATGAAAAAAGAAATAAAAAATATTCTAGAACTAGTGTTGTGTTTGCAAAAGACTTTGATAAAAAGAGCAAAAGAAAACGACGAGATCGTAATGCCTGGATATACACACCTGCAAAAAGCCCAACCAATACTACTGGCTCATTATTTCATGGCTTATTTTTTTATGTTTGAGAGGGACAAGGATAGGTTAAAGAACTGTCTTAAGATGTTGGATAAGTTACCATTGGGTTCAGGGGCTTTAGCCGGTACGAGTTTCCGTATAGATCGGAAGTTTGTAGCCAAGAAACTTGGTTTTATTGGGGTTGTCGAGAATAGTCTTGACGCAGTTTCTGATCGAGATTTCGTCATCGAGTTTATTGCGGCAGCTTCCATCATGATAATGCACTTAAGCCGGTTTTCCGAGGAGCTTGTCATATGGTGCACAAGTGAGTTTGGATTCATAGAGATGGATGAGGCCTATGCTACAGGCTCATCGATAATGCCTCAAAAGAAGAATCCGGATGTTGCCGAAATTGTCCGATCGAAAACGGGACGAATATACGGTGACCTGCAATCTGTATTGACTATGATGAAAGGTCTTCCTCTTGCCTATAATCGTGACATGCAAGAAGATAAAGAGGCTCTGTTTGATGTTGTAGACACGCTTGAATATAGCTTAAAAGTGTTTGATGGCATGATAGATACAATGGTTATCAATGGTAGTCAGATGTATAAAGCAACCGACGATGATTTTATAACAGCTACAGATGTAGCCGACTACTTGGCAGCCAAAGGAATGCCCTTTAAACAAGCACATGAAGTAGTAGGAAATATTGTTAAGCATTGCATTGGAAAAGGGATGGATCTGACCGATATGAAATTGGATGATTTCATCGATTTTTCCAGCCTGTTTGGTAGGGATATTATCGATATTATAAGGCCCAGAAGGTCTGTAGAACGACGTTCAAGCACTGGGGGGACTTCCCCCGTCCAGGTAAATAAACAAATAAAGATTGCTGAGACTTTAATAAAGTCATCAGGGTAAGAAATAGATCAGATGAAGCTGACAAATGATGAAATCGCTCAAGCATTAGAAGAAATAGCCGACATGCTCGATATAAAGGGCGAAGATTATTTTCGGATACAAGCTTTTAGACGAGCGGCTGAGAATATACGCAGCACGAACCACGATGTAAGTGAATTGGCGGCGAATAATAGACTGACTGAAATCTCAGGTGTGGGAAAAGGAATGGCTCGGAGGATCATCGAGTTTATCGAGACCGGTAAAATGGTCTACTACGAAAAGCTTAAAGAGGAAATACCGTCTGGTCTACTAGAGGTTATGAAAGTCCAAGGCGTGGGACCGAGAAAAGTAAAAACCTTATACTTAAACCTAAATATAAAAAGTATCGATGACCTTTCGAAAGCTGCAAAAGACAATCGAATTGAGAAGCTTAAAGGTATGGGTAAAAAAACTCAAGAAAACATCCTTCTCGGGATTGATCTGTATAAAGAACGAAAACAAAGAATGACTTTAAGAGAAGCATATCCAATTGCCGACCTCTATAGAGAGAAACTTCTCCAGCATAATGATGTTAGGCGGGCATCGATGGCCGGATCCTTACGAAGGATGACTGAAACTGTTGGAGATATAGACATACTTATCGATAGCGAAGAACCTGAGGTAGTCATGGATTATTTTTGCGATATGCCGGAAGTCAGACGGATTCTTGCGAAAGGACCGAAGAAAACCAGTATTATTGGTATAAATAACCTCGAGATAGATCTTAGGATCGTACCTTCCGAAGAGTATGGGAGTGCTTTGCAGTATTTTACAGGCTCAAAAAATCATAATATAAAGCTCCGTAAGATTGCCAAAAAAAAGGATTTAAAAATAAACGAATACGGGATTTGGAATATAAAAAATAATAAACGTATCGGTGGTGCAAGGGAAGATGATATATACAAAGTTCTAGATATGGACATGATGCTTCCAACGATGAGGGAAGACCGGGGTGAGATCGATTCAGCACTCAGACACAAACTACCGGAAGTAGTGAAAGTAGAGGATATAAAAGGAGATCTACAAGTTCATTCAGTTTTTAGCGACGGACACAGTAGCATAAGACAGTTAGCTGAAAGAGCTAATGAGTTGGGTTATGAATATATAGCTATTACCGATCATGCGGAACGCTTAAGGATAGCCGGTGGATTGACGGTTGAAGATATACGAAAAAGGCAGAAGGAAATAGAAAAAGTAAATTTGCGCTCAGACGGTGTCCGTATTCTTTCAGGCATAGAATTGAATGTCAATAACGACGGCGACGTTGATTATTCAGAGTCAGTTTTAAGCGAGTTTGACATTGTTGTTGCTTCTTTGCATAGTGGTTGGAGTCAATCAGAGGATCTATTGACAAGAAGAATGATCAAGGCAATGGAAAACAAATATGTACATATTATTGCTCATCCGACCGGACGCAGGATCGGAATACGTAAACCTTATCAGCTAAACATGGATAAGATCTTTAAGACTGCCGTGAACACTGGCACAGTGTTGGAGATAAACGCATTTCCTGACAGATTAGACTTGAAAGATGACTATGTTAGAGAGGCGCGGGAATATGGAGTCAAGTTTTCGATCAACACTGATGCGCATCAATCATCTCACCTTTTGTTTATGTTTTACGGTGTGGCAACAGCTCAAAGAGGCTGGTTGGAAGCTAAGGATGTAATAAATACCTATCCGATCGGTGAGATGCAAAAGATGATAAAAAAGCCTAACAAACTTTAAAAGGATATTTCTTGAATATACGAAAACTTAAAGAAAACGAGAAGAAAACATATAATGATTTTATAGCTGCCTTTCCCTCTGGGCATATATTCCAGTCTTTTGAATGGGGTGAGGTAAAGGCAAGCTTAGGATGGAAGCCACATCGTTTTATCATTGAAGATGGAAATAAGATAGTCGGCGCATATTCTCTTCTTGAGCGTAAATATCCGCTTATAAATAAGACACTACTCTACATACCTTGTGGACCTGCTTTTGATTTGGGAGACAAGAGGCTCATATCTTTGTTTGCGGAAAAAGTAGAAGAGTTTGCCAAAGCACAAAAGGCAGCCTTTTTAAAGATAGATCCTCCTATTGATGAGAATAATCAGCTGATCAAAGATAATCTTGCTGAGGCGGGTTTTAAAAAAATAGCGGAAGATGGCAGTTTTGAAGGAATCCAACCGCGTTGTGTCATGCAGCTTGATATACATGATGACCTGGATGACGTTTTAATGCGTATGAACCATAAATGGAGATATAACATTCGTCTAGCAGAACGCAAAGGTGTTGGCATCCGCAAAGGTGATTCAAAAGAAGATCTCGAAAAATTCTATGCTATTCTGAAAATAACAGGAAAACGAGATAACTTCTTAATAAGAGACATATCATATTTTAATAAAATTTTCGATGTAATGGCATCAAAAGATATGGTACGGCTATTTATGGCTGAATATAAAGAAAAAGCTCTTGCATCTACGATTGCTTTTAAGTTTGGTGATAAATGCTGGTATGTTTACGGTGCGTCAGGTAACGAATATAGGAATTTAATGCCCAACCATGCTCTACAATGGGCTATGATACAATGGGCCAAAGATAATGGTTGTCCTGTCTATGATTTCCGGGGAATTCCATGCGATTTGAGCACCTCGCATCCTTTACACGGACTCGTAAAGTTCAAAAAGGGATTCGGAGCAAAACCTGTTAAGTATATTGGGGAACATGAGATCAAGTTCTCAAAGGTGTTTAGTTTGATATATAAACGAGGCATGCCGGTTTATACAAACCTAAGAAAAGCTGTAAGGCGTTAGAGCAGGGAGGTAAATCTTGAGAAACGTCGGTCTTACCTGGGTCGAAGTCGAAGCAAACGCGATTCATCATAATATTAGGGAAGTAAGAAGTCTTCTACGGCCAGAGACAAAGCTTATGGGAGTAGTCAAAGCGGATGCATATGGACATGGAGCTGTTGAAACCACAAAGATCATCGTTGATGCAGGCGTTGATTATCTTGGTGTAAACACGCTGGAAGAAGGCATCGAGTTAAGAAAAGCAGGCATAGAAACGCCTATTCTTGTTTTTAATGTAGGAATCGGCGAGGAAGCCTCGTTGATAGTTAAATATGATCTTTCGGTTACACTGGCCAGCATAAAAGTAGCCGAGACATTATCCAAAACGGCACATCATCTTGGAGCTGATATATTAGCACATGTAAAGATCGAGACAGGCTTTGGGCGTACAGGGATATTACCTGAAAGTGCTGCCGGATTTGTTAAAAAACTTCAGGAACTGGGAAACATAGAAGTCGAAGGAGTATACACACACTTTGCTACGGTTGACCAGAAAAATAAAAGCCACACATACGAACAACTAGGTCTTTTTCAAAAAGCCATTGATGATTTAAACAAAGCTCAGATCAATATACCGATAAAACATGTTGCCAATAGCGCTGCCACGCTTGATCTTCAGGAGACTCATCTGGACATGGTAAGAGTAGGCAATCTTATTTACGGTCAATATCCTTCAAATGAGGTAAAAAAGAAGCTTGAACTACATAATACATGGAGATTAAAATCTACCGTAATGTTTGTCAGGGAGTTTCAGAGATCGCAAGTCGTCGGGTACGGTGCCGAGGCACGAACGAAAAAAGGAATGGTTCTGGCTACGTTGCCCATTGGATTTGCGGATGGTTTTACTTTACTTCCGGAAAGTCTTGTCATCAGGCCGCGGTTCTTTCTGCGTCGTTTGTTGACAAAGCTTAAGATGAAAGCAAAGCAACCGACTGGACCGATATCGATAAAGGGACAAATTACTCCTATTGTCGGCCGAGTAGCAATGCAGAGTACGATGGTAGATGTAACGAAACTGTTTAATATATCAACCGGTGACATTGCAATAGTCTCAGCTAGACGAACGAGCGTAAGTTCTCGTGTAACACGTATGTATGTTAAGGATGGAAATCCGTACAAAGCTATTACAATAACCGGAGGAAAAGTCTTCAAGGGGGTTAAGCGTCGTGAAACTAAAAGCGATCTATGATTTATTTGTGGAAATGGGAATAGAAAATGATCCTCGTGGTCGAAAAGCCATAAAAAAACAACTGAAGAAAAAAATGGATGAGTACAAAGAGAGCAAGGGTCCAGAAAGGGAAGAGTTCGACAAGGAAGGGTTAAAGAACCCCTTTTCAGATACACGAATACTATACGGAAACGAGAATAGTGAAATAAAGAGCATATTAGCAGGTATTGATATGGAGGTCGGCGAGGTGCTTTTAGCAGACCGATTAAGAGAAAAGGGTGAGAGAATCGACTTGATAGTTTCTCATCATCCGGAAGCCAAGGCATTGGTAGGGTTGTCGGATGTCATGTCGATGCAGGCAGATATATGGGAGCATCACGGTGTCCCGATTAACATCGGTGATGCGCTGATCACAGACCGTATGCGTGAGGTGCAGCGTGCATTCTTACCACTGAATCACACCAGGCATATCGACGCTACAAAATTATTAGATATACCATTCTTATGTGCACATACGGTTGCTGACAATATGGTGTCGACTTATGTTCAGAGAATTATGGACGATATAAAACCGGACACATTGAAAGAAATAATCGATAAGTTAAAAGAGGTACCTGAATATAAGATAGCCAGCAAGACAAGCATAGGCCCAACAATAATCGTCGGTTCTCCGAAGAAAAGGGCTGGAAAAGTGATGGTTGATATGACCGGAGGGACCAGTGGGCCAAAGAAGGTCATAGAGAAGCTGGCTGATGCAGGTGTGGGAACTATAGTCGGTATGCATATGAATGAAAAGAGCAGAGATGAAGCTGCAAAACACCACATAAATGTCGTAATAGCCGGTCATATTCCAAGCGATGCAATAGGCATGAACCTGCTTTTAGATGCGATCGAAAAAAAAGGTGTGAACATAATTCCTTGTTCTGGACTGATACGAGTAAGACGATAGAATAGAATATCTAAGGCTCAGGTTCAGGTTCTTCGGGCGGTCCCAAACTAACGATCAATGTTACTGTTGAACCCGGTGAAGCTTCGGATCCACCCCCCGGTGATTGATCTATAACAATACCCGCCGGCACTGATTCATGAGCTTGTTCAGAAGTAGCTACTTTGAAGCCTGCACTGACTAGCGAAGACGTAGCTTCACCTGTTGATAAACCTACTACCGTAGGCACTGAGGATGTTTCGGAATCGCTTGGTTCAGAGTTTCCAGATGAGTGGATATCGCAGCTCTGCCATGGTTCATTGCCACTCGAGTACCACTTTGTAGTTGTATTGGGACAAAGATCAGTAGCGATAAGACCGCTGTCAGAACATATGGTCACTCGAACGTCGCCTGAAGAACCACTTATTTCCTCTGCACCGATAAACTCGGTTGGAGGAACTCCGGCTAAGGCTGTTGTCATGAATTCTTTCCATATCAAGGCAGGAATAGAACCGCCATAAGGCGGGTATCCGTGTATATACCCCATTGTTACGGATCCTTCCGGATAACCGATCCAGACAGCCGTTGATAAATCCGGTGTGTGTCCGACAAACCATGCATCCTGTTTATATTCAGCAGTACCGGTCTTGCCGCCGGCGGGGCGGCCTATGTCTGCCCGACTACCCGTGCCTCGCTTGATGACCTGGCGTAGTATATTGTTTGTAATTCGAGCCGTGTTCTTGTCGATAACTGACTTTCCATCAGGCTTATGTTCTTCGACAATGTTTCCTTCCGAATCGGTTATCTTGATGATGGCTGTCGGGCGCATATAAACACCGTCATTTGCTAAAGTAGCGTAGGCAGATGCCATTTCGAGCGGGGATACACCGTCAGGCACACCACCTATAGCAATAGCCGGATAGGGTGGAACTTGACTTGTTATGCCCATTTTCTTAGCGACATCTGCAACCTTGTCTGCTTTGACATCCATGATCAACTGAGCGAAGATGACATTAACAGACCATACAGTTGCTTCAGTTAAGCTCATGCTGCCTGAGAATTGTTTTCCCTCGTAGTTCTCGACACGCCATGTTCCATCAGGTACTTTTATGTATTTAGGAGATGAAGCGTTGTATGTCCGGTTTGGCGTAATATCATTCTCAAGCGCTGCCACAAGTGTAAATGTCTTAAACGATGACCCGGGATTACGTTTCGCTTGTGTTGCAAGATTATACTTATTTGTTTTGAAGTCACGCCCACCATAGAGAGCCTTAATATACCCGTTCTTTGGATCTATTGAGGCAAGTGCCCCACAAGGGTCGTCCGGTTCGTATAGCATGCTTTCCACAGCGCTCTCTGCTTTTTTCTGCATTTCCATGTCTAATGTTGTATATATACGAAGACCTCCGCGATAGACCATATTGGCACCATATTTATCGATAAGAGATAATTTAACATGCTCGACGAAATATGGAGCTATTTCTGGATCTTCTTCCAGCGTTACCGGGAAAACATCTATTGGAGTATTTTTTGCTTCATTTGATTCTTTCTTCGAAATATAACCATGCTTGACCATGCGGTTTAAAACATCAGCCCTCCTGTTCTTGGCAAGTTCAGGATTTGTATAGGGTGAAAAATAGTTGGGTGCTCCAGGCAATCCGGCCAAGAGGGCTGATTCAGCCAGGTTCAGGTCTTTTGCTCTTTTGTGAAAGAAATTCAGTGAAGTCGTCTCAACTCCATAGCATCCCTGACCGAAATAAACTGTGTTCAAGTACATTTCGAGTATCTTTGATTTAGAATATTTCTGTTCGAGTTGATAGGCCAGGGCAGCTTCTTTGACTTTCTGTGACAGTGTTGGTTCAGGCGTAATAAAAGAGTTGCTGACATATTGCTGAGTTAAAGTAGATCCTCCCTCGGAAACATGTCCGCTTCTAATATTTGTATAGAGAGCGCGTATAATCGCTTTAAGGTCAACGCCGTGATGGTTGTAAAAACGATCGTCCTCGATAGATATTGTGGCGGTTTGCAGTGTTTTCGGAATATCTGCAATCGGGATGATTTCCCGGTTTTGTTCAGCATGAAGTGTGGCTAGAAGAGTCCCGTCAGCAGCAAAAACCTTGGAAGTCTGGTCGCGCCCGAGGTCTTTGTAAGCTGAAAGCTTGGGCAGACCTCCCATGAAGCCTGCAGCCAGGCCGACAAGGACACCCACTAATATAATCACGACAATCAGTGCGCCGATACCAATAATTCGCCACATATTATATTCTATATACCTCCATAAAAATTATAACATCAAAGTATTAACAAGGACTAGTAACCAGCATGAAAACCAAAGCCTAATATGCTACCCGGAAATATTGGAGACTAGGATATGTGAGGTTGTTTTGTAGACTTAAAACTAGTAATCCTAACCCCGAAAGATCAGGATTAGCAGTGACTATTTTAGTTTGATCTTTCCTATACGGCGCTTTCCGACCTTTAGAATATCTCCGTCTTTCAATTCAGCTTCCTCTTCGAAAGAGGAAATAAGACCATCGTTTAGCCTTACTGCGTTTTGTGTTACTAGTCGTCGAGCTTCCGAGTTGCTTGATGCAAAATCTGCTGCTCTTATTAGATCTACTATCGCCATCTTGTCGTTTTTAAGATCTGCTTTAGATACAATAATCTCCTGTGCTACCATTGCATCAAAAGTCACGTGCTTGTGCTGTCTATGTTTAATATTGAATACTTCTTCGGCCTTCTTCGCATCGTCTTCACTGTAGTAGATTTTTATGATCTCTCTGGCTAATCTTCGTTTTGCATCCATAGGATGAAGGACGTCTTCGGCTAGATCCTTTTCAATCCTGTCTACCTCTTCTTTTGGCAGATCAGCGGCCAGTCTATAGTATCTGACTATTAGCTCGTCTGATATAGACATAACTTTGCCATACATATCCTCGGGTTTATCTGTGATTCCAATATAATTCCCGAGACTCTTGCTCATTTTCTGAACACCATCGGTTCCTTCAAGCAGTGGCGTTGTTATGATCACTTGTTGTTCTTGTCCGTATGCTTTTTGTATCTCCCGTCCTACCAGTAGGTTGAATTTCTGATCGGTGCCACCTAATTCGACATCAGACCTTACAGCTACAGAGTCGTATCCCTGCAGCAGAGGATACATAAACTCCAACAGACTGATCGGTTTTTCTTGTTCATATCTCAAAGCAAAATCATCTCTCTCAAGCATTCTGGCAACTGTATATACCGATGTAAGCTGCAGAGTCTCCGCCATAGTCAGACTTTTCAACCATTCGCTGTTGAAGACGACCTCGATCTTCTTCTCATTCAGGATCTTCAGTAGCTGCTGCACATAGGTCTCGGCATTCTTCTTGACCTCCTCCTCTGACAGTTGTTTTCTCCTGTCTGTCTTCCCGCTTGGATCACCGATCGTCCCTGTAAAATCACCGACTATTAAAACAGCGATGTGCCCTAGATCCTGGAACTGTCGTAACTTTCTTAGTACGACTGCGTGCCCGATGTGAATATCCGGAGCACTTGGATCAAGTCCCAGCTTTACTCTTAAGGGTGTTTTCTTTTTTTCCGATGACTCTAACTTCTTTTCCAGTTCATCAAGGGGAATGATCTCTTCAGTCCCATATGATAATATTTCTATCTGCTCCGACTTTTTCATTCATCCTCCGTGTTTGTTATTCTTCAACAATATAGCCATAAGCTGGTAAAACCTTGATTTATGTTAGCACAGCATCAAAACCATGTCTATTATCCGCAATCAGTAGTCCGAAAATTGTTTCTTTCTTTGCGAAAACTATTGCTGTTTTAGGACAGGTTGGGTTGCCGCGTCGCACCAAAAACGGTGCTTCCCGCCACGATGCAGATCGGGGCAAGCAATGACTCACTTGTTCAGCGCTGAATCTGGCAGAATATGCCCATCCTGACGAGCTCTTAAAAAAAGAATGACTACATTCTTTATGCGATGAATCTAGGAACCGACAACCACCAAACTGTCGTCCTGAAGATATGTTGAGGTTGCTGTTAGATCCTTCGCAGTACTAATAAATGCACGATCGATCAGGATGACGAGCTCGTTTCTGACTGGTATAATCGTGCTTTAAAAGATCATAAAACATGACATTCATCATCGGCATGCGGATTGCGGCTTACGGACTATGACACTGCTACTCTACTATTATAAGATAAGAACCGTTATTACGCGAGGAGCACCGTTTATCGGTGCGACGTGGTAATCCGACAGCCATTTATATGTCGTCCTGAGGAGAGTTGGTTTTTACTCGACGAAGGATCTCACATATTCGATTAGCTCTTGGTGGTACGTTGACGGTCCTATACGGCTCGCATTTACAGATTTCCGCTCTTCCGCTCTATGCATCATCATCTTAGCAACACACTGGTTACTGGTCACAGGTAACGGGTTACTGATATTCTTCAACTCCCCAGGTCTTTCTTCATGTCTTCGAACTGTTCTTTGGTTATTTCTCCTCGAGCGTAACGTTTCTTTAGTATCTCGAGAGGTTGGTTGTCATCTTTGCTCTTTTTAAGAGGGTCTTGTTTTTGACTTTGTGTGACTAACCACCAAACGAGGAGCACAGAAGCGACGACTACAACAGTGAATACAAATACACCGACAAACATCATAGAAACCACTCCTTAAAAAAAGTATTGAATATAAAAATCATGAAAATTAGATACATGGTCTTTGCATAATACTGATATATTTTATTTTAACATGTATAAAGCAATCTTTAAACCAGAATTTCATAAGAAACATGGACGTTAGGCTATGTTATAATTATGTTTCGAACAAATCAGGGAGGTGTTTATGGAAGATTGCATATTTTGTAAAATATCAAAGAGGGAGATCCCATCTGATATTGTTTATGAGGGAGAAGATATTATTGCTTTTCCTGATCTAAGTCCGAAAGCACCGGTTCACATATTGATTATTCCCAAGAAGCATATAGTCCCAATAGACAGTGTGGGTAAAGAGGACGCCAAGTTGTTATCTGAAGTAATGACGGCAGCAAAGGAGATCGCTTCGATGAACAATGTAGACAAAAGTGGTTTTCGTCTTCTAGTAAACATTGGGCCAGATTCCGGTCAAGAAATAGAACATCTTCATTTTCATTTTCTGGCGGGTCGTAAGCTTGGTGACCTTGGGTAGAAAGGGAAACATGAAAGCAATCATCATGGCCGGAGGTGAAGGAACAAGACTTCGGCCGCTTACAAGCAATCAGCCCAAACCGATGGTTCCGGTAATCAACAAGCCTGTTATGGAGCATATAATAGAACTCCTAAGAAACCATGGTATTAAAGAAATAATCGCTACGCTTCATTTTCTTCCACCGTTGATAAAGACTTATTTTGGAGAAGGTTCCGACCTGGGTGTGCATCTTTCATATTCGACAGAAGACCAACCGCTGGGTACAGCAGGTAGTGTTAAGAATGTTGAGCGGTTCTTAAATGATACATTCATTGTAATATCAGGAGATGCTATAACTGATATCGACTTAACGGCGGCTATTGAGTTTCATAAAGAAAATCGATCTCTGGCCACTCTTGTCCTAAAAAAGGTTGAGAATCCGTTGCAGTTTGGTGTAGTCGTTACGAAAGAAGACGGTCGAATAGACAAATTCTTAGAGAAGCCGACCTGGGGACAGGTGTTTTCTGATACTGTCAATACGGGAATATACATATTAGAGCCAGAAATCTTAGAGAAGATTCCAGAAGACACAGTGTACGACTTCAGCAAAGAACTTTTTCCGAAACTGTTAAAATCGCGGAGACGTTTGTTCGGCTATATTACCGATGGATACTGGTGGGATATTGGGAATGTAGATCAGTATCTAAAAGTACAGCACGATATATTAGCCAGGAAAACGAAGATAGAGCCCGACGGGTTTAAAATAGGCCGGAGCGTATGGATAAACGAAGGCGCAAAGATAGATCCTCAGGCAGACTTGAAAGGTCCGATTGTTATCGGCAAGAACTCAAAGATCGAGGCAGGCGCAAGGATAAGGCCATATACCGTTATTGGTAGCAACACAGTAATAAAAACGGGCGCCTTCTTAAACAGGGCGATTATCTGGGATAATGTTTACGTTGGACCAGGAGCACAACTAAGAGGTTGCGTGGTAGGACGTAATTGTGATATCAAAAAATCGGCTAGACTTGATGAAGGAGCAACCATTGGAGATAACTGTGTAATTGGGGAAAACGCAATTATTAAACCACATGTCCGTATCTATCCTTTTAAATCCATTGATGCAAGCGCTGCGATCAGTGCAAGTATAATATGGGAGACACGTGGAGTAAGGGCTCTATTTGGAAAGCATGGGATATCGGGTCTGATAAACATTGATATCGGACCAAGGTTTGCGATGCGTGTAGCTGTTGCGTATGGAACCGCTCTACCTGTCGGATCTACAGTTGCCATTAGTTGTGACAATCAAAGAGCAGCGCGTATTATTCAACAAGCTATAGTGGCAGGATTAAACTCAGCTGGAATAAACTGTCGTGATCTTGAGCACGTGCCCGTTCCGGTAAACCGGTATACGGTCATCTCGGAACATTTAGCTGGCGGAATAGATGTCCGCATATCGCCAGAAGATTCGCAGTCTGTGCAGATCAACTTCTTTGATTCTTCAGGCCTAGATAGTGGAGACGAGCTTCAAAGCAGCATAGAGAAGTATTTTTATCGAGGCGATTTCCGGAGAGCATTTTACAATGAGATGGGTGCGGTTGTATATGATCGCCGGACGATCGAATCATACTATAATGTTTTGATGTCCAAATTAAATGTAGAAGAGATTAGAAAAGCCAGGTTAAAGCTGGTAGTTGACTATCAGTTTGGAAGATCAGCTCAAATAGCGCCAAAGGTATTTGGTGGGCTGGGGCTGGGGATCATTTCTCTAAATGATCTTACCGGTGAAGAAAGGGCTCCTTTAGAGAGAGAAGAAGTAGAGAGATCATGGAGACAGATATCGACTTCTGTCAGAGCATTAAAAGCAGAACTGGGAGTATTGATCGACAGCGCTTCTGAAAGAATAAGTTTGGTCGATGAAAAAGGACATCGAATATCTCAAGCTCAAGCTCTCATCCTGATGACTAAGCTTGTCTGCGAGCAAGAAAAAGGCAGTCATCTTGTTATTCCGTTATGCGTTTCCAACGTAGTGGATAAAATTGCAGAAGAAAATGAATGCAAAATTACAAGGGTTGGTATTACACCGGCATCACTAATGGAAGCGACGCAAAAAAACAAAGTTGTCTTTGCCGGTGCAGAAGGAGGCGGCTATATTTATCCGGAATTTCTACCGTCTTACGATGGAATCATGAGTCTTTGTAAATTGCTTGAGATGGTGGTAAAAATAAAGAAACCATTCTCGCAATTAGTCGAAAAACTGCCTCGTTTTTATGTGGTAAGCCGGGAAGAGTTCTGTCCCTGGGAGAAAAAAGGCACGGTTATGCGTGAACTTATTGAGATGGCAAAGGACAAAAAGCATGAGACTTTAGATGGAGTCAAGATCTATAGCAGAGAAGGCGCATGGGGATTGGTGCTTCCGGACCACGATGAGCCAGTCTGTCATATATATGCTGAAGGAAAGAATCAAAAACAGGCAGATAATATAGCTTTAAAATACGCTCGTCTGGTAAAGAGGTTGCGGGAGCAATGACAGAAAAAGAGATCAATTTCGGAACGGATGGATGGCGGGCGGAAATCGCTAAAGAGTTTACTTTCAAAAACGTTAGTATTGTGAGCATTGCCATCGCTGATTTTATTAACCGGCATGAAAACGCATCATTGGCGATTGGTTATGACAATAGATTCATGTCTGAAGAATTTGCCAACCAAGTTGCTAAAATATCAGCGGAGAAGCGGATCCATGTAAGGTTGTCGAAAACACCCTGCCCAACACCGGTGACCGCGTTCGCCGTTAAGGATCTCAAGACAAGTGGAGCAGTAATGCTAACAGCAAGCCACAATCCATATAGTTATAACGGAATAAAGTTTATTCCGGATTATGCTGGACCGGCAACAAAGGAAATTACATCAGCTATAGAGAAGAATGTAGAACGTGCTGTGAAAGACTATGAACGGGAAGGCTTAGAATCCGCAAAGACCGAGAACGATAAAATAATCGAGATGTCAGATTTCGGGTATGGCTACATAAGACACTTGACCGGTATAATTGACTTCGATCTCTTGGAGGCATCGGATCTTCATGTTGTTGCCGATCCGCTTTATGGTTCAGGGATATGGCTTATGTCTGAATTGCTTAAAGAGGCAGGAATTAGACACAAACTTATTCATGGCTATCGTGACGTCTTATTCGGTGGCGGATTGCCTGATCCGTCAGATAAATATCTTGGGGAGCTTAAACAAGAAGTAACCAAAGAAGGCGCCGATATTGGATTGGGTATAGACGGAGATGCCGATAGAATAGGTGTGATTGCTGATGACGGTAGTTTTGTGAACGCAAATCAGATAATCTCACTTCTTCTTATACATATGATAAAAAACAGGAGAGGTCAGGGAAAAGTTATAAGAACAGTAGCAACAACTCATCTGATTGACTCGATTGCCGAGAGTCATGGAATCGAGGTAATAGAAACACCGGTTGGCTTTAAACATATTGGGCAAAACATGTTGGAAGAAGATGTAATAATTGGCGGAGAAGAGAGCGGTGGGTTGAGCATAGGTGAGCATATACCTGAAAAAGATGGTCTTTTAGCAAGTCTTCTACTTTGCGAAATGCTGGCGATTGAAAAGAAGCCTTTATCAAAGATATTAAAAGGAATGTATGACGAATACGGTTATTTTTACAATTGTCGTCTTGATATCGATTACCATCAAGACAGAATAATGTTGCTTTTAAAGAAGATCAGAAGCACACCGCCGAAAGATATTTCAGGTCATAGAGTAAAACATATCGATCTCAAAGATGGTGCAAAGATGATACTGGATGACGGGAGTTGGATACTGATAAGGCCGTCAGGGACAGAGGAATTAATCAGAGTGTACATTGAAGCTCATTCAGAAAAAGACATGAACAAGTTAAGGCAGGGCTCACAAGAGCTTTTAAATTCAGTTTAAAGTGGTGAAACAAAAAAGTTGCGTTTAGTAAAAAGACTATTATTAATATTAATAATAGGTGTATCTGTAATAATAAATAGCATGATATGCTTTGCTGTGGTAGATGGATCCATAAATTATGGTCGGATCCATTACGGTGTTAGTATCTACGATATGCCTGTGGCAAATCTTAGTCAGAATAATGCTAAAGCTAAAGTTGAGGACGACATAAAGTCTGCTATTAAAAAACCTCTGAAATTCAATTACCAGAAGAAGGAATGGACGGTAAACCCATCCGATTTCAACGCAAAGCCAGATATCAATAAAGCTGTTAAAGAAGCCTTCCAACAAGGAAGATCAGGTCCATATCTAGATAGATTGTATAAGAGATTTTCTTTGTGGTTTAATCCTGAAATGATTTATGTTGGATCTTTCCTCGAAAAAGAAAAAAGGGATTCGTTTGTAGAAGAGGTGTCAGGACAGGTAGATCAACCATATCAGAATGCCTCGCTACAGATAATAGAAACGGAAATAGAAACGATAAAAGCAAAGGATGGCAGAGCAGTCGTAAAAAAAGAACTAAAGACGAAACTTAAGTACCATATGGCTGATTTTTCAAAGCGGATAATAGGGCTACCAGTTAAAACAATAAAGCCTGAAGTAAGCAATGTAGATACAAGTAAAGCGAAGAAAGCTGCCAAGAAGATGATGAAGGCACCGCTGACGTTTTGTCAGGATGACCGGGAGTTTAAGCTATCAAAGGTAAGGATTGGCACACTTATAGAATTCATTCCAGGAAAGAAGAAAAAAGGCGGCGGCCGGATCCTGAAGGCCTCGATTTCAAAAGACAAGTTGGATCAAGCCCTGATTCCATTTCGAGAAGAAGTAGAAACAGAAGCTCAAGATGCCCAGTTTGAAGCAGGAGGAGGGGTGGTAGCGATAGTTCCACATGCTAATGGGACAGAGATAGACTTAAAAAAAGCACACGCTGATACAAAGAAGGAAGTCATGAAAGACCCACCCAGGCTTGTTGATCTAAAGCTAAAGTCTGTTGAGCCTGATAGAACAACCGAGGTTGCTCAGCAAATGGGTATAAAGGAGCGTGTATCGACACACACAGAATATTTTAACTATACACCGAATAGATCAAACAACATTGGAGTGTTGGCAGAAGAGATAGACGGGATCATTATTGAGCCAAACACCGAGTTTTCACTCAACAATGCTACCGGGCCGAGAACAGTAGACAAAGGTTATTTGGAGGCGCCGGTAATCGTCGCCGGACAATTAAGTCCTGACGTAGGTGGTGGTATATGCAATGTATCAACAACGTTATTTAATACAGTGTTTTTTGGTGGTTATGATGTGATCGATCGGTATCCACATGATTTTTATATCGACCATTACCCGGCAGGTCGTGATGCAAGTGTTTACTATGATGGAGGCATGGACTTCAAATTCCTCAACGATACCCCGTACTATATTCTCATAAAGACGGCGCATAGCGATACCTCAGTCACCATATCTTTTTATAGTACAGTGGTAAATGAGGTAGATTATAGCGATACTGGTTTCACAAACATTGTTTCCTATAGTACTGTCTATAAAGACGATCCGGCTCTTCCGACCGGATGGGAAAAAGACGCAGATCTTGGCTACGGTGTAGAAGGTAGGGATATAACTGTATTAAGAGTTGTAAAGAGAAATGGCGAAGTCATACACGAGGACAAATTTTTTAGTCATTATGAACCTAAGAATAGGATCATGCTACGTGGTAGCGGACCACCTCTTCCACCAGGCGCGCCTGCTCCGGAAGGGGCAACTCTTACTACGCCTGATCCAGGACAGACACCAACTTCTCCTTAAAGGAGGAAACAATGTTTGAACAAGCCGATCGTCTAAAACGCATAAAGTCTGGTATTTTTGATGAGATGAATGCGGCTAAAAAAGAGGTTGAGAAAAAAGGCATAGAGGTTATAAATCTTGGGATAGGAAGTCCGGATCAGCCACCGGCATCTCATGTCGTAGAACGTCTGAAGAATGAGCTAGACGTACGCGATAATTATGATTATGCAACATCAGCCGGACTTATTGAGTTGCGTCAAGCTATTGCTGTTTGGTATGGGAAAAGATTTGGTGTCAGGTTAAACCCGGTTGATGAAGTACTGACATTAATGGGTTCACATGACGGATTAGGTCATATATTTATGGCTTTGCTAAATCCGGGAGATACGGCTCTTATACCGGATCCTCATTATCCGGTGTACAAAGTAGGTGCAATGCTGGCAGAGGCTGACATTCAGACAATGCCACTTCTACCGGAGAACGATTTCTTGCCCGATCTCGATAATATTGATGATGATGTGCTAGATAAAGCTAAAATAATGGTTCTAAACTATCCAAATAATCCTTTAACGGCGGTTGCAGATTTATCGTTTTTTAAGAAAGCGGTAAGTATTGCCAGAAGACATAACATCTTGATATGCCATGATGCTGCGTACTCGGAATTGGCCTATGATGGATTTAAACCTCCTAGCATACTTGAGGTCGATGGGGCAATCGATACTTCAGTTGAATTCCATTCAGTATCAAAGACATACAACATAGCCGGTTGCAGGCTTGGCTTCTTGGTCGGAAACAGCCAGGTTGTCAGCACACTCTGTCGTCTGAAGACAAACCTTGATTACGGCGTTTTTAAAGCTATTCAGAAGGCCGGGATCGCTGCCCTGGAAGGTTCACAGGATATAATCAAAAGAAACATAGACGCATATCAAAAGAGACTGCACGCATTTATTGATGGTGTTGCTGAGGCGGGATGGACCATAGGGTTTCCCAAAGCGACTATGTTTCTTTGGGCAAAGATACCTGTTGAAGGAGACTCGAAGGGCTTTGCCTTAGACTTGCTTAAGAAGACCGGAGTGCTGGTGATACCCGGAAATGCCTTTGGTGAGTACGGTGAAGGTTATGTGCGCATTGCATTAGTAAAGAACATTGATAAGATCAAAGAAGCAAGCGAACGTATTATCAAACAAGGTTTATAGGACAAACAACGAGAGCATATATGACATATGATGATAAGAAGCATCGTTTTATAGGAGTTATCTAGGGTTATTACATATATATGATCTGCTTAAATAACACACCTAAATAGAAAGAAACCTAAAACGAAGCAAATAGGCAAGGCAGTATCAATGGTCGTGTATAATGTTTTTGATTTGAAAGACAAGAATACATAATGGAGGTATATAAATGATCAAAGACAAGGGTGTGGAAAAAACCTTTAGAGATCTTGAGGTGATCTTCGAGGAAGGCGACAACGGAAACGAGCTATTCCGGATAAAGAAAGGTCAGATAAATATCTCTAAAAAGATGAAGGGCATCATGACTCAGATCGCGGTTCTTCGAGAGGGGGATTTCCTTGGAGAAATGGCAATTGTTGAGAATGAACCAAGATCAGCTACTGCTATAGCCAAAGGCAAGACTGTTATTGTCGTATATACCAAGGATGCATTCGTGGAATCGGTAAAAAACAACCCGGAATTGGCACTTAGCTTGCTTAAGATAATGAGCAACCGTATAAGAAACATAGACAATGAACTGACAAAACTTAACACAAAGGGACTACTTCCAAAGGACGAGGCGCAGAAGATAAAAAGATATACATATGCGAATACATACTAAGAGGGTTTTGATAATAGGGGACTGATTCGTTTCGGGAATTGACTTAAAGGCATTGATTGTCGGGTGCCAAAAAACACGAACAATGGTTGAATATTTTCTCCACATATACAAAAAAAAGGGGGATCATAGATAGATGGCAGAGATCGGAATTCTAAAGAAATATAAAGACGGAGAAATGATTTTCGACGAGAACACGATTGGCAATGAGATGTACATCATCAAGCAGGGGATAATTAAGATAATCCGTCGACGAGAAAAAAGAGAAATCGTTTTGGCGACTCTGGGCCCGGGAGATTTCTTTGGAGAGATGGCAATCTTTACGGGACAAACCAGGTCGGCCGGCGCTGAAGCACTGGGAGATTGTGCTCTTCAGGTGATCGATAAGGAAAGGTTTTTAGAGATTGCGAAGGAGCCGATAGTATGGCGTATCCTGGAGAGAATGAGTCACAGAATACGCGAGTTTGACGATGAAATGGAAGATCTGCTGATTGAAGATGATTTAAGGAAAGTCGTAAAGCTGTTCCGGCGTTATGTGGCGCCACAGGTCGTTGATGAGATACTTCGAACAGCTAGCACAGAGGCCATCAACCTATCGGGAGAGCTCCGTGTAGTAACTGTTGTATTTGCAGATATACGAGATTTTACTTCGATTGCTGAAAAGCTAAAACCACGCGAAGTAGTTGACTTGCTGAATACATACCTTGGACAGATGACCAGGGTTGTATTCCGATATGAAGGTACTGTTGACAAATACATCGGCGATGCCATTATGGCGGTTTTTAATGCTCCTGTTGAGCAAGTTGATCATGAATGGCTGTCGGTTTGTGCAGCCTTTCAGATGAGGGAAATGGCAGAACATCTTAAGAAAGCAAATTCCATGATATCAATTGGAATCGGTGTTAACAGTGGGTCGGCAGTTATCGGAAATATCGGCACTGATCTACACCTAGATTATACGGTAACCGGTGATGCTGTAAACGTTGCATCCAGATTATGTCGCGCAGCTAAGCCGGGCCAGTTATTGATCACGGAGAATACATACGAAAAGACAAAAGAGCACGTTGAAGTGGAACCACCTGAGACTAGGCGGTTTAAGGGAAAAGACAAGCCGATAAAAGTCTACAATGTAGTAGGATTGAGGTCAGATATTAGAAGCAAAGGAGGAGAAGATGCTAGAGGAACACGGGCTAGTTAAGAAGTACAAAGATGGGGATATCGTCTTTAAGGAGGGCGACCGGGGCAATCAGATGTTTCTTGTTCGCAGTGGCAAGGTAAAGATTGAGCGCTCAAACAATGAAAAGACGATCAATCTTGCGGTGCTGGGAGAACACGAGTTTTTTGGTGAAATGTCATTATTCGACGACAGGCCGCGGTCAGCTACCGCAAAAGCCGTCGGCACTACGGAACTAACCATTGTTGACAAGGAGACCTTTTTAAGCTTTATTAAAGATCCTGTTATATGGACTGTTTTAGAAAAGATGAGCGGCAGGATACGCGAGGTTGACGACAGACTTGAACAGCTGAGTGTTCAGGACGAACTACGAAAAGAACATATTGGAGGTCTACTGGCTCGCAGGCGGTCATTCTGATTATGCAATGAATATATTTCTTCTATTGATTCTTGTTCACTTACTTGTTGATTTTCTGCAACCGGCATCGCTTGTAAAATGGTCTAAAGAAAAAACAGTGGGAACATTAACTCACGCAATGGTCTATGCCATTTTTTGCATCGTGGTGCTATACCAAGCGCATGCCTGGTATTTATGGGTCTTTATACTAGCATTATCCCACTTTCTGTTGGATCATACGAAGTTTATATTAGCTCGAAGATATGGCCAGACGGGCCTTTTTCTATTCCTACTTGATCAGATGCTACACGTCCTTATTATCCTACTAGTCACACTCTGTATGATAAATGAAGGAGTAAAATCGACGGTTTTTCTTGATTATATGGGCGACTACAGCCGGATGTTGCCAGTCTTAGTCGGATTGATCACGGTGACCTTTGGAGTATCGATTATGATATTTGAGGCCAATAGGACATACTTTCAAGGCAAGGACTCGGGTATAGGGTCAGTTGTTTTATTTAAGGACAGGATGGCTGGGATAATAGAACGGGGTATGGCAACGGTTTTTATGTTGACAAGCTTTTATTATCTTATACCCGTATCCTTTGTGTATTCATATTATCGCCTATGGACAGGATGGAAAAAAAAGACAAGAGGAATGCTAATACTTGATCTGGCAATAAGCATCACATCAACCGTTGGTGTCGGAATAATAGTGGTCATAGTCATGAATGCCTGTAGTTAGAAAACGAGGAATTTAAATTATATGGTACCGGTGATCTCAGTTATTGGAGCTAATAAAAAGAAGATAACGGATCTTATAGAATCTCTCGTTAAGGAACTTAGGAAAAGACATATCATTGTGGGTGTCATAAAACACCATGTGCATAGTGGTCTGGAAATAGATGTACCCGGAAAACCGAGCTACCGCCATCGCCAGGCCGGGGCAGTGAAAGTAGCTGTTTCATCTCCGCATACTTTTGCCTTTATACGTGAGCTGGATGATGAGATCCCGCTTTCTGAAATTGTAAGTCATTATTTCTCGGATGTAGACGTTGTTTTAACAGAAGGATATAGTATGGCGGATACGTTTAAAATAGAAGTCGTCGATTGCGGAGAGACGATTACCTGCGCAGACAACAAGCTGCTCTTAGGTGTGGGCGATTCAGGCAATAAGGGGCAAAGTAGATATACGTATAATCAGGCAGACAAGATAGCAGAATCAATAATAAAAGAGTTTATAAAATAGCATTTATAAGAAAGGCGGTCTAAATGACAACATATACAAAAGAAATAGGTTTTTCAACACAAGGTGATGATGACGTAATAGATATAACACCCGATGTTGAATCTGCCGTTAAAAAGGCCGGACTTAAGAATGGACAAGCAACAGTATTTGTGATCGGTTCAACTGCTGCCATAACAACCATAGAATATGAATCTGGTTTAAAGCATGATATAAAAGAGCTTCTTGATGAGTTGATTCCAAAGAAAAGGAATTGGCGGCATAATTCTACATGGGGCGACGGGAACGGACACGCTCATCTTAGGGCAAGCATAATAGGTCCATCTCTGACAATGCCGGTAGTAAGTGGTAGTTTAACCCTAGGAACATGGCAGCAAATCGTGTATATAGATTTTGACAATAGACCAAGATCAAGAAAAGTTGTAGTCCAAATAGTCGGAGACTAAGCAAAGCCAAAACAGAATAATTAAAGGCCGAGAACTGAAACTTGGGACTAGGATATGTGAGGTTGCGTTTTAATATTAAATCTTAAAGATCAAATATTAATAATAAAACCTTGGCGTATAGGCATGAATGGAATCTTTCGTCGCTTTGTTTCTCGCCCCGATGCAGATCGGGGCAGGCAATGACTGTTTTTGTTTCTTGTCATTCTGGGCATATTAATCACAGATGTGTGCTAAGAAGGTCTCGTTTGCGCTGTTGGTTAGCGATATTATGGGAGTGTTTATTGAAACGGTTCAATCAACTCATTAAGAAGGGATAAAATGCATAAAA
>SDBS01000284.1_pt1 | contig 46748 bp, 39 predicted proteins | sample 2277091 | NCBI WGS metagenome assembly SDBS01 (sample SAMN10404972, study PRJNA504765) | marine sediment metagenome | isolation source: marine sediment core GS10_PC15, 163 cmbsf | place: Arctic Ocean: Southern Knipovich Ridge | collected 2010 | reverse complement strand
TCCACACAGATCTATATCGTGATCCTGGATGATATCGCAGGATATGACATTGCTGATTTTACCGTCCGGCTTGGAGAGAAATGGGGAGTTGGCACAAAAGACAAGGACAATGGGGCGATCATCCTGTTGAACCCTTCACCTGACAGGCAGCATGGAGATGTTTATATCGCTACCGGGTATGGTTTGGAAGTTGCTGTACCGGACATCACCGCTCACCATATCGTTGATTTTGAAATGATCCCCTTCTTCAGAGAAATGGATTATTTCGGTGGACTTGAGGCTGCAAGTAATACCCTGATGGAACTAACCAGGGGAGAGTATACAGCAGATGAATACCTGCAGCGAAACCAGACGGAGGACTCTTCTGCCATTCCAGTCATTATTTTTATCTTATTTGTCATCCTGTTTTCGGTCATTGGCCGGGCCAGGTCCGCCAGACAATATGCCGTGGGGCATAATGTGCCTTTCCTGTTGGCCCTTTTCCTTGCCAGCGGCTCAGGCAGGTCACATTCCGGCAGTTTCGGGAGTTTCCGCTCCGGGGGCGGTGGATTCGGAGGTGGCGGATTTGGCGGCGGCGGCGGCGGCAGTTTTGGCGGAGGTGGTGCCGGCGGGAGCTGGTAATGAAGGTCCGGGTACATCATAAATTATGAATATGAAAAGCCATAGGTTCATTCTTTTTTTCCTGCTGCTTGCAGCCGGTGAAACCGGGTTTGCCGGTAATGAAGTTGGCGGGGACAGGGGTACGCGTAAGAATTCCCTGAGGATCGTTTTCGCGGGGGATGTCATGGGGCATGATTCCCAGATCAATGCAGCCCATATAGATTCTTCAGATTCCTATGATTACAGGACTTGTTTTTCATACCTCAAACCATATCTCCAGCAAGCTGACATTGCAGTGGCCAACCTGGAAGTCACCCTGGCAGGTCCGCCATACAAAGGCTACCCCCGTTTTTCCAGTCCGGATGCCCTGCTGGACGGCCTGATGAATGCAGGCTTCAATGTCCTTGTTAATGCCAACAACCATGCACTGGACAGGGGCAGAGAGGGACTCGAAAGAACGCAGGAGGTCACGGGCCGGAAAGGCATGATCCTGACCGGCTCCTTTATTTCTTCGGGTCACCGGGAGCAAACTTACCCCCTCATCCTGGAGAAGAATGATATCATGCTGGCCATGCTGAATTATACCTATGGTACAAATGGGCTGCAGGCCGATACCCCGAACATCGTTAATTATATCGATACCCTGATGATACAAAGGGATATTGAGAAGGTGAAACTGGTTGAACCTGATTTCGTGATTGCCAGTGTCCATTGGGGAAAAGAGTACCAGCGCCAGGAAGATACCCTGCAGCGTAAACTCGCAGGATTCCTGTTCAGGCAGGGTGTAGATGTAATAATCGGTTCGCATCCTCATGTCATACAACCTGTGGAATATAAACAAACCGATACAGGTTTTCATCAGCTGGTCGTCTATTCGCTGGGGAATTTTATTTCGAACCAGCGCGACAGGTACCGGGATGGGGGTATTATTTTTGGACTTGAACTGGAAAAAACGGACAGGACAAGGATCACCGGGTTCGATTACCTGCCCGTATGGGTTCACAAACCACTGCAAGGGGATAAACGAAAATTTCAACTGATCCCTGCCAACATTTCCGAGGATGAGATCGGCGGGATAGAATTTACCGAAACCGAATTATCCGGCTTCAGGCAGTTTTATGAGGATACCAGGGATCACCTCAAAGATGTACCTGAAAACCGGTTCTACCGTGCAAATGAATAATTTTATTTTAATCTTCTGATGCCCAGTTTTGCCTTGGTCCCAATGCTGTTCCTGTAAGCAGACCTGTTCATCTTCAGGCAGGTCTGGTAAAATCTCAATGCCTGTGCCGTATCACACCTTTCTTCATAGATCATTCCCATATGAAGGGCAGCGTTTGAAGGGAAATACCAGGTGGAGCCCATCCCGGTCTTAACTACTTCATGATATCCTGAAACGGCTTCATCTCTTTTTCCAAGCCGGTCTGCGATCCGGGCCTGCCGGTAGGTATACTCCAATGAATCCTTTCTGCCGGCCAGATCACCCTGATTGATCTGCTGAAGGGTTTCAAATGATCTCAGGTAATATCCTCCATCAAAATATAACCTCGATCTTAGCAGGAAGGCATTGGGCAGGACATCTTCACTTGCCTCCCTGAATGCCTGTTTGTCAGCATCCAGTATCAGGTTCCCCTTTTCTATCACATTATTCCTTGCCATGTAGTACGCGGCAGAATCACCATCAAGGTAATGGTGCCAGCTGAGTTTATGCCAGGCTGTTTTTACATAATGATCCCCCCGGGTCCTGTCCAAAAAACGAATCAGTTGATCCCGGGCCCCTGTATCGGTACTATTCAGCAAAGCCTCACCGAGCAACAGGTCCAGGTAGGTTAGGACTATCTCTCCGGTATCCTGCACCCAGGCATCCAGCAATTCAATTACCTCGCGGCTGTGACCCGATTTGAGAGCATGATAAGCATGAAAGTACCTGTGCAGGGTTAAATCTTCACCACAATCATCAATCTGTTCTCCTGTCCCCTGCCCTGTAATCTGGCGGGCATAGAGCATGATCAGACAGGATTCGAGTCTGTCCGGTCCGGATGTACCCTCATGATATTCCGAGAGCTGATCCAGGCCAAGCTGTATATCCCCCCTTATCCCGAAAATTCTCATCAACCAATGGTATTCAGCCGGGGCTGAACCTGAAATGATATTGATCAATCCTTCAAGTTTGCCGTTGAAAGGATCCCCCGGCCGGGCAGATTTCGCCTGCAGGTAATATCGTTTGGCTACGTAAAAATTACGGGCAGCTTTGAAGTTCTCACCATGGAGGGCATTCAGAAAGGAGGATTGCAGGTGAATGGCCGATATCATCGGTATGCGGACTGAGAGATGGCTGTATCCCGATTGAATTGAATCCAGACGGGCCTGGGCTCCTGACAGGTATATTTCATAGCCGGACCTGTCCCCTGCGATCAGCGCATCAAGAAATTCCAGGTAATTGCGAAGATATATCATTTCGGACCCTATCTCAGGGTCTCCACAAAACTCAGTGATCAGGTTATCAGCAGCGTCAAAATTCAGGCTGAGAATCTGTCTGAGTACTGTGGAATATGGTTCTGACGAAGCGTCTTGCGAAATAGCCCTGGTCGCGGTTCCGATCATGACCAGGCAAATGGCGATATACTTTGTGATCTTTGCCAACTTAAAAAAAAGGCTGTCGGTTGGATTGGACAGCCTATGAAATACTATTTTACCGGATCTTATTCTTCCTTGTCGGTGTCAACAAGTATCCTGCCGCAATATTCGCAGACGATAATCTTTTTCCTTGAAGCAATATCCAATTGTCTTTGAGGGGGGATCTTGTTAAAACAACCACCACAGGCATCCCGTTCAACAGTTACAACTGCCAGACCGTTCCTGGCATTGTTGCGGATCTTTTCATAGGCAGTGTAAAGCCTTGGTTCAATCATGTTTTCAATATTATCGCGCTTTTTATCCAGTATCTCCTCTTCCTTCTTGGTATCGGAGATGATCTCATCGAGCTCGGATTTCTTAATATTGAGATCACCCTTCCTCTCATCCAGGATGACAGTTGAATCGGCAATATGCACTTCCTTCTCTTCGACCTGTTCGCTGAATTCCTTCTTCCTTTTTTCAGCCAGTTCGATTTCCAGGGTCTGAAATTCGATCTCTTTGGAAAGGGAATCAAACTCCCTGTTATTTCTTACATTATTCTGCTGTTCTTCGTACTTTTTTATCAGGCTCTGGGCATTGGTTATCTCGTTGTTCTTTTTGGAAATCGCGTCCTGCAGGGTCTTCGCCTCTGTTTCAATATTACCGACCCTGGTCTCCAGCCCTTCAATCTCATCTTCCAGATCCTGTACCTCGAGCGGTAGCTCACCACGAAGTATCTTGATTTTATCTATGTCTGTATCAACCTGTTGTAAATCATATATAGCCTTCAATTTCTCTTTTACGGACATTTCAGCGACATCGCCGGCCTTTGCCTTTTCTGCAACCATTTTAAAAATAATTTACTGGATTTGTATTCACCTCCGACAAATAAACCGCAAACTTAGTGAATTTTTTTGTAAGTAATTCATAAAAGATCTCTTTGGTGAACTGCTCACTTTCATAATGTCCGATATCAGCGACCAGAATCCTGCTATCGGCATCGAAAAACTGGTGATATTTAAAATCACCGCTTACAAAAGCATCTGCACCTGATGTAATGGCTCTGGATAGCAGGAAGCTTCCACTACCGCCACAGAGAGCTATCCTTTTGATCTTCTTATCAAGGAGACCGGTATGTCGTATCACAGACGTGTTAAAGCGCTCCTTGAGCAAGCGCAGGAAAGACTGCTCATCGAGAGGTTTCTCCAGCTCGCCAATGGCCCCTGAGCCTGCCCTGTCGTATTTGTTGGCCAGGGGATAAATATCATAAGCAACCTCCTCGTAGGGATGCGACCGGATCAGTGCACGGATGATCTGGTTTTCCCTTTCTTTCGGAAAGATCGTCTCCACCCTATATTCAGGTTCAGTATGCATGTTTCCTTTTTCCCCCACGAAAGGATCACTTTCTTCAGATCCCCTGAAGGTTCCCTCCCCTGGAGCACTAAAGCTGCACATATCATAGGCACCGATATGACCTGCACCGGCTTTGAATATATCCTGCCGTACCGTATCAGCATGATCTGCAGGAACGAAGAATACCAGTTTCCGTAAATGATCAGCCATAGGAACAAGTATTCCGGTATTCTTCAAACCCAGTTTTTCACCCATTTTATGGTTGACACCTGTATGTACGGCATCCAGGTTTGTATGCGCGGCATATATTGACAGGTTTTGCCGAATGGCCTCGATAACCAGCCGTTCCGTATAGTTAGACCCGGTGAGTTTTTTGAGGCCACTGAAAATCAGCGGATGGTGAGAAATGATCAGGTTGGCTTCCAGGCGAAGGGCCTCTTCAATCACCGCATCGGTAATGTCAATACAAATCAATACAGCAGTTACTTCCTGGTCCGGGTGGCCGGTCTGAAGACCTGCATTATCATAAGACTCCTGATACGACAGGGGAGCAAAAGATTCAATATGACCTGTGATTTCCCTTACTTGCATAGAATAGATCAATGATCCATCTCTTCTTTGATTTCCAGCAGCATTTTCCGGATATTGTGCAGCTTCTGGATCACCTCCAGGTTATGTATGGCGTCGTCTTTGTTTTCTTTCATCTTCATCTGAGCACCCTTCAGGGTCATGCCCCTTTCCTTGACCAGGTGATAGATGATATGAAAATTGTCTATGTCCTCCTTGGTAAAAAGCCTGTTACCCTTTTTATTCTTCTTGGGTTTAATAATATCAAACTCCTTCTCCCAGAAACGAATAAGAGATGTATTCACATCAAACATCCTCGCTACTTCACCAATACTATAAAACAGTTTTTCTACCTTGGGTTCTTTATAGGGCATGAAAGGTGGAATAATTTTTATCTAAAATAGGAAAATTGGTTTGAAATATCAATAATAACTTCCCTGCACGATGGTTGTGGTATCTTTTGGTATGGTGATTATGCCATTATTATCAATATCCAGTGGGACTTCAGGGAAGTCAGTTCGGGTAAGCTCCTGCAATTTGGAAATAACCCTTTTCCGGGGATCAAGGCTTACTCCCCCGCTGCCGGGCTGGTTGACAGGTATGATCTCCCCCTTGAGAAACCTGCCTGCCGGAGTGAGTTGGACTTTAATAATGGGAGCTATGCCGTTGGGTCCCCTCAGGTTAAACCTCCTGTAGGTGCAAAAATTTCCAAGGCTGTAAATGATGAACCTGTCCTTGTATATTTCAACGGCCCGGGTTACATGCGGACCATGCCCGAAAACAATATCAGCACCCGAGTCTACCACCCTGTGGGCGAAGGCATACACATTCCCCCTGCCTGCACCCAGGTACATTTCATTCCGGCGGGTTACATGCTGATGGTCAGCTCCTTCTGCTCCACCATGAAAAGAAACAATGAGTATATCACAGCGTTGTCTGAGCGAGTCGACCATCCAGGCTGCTGCGTCCAGGTCATCGAGACCGTAACAGCCAAGATTGGGAGCAAAGGCAATCAACCCATAGCGTATCCCGTCCTTTACAACGATCACAGCAGGAGAGGTATAGGAGCCAGCATAGGCTATACCGTGGCTTTCAAGAACCCATTCTGTTTGCCGCTTCCCGGAGGCACCAAAATCATTGGCATGGTTATTCGCGATGCTGACCATGTCAAATCCTCCGTCCACGAGACAGTGAACATAATGGTCGGGCATCCTGAACACGAAACACTTGGTGGTATCTTTGCATTTTTTCGGGTTTCCGATATCTCCCGCAAAGGTTCCCTCCAGGTTTCCGAAGGTGATATCTGCATCCCTGAGTACAGTGTTTACATCATGTAAAAGGGGTTTACAGTCATTTCCGGGCGGAAGGTATATAGCAGAGGGATAATCCGTTCCCATCATGATATCTCCCACGCCAATGACAGTCAATGTATCGAAAGATATAGCAGATGAATCCGTCCGGGCCGGAGCGGGGATTTGAATAAAAACACAAAACAGGAATGAGAAAGTCTTAATCATAGCTTTGCCCGGGGCGCATGGAGAGTATGATCATCCGGTCGTATTCCTCCGCGGTCAGATCTTCAAAATAATAGTTTATGGGGTTGATCTTTTTCCCGTTGAGATGGACCTCATAGTGCAGATGTGGCGCTGTTGAGAGTCCTGTGTTGCCGACATAGGCAATAATATCTCCCCGTTTCACATTCTGACCTTTCCGGAGATTATTGAACCCTTCAAGATGGGCATAAAGTGTTTTATATCCAAAGCCATGGTCAATCACTACCTTGTTACCATATCCTCGCCTTGATCGCTCCACAAGTTCAACAGTCCCATCAGCAGTTGTATATACTTCCGTCCCGGTAGGCGCTGTGAAATCCATCCCAGGATGGAATTTCCTGATCTTATAGATAGGGTGTATCCGGTATCCCCATCCGGAAGCCGTCCTGGTAAGATCCATATTGGAAATAGGCTGTATGGCAGGCAGTGAGGATAATTGAAGTTCCCTGCTCTTTGCCATATCAATTACATCATCATAGGATTTGCTCTGAACATAGACCGCCTTGGTCAGCTTGTCAAGACGTTTGGCTGTTTCAATGATCTTGTCCGAATTGTCATAGCCCTCCAGGTACTCGTAACGGTTTACACCGCCAAATCCTGCATCACGCACCGAGTGTGGAATAGGATCTGCATTGAAGATGGTCCGGTAAATATTATCATCCCTTTTCTCGATATCGTCCAGCACGTTTTCAAGGTGTCCGATCTTCTGGTTCAGGACCTCAAACTGATTGTTAAGCAGACTATTTTCCCTTTTCAACGCTTTCTCCCGGGGGGTATCAAACACAGATGCATAAAAAGTGTTCAGCAAAATGGCAATCACGGCCAGGATGGAGATGTAAGAAACCAGGATCAGCAGCCTCTTTTTAAAGCTTGGTCTGACCTCATCATAATTTAGTGATTCAGTATTGAAACGGAACTTTGACTTGCCCATATATTATTGCACTTGGCTGACAAAATTAGGAAAATTATTCCTGGACAAAAAGCATTATTTATCAACCTCACCGGAAAGGCTGATAATTTCTGAATATTCTCCTGGACTAAGATCTTCCGCGTAGTAATGTTTGGGGTTTTTGGCCCGGCCATTCTCCAGGACTTCGTAATGCAGGTGCGGTCCTGTAGATCTCCCTGAATCACCAAGTGTACCGATGATATTCCCCCGCTTGATCTTCTGTCCCGCATGTACCAGGATCTCATGCAGGTGCCCGTAACGGGTGGTATATCCAAAACCATGGTCAATGACTACCTCCTTGCCGTACCCATTCCTTGCCACTTTAATCCGTTTTACCACCCCGTCACCCGTTGCGTATACAGGAGTGCCTATGGCCGCGGCGAAATCCAACCCACGGTGCATGGCCCTGCGTTTATATATAGGATCTATCCTGTATCCAAACACGGAACTGATCCAGTAAAAATTCTCCAGGGAAATCGGCTGAATAGATGGTTTATGCAGTACCAAGTTGCTGTGCCTGCCCGCTTCCAGGAGAAGATCGTGGAAGGAGCGGGATTGTATTTTCATCCGGTTATTAGTCAACTCGACGCGCTTGTTCAGGTCCACCATAATGGAAGAACTCTCATAACCCTGCAAACTGCTGTAACGTTCGGAACCACCAAGACCGGCCTCCCTGATCGAATGTGGTATGGGATCCAGTTCGAAAAACGAGCGGTATATGTTATCGTCCCAATGCTGGATATCAACCAGGATGGCTTCAAGTTCCTGTATCCTTTCCTCACAGGTCCGGTATCGATCAAGAATTGTCTCTTTTGCTGCCAGCAATTTGGCTTCTTTCGGATTTGACAGATAATGATGGTTTGCAAACCTGATCAGCAGGGAAAGGGAAACTGCCATCGTTGCGTACAGAGCATACCGTTTAAGCCGGGCCTTTAAAGTTGGTTTATGTGGCTCGAAACGATGCGAAACTGGATTAAAATGAAATCGCTCTCTACTCATGCAATGCAATATTAGTCACGAAAATAATTATTCAACGAAATTCAAACAAATCTCTCTATAAAAAAACTAATTTTACAGCTGTTTGTTTTGAGCCTTAAACGCAGATCATTTAACGAAAATTATAAAGGAAGGTTACAATTAATTCATTCTATGGTTATGTCATCCAAGGAGATACGTCAGGCATTTCTTAATTATTTTTCATCGCTGAAACATAAGATTGTTCCCTCAGCCCCCATGGTAATTCAGAATGATTCTACATTGATGTTTACCAATGCGGGTATGAATCAATTTAAGGACTTATTTCTTGGTAATGAGCCCATTATATACAAAAGGATTGCCGATACACAGAAGTGTCTGAGGGTGTCCGGGAAGCACAATGACCTGGAAGAAGTCGGTCATGACACCTACCATCATACCATGTTTGAAATGCTCGGAAACTGGTCATTTGGGGATTATTTCAAAAAAGAAGCCATCAGGTGGGCATGGGAATTCCTTACTGATGTACTTGGCATAGAGAAAGACAGGCTATTTGCCACTGTTTTTGGGGGAGATAAGACAGATGGAATGGAAATGGATGAAGAAGCATGGCAATACTGGAGCAAGCATATATCCCCGGATCATATACTAAAGGGGTCAAAAAAGGATAATTTCTGGGAAATGGGGGATACCGGTCCCTGCGGACCCTGTTCCGAGATCCACGTGGATATCAGGCCCGATCATGAACGCAAAAAAAAGAGCGGTGCTGATCTTGTCAATAAAAACCACCCCCGGGTAATTGAGATATGGAACCTGGTATTTATCCAATATAACAGAAAGGCAAACGGAGAACTGGAGACCCTGCCTGAAAAACATATTGATACGGGATTGGGACTGGAACGGCTGGCCATGGTTCTGCAAGGGAAGGATTCCAATTATGATACTGATATATTCCAATCGCTGATCGGCGAAATTTCAGGCATTACATCCTGTAAGTACGGCGCTGCACAAGAAACAGATATCGCCATGCGAGTGGTGGCTGATCATATTCGTGCGGTATCTTTCTCCATAGCTGACGGGCAGCTCCCGTCCAACAACAAGGCTGGATATGTGATCAGGCGGATACTCCGCCGTGCCGTGAGATACGGATATACCTTCCTCGGACAGGATGACCCTTTTATGTATAAACTTGTCGGGGGACTGGTAAAGGAGATGGGAGAAGCATTCCCGGAGTTAAAGAGCCAGCGTGAATTGATTGAGAAGGTGATCAGGGAAGAAGAGGACTCCTTTCTAAAAACCCTCGACAAGGGAATCCGCATGCTGGACGGGTTGATCGCCGATGCTAAAGGTAAGGACCAGTCTACCATCGATGGCAGGTCTGCTTTCGTACTCTATGATACCTATGGATTTCCTTTTGACCTTACCCGATTGATCCTCAGGGAAAATGGCCTGGATGTAAGCCAGGCAGATTTTGAAAAGGGTATGGCATCACAGAAGTCCCGCTCCAAAAAAGCTGCCTCCGTAAGCCACGGGGACTGGCAAGAGATCATGGCGGCAGGATCAACACGTTTCCTGGGTTATGATCAATTAACTGCCGAGATCAGGATCACCAGGTACCGTAAGACCGAGGAAAAGAAACGAACCAGTTACCAGCTGGTATTCGACCAGACGCCATTCTACGCAGAAAGTGGCGGACAGGTAGGTGATACCGGCTTGATTGAGAAAGGGAACGAAAAGATCCGGATCCTGGATACGCAAAAAGAGCATAACCTGATCGTTCATATAACAGATAAGCTCCCGGCAGATCCCGAGGGTCCGTTTATGGCAACTGTCGACCAGGGAAAAAGGTTAAATACTTCTTACCACCACACATCCACCCACCTGCTCCATTATGCCCTGCGTGAGGTTCTCGGCAAGCATGTGGAACAAAAGGGATCACTGGTCCATCAGGATTACCTGAGATTCGATTTCTCGCATTTTCAGAAAGTAGAGGACGAGGAACTGGATCAGATCGAAAAACTTGTAAACCGCCTTATCCGTGATGACCTTCCACTGGAAGAAAGCCGTTCGGTTTCAATGAATGATGCTATGGATATGGGCGCCATCGCCTTCTTTGGTGAGAAATACGGCGAACAGGTACGGGTCATAAAATTTGGCGATTCGGTGGAATTGTGCGGGGGGATCCACGTGAAGGCCACAGGAAATATAGGTTTCCTGAAGATCGTAAAAGAAAGTGCCATTGCCGCTGGGATCCGCCGGATAGAAGCCGTGGCCGGACCTGCAGCAGAGAAGTATGTGGACCAGGGATTTGAAATACTGAAAAAGATCGAAAGTGTGTTTAAAACACATAATATTCTTTCCACCATTGAAAAAACCTTAAGCGAGAACTCGGAGCTTAAAAAACAACGTGATGATTTTCACAGTGATATCAGATCTATCGCCCGGAAAAACCTGAGCAGTAAATGCAGGAAAGTCGGATCAATCAATATCATTGCCGAGGAGATCCAGTTGAAATCTGCCGAGAATATCAAAACCCTGGCATTTGAATTAAGATCAGAGATAGAGAACCTGGTCCTGATAATTGGTGCCAACCTGGAGGGAAAAGCCCACCTGACTGTTATGATCTCGGATCACCTGGTGAAAGACCTGTCTCTGGATGCACGGCAGATGATACGTGAAGTATCAGCCGATATACAGGGCGGCGGGGGTGGACAGGATTTCTATGCCACAGCTGGTGGTAAAAATCCTGCTGGCATCGCAAAGGCCATTGTAAAGATAGCAACCATGGTTGAAAATGCAGCAGGCTGAGGATCCCTGCTAATAGGTCCGGGTCATGTTTTTCGGGACCACTATGGTAAAATCAGCCTTGCCTGCAGAAGCTTGTTCAAGACTGTCAGTGCTTTCCTGCAGTACCGTAGTTATGGTACTGATTTTTAGTCCAGGTTCCTGCTGCCTGATATACAATACAATCCCTTCCGCATTATCTGAGTGATAGGCCCCGTTGAAATGAAGGAATTGTTTTCCGCTTGACCAGTTCTTTAAAATAAAATACCCCATGGTGGCATCCTTGATGGCCTGTGCCTTGGGCAGGTTCTCATTGACCTTGCCATGGCCCATCTGGCCCATCTCCAACATGGCTTTGTATCCCGGTTGTTCCGGATCATAAGGAACCGGGAGGGGAGGCAGGTATTCTTTGGCTTCCGCGGAAAGTGATTCAAGTCCCTCGAATCCTTCACGATATACCAGGTTAGCATACCTGCGTGGTACATTGGTGGCAATAAAAGGGATCCCTTGCTGAAAGGCAAATTGCAGCAGGGGCTTATAATCCGTTTTATGATTCTGCCATAACCTGGCCTCATCCTCAAACTTTGCCTCGGTGATCATGCCACCCAGGTATTCATCCAGCAACAACTGGTTATCGGATTCAAACATTTCTGCTCCGAGCACCAGTTCTTTTTCACCCGAAGCATGAAGATCACCGGTCAGTTCCCTTTGCAGCCAGTGGGCAATAGGATTGTCATGAAGCTCCCCGAAAAAAATGATATCAGCATCCTCAAGTTGTCTGACCATTTTTGAATAGGGAATATCCTTCCCCTTTGGGTTATAGATCCTGTAAGCAGGCTTATCGGCCACAAAGGCAAGGCTCAGTCCGGCTACTAATAAAGGGATCAGCATATTTCTCATAATCGGCATATATTTTAGTGAGAACCCAGCTTACAAATATAGCTAACTCAAATTAATTCATATATTTGAGTACACTAAACCAATAAGCACAAACAATGGAAATCACCAGGACATTCGATCTGCTGAATCTTTATCGCGAGAAGTACCGGATGGAAGATGCCTTAGCCGGAAAGGAAAAAGGGGTATGGGTTCGTTTCTCATCCGACCAATACATTGATTTTTCCCATAATATCTCTTATGGACTCATGGCAATGGGACTCAAAAAAGGGGATAAGGTATGCACCATCTCCAACAACCGTCCACACTGGAACTTCGTGGATATGGGTGTGGCCCAGGCCGGTATTATCCATGTTCCTGTCTACCCCACAATCAGCCTGGAAGAATATGAGTATATCCTGAAGGATGCTGAACCCTCGCTTATATTTGTTTCAGATAAGGCACTCTATGACAAGATCAGGCCCATTGCAGATATTGTGGAATCTGTCAGGGATGTTTATACCTTCAACGAAGTGGAGGGTGCCAAAAACTGGACAGAAATCGTGGAGCTTGGTAAAAAGAATGAAGACAGGTTCAAGGATGAACTGGAAAAGATCAAAGAATCCATAAAACCGGAAGATTTTTTTACCCTCCTGTATACCTCCGGAACGACCGGATTCCCAAAAGGTGTGCAGTTAAGCCAGAACAACGTGGTTACCAACTTTAAGGCCACGGCCAAGGTTCATCCCCTGGGGCACGGGGACAAAACCCTGTCGTTCCTGCCCATCAGCCATATCTATGAGCGCATGGTCAACTATCATTTCCAGTACCTGGGCATCGCTATCTACTATGCCGAGAATATGGGAACCATTGCCGATAATATGAAAGAGATCAAACCAGAGATATTCCTTACCGTACCCCGTTTGCTGGAAAGGGTTTATGACCGCATTATCGGGAAAGGGAAGGATCTCAAGGGCATTAAGAAAAGCCTGTTCTTCTGGGCGGTCAACCTGGGACTAAGGTTTGAGCTGAACCGGAAGAACGGCTGGTTTTATCACCAGAAACTGAAAATCGCGGACAAACTTATCTTCACAAAATGGCGGGAAGCCCTTGGCGGCAATGTAAAGATCATTGTATCCGGAAGTGCCGCCCTGCAGCCCAGGCTTGCCAGGGTTTTCTGGGCAGCCGGTTTTTGTGTACTGGAGGGATACGGACTGACGGAGACCTCGCCTGTCATCGCTGTCAATAACCTTAACACGAATGAGATCATGCTTGGGACCGTAGGCCCGGTCATCAGCGGCGGCGTCGAGGTAAAGATTGCCGAAGATGGCGAAATACTTTGCAAGGGGCCCAATGTCATGATGGGCTATTACAAACAGCCTGAGCTCACCAGGGAAGTCCTGACAGAGGACGGCTGGTTCCACACAGGCGATATCGGCGAACTGGTCGATGGCAAATTCCTGAAGATCACGGACCGCAAGAAGGAGATGTTCAAATTATCAAGCGGAAAATACATCGCACCCCAGGTCATCGAAAACAAACTGAAAGAATCCATTTTTATTGAACAGGCCATGGTAGTGGGTGAAAATGAAAAATTTGCCTCTGCCCTGATATCTCCTAATTTCCCTTTCCTCCATGAATGGGCATCCAGGCATGATATTAAATTCAGGGACAACCAGGAGTTGATATCCCGCGATGATGTACAGGATCGTGTTCAGCAGGAAATCAAGGAACTGAACAAGGAACTTTCCGAACATGAAAGGATCAAAAGGATACGGCTCGTCGAGGAGGAATGGACTGCAGAATCCGGTGAGCTTTCACCAACTGCAAAACTGAAGCGCCGTAAGCTCTACGAAACTTACGATCACCTGCTTACAGAGATCTATTCCGTCGGCAAAGGAACCACAGATTTCAGCGAATAATCAGAAAACAGTAATTGGATATAAAACAAGGAGCCTACATTTTGTTGTTACTGCCACAAAATTCAGCGACGGTTTAATATCCTAATTCTATTACATTACCGTTTTCTGATCATCAGCATTCCGAGGAAGGTTAACAGGCCATTCATGATCAATAGTTCGAAGCCGAACTGGTAGCCGTTGAACCAGGATTCGGAATGAGAACTGATGATGTATGATATTATGGGTGAGGCAATGGCAATCACCGGCACCCAACGATCCCGGACCCGGTATTTTGTAAACAGGCCAAAACTGTAGAAACCCAGCAAAGGACCATAGGTATAACCTGCAGCCGTGAAAATTGCGCTGATCACATTCTGGTTGTTGATCAGTTTAAATACCAGGATAACCACCAGCAATACCAAAGAGATACCAATGTGGACCATTTTCCTCATACGCTGCAGCTGTTTTTCGGGCAAGCTGGAACCATTCATTATATCCACTGTGAAGGAGGTTGTCAGGGAGGTAAGTGCGCTGTCGGCACTTGAATAGGCAGCCGCCACCAAGCCAATGATGAAAAAAATGCTGACGATGGGACTCAGGTAACCCCTTGTTGCAATAAGTGGGAACAGATCATCAGACTGCTCAGGTAAAGGAATGGAGTGACGGGTAGCAAATATGAATAAAAGGGCGCCCAGTGAAAGGAAAAGTAAATTTACCGGGACCAGGGCAATACTCATCCAGTACATATTCTTCTTTGCATCCTTCAGGTTCCTGCAGGATAAATTCTTTTGCATCATATCCTGATCGAGCCCGGTCATAACAACAACTATAAACACCCCGCTAAGTACTTGTTTGATAAAATGATTCTCTGCTTTCCAGTCCGAAAAAAAGAAAATCCTGGAATAATCAGATTGCGCTACCTCTCTGGCCAGTCCGGCAAAATTCAGATCCAGCTCCTGAGCGATCAATACAACGGTGACAATTACCGCCAGTAACATAAACAGGGTTTGCAGGGTGTCTGTCCAGATAATGGTTTTGATCCCTCCCCGGAAAGTATACAGCCAGATCAGCAGGATGGTGATCACAACCGTTGCCCAGAAGGGTATATTCCAACTGCTGAAAACGCTGATATGTAATACATTGGCAACCAGGAAAAGGCGAAAAGAGGCTCCCATAACCCTTGAGATCAGGAAGAAGGAAGCCCCCGTCTTGTAGGAGCGCCAACCGAAACGGCCTTCCAGGTATGTATAAATAGAGGTCAGGTTCAATCTGTAGTACAGCGGCAGTAATATCTGAATAACGATAAAATAACCCAGCAGGTAACCCAGGACAATCTGCATATAAGAGAACTGGCTGTCCCCCACCCAGCCTGGTAGGGAAATGAACGTCACCCCCGAAAGGGAGGCACCGATCATTCCAAAGGCTACGACATACCAGGGCGACTTCCTGTTGCCAATAAAAAAAGAGGCATTGTCGGCATGGCGGCCCGTCACCTGGGAAATGACCAGGATCAGGGCGAAATACAGCAGGATTACTGTCAGGACGAGGAATGGGGTCATAATTTCAATTTATCCTTCCGATGAAGGAATTATTATACAAATAAATAAAAAAATTGCCTGATGAGAAATTTGGTGTTATTTTTGGAAAGGTCCTGAAACCTGATATCATGTCATCATTCCACAATTATCCGTCAAAACTACTGGAGCAGGCTGTCCGGGAATTTGCCGCCCTGCCCGGCATTGGCAACAAAACGGCTCTCAGGCTTGTGCTATACCTTCTAAAGCAGGAAAAAGAAGATGTGGAAAGCTTTGGGAACGCCATGATCGAACTTAAGAAAAACATTCATCACTGCGAAATCTGTCAGAATATATCCGACACCGAGGTCTGCCAGATCTGCTCGAATCCAAACCGTTCCAGGGAACAGGTCTGTGTCGTTGAAAACATCAGGGATGTAATGGCTATCGAGGGCACCAACCAGTATAAGGGGCTATACCATGTGCTTGGCGGGATCATCTCTCCGATTGACGGAGTGGGACCCGCTGATCTGACTATTGACCAGCTCGAGCTACGTATCAAATCAGGCGAAACAGATGAGGTGATCCTGGCACTCAGCACAACCATGGAAGGAGATACGACCAATTTCTATATTTATAAAAGACTCCAGACATATCCAATCAGGGTTACCACACTGGCCCGCGGGGTAGCCATCGGTGACGAACTGGAGTATGCAGATGAGATTACACTGGGACGGTCCATCATCGACAGAACACCTTTCGAGGTAATCTTTTCAGGCCGAAAACAGGACCTCGCCTGACCCGGATTTTTTGTTTCCGGAATCCATCTTAAATTTGTTATTACAATAATCGGCTGAACATGGAACTTTTTAATAACCAGTATGTAATTGACAGTGTACCTGTCTGTGATCTCATCGAAAAGTACGGATCTCCTCTTTACGTCTATGATACTTCAAGGATGGAGATGCAATACAAACGCCTTGAAAAGGCTTTTAAAGGTCCCCGGATAAAGATAAATTATGCCTGTAAGGCACTGACCAATATCAATGTGCTCAGGTTTTTCAAAGGCCTTGGATCCGGACTGGATGCGGTTTCCATTCAGGAGGTGGACCTGGGACTCCAGGCAGGTTATGATCCCAGGGATATCCTGTATACGCCCAACTGCGTATCCCTTGAAGAGATCAACGAGGCAGTGGACCTGGGTGTAAGGATTAACATAGACAGCATTTCCATGCTCGAGCAATTCGGACATCAGCACGGGGAGGAAGTTCCGATCTGCATACGTATCAACCCGCATATCATGGCAGGAGGTAACCAGAAGATATCTACCGGCCATATCGATTCAAAATTTGGTATCTCCATATACCAGCTGCCACATGTGAAACGGATTATCGAAACCAATAAAATGAAGGTGGAAGGAATACATATGCATACAGGATCAGACATACTTGATGTGGATGTATTTCTGCGCGGTATCGAGATCCTCCTTGAATCATCCAGTCATTTCAAGGACCTGGACTACATTGATATCGGATCCGGTTTCAAAGTAGCCTACCGGGAAGGGGATAACTTCACTGATATAGAATCATTCGGGAAAAGCCTCTCGAAGCGTTTCAATAAGTTCAGCAGTGAATACGGCAAGGATCTGACCCTGATCTTTGAGCCGGGAAAATTCCTGGTCAGCGAGGCGGGTTATTTCATGGCCAGGGTCAATGTGATCAAACACACCACCGCAACCGTGTTCGCCGGATTGGACACAGGCATGAACCATTTCATCCGGCCTATGTTTTATGATGCCTATCACCAGATCATTAATGTTTCCAATCCCGGAGGAAAAAAAACACGGATATATACTGTCGTAGGCTATATTTGTGAGACCGACACTTTTGGCTGGAACCGGAAAATTACAGAGATCTCCGAAGAGGATATACTGGCTTTTAAAAATGCGGGTGCCTATTGTTATGCCATGTCATCCAATTACAACTCCAGATACAGGCCGGCTGAAGTCATGGTGCACAAACAGCGGGATTACCTGATCAGAAAAAGGGAAGAAATGGAAGACCTGACCCGCAACCAGATAATACTTAATGATGTATTCTGATCGTTTAAACATATAACCCTTTAATTTTTGGCCCCTTTCTATGGATCTTTCCATTATCATTGTCAACTATAACGTCAAGTACTTCCTGGAGCAGTGCCTGCATTCAGTGCAGCGTGCATGCGGGGTCTTACAAACTGAGGTTTTTGTGGTTGATAATAATTCCGTGGACGGTTCCTGTGCTATGGTGCAGGAAAAATTTCCGGATGTAATCCTGATCCGCAACGATCAGAACCTTGGTTTCTCTGTGGCCAACAACCAGGCCATTAAAAAATCAAGCGGAAGGTACGTTCTCCTGCTGAATCCGGATACAGTCATCGAGGAAGATACGCTTATCAAATGTGTCGGGTATATGGATGAGCATCCGGATAGCGGCGGACTCGGGGTCAAGATGATCGACGGGAAGGGTGATTTTCTGCCGGAATCAAAAAGAAGCCTGCCAACACCCAGGGTGGCATTTTTTAAGATATTCGGACTCTCAAGGCTCTTTCCCAGGTCCCGGGTTTTCGGAAGGTACCACCTCGGCTATCTGGACAAAGACCGGATCCACCAGGTTGAGATCCTCTGCGGTGCCTTCATGATGCTGCGCAAATCAGCACTGGATGAAGTGGGACTGCTGGACGAGGATTTTTTTATGTACGGAGAAGATATTGATATGTCCTATCGTTTGCTGAATGCAGGTTACAAGAACATCTACTACCCGGAATCCACCATCATCCACTATAAGGGGGAAAGTACCAAAAAAGGCTCTTTGAACTATGTGCTTACCTTTTACAAGGCCATGATCAAATTTGCCCGGAAGCACTTTTCCAGGAAGATGGCCAAAAGCTATGCAGCCATCATTAACCTGGCTGTTTACTTCCGGGCTCTCCTGGCACTGTTCAGGCGTTTTCTGAGGGATTTTTCCCTGCCGGTGTTCCAGGCCGTTCTCATCTACATTGGCTTTTACCTGATCAAACCGGTATGGGAACTGTACAAGTTCCAGGGCAATTCCCAGTATCCCGGCGAATACATGACCATTGTTGTTCCGATATACATCCTCATCTGGCTCATTTCCATGTTTTTTTCAGGTGCCTATGACATACCTGCAAAACCCACCCGCATTTTCAAGGGGATTTTTACAGGGACACTGGTCATACTCGTGATCTATGCCCTGCTCCCCGAATCCCTGCGTTTCTCCAGGGCCCTTCTGCTCATGGGAGCTGTCTGGACCATGATATCAGGTTACCTGATCAGCCTGCTGTTCCACTTTTCCCGGATTACCGGTTTCCGGTTTGAGCTGAAAAGAAACAAGAAAATCATCATTATCGGGAAACAGGATGAATCCAGGCGTGTCGAATCGATGTTTCAGAAGGCAGGGGCAAAGGGACAAATCCTTGGTTTTGTGTATCCAGAGGTGAATGATGATGACAGTTACCTGGGACATATTGACCAGTTGCAGGAGATCATTAAGATCAATCATGTAGACGAGATTATTTTCTGTGCAAGGGATATCTCTTCCCAGGATATCATCCGCAAGATGATGCTTTTGACCAATGGCAGGGTAGAATACAAGATTGCCCCTCCGGAGAGCCTGTCAATTATAGGCAGCCATTCTATCAATACACCGGGCGATCTCTATCTTATTGATTTTGAATCCATTAATAAACCGGCAAACAGGCGAAACAAAAAATTCTTCGATGTAGCATCTTCAATAATCCTGCTTGCAGGCACACCCATCCTTGTGTTCATGGTGAAGCATCCCGCGCAGGCCCTGGTTAATATCTTCAGGGTTCTTACCGGAAGGTACTCATGGGTCGGTTTTCACCCGGACCCGGAACACCTGAACCTGCCAACCATAAAGCCAGGGATCCTTTTTCCGTCTGACGCACTGGGTAGTGAAAATGCAAGTGAGGCTACCCTGGCTAACCTGAATATGATGTACGTAAAAAATTACAGCGTATTTACCGATATCATGATCCTGCTGCGGAATTTCCGCCAAATAGGAAGGAAAGATCCTGTTTTATAAGTTTGCCCTGAAACTTTTTTTTATTTTTAACCACGCCTGATATCGAAAATGGCACAGATCGAGATCATATTACCAGCAATGGGAGAAGGGATCATTGAAGCCGAGATCACCCGCTGGCTTGTCCGGGAGGGAGAGAGGGTTGAGGTAGATACCCCTGTGGTTGAAGTTGCTACGGATAAAGTGGATAGTGAGATACCTTCTCCGGGGACCGGTATCATTAAAAAAATCCTGAGCGTTGAGGGAGATGTACCAAAAGTAGGCCAGGTCATAGCCCTCATCTCGACAGGAACAGAAAGTGAGGGCGAGTCTCCCGAAAACCTGAACAGGGAAGATGCTGAAATACCGGCAGCTGAAGATGCCGGGCAACGGCAGGAGAAAAAAGCGGCCACCAAACAGGTATTTGAAACCAGGAACCTGTCCTATTATGCCTTCCTGTCGCCGGTGATCAGGAAAATGGCAAGGGACCATAATGTAAGTCCCACGGAGCTGGAGATGGTCCAGGGAACCGGACTGGGAGGCCGGATCACCAGGGCAGACCTCCTGGCATACCTGGAAAACAGGGAACCTCTTGTCCCTGAACCTACATCAATCCCCCGGGAAACAAGCTCCGGAAAAAATGCCGGGACGAAGAACAATGTGATCAGCCGGGAACAAATCTATGGCTCGGATGAATCAACCATTGAGGAAATGGACCGCATGAGGAAGCTCATTGCTGATCACATGGTTTATTCCATGCAGACGGCCCCTCATGTTACATCTTTCGTGGAATCGGATGTCACCGGTATGATCATCTGGAGGAATAGGGTTAAAGATAAATTCCTGCAAAAATACAATCAGAAGCTTACCATTACAACACTGATCCTGGAGGCCGTTGCCAAAACCCTGAAGGAATTCCCGGGCATTAATGTGTCCCTTGACGACTATCATATCATCCGCAAATCATCCATTAATATTGGCATGGCAACAGCCCTTGCTGACGGGAACCTGATCGTACCGGTTATCCGGCATGCGGATCAAATGAATCTGGCCGGACTGGCGGCTGCCGTAAATGACCTGGCCGACCGTGCACGCTCCAATAAACTCCGGCCTGCAGAGATCCAGGGGGGAACATTTACAGTGACCAACCTGGGTAATTTCGGAAACATCGCAGGTACACCAGTGATAAACCAGCCCGAGGTGGCTATACTGGCGGTTGGTGCCATCCGGAAAAAACCTGCAGTCGTTGAAACACCCCAGGGAGATGCCATCGGCATCAGGCAAATGATGATCCTTTCCATGGCATATGACCACCGGATAGTGGATGGTGCATTGGGAGGTTCCTTCCTGAAAAGCATTGGAAATACACTTCAGGACTTTGACCCTGAAAGAAGTATTTAACCATGCACCAATACTGGCAGTTGACGGTAAATCTAAGCCCATTCAACCCTACAAAAAATCCTGCCGGTCAAAAAAATGGTTATCAACAACCGGGGGGGCCGTCTGCTTGGTTGTTCTTTCAGTATAATTCTTAAATTTGTTCAACACCACTTTGAAGCCCGAAATTATATGAAACGTCATTCCGTTCTTCTGTTTACTTTCTGTATACTCTGTCAGTACGGCTTCACCCAGCCCGATGGCAATTTCCGGGATTTGTTTCTGTATGCAGAATCAGAATTCCTTTTTGAGGAATATGCTGAGGCACTGCCTAACTATTTGCGACTGAACAAGCAATATCCGGATAATGACAACATCAACTATAAATTAGGGGTCTGCTATCTGAATGACCCTTACGAAAAGGACAAGGCTATCGGATTCCTTGAAAAAGCTGTCCAGAACATCAATCCAAAGTTCAAGGAGAACAGTTTTAAGGAAACAGGGGCCCCGCTGGAAGCTAATTTTTACCTTGGCAATGCCTACCGGATCAATGATCAGCTTGAGAAGGCCATAGTGACCTATGAGAATTTTATGGATCAGGCCGATCCTGAATTGTATGACCTGGAACTGGTGAATGAGCAGATCACGGCCTGCAAAAATGCAATCCATCTTAAAACCAGGCCTGTGGATATTGAAATTGAAAATCTGGGGGACCGGATCAATACGAGATTCTCGGATGTGCTGCCAGTGATTTCCGCGGATGAATCCAGGCTGGTATTCATACAGAAACAAGCTTTCTTTGATGCACTTGCCTATTCGGAAAAAATTGATGGAGAATGGTCATTTCCAAGAATCCTGATGGAAGAATTGCAGGTGGATGATGATGTCTATCCGACATCACTATCCTATGACGGAAATACACTGTTCATATACCGGAATGATAATTTTACAGGCAACCTGTATACCAGTAATTATGCTGACGGAAGGTGGTCTTCCCTGACCAGGCTGAATGAAAACATCAATACAAAATACTGGGAATCACATGCAAGCCTCAACGAGCCGGGAGACACACTGTATTTTACAAGTAACCGGAAGGGGGGATTTGGCGGACTGGATATTTATTATTCAGTTAAAGGATCGAATAATGACTGGGGTAGGGCTGTAAATCTCGGAACCACCATCAATACCAAATACAACGAGGAGACACCGTTCATAACTTCTGATGGCAAAACATTGTATTTCAGCTCCTACGGACATTATAACATGGGAGGCTATGATGTGCTGTACAGCACAAAACTGTCTGACGGAAGCTGGGCCGTCCCCATCAATGCTGGCTATCCGATCAATACCACAGATGATGATGTTTTCTTCAACCCGGTTCTCAACGGCACTTATGCCTACTTCCCACGATACCGGGATGAGGGTTTCGGACGTACCGATCTCTACCGGTTTGAGATTTTCTCAAAAACCCACCCGAGGAAATTCCTGGTCAATGGTATGGTGAGCATTGAGGATGGAGCCAACCTGGGCACACCTGTAAGGGTTGCCATTATCGAAAAAAACAGCCGGGACACCATTGCCGTGACATATGCTGATCCCGCAACAGGGGCATTTACCTTCACTGCTGCTGCAGGTGCATATGACCTTCTCGTTGAAGGTGAAGGTTATGAATCTACGACCAAAAGCATGGAGATTCCCGAGGATTATCTCAAGAAGGAACTGGCTTTGACATCGGCCATCCTGCTCACGCAGTCCAGGCACCTGATGGAAATGCCACCCAAAATCGTGGACAAGATAAAAGTCAGGGATACACTGATTTATGTGGACTCGGACGAGCCTATTGAGATCCCTATGACACTCGAAAGGGATTCCGAACTGGATGTGGATATATATCACGATGGTACACTCAATCGATTTGAATCGCATGAGATCGAAAGAAGGAAGTATGTTTATACATATGTACCTGTACCCGGTGAAAACCTGCTGAAATTCAAGTTGACAGACAGGCAGGGAAGCCTCAGTTACAAAGATATACGTATTATTTACACCCCCGCTGTCCTATCTGCGGAAAATAGTCTTGCAATGGTGGCTGCGGCCATGGCTGCAGAAACACTTTCTGAAGATGAACTTGAGGCATACCGGCAGAGGCTGGCTGAGAATGCTCACGGGGACCTGAAAGAGGTGTTGCAGGATCTGGATCTCGCAGCAGCAGGGATCTCCTCCGTAGACCAGCTGGTTACATACCTCAAAGAGCAGGCTGAATCTCATGATTATACCGAAGAGGATGTTGACAGGCTGATTGTGATCACCCCCTTTGATGAACTGGCATGGACGAAACAGCTGCACCGAAACATGACGGATGCCTCAGAAGGTGACCTGAAAAACGTACTGGAAGCATTAAACCTTGATGAACAAGGCATCATCAGTGAGGAAGACCTTGTGAATTACCTGAAAACCCAGGCAGCAGAAAATGATTATACTCCCAAGGATGTCGACGACCTTATCCTTAAGGTATTGCAGATCAAGTACCTGAGTGATTACCTTGATCAGCTTATCAACATATGCCGGGATGATAACCTGAGAAGGGCACTGGAGGATATTGACCTTAACCAGGCCGGCCTGACCAACCTGAGGGAATTATATGAACATGTGCTCGATACAGGGTCAGCCAACAGGCTTTTTGCGGAACTAGCCCAGCATATGGACCTGCAGGGGCTGATTGATCATCTGGTAAAAGTATCCTCCGGTGATTTGCAGATATTGCTCGGGGGACTGGACCCCGAAGCAGAGGATCTTGGAAATGCCACAGATCTGATGCTGTACCTGCTTGATGCAGCCGGGAAGCATGATTTTACGCAGGAGGATGTACTGAGGCTGCTGATGGATTATATTGGGAGAGAGGATCTTAAAGAGATCATTGAAATCCTCATCAGCATCTCCTCAGGTGACCTGCAGGATGTACTTATCAATCTTGACCTGGAACGGGATTGTATCCATGACCTGGCAGACCTGTTCCATTATCTGCTGGATCAGGCATCCAGTCATGATTATACGGAAGATGACGTGATCAAGCTCTTCCTCGATCTCCTGAAGATCCTTGAAGATGAATCACTTGCTGATGAACTTTCAGCCACCATAGACCAGGATATGGATACCGGGGACCGGAATTACTGGTATTTATGGGTTCTGGGCGGTTTACTGCTCATCTTCGTGATCCTCTTCATGGCCTGGAGAAGGAAGAAGTCCGGAGAAACCGGCCAGACAGCCTGATTTAGCTTATATATCCGGCATATCATCCGTTTCATTGGTCCGGAATAAACAGCATTATGTCCAATAGTGTTAAAACAATTTTCAATTATACCAATTAAGTTATAAATTTGTTATGCTCCCGTTAAACTATCCATAGATGAAAAAATTACAGCCTTTCATTCTTTTCCTGCTCCTGCTGCCTGCTCAGATCTATTCACAGGAATACCAGGAAATTCTCCGGAATATATTTTTCGATGCTGAGTATTACCTCATGGAGGAATCATATCCCGATGCCCTTGTTGAGTATCAGAAATTGTATACACGGGGATACAAGGACAATGCCAGTATCAATTACAGGATGGGGATTTGTTATCTTAACCTGCCGGGTGAAAAGGATAAGTCCATCCCCTACCTGACCACAGCCGCCCAGAACACCACGACCAGATATAAGGAGGGGATATTCAGTGAATCCAAAGCTGCCATAGATGTATTCCTTTACCTTGGAAATGCTTACAGGATCTCCAATGAACTGGACAGGGCCATTGATGCCTACAACAAGTACAAGGAACTGCTCGGGGAAAAAGAGTCAGAAATGCTGGCCTATGCCGACCAGCAGATCATTGCCTGCAACAATGCCAGGACAGCCATGGAGAAACCGGTATATTTTATCAGGGCGCATACCGGTGAAAGGATCAATGGCCGAACATCAGATTACAATCCCCTTGTATCACAGGATGAAGAGGTGATGATCTATATGACAAGCCTTAAATTCTATAATGCGATCAATATGTCTACAAAGGCAGACGGCGAATGGTCTGCCCCTGTAAACATCACTCCCCAGATCATGTCCGATGGTGATCAGCATGTAAACTGCCTGAGCCTCGACGGTAAAGAGATGTACCTGAATAAGGAGGATAATTTCAACAGTGATATCTATTACAGCAAATTTGAAGACAACCAGTGGATACAATCTGAGCCCCTGGGTAAACGTATCAATACAAAATACTGGGAATCACATGCCTGTATTTCCCCGGATGGAAAAGAGCTTTTGCTTACAAGCAACAGGAAAGACAGCTACGGCGGCATGGACATTTATATATCCACGCTGGATGAGGATGGTGAATGGTCGGAACCCGTCAACCTTGGGGATACCATCAATACTGAACTGAACGAAGATAATCCATTTTTAACATCGGATGGAAAGCGTCTTTATTTCTCATCACAGGGTCATTACAATATCGGCGGATATGATGTATTTTATGCTGACAGACAAGCTGATGGAAGCTGGAGCCCACCGGTAAACCTGGGTTATCCGCTGAACACCACCGATGATGACCTTTTTTATATGCCGCTAGGTAACGGGAAACTGGCCTACCAGGCCATATTTGATGATGAGAACATTGGTTCAAGAGATATTTACCGTTTCGAAATATTTGATACCGAGGAGGAATATCTTGCTGCCATCGCACCACCAGAACCCATTATACCAGTTGATACCACACCGGTGGAAGTCCCGGTAGAACCGGAAAGGATCTACGTACTCAGTTCTGTTTATTTCGGTTTCGATAAATACTCTGTTGTCGGGGAAACAAGAGCTACACTCAATGAGGTAATACTGGCAATGGAAGCTATTCCGGAGCTTAAGATTGACGTCGTTGGACACACTGACAGCAAGGGTTCAGACACTTATAATATGGGCCTTTCAAGAAGGCGTGCCGAAAAAGTGGTTGAATTCCTAATACAGAGCGGGGTTGATAAAGAAAGGATCACCTCATCCGGGTCAGGTGAGACTGAATCGGTAGCCAGGAATACAAACCCCAACGGATCAGACAGTCCCGAGGGCCGGAAATTGAACCGGAGGGTGGAATTTCGTATACTTACACCCGATATACCCAATGTAAAGGCAGCCGTGATCAAAGTACCGGACGAATTGCATAAATAAATCCGGCAACCTTTTCCCCCTTTTCGATGTCTATAAACATATGTCCGCCCGGTATAAAACACAAAAACCACACAGAATGAAAGGTTATGCCCGAAATCTGGCCATTTCAACAGTATTAATCCTGTCGAATCATGCCCTTTTTGCACAGGCTGTTACAGACCCGGAGGAATTGTTTTCCGAAGGGGAGTATTTCTTCCTCTCAGAAGAGTATGAAGAAGCACGATACTATTACCTCCAGCTTGTTGAGGCCTTCCCGGACCATGCCAATTTTAACTGGAAGGTTGGAAACACATATCTGCAGATACCGGGTCAGGAATTCCTTGCCATTCCATACTTTGAAAAAGCAATCACCAAAACCAGTATCAAATACAAAAAACGGAAATTCAAGGAAAAGAATGCACCCCATCATGCTTATTTCCGGCTAGGGAATGCATACAGGTATAATAATGAGCTGGAAAAGGCTCTTGAGATATATGATATATTCGTGAATTCCAAAGATTTTGAAGGCAATTATAACCTCAGGATTGTGGAAACGGAGATTGCATCCTGTAACCGGGCCAAGATCATTAGGGATGATCCTGTGAATGCCAGTTTTACAAAACTCGAAGACCCGGTGAATACATCCTCTGACAATACCAATGCTGTTACTTCAGGAGATGGCAATACAATGGTCTTTGTAACAGAGTTGAAATTCTATGATGCTATACACCTGTCGAAAAAAATAGACGGGAAATGGACTCCTCCCGAGGTACTGAATCCCCAGGTCGGATCGGATGGGGATTTCTATCCCACCTCCCTTTCATATGACGGGAAGGAATTGTATATGGTCAGGCATACGACAGGTAATGATGATCTCTATGTCAGCACCCTGGGAGAGAGCTTCTGGAGCAAAGCCATACCGCTGAACACATACATCAACACCCGTGCAAATGAAACCCATGCCAGCCTGTCAAAAGATGGAAATACCCTCTATTTCACAAGCGCCAGAAGAGGCGGCACCGGCAACCTCGACATTTACCGGTCGGAAAGAAAACCCGGTGGTGACTGGGGGGAAGCCGTAAACCTGGGACCCGTAATCAACACACCTGAAGATGAGGATGCACCCTTCCTGACCATTGATGGGAACCGCTTGATATTTTGCTCAAAAGGGCATTTCAACATGGGCGGTTACGACATTTTCTACAGCGACCTGGAAACGAACGGCGAGTGGACAGATCCGGTCAATATTGGATATCCTATTAATACTACCGGTGATGATCTTTTCTTCTATCCCATCGGCAACAGGTTCCAGGGTTATATGGCAAAAGTTGACAGGGATGGTCCCCTGACTTATGATATTTACCTTGTGGAGATACCGGACCAGGAAGTCATCCCTCCTGATACTGATCTGCCGGTATTTAACAGGGATTTTATTATTAAACTCTACCGGCCGGAGACCGGTGATACCCTCTTCCTGCAATACAATAAGGAAAAGGATGTGATAAAGTCAAGTGATCCATCCTACAGAATCATCATTGATGAAGGGAAATAGGATCCTTTGAAAAATATGAATCCCTTATCCGGAAAAAATATCAGGCTCAGGGCCATTGAACCAGCTGACCTGGACATCATTTATGAATGGGAGAATGATCCTGCGAACTGGTTGATCAGCAATACTATCACACCTTTCTCAAAGCATGTCCTCACCAGGTATATCGAGCATGCCCATAAGGATATTCATGAGGCCAGGCAGCTCAGGCTGATGATCGATCTGGTGGATGATTCAGGTGTTGCAAAGGAGACTATCGGGACCGTGGACCTGTTTGATTTTGATCCCGTCCATGAGAGGGCAGGTTTAGGGATTTTGATCGCAAACCAGGAAAACAGGATGAAAGGATTTGCTTATGAATCACTTTTTATCCTCATCCAGTATGCATTTAAGACCCTCCATCTGCACCAGCTATACTGTAATATTTCGAATGACAACCAGGTCAGCCTTAATTTATTCAAAAAACTTGGTTTCATTGAAATCGGGATCAAGCGGGACTGGCTTCGAGAAAGCAGCGGGTGGCTGGATGTCCACCTCCTCCAGCTGCTTCGTCACAGGTGACATCATACTGCTGACCAATCCGGGATGAAATCGGTAAACTGGTAATTGCTCTCATGCTCAACATACTGGCAGCAATAATGCTTTATCCCGTTGGTAACGATCAGCCATGGAACATGGTGGGTCAGGTTGTATAGCCCGATCTGGTCAAATACGCTTCTGGTAATGGGGACTGAAGGAGCTTTACACTCCACAAGTACTACCGGATCACCCAGGTTATTATACACCAGGATATCGGTCCGTTTTTGCATTTTATTAAAACTGAACTGTTGTTCTACCGTGATCAGCGATGCAGGAAATACTTTTTCTCTTACCAGGTACTGGATAAAGTTTTGCCTGACCCATTCCTCGGGGGTTAGCACAATATATTTCTTGCGGATGGCATCAAAAATATAATTTCTCCCTGCCTCAGATTTTATAGAGAAAGAATAAGTTGGTAAATTTAAAGTTTCCATGAATGCCTGATAAACTGATAAGGGCTTCAACAAAAATAATAAAGAACTGTCAGAAGGAGGATACCATGAAGACAAAAAAGGAAATTGTTGAGAACTGGCTGACCCGTTATACAGGACAGGCACTGGTTGGCTTCGGAGATTATGTGCTGCTTACCAACTTTGACCATTATCTTGAATTATTCTGTGAGATGCATAAGACAACTGTCATGGACCAATCAAAACCCATGCCCTGTGCCACAGCTGATGGAATCAGCGTGATCAATTTTGGCATGGGCAGTGCAAATGCAGCCACCATCATGGACCTGCTCAGTGCCATACACCCCAAAGCAGTCTTGTTCCTGGGGAAGTGCGGTGGACTGAAAAAGAAAAACAAACTCGGTGATCTGATCCTGCCCATTGCAGCCATACGAAGTGAGGGTACATCGGATGATTATCTGCCTCCCGAAGTTCCGGCACTCCCCGCTTTCAGCCTGCAACAAGCCGTATCCTCCACCATAAGAAGTCATGAAAAGGATTATTGGACAGGCACGGTTTTTACCACCAACCGCCGGGTATGGGAGCATGATGATGATTTTAGGGAATACCTTGTCACCACCCGGTCCATGGCCATCGATATGGAAACAGCTACCATATTTACGGTGGGCTTCGCCAACGAGATCCCCACAGGTGCCTTGCTTCTGGTCTCTGACCAGCCCATGATATCCACAGGCATTAAGACCATTGAAAGTGACAAAACAGTTACCAATAATTACGTCGATGATCACCTCAGGATTGGCCTTGATTCGCTGAAGGAATTAAAGGAAGAAGGACATTCTGTCAAGCATCTCCGTTTCTAATTCCCACCATATGACTTTTGAAGAGATTTTCAAACAACTGAATGAGAAAAGTTACAGGCCCATTTATTTCCTGATGGGCGAAGAACCCTATTTCATAGACAGGATCACTGAACATATCGCTGACCATGTGCTGACAGAAGAAGAAAAAACTTTCAACCAGATGATCCTATACGGAGGGGACACCGATATTCCAACTGTCATCAATACCGCCAGGCGCTTTCCCATGATGGCCAGCCGCCAGGTAGTAATTGTCAGGGAAGCCCAAAATCTTGACAAGATTGAGGACCTGATACATTATGTTGAAAACCCCCTTAAATCCACCCTCCTGGTGATCAATTACAAGTATAAAAAACTGGACAAACGCAAAAAGCTGTTCAAAGCCCTTGAAAAAAACAGCATCCTGTTCGAGTCCAAGCGATTGTATGATGACAAAATTCCTCCCTGGATAAACAGTTACCTGCGATCCAGAGGCAAAAAGATCGAACCCAAGGCTGCTGTTATTTTAACTGAATACCTCGGAAATGACCTTGGCAAGATTGCCAATGAATTGGAAAAGCTGATCATTGTCCTCAAATCAGAACAGGATATTATTACGGCTGCAGACATTGAGAGGAATATCGGTATCAGTAAGGATTTCAATAATTTCGAGCTGAATAATGCCCTGGCACAGCGAAATGTATTAAAAGCCAACAGGATAGTCCAGTATTTTGGGTCCAATCAAAAAAACCACCCGCTGACCCTGACCATAACTTCAATCTATTTCTTTTTCAGCAGGGTCCTGAGGTACCATTTCCTGCCTGATAAATCTTCCCGAAATGTAGTATCGGCATTGAAGATCGAACCATTTTTCATTCGCGAATATGAAACAGCCGCAAGGAATTATCCCACTGCCAAAACTGTCCGTGTAATATCCCTCCTGAGGGAATATGACCTGAAATCCAAAGGTTTCGGTAATGTTTCCGCAGTCCCAGGAGAATTATTAAAAGAATTGATTTACAAGATAATACATTAACATGACCATTATTATAATCATAGTAACACTTATCATCACCGTGATTGCCTTCTATAGCGACGAAGTCATGTCCAAGATGATGCTTAACCCTTACCAGGTTTACCATAAAAAAGAATGGTACCGTATGATCACCCACGGCTTCCTGCATGCGGACTGGACACATCTGATCATTAATATGATCGTCCTGTATTCCTTCGGTTCAAATGTCGAGGCCTGGTTCGGAAAACTGAAGATGGCAGGTTATATTGACAGTGTTGCCATTACATACAGCCTCCTGTATTTCGGGGGCATTATCATAGCTTCCATGATCACCCTCTTCCGGCATCGGAATAACCGCTGGTACAATTCAGTCGGAGCATCAGGTGCGGTGTCCGCCATCATTTTTACCAGCATCTTTTTCAACCCGCTTGACAAGCTCTATTTCTTCGCGGTCATACCCATACCTGGCATTGTCTTCGCCATACTTTACCTGGTTTACAGCAGTTATATGAGCAGGCGCAGCAAGGATAACATCAATCATGATGCACACCTGCTGGGTGCTGTATATGGATTCACCTTCCCATTATTAATCGATTTTGACCTGATATCTCATTTCCTGCAGGGCTTTTCGGTTTTTTAAAGGAGTGCTATGAAACGAATGAAAACTGACGGGGAATTCTGCTGGTTAGACGGGTTTTTCCACAGGGAAATCGAGACCCCCGTTGATGCCAGGCTATTCAATACCGGGATCGTGATCAGGGAGGAGGTCCGGACGCGGGGTACCAGGATGGCTTTTTTCACTGAACACTATGAAAGTCTTCAGTCACGATTAAATATCCTGCATATCAGCCTGCCGGATATCCTGACAGCCGAAGAGATGCAGCAGCAAGCTGTCAACCTGATCAATAAAAACAGGTATTTCGGAGGAAATAACCTGCGTATCACTATCATTCATGAACCGGGACATGGACCGGGGACCAACCATTGCCTGATGGAATGCATAGCCCTAGAACATCCTGCCTATGTATTGAACCGGAAAGGCTGTGTACTGGGACTCTACGATGATCTGAATATCCCGCTTGACCGGCTCACAGGTAAGTTTGCCCGCTCCCCCCTGCTTGATCTTTTAGCCCGGCATTACATGACTGCCAGGAAACTGGATGATTGCATCCTTTTCAATCAGCAGGGACATATTACCAGCAGCATATATTCGACGATCTTTTTCAGGATCAAAGATGAGATCCACACAGCGCCGGTAAGGGACGGGGCTCCGTCCTCAGTGATAAAGGACCAGGTGATCAGGTTGCTGACAGCTGCCGGAGACCCGGTAGATGATAATATATCCCTCCGGTCGCTGGATATTGAAAAAGCCGACGAGATCATCCTGGCAAATACATTGGACGGGATCAGGTGGGTGGTGGCTGTGGACAGGTTCAGGTATTATAACAATACCGGTGTAAAGTTGATCACTTTGCTAAATGAAAAAGCTTTCGGGAACGATTAATTAAGGCCTGGATTCTCAGGGAAATTAACCCAGGTTTTGTATTTATCACCGGATCTTTTCAGGATGTCTTTCCAGAGGTTATGGTCAGGCCCCTTCATGATCTGTTCTGCATTCATCTCCGATACCAGCCAGGCATTTTCAGATAACTCATTGTCGAGCTGGTTAGGGGACCAGCCCGCATAACCGAGGAAGAACCTGATCTCCTGGCCCTTGATCTTGCCTGATGTGATCATCTCCTTCACCGCATCAAAATCCCCGCCCCAGTAAAGATTATCCAGTACCTGGACAGAATTGGGAATGGCCGTTCCAAGGGTGTGTAAGTAATGAACGGTATTGGTATTCACCGGCCCTCCAATGGATATCTCTGTTTCGATTTCGGGGAAGTCTGACAATACATCATTGACAGAAAGGTCTACGGGTTTATTTAATACAAATCCTACGGAGCCTTCCTGAGTGTGTTCAGTAAGCAGCACAACTGAACGTCTGAAATAGGTATCGTTCAGAAATGGTTCGGAAATCAGGACTCTGCCCTGCTTTGCAACCTTATTGTTTTCTATGTTAAAAAAATCAATATCCAGTTCCATATTCTGCTGAATATTTGACCTGCAATATATCCAAATATTTAACAAATATAATACATAGTGCAAAGGTTTTTTATAATTCCACGGAAATTTATAGTGAATGACCGTCTACATTCCATTAAATTCTTTTACTATCTTTCCGTTCTGTTTTTCACTGCTATTGATGGATGAAGTAAAGAAAAAGCCCACCCTGCTGCAGGCATTAATCCCCATAATATGCCTGATATTCATGCTATCATTGAACGTTTTCATTTATGGTGAAGATACTTTGTCCGGTGCCAACCAGATCGCTCTGCTCCTTTCTGCGGCCATCGCCGGGATAATTGCCATACGCCTGAAACTGACCTGGTCAGCGATCCTATCCCAGATCGTCACAAGTATCGGTTCCGCCATGCCATCCATACTCATCCTGCTATTGATCGGGTCACTGGCCGGTACCTGGATGATAAGCGGTGTTGTCCCCGCCATGATCTACTATGGCCTGAAGATCATTCACCCCAGTATCTTCCTTTTTGCTGCGGTAGTCACATGCAGTATCGTCTCCCTGGCCACCGGAAGTGCCTGGTCCACCGTTGCTACAGTGGGTGTCGCATTACTTGGCATTGGACAGGCCCTGGGCTTTCCTGTCGGACTCGTTGCAGGGGCTATCATTTCAGGGGCTTATTTCGGGGATAAGATGTCCCCGCTCTCAGATACGACCAACCTGGCACCTGCCATGGCAGGCACGGATCTTTTCACACATATCAGGTATATGATGATCACAACGGTCCCGAGCATGACCCTTACCCTGATCATTTTCCTGGTAATAGGTTTTGTGGCCAATTTTGAAAATGACGGGGCCAATGTCCAGGCCGTTCTTGAACAGATCCAGCTTAACTTTTTTATCTCTCCCGTGCTGCTGATCGTACCGGTACTGTTGATCCTGGTCATTATAAAAAAAATGCCTCCACTGCCTGCCATTCTGTTTGGTGTACTCCTTGGTGGCTTGTTTGCTGTCATATTCCAGCCCGGGATCATCCGAAATGTTGCCGGTGATTCCCATGGTTTTCTCATGGGTTCCTATATAGCGGTCATGCAGTCAATGTTCGGGGAAATCAGCATCATGACAGAAAATGATATCGTAAACGAACTTTTGACCACAACGGGCATGGCAGGCATGCTGGATACCATCTGGCTTATCCTTGTGGCCATGGTGTTTGGTGGCGTAATGGAATCAGCGGGTCTGCTCATGAGGATATCTGAAGCCATCATCAGGTGGGCCCATTCCACAGGATCACTGGTAGCATCCACGGTGGTAACCAGTATTTTCTTTAATATCACCGCATCGGACCAGTATATAGCCATTGTGGTACCCGGAAGGATGTATGCCAAAACTTACCGGGAGCGGGGCTATAAACCGGAACTGCTGAGCCGGACACTGGAAGACGGCGGGACCGTCACTTCCGTCCTGATCCCATGGAATACCTGTGGTGCCACCCAGTCCCGCGTCCTCGGAGTATCCACATTTACCTACCTCCCTTATTGTTTTTTCAATATTATCAGTCCCTTTATGACCATTTTCATTGCTTCCATCAATTACAGGATCAGGCGTATAGGTAAGGAGGAAGACCGGTAATACCAGCCCGAATCAGAAAATACCGGGATATCCGGCCGGATTGAATTCATGCATCATCACATAAAGGGTCTCGAAAACATCTTCGGCACTGGGATTGGAAAAATAATCACCGTCGGTACCATAAGCGGGCCGGTGATCCCGCCCTGAAATGGTCCTGGGCTGCAGGTCAAGGTACTCATAAGCACCCTGTTCCTCGAGTACTTTCTGCATCATGTATGCCGTGGCACCACCGGGGACATCTTCATCGAAGAAAACAACCTTCCCGGTTTTCCTGACCGATTCAAGGATGCTATGTGGAAGGTCAAAAGGAATCAGTGTCTGAACATCGATCACCTCCGCATCAATGTTAAAGTCCACCAGCTGTGCTACCGCCTCTTCTGCAATCCTCACACAGGAACCATAGGTTACAAGGGTGATATCTTTTCCTGTCCGGATGACCTCCGGGATCCCCAGTGGTACCCTGAACTCACCCAGGTTCGATGGTATTGGCTCCTTCAGGCGGTAGCCATTCAGCGGTTCAATGACCAGCGCGGGATCATCCCCCTCAAGCAGGGTATTATATAATCCGGCAGCACGGGTCATATCCCGTGGCACACATACATAAACCCCGCGAATGGAATTGATCACCATGCTGAGGGGAGAACCCGAATGCCAGATACCCTCCAGCCGGTGCCCCCTGGTCCGGATGATGACCGGCGCCGACTGTGTCCCCTTGGTCCGGTAATGCATGGTAGCCAGGTCATCACTCACAGTCTGGAGTCCATAAAGTAAATAATCAAAATACTGGATCTCGGCAATTGGTCTGAATCCCCTCATAGCCAGACCAATCCCCTGCCCTATAATAGAGGTTTCCCGTATCCCGGTATCAGTGATCCGCCATTCTCCATATTTTTCCTGTAATCCCTCAAGGCTCTGGTTTACACCCCCTATTTTGCCGGTATCCTCTCCGAAAGTAACCAGCATAGGATATTTGGCAAATAAGCGGTCAAAATTTTCCCGCAATATTTCTCTACCGGTCGCCTCCAACACCTCGTCAGGATAGGCAGGCATAACCGGCCGGACATTTAGTACGGACCTTTCACTTTCATTATAGAGAAAAGCACTGTACTGATCCCAGGCCTCATCGTACCGGATGTTAAGCCAGGTATTAATTTCTTTCTGCAAGTCTTGCCTTACAGGGCAATCGGAGCAGATATGACGAAGCACCTTTTTGGCCGTTGAGAAATTATCCTTTCGTATCGGATTCCTGACTTTTTGGAGGTTTTTGCGCAGTATCCTGATCTTATCTATCTTCTCGGAGGCACATTTACATTTTTTATGTATCAGGATATCAATCAGTTCCTCCCTCTCCCTGTTAATGGCACCGATGTAATTTGCCCAGGCAGTTTCCCGGGCCTGTTTAACCCGCACTACTGCTTCCTTTTCAATAACATCCAGATCTTCCACCGTGGCAATGCTTTTTTCCAGTACCCATTCCCTCATTTTCTTCAGGGGATCAAATGCTTTTTCCCATTCCAGCCTTTCCTTCGATTTATAACGTTCATGAGAGCCTGATGTGGAATGTCCTAGCGGCTGGTTCATTTCATCAATATGGAAAAGTACCGGTATGTGTTCATCCCTGCAGCGCTGAATGCCTTCCTCAAAGACCCTGCATAATTCAGGATAGTCCCAGCCCCTGGCATGGTATATCAGGATACCCTTCTGCCTATCATTTGCTTCGAATCCCTTCAGTGCAGCCGAAATACTCTCTTTAACCGTCTGGTATTCCCTCGTTACTGAAATACCATAACCGTCATCCCATACCGCCACGGCCATAGGAATCTGCATGACAGCGGCAGCATTCATGGTTTCAAAGAAATGGCCTTCTGAGGTGCTCGCATCCCCTATCATCCCAAAAGCGACCTCGTTCCCATTCTCGGTCAGGGACCCGTTCCCATTCAGTCCAGGGCTATGCCTGAACAGCTTCGAAGCATAGGCGAGTCCCACAAGCCTGGGCATCTGGGCTGCCGTAGGAGACAGGTCTGCGGCAGCGTTCTTCTGTTCCATCAGGTTCCTCCAGGATCCGTCAGGATTTACATTAGGAGTGGAGAAATGGTTGTTAAAATTCCTTCCGGAATTGCCCGGGTTCATTTCCGGATCGGTGCTTCCGTAGATCTGAGCGAAGAATCCCTCCGGCGTCACAATCCCAGCAGCCATCATGAAGGTCTGGTCACGGTAATACCCCGACCGCCAGTCACCGTTCCTGAAATTCTTGGCCATAGCGATCTGTGCCACCTCCTTGCCATCCCCGAAAATGCCGAATTTCGCCTTCCCGGTCAGCACTTCCTTCCTGGCAACTACACTGCAATGCCTGCTAATATGGGCAAGGCGGTAATCTTCAAGCACTTCTTCCCGGAAAGCATCAAAGGAGATCTTCTGTATTTGCTCCTCCTTCATAGGTTGAATCTAAAATGGTACCCGGACAAAAATACAAAATAAAAAATGCTAACTTTGCAGGCATCATGCTGAAAGTCCTGATCATTTCGTTCATCCTGCTGGGAATAGCTTTCCTGGGACTGGCCTTCCGGATCTTTTTTGTCCGGGAGGGAAGGTTTCCGCAGACATCCATCGGCAAGAACAAGCAGATGCGGGAACTGGGCATTACCTGTGTGAAACACGATGAGCTGAAATGCTATAAAGATGGTGGCGGTGTTGGCGGTTGTGGCTGTGCATGATTCCTTTATAACTCTTCTGACAGAATTTTTTCCATTCCTGCGGTATACCATACCCTGTATTCCCCCATCTCATCATTGAAGATCAGGTAGGCATCCAGATATGTATGTTTTTCAAGGAAGCGGCGGGCTCTCTCATACCCCATTACCATAAAGGCAGTAGCATAGGCATCGGCCCGCATGCAATCGCTGGCGACCACGGTGGCACTCAGCAAACCGTGCTGGACAGGGTATCCTGTGGAAGGATCTATGGTATGAGAGTACTTTATGCCATCCTCTTCATAAAACCTCCGATAATTACCGGATGTGGCAAGTGACCTTCCTGATATCTGAACGATTGCCTGCATCTGCACCCCGGGCAGTTGCAGTCCATCTATAGGTTTGTCAATACCTATCCGCCAATCCAGTCCGAACCGGTTCTTTCCACTGCACCTCACCTCACCTCCGATCTCAACAAGGTAATTCTCAATGTTCTCTGCATCGAAAAATTCGGCCAGGACATCCACGGCATACCCCTGGGCTATGGCATTCATATCCAGCATCATCCCTTCTCTCTCCCTCACCAGCTTATTTTCCCTGAGGGAAACCTTGTTCATCCCCACAAACTGCAAAAGGCTGTCAATCAAGGCGCTGTCTACCCTGGATCTTTCAGTAAAACCAAATCCCCAGGCATTTACCACAGGTGCAACAGTAATGTCAAATGCCCCCCCTGTTGCAGCATATACTTCCTCTGCCGCCAGGAAACAAATCCTAAAGTATTCGTCGGCAACAACATCAGGTATCCCCTGGTTCATGCGGGAGACGATGGAAGAGGGTATATAGGTGGAAAGTGACTGGTCAAATTCCCCCAGCAATTTCACCAGTTGTTCCTGGTAATCGGTACTGTCCGGGTCCTGATAGGTAATATTATAGGTGGTACCCTGAGTATAACCGCTGATCTTCAGCCAGGCACCCCTGTTACCTGTGGTGCATCCACTTACAAGGAGGGCCAAGACCATGGCCCCGGCCCATAATGTCACTCTATGCATACGTTCTAATAAAAACCTGCCGGATCCCTGCTAACCCCCGAAATCATCAAAATCAACCATCTCATCAGGTATGCCCATGTTATACAGCATATCCTGCACGGCATCATTCATCATGGGTGGTCCGCAGAGATAATATTCAATCTCTTCCGGTTCCTCAACACCGCCAAGGTATTCATCATATAATACCTGGTGAATAAACCCGGTCAGTCCATCCCACTTATCTTCTTCCAGTGGCTCGGAAAGGGCAATATAAAACTTAAAATTAGGAAACTTCTTCTCAATGTCCCTGAATTCATCTTCATAGAATATCTCACGCATGGACCTGGCTCCATACCAGTACGTTACCTTACGGCCGGTCTTCAGGGTATGAAATAAATGGAATATATGCGATCTGAGGGGTGCCATTCCGGCTCCTCCACCGATATAAACCATTTCCCTGTCGGAGTCCTTGATATGGAATTCACCATAGGGTCCTGAAACCATTACTTTATCACCGGGTTTACGTGAAAATATATAGGACGAGCAAATACCGGGAGGCACTTTCATAAAGCCGCCCCTGGCCCTGTCCCAGGGAGGTGTGGCAATCCGTATATTCAGCATTACTATGTTGCCTTCCGCCGGATGGTTCGCCATGGAATAGGCACGGTAGGTTTCCTCCGAATTTTTCATTTTCAGGTCCCACATCTTGAATTTGTCCCACTCATCCCTGAATTCTTCCTCGATATCAAAATCCTTGAAATTGACTTCAACCCTGGGTACATCGATCTGGACATAACCTCCTGAATCAAAATCAAGGGTTTCCCCCTCAGGCAGTCTCACTACGAACTCTTTGATAAAGGTTGCCACGTTATGGTTGGAAATAACCTCGCATTCCCATTTCTTGATCCCCAATACTGATTCAGGGACCCTGATCTTCATGTCACCGCGGATCTTTACCTGGCAACCCAGCCGCCAGTCATTCTGCTGCTCCTTTCGGGTAAAGAAACCTGTTTCAGTAGGAAGGATACTTCCACCCCCTTCATAGACCTGTGCTTTGCACATACCACAGGTACCACCACCTCCGCAGGCAGAGGGCAGGAAGATGCCTGAAGCAGACAAGGTATTCAACAATGTATTTCCGGGTGGAACGATCAATTCCTTATCATTGATCTGCAGTTTGACTTCCCCCTGGGGTGTCAGTTTGGCCCTGGCATAGAGCAACATGAACACCAGCAGGATGATCACAATCAGGAAAACTGCTATACTTATCAGGATTACTCCGATGGAGGATGTTAGTAGCACCATTTCAGACGTCTGTATTTAAAGTTTGATACCCATAAAACTCATGAATGCAATACCCATTAAGCCGGTGATGATAAAAGTGATCCCGAGTCCACGCAAAGGGGCCGGAACATTGGAATACCGGATTTTCTCACGGATTGCGGCAATGCCGACAATGGCCAGGAACCAGCCCACCCCGGAACCGAGTCCGAATGAAGTGGCTTCAGCAATGGAAGTATATTCACGTTCCTGCATGAATAGTGAACCTCCCAGTATAGCACAGTTTACGGCTATCAGGGGAAGGAAGATCCCGAGTGAATTGTAGAGGGAGGGGGCGAATTTCTCCACGACCATCTCCACCAGCTGCACCATGGAAGCAATCACAGCAATGAACATAATGAAGCTCAGGAAACTCAGGTCCACGTCGGCCAATGTGGGACTGAGCCAGGTCAGGGCGCCTGCTTTAAGTATGTAGTTTTCGATCAGGTAATCGACAGGCACCGTAAAACCAAGGACAAAAATCACTGCCAGTCCCAGTCCGGTCGAGGTCTTTACTGTCTTCGATACTGCCAGGTATGAGCACATACCCAGGAAATACGCGAAGATCATATTGTCTATGAAAATGGACTTGATGAATATATTTACAAGATTCTCCATATGCTGTAAATTTTCTACTTATCTTCAATTAATTTCTTGTTCCTGGCACGATGAACCCAGATAATGATGCCCACGGTGATCAATGCCATTGGCGGCAGGATCATCAATCCGTTGTTAACATATCCGATTGAGAATATACCCAGTTTCTCAAACAGGGGATAGTCCCAAATTGTTCCCGAACCAAGCAACTCCCTGAAAAAGGCCACGATGATCAGGATGACACCATATCCTGCGGCATTCCCTATGCCATCCAGGAAGGCAGGCCAGGGTTTGTTGGCCATTGCAAAAGCCTCCAGTCTCCCCATGATGATACAGTTTGTGATTATGAGTCCCACAAAAACCGATAGCTGTTTGCTCACATCATAGGCAAAAGCCTGCAGGATCTCATCCACCAGGATCACCATGGTGGCAATGACCGTCAGTTGCACAATGATGCGGATCCTGGGCGGAATGGATTTCCTGAGAAGGGAAATCACCACGTTGGAGACGGCCATGACAGCTACCACCGATATCGCCAGTACCACAGAGGGTTTCAGTTTTACCGTAACGGCCAGGGCCGAACAGATCCCCAGGACCTGCACGGTAATGGGATTGCTGTCATTCAGAGGATCTCTCAGCAAATTCAGGTTCTTCGTTGAAAACAGCGGTTCTCTCTCTTTCATGATCAGTTGCTTTTAGTCTTAAAAAAGGTTTCATAATTGCCAAGGCATTCTTCCATCATCTCCTGGAGCGCCACACTGGTTATTGTCCCTCCGGAAATGGCATCCACGGCATGCGGATCATCCGGGTCTGCGCCGCCTTTAACGACCCTGACCGATGTAAATTTCCCGGCATCATCAAATATTTTCTTACCAGGGTATTGAGCCTGGTACCAATCCGTATTGATCTCTGCACCCAGTCCGGGTGTCTCCTTGGCATGGGCAAAGATGGCCCCATAAATCGTCGTCATATCTTCCTCAAGGGAGATATAACCCCATATGGGTCCCCATAATCCCTTCCCCTGCAGCGGCAGAATGTATATCTCCTTACCATCCTCATCGACATAAACAAAAACCGGAAGGTTCCGGTCTTCCGATGATTTTGCCAGCTCGGCCTTCAGATTTACCTTGAATGCTTCCACATCCGCCTTCAATTCACCCTCAGGATTGATGGCGAAACTTTTGGTAATGTTTTTATCATATGCCTCTTCCACGTATATATCCTTATCCTTAACATCATCAATATCACGGGCGATACCAACCGAACGCAGAATATCCAGTTTCTTCTCGATCTCAATATTTTTTTCCTGGAATGGTTTGAGTTGCTCTGCTACAAAAGACAAGAGGGTGGCAACCAGCATCACCATCACCGTAGAGAACACGAAAATATATGTATTGCTAAAACTTTTCATAGGATTGGTCTCTTATGTATTGATACTTATTTTCGCTCTTTTGAGCCTCTTCTTAATGTGGGATTCTATCACGTAATGATCGATAAGGGGCGCAAATACATTCATCAGCAATATGGCCAGCATAACCCCTTCCGGGAAGGCCGGGTTCAATACCCGGATGATGATGGCCAGGATTCCGATGAGAAATCCGTAAATCCACTTGCCCCTTTCTGTTTGGGCAGCACTTACCGGGTCGGTAGCCATGAAGACGGCCCCGAAGGCAAAACCGCCCAGCATCAAATGTTGCCAGAATGGGATCTCCATCAGTGCATTTCCTCCAAAGGCATTCAGGATCAGTCCCATTACCGTGCCACCAGCAAATACGGAAAAGATGATTTTCCAGCTGCCCACTCCTGTAAATATGAGGAAAGCTGCCCCGATCAGGATGGCCAGCGTGGAGGTTTCACCAATGGAACCGGGAATGATTCCCAGGAACATATCCATTCCTGTCATGGGATCACCGGTGGTGTTAAGTATCTGCGGATCATTGACGGCCGCCTGTCCGAGTGCAGTGGCCCCGCTGAACCCATCAACTATCCCTTCCCCCTTTATCAGTCCATTGATCCATACCTTGTCCCCCGACATAAAAGTCGGATAGGCAAAAAACAGAAAGGCCCTCGCTGTGAGTGCCGGGTTAAGGATGTTCATGCCTACACCCCCAAAGACCTCCTTGCCGATGATCACGGCAAAAACCGTTGCCACGGCCACCATCCACAGGGGGGTATCGACCGGGACCACCAAGGGGACCAGTATGCCGGAAACAAGGTAGCCTTCACTTACTTCATGATGCCGGATCTGCGCGAACAGAAATTCTACGCCGAGTCCGACCACATAGGAGACAACGATGATTGGGAATACCTTGAGGAACCCGAACCAGAAATTCCCCAGGACAGCACGTTCCAGGCCAATGGCCAGGGCATTCTGATATCCTGTATTCCACATCCCGAGGAGGATGGCAGGCACCAGGGCCAGTACCACGACTATCATGGTCCGTTTCATATCCATGGCATCACGGATATGCGAACCCTTCTGGGTTACATGGTTGGGAACAAAGAGGAATGTCTCGAAGGCCTCGAAGGTGGACTGCAAGGCGGCAAACTTCCCACCCTTTTCAAAATTCGGTTTGATCTTATCTACAAACCTTCTCAGTGAACTCATATGCTTATGGGATGAATTTCATGGATGCTTATTTACTCTAATTCTTTGATCATCAGATCAATTCCCTGCCTGATGATGGACTGGATCTCGATTTTCGAGGGACAGACGAATTCGCAAAGGGCGAAATCCTCTTCTGCAACCTCGAAGATCCCAAGTTGTTCCATTTTCTCAATATCATCCACAAGTATGGCTTTCAACAGGTGCATCGGGTATATGTTCATGGGCAGGACCTTTTCATACTCTCCGGTAACCACAAATGGCCGTTCCCCGCCTTTCAGATTGGTATCCACCTTGTATTCCCTGCCAGGTGTCAGCCAGGAGGGAAAACTTCGGGAAACGCTCAACTTCTTAAATCCAGGCGCTATCCATCCAAACATCTCGTAATAATTCCCTTCAGGCAGGACAGTCACCTGGCTGTCATAATAACCAAGGTATCCGATCTTGTTAATCTTACTGCCGGTAAGCGCATTTCCGCTGATATATCTTAATGCCCCGGAGTTAACGTTATCCAGCACATAAGGCTCAATACAGGTCCCGCTCAAAACCTTGAAATACCTTGGTTTTTTAACTTCAGAACCGGTTACGGCAATTACCCTGGCAGCATCATAAACCCCCTGTTCAAACAAACGGCCAATCATGATCACCTCCTGCGGCTGAATATACCAGACAACCTCATCCTTGTTGACCGGATCGATATGATGGATCTGTACACCCGGATTCCCGGCCGGATGCGGTCCCTTAAAATAATGCAGGGTTACACCGCTTGCCTGGGTAAATACTTCATCAGCAGGATAGTCGGACTGCAGTGAAAGGTGAACCTCCCCCCTTGTCAGCTTATTCAGGGCATTGATCCCGGTTTGAAAAGCGCTGTTGTTCCCTTTCACCATGAAATCCATATCCGGTGAAAGCGGAGCAGTATTAAATCCTGAAATGAATATTGCTTTTGGCTCTGATTGTGAACGTGCTATCACAGCATAGGGCCGCTGCCGGATGGAGGGCCAAAGCCCGGCATCCTGAATTTTCTTAATAATTTGTTCCTGGTCAAGTTTGCCAGGATCGGCAGCCCCGAAATCCTCATATTCATTCTTCCCATCAGCTTCAACAACAACTTCCAGTATTCTTCTTCTTTCTCCGCGGTTGACCGCTTTGACCTCTCCGCTCACCGGTGAGGCAAATTTTACCTCAGGATGGCCTTTATCAAAAAAAAGGATAGTCCCTGCTTTAACCATATCTCCGGGCCTTGCAACCAGTTTTGGTACAACCCCGGGGAAATCGATTGGTTTAACAGCAAAGGTTGAGGAAGGTTTGACGTTGGAAATAATTTTTTCGGCGGCTCCTTTTAATTTTATATCAAGACCTTTCTTGATATTAATTACCTTAGACATGGAATAATTTTTGGTTTGCAAAAAGGCATTCGACAAAAATAAGTATTTTTAGTTTTCATACAAGATGGATTAGCTGACATTCAAACAATAAAATTTTATATGTCATGTTTTTTATAGACATATGTCAACTCAACATTCTATATACCGTATATTAAGGTCTGTATTTGCCGCTGTTTTACTAGCCTTTATGGGCGTTTCAGAGCTTGTTTGCCAGGAAGTATTTTATACTGACTGTACCTTTCGTCCCAGCATCAAATCCGTTCAACTCCACAGGGCCGGATGGGATATGACCTACCCCATCATTGAACTGAACAGTGCAGATCAGCTGGAACTCCGTTTTGATGATCTCAGCGATGAGATAAAGAACTATTCATATACAATAGAACACTGTGATGCGGACTGGATGCCCTCAAATCTTGCGGTGGATGAATATATTGATGGATTTAATCATCAACCTGTCCAGGATTATTCCCTTTCATTCAATACCCATATGAATTATGTCAATTACAGTGTGGTATTGCCCAATGATGATATGGGGATCAAGTTATCCGGCAATTATGTCCTGAAGATCTTCGAAGATTTTGATGAAACCAACCTGGTGCTAACCCATCGTTTTTCAGTATCGGAAGCGTTGACAAGTATCCAGGGAGATGCCATAAGGCCCGTGGCCGATCCCTACCATGATGACGGCCACCAGATAAGTTTCAAGGTATTCCTGGGATCGGTCAGCATCAATGATCCCTACTCCGAGATCAAGGTCGCCATTCAACAGAACAATCGTTGGAACATGTCTATCAGGAACCTGAAACCACTTTTTATCAGGGATGGCATACTGGACTATGACCATCAGTCCGGGAATATTTTCAAAGGCGGGAATGAATACCGCTATTTCGATATCAAAAGCATGCGATACCAGGCTGAAATGGTACGGGACATAAAATATCAGCCGCCCTATTACCACGTTTACCTTGTTCCTGACCAGCCAAGGTACAGGGGTAATTATTTTTACCGGGGGGACCTGAACGGGCGGTATTATGTTGAAGTCCAGGAAGGAGTTAAGAGACATACAGAATCAGATTATGTCTATGTCCACTTTACCCTTTTGATGGATGTGCCTATCATAGACGGGAAACTCTATGTATGCGGTGCCCTCACAAACTGGCAGTGCAAGGAGACCAACCAGATGACTTACGATTTTGAAACCAAATCGTACAGGCTTGACATGCTGCTGAAGCAGGGATATTATAATTATGAGTATGTTTTTATCAGGGATGGATCAAGATTCCCTGATGCCACCTATATGGAAGGCAGTTACTATGAGGCTGAAAATGACTATGTGGTCTATGTTTACCTGACTACCAATACATCCCGTTACGACAGGCTGATCGGTTACCAGATCCTGAACTCGATCAGGAAAAATTTGTAATTTACAGGCCGATTTCCTCCCCTATCTCTTTCATAGCATCCAGGCTGATCTCCGCAAATTCAGGCAGCGGGATCCCGATCTTTTCACATTCCATGATGATTTCCCTGTTCACAGAGGCTGCAAAGGCCTTTTGCTTCATTCTCTTCACAATAGATTTCGGCTTTACCGCTGCGATCTTCCTGTCAGGATAGACAAGTGCGGTAGCATAGATGAGTCCCGTGATGGTCTCCCCCGCAGCCAGGGCATGCTGGAACTCAGTTTCCCTGGGCTTGCCGGTAGCCATCTCATTATGCATACTGATGGCATCAAGTATATCTTCATCCAGGTCATAATCTGCTAAAAGCTCCCTGGCCTTAAGGGAATGTGTTTTGGGATCTGCATCTGTGACCTCCACATCAATATCATGCAGCAAACCAGCCAGTGCCCATTTTTCCTCGTCCCTGCCTAGCTTTTTTGCCAATGCTCTCAGGACAGCTTCAGAGGAGAGGCAGTGATAGATCATTTTCTCATTTTTAATATGCTGCCGGAGCAGATTCAGGGCTTCATCACGTGTGATCATCGTTTCTTGTTGTTATTTTTGTACCAAAATATTGAAAATTACCGGATGGAGAAAATAATTGACGAAAAGATCTCGATCGAGGAACTGGTTGAGACCCTGCCGGCTTCAGTCACCTACCTGTCAAAAAAGGGCATCAGATGCATCGCCTGCGGCGAACCCATCTGGGGTACGCTAGAAGAAGCCGCCCGGGAAAAAGGATTTGGGGACCAGGAGATACAGGAGTTTGTCAGGGAGCTGAATGAATTACTTTTGGATCGTCATGTATGATTCCTAGTGGTACCACGCCAATTTACCGAAGTCCCTGTAGGTCAATGATCTGAGGGGGTTTGCTTCTTGAGGGTGACGAATTCGTTGACAATTTTTTTAAATCCACTCGTAAATAGTCATAGATAAATTATTGCTTTATAATCATTATGAAAGTTGCCTATGTTGCTTCTAATGCAAATTTATATCTACTTGCTAATATATTTAGATAATTTGTTTTCTGGATGATACACTGTATATTTGGGCAATGCTGATATTGGCAGTAAAATATTTATTGGGAGATGGTGCCTGTTGTTTGTAATGACAATTGGCTCTGCTGATAACACGGTAAAAAAGGAGAAAAAATGCCACTCTACATGGATCGCCATGACATTCGTGATGCAACATTAGAAGATGTGACAAACGCCCACGCAAGTGATCTTGAAATCCAAGCACGTCACTTTTGCAAAGTGCTAACCTATTGGT
>SDBS01000283.1_pt1 | contig 46825 bp, 41 predicted proteins | sample 2277091 | NCBI WGS metagenome assembly SDBS01 (sample SAMN10404972, study PRJNA504765) | marine sediment metagenome | isolation source: marine sediment core GS10_PC15, 163 cmbsf | place: Arctic Ocean: Southern Knipovich Ridge | collected 2010 | reverse complement strand
TAACAATACTAAACCTCGCGGAACTCGCCTTCTACGGTTCCTTCTTCACCGCCCTCTTTACCTGGTGGTGTCTCACCTTCCGGCGGTGGTGGCTCAGCACCCGGTGGGGGTGGTGGCGGTGGTTGCTGGTAGATGGCAGCCCCTATTTTCTGCATGGTGTCATTGAGCTCCTGGGTTGCCTGACAAATAGCGTCAACATCGCTGCCCTGTAGCGCGGAGCGCACCGCAGCTATTTTAGCTTCTACTTCTTGATTTAGATCTGAAGGTATCTTATCCTTCTGTTCACGCAGGGTCTTCTCTGCGGTATAGGCTAGGGTATCAGCGGCGTTGCGTGTTTCTATCTCCTCGCGCCGTTTGCTATCCTCAACCGCATGTGCCTCTGCCTCTCGCTGCATGCGCTCTACATCTTCCTTAGACAGTCCGCTGGAAGCAGTAATGGTGATTTTCTGCTCCCGACCGGTGCCCTTATCATGGGCCTTAACATTGAGAATGCCGTTAGCATCAATATCAAAGGCAACCTCAATCTGGGGTAAGCCCCTTGGTGACGGCAGGATACCATCAAGCATAAACCGCCCTAGGGTTCTATTATCAGCGGCCATAGGCCTTTCTCCCTGGAGCACATGAATCTCGACACTGGGCTGACTATCGGCTGCCGTTGAGAAAATCTGACTCTTGGAGGTCGGAATGGTAGTATTGCGCGGGATAAGGGGGGTAGCCACCCCACCCAGCGTCTCGATACCGAGAGTAAGTGGCGTCACGTCAAGCAGCAGCACATCCTTGACCTCACCCTTAAGGACTCCGGCCTGTATCGCGGCTCCGATAGCCACTACCTCATCGGGATTAACCCCTTTATGGGCTTCTTTACCGAAGAATTGTTTTACCTTCTCCTGAACCAGGGGCATTCTGGTCTGCCCCCCGACGAGGACTACCTCGTCAATCTGGGATGCCGTTTTTTCAGCGTCAGTCAATGCCTGCTGGCAGGGCCCGATGGTTTTCTCCACCAGCTCCATGACCAGCTGCTCCAGTTTAGCCCGGGTGAGGGTGATAGCGAGGTGTTTGGGGCCGCTGGCGTCAGCGGTGATAAAGGGCAGGTTTACCTCGGTCTGCTGGACGGTAGATAGCTCACACTTGGTCTTCTCGGCAGCTTCCTTCAGCCGCTGTAGAGCCATTTTATCCTGCCGGAGGTCTATGCCCTGGTCTCGTTTGAACTCATCGCATAACCAGCCCATAATTCGCTGGTCAAAGTCATCGCCACCAAGATGGGTATCACCACTGGTGGATTTAACATGAAAGGTGCCTTCACCCAACTCAAGGATGGATATATCGAAGGTGCCACCACCAAGGTCGTAGACGGCGATGGTCTCCTCTTCCTTCTTATCCAGACCATAGGCTAGGGAGGCTGCGGTTGGTTCGTTAATGATTCTTAAGACCTCCAGTCCGGCTATCTTGCCGGCGTCCTTGGTTGCCTGGCGCTGGCTGTCGTTGAAGTAGGCCGGCGCCGTGATTACGGCTTCGGTGACCTTCTCACCAAGATAGGCTTCAGCGTCCGTCTTAAGTTTTTGCAAAATCATCGCCGAGATTTCTGCTGGGCTGTATTCCTTATTCCCCATTATTACCCTAGCATCGCCATTGGGTGCTTTGGTTATCTTATATGGCAGTAACTTTTTATCGTATTCTACGGTTGGCTCGTCAAACTTGCGCCCCATCAGGCGTTTGATACTGAAGACGGTATTGTCCGGGTTGGTGATAGCCTGACGTCTGGCTACCTGCCCTATCAGACGCTCACCACCCTTACTTATCGCTACCACTGATGGAGTAATACGCCCCCCTTCGGCATTGGGGATGACGGTTGGTTCCCCTGCCTCCATAACGGCAGCACAGGAAAATGTTGTGCCTAAATCAATACCAATAACCTTCGCCATAGTTTATGCCTCCTTTGTCTCCTCTTCTTCACCCTTGCCCACGACTACTTTAGCCGGGCGAATAACCCTATCATGTAGTCGGTAACCTTTTTGTGCTTCCTCAACGACTATCCCGTCTTTACCTTTACCCTGCCTGACAGCTTCATGGAAATTAGGGTCAAACGGTTTCCCCAGTGCCTCGATTTGGGACAGTCCCTGGGCTTCCAGACTCGTCCGGAACTTACGTTCAATAAGTCTAATGCCCTCCACCCAGCTAACTTTGGTTAGACGGGGAGGGATAGAGTTGACGGCTCGTTCCAAATCATCCAGGACGGGTAGGAGATTAAGCATAAGGACGCTATTAGCAAATTTGCTAATCTCCTTCCTTTCCTGCTCAGCGCGCCGCTTATAGTTAACGAAATCTGCCTGGGCTCTTTGCCAGCCCGCCAGATTGGTTTCTATCTTTTCCCTTGTCTCAACCAGGGCTTGCTTTAGTAACTCCATATCCTCTGCTTCGCTAAACCCTGGTGCTACTTCGCTGGTTAGCCCTTCGTTTGGTTCTTCTTCCATTATTTTTCTACCTCATCCCCTGTGTTCCCCTCGCCTTTGAAGGAGAGAGGGAGTGGATTATGTAAGAGGGGCAAAGCCCCTCTTTAACTCGCCTTTATAATCACTCCTTACGAATTGACTTCAGACTGTTTCCCTGCCATATAGCTCAGCGGCCATTCCACTGAGTACTGAAGAAAGGTAGCTTATGGCGGAGATAGCCCGGCCGTAGGGCATTCGGGTAGGTCCAATTACGCCTATGGTGCCGGCGGCTTCGTTGGTTAGACCATATCGGCTGATGATCACGCTATAATCCTGAAAAACCTCCGCTTTATTCTCCTTCCCGATAACTACTTGCACCTCTTGGGTGGTCAGCCCTTCGGGGTCGATAATCTTAAGCAGGCGTCGGTGGTCAACTAATTCCAGCAAGGACTTCATCCGTTGGCGGCTAACAAACTCTGGCTGGTTAAGCATGAAGCGTACGCCATTGAGGTAGGGCTCCTCATACTCCTTTTCATCTTCAGCCTGCATTATCTTTACCAGACAATCGGTTAGCTGCCTTTCAGCCAGGGAAAGCTCAATGCCTTTAGCTAGAATCAGTGAGCTGGTCAGGCTGGAATAAGCACTATTCAGTTTGTTAGCGATGGTCGTTAGCTCGGGTTGAGACATAACCTGGTTAAAGGTTATTAGCTGTTGTTTTACCCTGGCGCCGCGCAAGATGAGGACGATTAATGCCAGTGATTCCTGCAAGCTAACCAACTCCAGGTACTTGAACTGGCAATTTACTGGCTTAGGTAGGGTAACTATAGCCATATTTTGCACCAGCTGAGCTATGAGTTTAGCGGTTAGCCTTAACCACTCCTCCAGTTCTCTCTCCACCTGTTGAAATAGATGACGTATTAAGCGCTGCTCGGTCAGAGGGAGCTCAATATCACCCAGGGACTCTACATAGTAGCGGTAGCCCTTGTCAGAGGGTATACTTCCTGCTGAAGGGTGCTGGCGGATGATATAACCCTCTTGCTCCAGGTGTGCCATCTCATTACGGATGGTAGCCGGACTTACTCTAAGCTCGGGGTCACTGACAATACCCTGTGAAGCTACCGGTACCGCCTTCACAATATATTGTCCCACTATGGACTTTAGTATCGTTTCCCTTCTAGTAGATAACATCTTGGCCCTAGTTAGCAGTCTAAGTCTGGGATTGCTAATTACTATTAAATCTACCACTTTTAGTCCGTATTTGTCAATCTGGTGTATTCGCCCAGGCTACACCCACCCGGCGTTTTACCACCAAAAACTGAAGAGGCTCGGCTATCCGCTGTGTCAGGAAAAGAGAATACCCTGCGGCTATGTTCCCGGTGGACCCCAGAGGTGGTGCTACCGGATAATTAATTGAGTAAGCGGCATAAAGGCAGGCAAAAAAGAGGATAAGGAGATTATTAACGCTGCCGTGCCGGATAGGGGCTTAAGAGGTAGAGTGAGGATAATGGTGGTTGACGTGCCCTAGAGAGTCACGCAATCTGATAATGTGTTGCGGAAGTCGGGTGAAGTTAAACGAGAGAGGAGAGGTAGTATTGCTTATGCCACCTCTCCTCTTTGAGTTGTCCTTCCTGAATGCGGGTTAACGCCTGACTTTAGCGTAGCACTCGCTGCAGTACACTGGTCGTCCTTCTCGAGGCTCGAAAGGTATCTGGGTCTCTTTCCCACAAGAGGCACAGATAGCACTATACATTTGCCTCTGCTGTCGATAACCGTAGCTATTCCCGTCGTCATACGATTCGCGGCGCTGTTGCTTTCTGGCTTGTCGGCAGTCGGGACAACGCTTGGGCTCATTGGTGAGCCCCTTGGCAGCAAAGAACTCCTGCTCGGAAGCGCTGAAGGTAAAACTTGTGCCACACTCCACACACGCCAGGGTCTTGTCCTCGTAGCTCATGGATGCCCTCCCTTCTTTGGCATTCGGTTGTAGTTTGGTCATCCATGGCCTTAGAGATTGATAAGGAACCGCACAGATGGGTAATTGCAAACTTTCAACCGGGTAGTCTAATAGACAATAGAATTATACACCACAGGATTGGAAGTTTGTCAAGCTATAGGTGGAATGTAGCACTGCCCACTTGGCTAATAAGAAGTTGGGTGCTAAAATCTAGGTACTGACAAACGGGGAGTGGCTCAGGTGGGTGATATTCTGGTTGGCACCTGATAAGGAAGAGAAAACTGCCGCCCTTTGATGAAAGGGTGCGCCAGAATATAGGGAAGTCAGCCCGAAATGGATTTATTTTCTTCGCCATTGCCTCCGCATTCTTGATGCTATGCTTCAGCATAAACCTGATATACATTACTAAGCTCAACCCAGTGCACGTTATGAGTGGTCTATTTTTGGCTGGCGGATTGGTATATTTACTGTCCTATATCTATTATGACCACGTAGAATCCAAATTAAGGGAGGGAGAGTTACGAAGGCTGACGACCTTTCTCCAGGTGGCTGGGATAGCGGCTGGAGCCGGTATTAGTAGTGTTATCCTTCACAATGCCGTAAGCGCCCTGTTTGGGCTTGAGGTCATGTGGAACTTGACAAAATTGGTAATGGTGTTATAATTATAATAGGTTCTTGGTAGAGGGGGTCGGCCACCGTAATAAGGTGACCCACCCTCTCTCTTCATTTGTTAGACATTTGTTATGTCTTTCACGGGTATAAAACTAAGCATATCTGTGATTGATTTTGTTGTTTCCCCCAGTTGTACTTGCGAAACACCGTGTGCCAATAGCCCCGCTAACTGAAGCACCCAACTACATTCAGAGTCCAAATGCAGTATGTTGTCTAGTTCAAATCCACAAATATTGCAGAGATAATTAGTAATACCTTTGAAATCACGCCTTGCCATTCTGTAGTAATCAAAGATTACAGAGATGTAATCATCTTTTTCTTTTGGATATAGGCTATAATGATGTTCAAGTAATTGCCTATGAACAAAGTTTCTAAACCACAGACGATTATTGTGTATAGGCGATTCCGTTTTGAGATATGGACCAGAGTATTTTTCTTTTAGCAAATATACAGCAGAGCACTTAATAACACCTGCTTGATGTAACCCAATTATCGGTTCCAGTAAGTACTTACATTTACTCTCGTCTTTGGGTAAGTGTTTCGGCTCAGTGGATATATTTTCCTCATATCTCCACTTGGTGATATGTCCTACTAACGGACTTAAACGTCCGTATTCCATCTGGATTACTAATTCCGTATAGTATATTGTGTTACTCCTAGTTCCATCATTGTCCCCAGCATCCCCTGACTCATCTACAAAGAGAAACAAAGGTCTATTCATTTGATGGGATTATATTGCTTACGTTTTCCAAAATCAACTCATTCAAATTGATACACTACCCGGACTAAATACAATTTGACACAGGAAAAACTGGCTGAATTAGTAGGGGTCAGGCGAGAGACCATTATCTTCTTGGAACAGGGGAAGTATAACCCTTCCCTGAAGCTAGCTCATAATGTGGCTAAGGCCTTGAAAACTACCATTGATGAGATATTCACTTTTGACGATGATTAGTGTTAACGGAAACTAAACAGAAGGACAGTATCCCTCCAAAAAGTATATCGCTCCTTCAGCCGATATTTACCGAAGGAGCGATATCTTATTCGTCAAGAGTTTTACTTTAGGGAAGCTGATCCACCAGCTCTTTTAACCCCAATTCCTTTAGGGTTGACTCCAGTGGCTTACCGGTTTTGGCATCCCAGCCCAGGGCTTCGTAACCCTTTTCCTTCATACCTTTGGCATCTATCCCTTTACCAGCGAAGGGTCCGTGATCTGCAGCGACGGTTAGCCTTTCCGGTAGGCGCCATTGCATTGTATCGATGCCCTCTCGAATGTTGAAAGCCTGGCGCAGGGTATGAATACGTCGTCCTGTCTGTATCAGTTCCGCCAGGGTAAAATCCTTCCACCCGGTTACCGCTTGAATCGCCTCAATAAAAGGCAGGGTCTCCGGCCACCAGGCGAAGGTACAGAGACCAGCCGACCACCAGAAGCGCTCAATAGCACTGCAGGTAGCATATATCTTGGCATTAGTTTCAAGATCGTAAGGGTCTTCTAGTTTGGGAAACCCAAGTTCTTTAGACATGGGAAAGTCGATCTTGTTATGGTAGACATGGCATGCAATTGAGGATGTATGTCGTGCTGGAGTCGGGTCGCAAATATAACCCCAGCCCATGCCGATGCTAACCCTGGGGTCGTGAGCCGGTATGTCCTGACCTCCAACGTGCATGGCATATTTCTCAGCACCTTTGTCGATACGCTCAGCCGCCAGCTTAACACCATCAGCGAGAACGGCTCCAAATCCCTCCCGTCGAGCCATCTTCTCTGTCATACTAATCAGGGCATCGCCGTTACCCCAGGTGAGTTCAATGCCGTCGGTGTCTTCCTTGGTTATGATACCATGCTCATAACATTCCATGGCAAAACCAATAACACTGCCGGCCCCGATAGTGTCAAGCCCCAAAAGATTACATATGTCATTAGCTTTGCCTAATGCCTCTATATTGTCGATAAGGCAATTGGAGCCCATCATGGTTATCGTTTCATACTCTAGTTTACTGCCGGCATATCCTCCGTAAGCATCAACCTTGACCCATCCTTTACACCCCATCGGGCAACCTGTGCAGGCGTGTTTCTTGACTACGTACTTGATGACCTCATCGCCGCTAATTTTCTCGTGAGTCGGGAAGGCTTCAGCACCATAAACAGCCCAGTTCTTAATCGGTGAGTCGCCAGCTTCTATACTGCCAGTTGTCGTGCCGCAGGTGCCCCATTTCTTAAATGTAGTAACCCAGGGATGGTCCGATTCTTTTACGTTTTTGAGGTAATCCTTTCTTAGTACTGAAAAGCGTTCGGGATCGGCTATGGATACCTTCTGGGTTCCCCTGACGACAAAAGCTTTCAGCTTCTTTGAGCCCATCACTGCACCTACTCCGGAACGACCAGCCGCTGACCCCTCATGTCTGATACATGCCAGTAATGATTTTAGCTCTCCCACCGGGCCAATACAGGCAACCTTGACTTTCTTATCACCCAACTCCTCTCTGATGCTCTCTTCAGTCTCAACGGTGTCTTTACCCCAGAGGTGAGAGGCATCTTTTATCTCGGCCTTGCCATCGTTTAGGAAGAGATAGACCGGCTTGGGAGATATGCCACTGAAGAAGACCCCATCATAACCAGCGGCCTTAAGCTCAACAGCAAAGGAGCCACCAGAGTTAGCATCACCCCAGCCACCGGTGACGGGGGATTTGGTGACGATTTGAAACCTGGCACCATGGATACCGGTGCCGGTCAGGGGCCCAATCAGAAATCCAAGAATATTATCTGGACCCAGTGGGTCCGCCTTAGGCTTCATGCGCTCGTAGAGAATTCTTGCCCCTAGTCCCAGTCCACCGATGTAATCGCGATAGACCTTCTCGGGCAGGCTCTCTTCCGTAATAGAACCCTCAGTCAAGTCAACAAATAGAACCTTCCCATTGTAGCCATTAACCATAAAACAACCTCCTTTTAATTACATTTAAACCTGGTGACTCGGATATAAACTACAAGGAAGCAGCCTAAGCTACTAGGAATATCCGTAGACTACTAGCAATCAGTCATAAGCTACTGAGCACTATGGCAATGGTGGCATAACTCTGAAGCTTTTGTCAAGGAGTGCCTGAGGAACTTAAGTGGATTGAGTAGTTCCGGTACTGTCTGCGGGTTGGAACACTGTAACCCCGATTACCCCTACCTCTGGAGGAGAATAGTAACTGTTGACAATGCCCTCTGGTCTATGCTATTTTGGGTTGGGGAAAATGAAGGGGGTATAAATGTGTAGGCCGCAGTAACTTTACTGAGTAGTGGGGGTGTTGTGGCTATGGGCATCCGGGACAGGCAGTCTTGGGTGTCTCTATGTGAGGAGAACACCTGAGGGATAAGGCGAACTAGCTTAAGCCAACTGACAATAGAAAATATTAAGATGGCAGGAGGTAATTTTATGGCCATAGAGAAAGAAAAACTAATAGATATGTATCGGAGGATGGTTCGAATCAGAACCTTTGAGGAAAGGGTCTATAAAGAATTTGCCGCTGGAAGCATTCCGGGGTTTGTTCACCTGTATTCTGGCGAAGAGGCGTCAGCGGTGGGAACCTGTGCCAATCTGACATCTGATGACTATATCACGAGCAATCATCGGGGGCATGGGCATCTCATCGCCAAAGGTGGCAAGACTGACCGGATGATGGCTGAGCTATTTGGCAAAAAGACCGGCTATAACAAAGGCAAGGGCGGCTCCATGCATATTGCTGATACGGAAATTGGCATCTTGGGGGCTAATGGCATCGTCGGTGCCGGGATACCCATTGCTGGTGGGGCAGCTCTTTCTGCCCAAATGAGGAAAACCGACCAGGTAGCTGTATGCTTCCTGGGCGATGGTGCCAGCAATACCTCCCGATTTCACGAAGGAGTGAATCTGGCTGCCTGCTGGAAACTCCCGATAGTCTATCTTGTTGAAAACAATCAGTATGCTGAGAGTACCCATATTAGTTGCACCTGTCAAATACCCAACATTGCTGATAGGGCCGCTGCTTATGGTATTCCCGGTGTGGCTGTTGACGGCATGGACGTCCTGGCGGTGTATGAGGCAGTGGGTGAGGCGGTAGCCCGAGCAAGAAAGGGCGAAGGCCCCACTCTTGTAGAGACTAAAACCTACCGTTATCATGGGCACTATGAGGGAGACCCGTGCAACTACCAGCCGGAGGCAGAGATTGCCGAGTGGAAGAAGAAAGACCCTATTCCTAAATTCAGGAAGAAGCTTGTTGAAATGGGTGTCTTGACAGAGGAAGCCGCCAGTAAGATTGACCGGGAAATAAACGAAGAGATAGATAGCGCGGTTAAGTTTGCTGAGGAAAGCCCGCTTCCAGCTCCTGAAGAAGCTTTGGAAGACGTTTACGCTTAAGGAGGTTAAAAAATAATGAGAGAGATAACCTATACCCAGGCGATACATGAGGCCTTTGATGAGGAAATGGCGCGAGATCCTAAAGTATTTATCATGGGTGAAGATATCGGTAAATTCTGGGGGGCGTCCCTGGGTGAACTGCAGGGTTTGTTTGATAAATATGGCTCTGAGAGGATAAGAGAGACGCCGATATCGGAGACAGCAATCCTGGGAGGAGCAATCGGTGCCGCCGTGACCGGCATGAGACCAGTTGCCTGGATGTACTTTGCCGATTTTTTGGGTGTGGCAGGTGATGAATTAATAAATCAGCTGACTACAATGAGATACATGTTTGGCGGCAAGGTGACGATACCCCTGACCATGCCTGTTTATAGTGGCGGCGGAGTGTCGGCAGCGGCGCAACACTCCAAGTGTGTTGAAGGGTGGGCAATGAGTATTCCCGGACTTAAGATTGTGTCTTCCGCCACGCCCTACGACGCTAAAGGTCTGCTTAAGTCGGCGATAAGAGACGATAACCCGGTGATGGTCAATCACCATAAACTGCTGATGCTTACCGGTTTGAAGGGTGAGGTGCCGGATGAGGAGTATACCATACCGCTAGGTAAGGCGGATATAAAGAGAGAGGGTAGCGATGTTACCGTTGTAGCTTGGTCGCTTATGCTTCACCGGGCACTGGCAGCGGCACAAAAGCTTCAGGAGAAAGGTATTAGCGTCGAGATAGTCGATCCTCGTACCTTGGTACCTTTAGACAAACAAGCCATACTTGATTCAGTTGCCAAGACTGGTCGGCTGGTGATTATGGATGAGGAACCTAAGACCGGCAGTGCGGCCTGTACGATAGCAGCAATAGTAGCTGAGGAAGGGTTTGACCTTCTTAAGAAACCGTTGAAGCTAGTTTGCGCTCCAGATACACCAGTTCCCTTCAGTCCGGTTATGGAGAAATTCTGGATGCCAGATGAGGAGAACTTAATCAAGGCCGTTACTGAGATTATGTAGCATTTTGGAATACTCGTCTACGCAAAAGAGCACGCAGCAGATGGCAAGATTACCTCTGCTGCGTTTGCTTTACTCTGCTCGTCGTGGTTGGCGATGGCTTTAGTGGCTACCTCAATTAGTTATTAGGGGGGACCCAGCGGGGCGGGATTGGCAAATTGTCTCCAAAACGTAACCAGAAGTACTCGTCAAGGTATTTTACTAGTGATTTCTCATAGCCATAGCGGGTATAACCTAGCTTTTCGGAGAGGAATTTCTCAGGTGAACCTGGCAGTTCCTGTTCCTGAAAGTCCTTGGTAACTTCTTGGGCATTTTGCTGCGTGATTCTCACCCACTGAATCAGGTTAGTATCGCCTTCGAGAATTCCAAAGTGATTTGATATGTTTAAGTTCAGTATTGGAAAGAGCTTATCATTGAGGAGATGGACGATTTTTGATACCCCGGTCAACCACAAACCATTAATGGAATAGATGCCGGCGTATATATTGTTTATTTTGTCGGTGATGTCGCTGTCGGAAAGGTCGCAATCCAGCAGGGTGACGTTTTGAAGGAATGACGTCTCCGGCTGTAGCCGAACTATTTTAGCTAAAACACTCGCTGCCAGGCCGTGCCCGATAAGCAGGTCGTAGTTTTCAATATTCACATGGTCTAAAAGCACCTTCTCTTCGAATTCCTCAGCGCTGATATTGAACGGTGCCTGCCTGAGTCTGGAGATGAAGTCGGTGTCCCTCATAATCCTGCTGTACCGGTTGTCACCAATTGACCGATAGTAGAAGCAGACGGCACCCCAGGAAAGTTGATTGAAGTTCATAACGCTGTTTGCCTCCCTGCACTATCTCAGTTACGTTCCACTTTTAGGTTAGTATACAGCAGTTCATTAGCTGGAGTAAATAGGGTTTTAGAAGGGGGAAGGATATTAAAAAAGAGGGGTGAAGTGCCTCTGAAAATTGCTCCTATTGGTTAAGCATAGTGAGAAGCATCTTCCCATTGTACCTACCACTCTTTGTTTGTTCGTACTGGTTGAGTACAAGCTTTAAGGAATTCAACGCCCAGTTGGGTCGCTATTAATATATCCCTTCGTATAAGTTTATGATCTAAATCATGCAATTTCTGAAGATCTTGCTGAATTTTAATAGGTAAGGTGTTGGTGCTGGTAACACAAAGACCTAAGCGCGCTATGTTATCAACAGCTAAGTCATACTCCTTATCAGATAAATTAGTAGATTCCTTGATAGTAAAAGGAAAAGCAAGCAAGAAAATATCTTTAGGGCTCGATTTGTGATGCCCCTTGTGTTTAAGAAGAGCATCCAAAATTTTTACATCGGTAGAAGATAGTTGGCTCAGTATGTTTGAAAAAGCTGGCATTAAGTCAACCCTATATCCTGGTGTTGCTGTATTTGCCAAGAGTGCCGCCCATTTTGTAGACAGGTTATCGTCGTCTTCAAGAGCAGCACCTTCTAATAAAGGAACGAGCACCCTCAAGGGCACCGATTTAGGTTCTATACCAGCTTGATTTAACATATCCTGGGTTTTACCTAAGACTGCGAGTTGATTACGAAGTCTATAACTCCTAACTTTGTCTTGAAGAAGAAGCCCCATTTCCTCTGCCGCTGGTCCGACGAGCTTTTCTAACAATTTCTTCGCAGCTTCAATAGCTACAGGAATACCCGATTTCGCTAATGCTACTGATATATAATCCATATGCGAATTCCCTTGACTTGTTGCTCTACGGCAACAGTATCCCACCCCTATTATATCACCCCACCCTCCCCAATACCTCTTCCAGCACCTTCTGCCACTCCCTCCCCAAGCGTTTATAGTTCATACTGAGCTGAGTTAAGCCTATCTTTATGCCGTCTCTTTGGAGTGGCTCAAGTTTACGCTTATCAAAGTGCATCCCTTCAAATGGTCTCACTATAATCTGGCCGTGCTCGGTGACGATGGATTCAATGCCTGACTTAGCTGCCAGAGCCTTAATCTTAACCGCGTAGAGCAGGTTTTTGACCTCTTTAGGCAGCCTGCCAAAGCGGTCGCTAAACTCGCTGGCTAGACCTTCTATCTCCTCAACCAAGTTTATATTTGCCAGTCGCTGGTAGAGAACGAGCCTGGTATCCAGGTCGGTGACATAGTCTTCGGGGATATAGGTGGGGAGGGGAAGGTCTATGGTTGGTGGGGGCAGGCGGGATGGATTCTTAAAGGCACCGACCTCTCGCTCCTTTTGTTGCTCTATCGCCTCAGTCAGCAGGCGACAGTAGAGGTTAAAGCCAACGGCACTGATATGCCCACTCTGTTTTGTTCCCAGCAGGGTGCCGGCGCCTCTAATCTCCAGGTCTTTTACGGCGATGTTAAAACCGGCACCAAGCTCGGTGGCTTCAAAGATAGTCCGCAGGCGCTTCTCGGCGGTATGGGTGAGTTGCTGCCCCCGGTCGTAGAGGAAATAGGCGTAGGCAAGATTAGCCCCCCGACCGACTCGCCCCCGCAGTTGATAAAGCTGAGTCAGCCCAAACCGGTCCGCCTTGTTCACTATCAGGGTATTAACGTTGGGCATATCCAGTCCGGATTCAATAATGGTGGTGCAGACCAGGATGTCTATCTTACCCTGGGTAAAGTCAGCCATCACGGCTTCTAGCTCAGCCTCAGGCATTTGACCGTGAGCGATGGCTATGTTAGCCTCCGGCACCAGGGACTGGAGACTATCGGCGACGGCTCGTATGGTTTGAACCCGATTGTGGACAAAGAAGGCCTGACCGTTTCGTTCTAGCTCCCGGAGTATGGCTTCCCTGATGAGACTAGCGTCATATTCAGCAACGAAGGTTTTGATGGGCAGGCGGTCTTCGGGGGGAGTCTCCATGGTGCTCATATCTCTTACCCCCACCAGGGACATGTGGAGGGTGCGGGGGATGGGGGTGGCGCTCAGGGTAAGGACGTCTACCTCCCGCCTCATCTGCTTAAGGTATTCCTTATGGGCGACGCCAAAGCGTTGCTCCTCATCAATGATGAGTAGCCCTAAATCCTTGAAGGCTACATCCGATTGCAGTAGCCGGTGAGTACCGATGCAGATGTCCACCCTGCCGTTAGCCAGCCCGTCAAGGACAGCACTTTGCTCTTTGGGCGTCTTAAATCGGCTTAAGACCCCGATTCTTACCGGGAAAGCACTTAGTCTCTGGCTGAAGGTAGCAAAGTGCTGCTGAGCGAGCACGGTAGTCGGCACCAGCACCGCCACCTGCTTACCGTCCATCACTGCCTTGAAGGCGGCTCGAATGGCTATCTCTGTCTTACCGTAGCCCACATCCCCGCAGACCAGTCTGTCCATAGGCTTGGCTTCGGTCATGTCCTCTTTTACCTGCTTTTGAATCTCCATCTGGTCTGGAGTCTCCACATAGGGGAAGGAAGCCTCAAGCTCCTGCTGCCAAACGGTATCGGGGGAAAAGGCAAAGCCGGCTACAACGCCGCGGGCAGCATAGAGGGCTAATAGCTCCTGGGCAATACTTGCTACGGCCTCTCTGGTCCTCTCTTTGGTTCGTGTCCACTCCTGAGTGCCCAGTCGGCTTAACACTGGTGGTCGGTCGCTGGCGCCTACATAGCGGCTCAAGCGATATATCTGGTCGGTAGGGACATAAAGCTTATCGCCCGCCGCATATTGTAGCACCAGGTATTCCTTCTGGCTGCTGTTGGTGTGCATAGTAGTCAGGCCCTTAAATCTGGCGATACCATGCTCAATATGCACCACGTAGTTGCCGGGAGTTAGCTCGGTAAGGAGTTTCTGATGCGGCACCGGGCGTTTCCTGACCAGTCGGCGCTCCTTAATAAAACCGAAGATTTCATAATCAGTCAGCAGATGGGTGCTGCTATTCATAATCCAGCCCTCAGCCAGTGAACCCTGGACTAGAGTTAGTGAGCCGGGGGGAGGTATCTCTCTGATTTCACTTAAGGGTGGGGCGATGATATCTTCTTCGTTAAGTAGCTCTGACAAGCGGCTGGCCTGACGACTGATAAGGATAAGTCGGTGTTTCTGGCTTAAGAGCTTTTTAGTCTTCCTGATAAGCGCTGGTAGCTGTCCGGCATAGCTGGGAGCCGGAGTAAAGTTCAAGCGGTGTGGTTTCTTATCAGAAGTTGTGTCCCAGGTAGCCAGTGCTAGACACCGACGGTTCATTATTTCTGCTTCAAGCTCCTTCCAGCTGAAATAGGGAACGGGAAAATTAGGCGGCAACTCACCTCGGGGTAACTTCTCAGCGCGTAGCTCGTCGGCTTTAGCCTTTAGGTCTTCGGCGGCTGATTTAAGGCCCTGGGGTTCGTTAAGTATTATCAGCGTATCCCGGGATAGATAGCTCAGGATGCTGCCCGCATTAAACAGCGGCGCATAAAACTGCATGTTGCTCGGTTGCTGCTTGTCAACTAACATGGAAAAGTCTTGCTGGAACTGGGCACGCACCTCAGGATTACAGTTTCTCAGGTCAATGCTACTCAGGGTCTGCTCTAGCTCGGCTTTATTGCTTAATAGGGGGGTTAACAGTTCTGTTGCCGGGGTAATAGCTACTTGGGGCACTGGCGCCTGCGAGTGCTGGGTTGCCGGGTCAAAGAGGCGGATACTCTCTACCGTGTTACCATAGAACTCTAGTCTCGCTGGCAGGTCACTGGGGGGTGGATAGATGTCAATAATGCCCCCCCGGTGGCTGATAGTGCCCGGCACCTCCACTGTGTTTTCCAGCTTGTAGCCCATAGCCTGCCACCGTTTCAGCAGGCTAAGTGGTTCTGTGTCCTGCCCCACTTTTATGGTGTGGAAGGTGGCGGTGAAATCGCGGTGCGAGACTACCTTCTGCATAAGTGCCAGGGCTGAAGTAATAATAAGGGGGGCATTTTGCTCTCCATCCAGATTGGCTAGAGCCGAAAGTACCTGGAGCCTCTCCATCTCGGCAGAAGTGTCGGAGGCAATACGCTGGTAAGGGAGAGCATCCGGCTCGGGAAAGGGTCTTAACTGGGTAGAGCTATACCAGGTTGAGAGCTGTTCATAGAGCTTTTTGGCATCCTCTGGTTGCGCGGTAACTACAAACACCGGTCTTTTTAGATTTTGGTATAGAGCTGCTATAAGGTAGGGCTTGGCGGCATCGAGCACCGTTACTCTGGTACTATTGTCTGACTGACGTAGCTCATCTACAAGCTGGCAGTAGGCTGGCATTTCGCTAATGAGATGTAATAATTTGGTTATGTCTAAAGACATTTTCTTCCCCAAACACCGCTAGGGCTAGCCAAAACGGACTAGCCCGGCACGAGAATTTTAGCACAGGAGAGGGAGTTAGGGAAACTAAATGGAGTTTGCATCCTGCCGTATCATTTCTGGTCTTTGGATTTTGATTTAAGTGATGCTTTAAGGCTGGGCTGACTAGCTAGCGCCAGGATTTTTTTAAGGATTTTTAGATAATCTCGGGGAAAACCTATTGACTAATGACTGGCTATGTGATACTCTCTTGCCTGAGGTCTTACCAATAAGGAGGTCAAAAAATGGTGCAGGCGTATTGTGTGAAGTGCCGAAAAAAGGTTGAAATCAAAAACTCCAAGTCTATTACCATGAAGAATAAGCGTCCAGCCACTCAGGGGGAATGCCCTACCTGCGGAACTAAGGTATTCCGTATCGGTAAAGCCTAGGCTTAAGATGTTCAGCAGGGGAGCCATATTATATGGCTCCCCTCATAATTAGCTGTTTATTACCTCGAATTCAACCACTGCTAATTTGAGATGTTGTGGTGAGGGTAGTTGTTTTGTATTGATAGTCCCCAACTATTGGAATTACTCACCGATGGCGGGTAATCAAAAGAAGGGGCTATCAATATTTCTTATTGACTGGTAATAAGGTAACGACAATCTGGCAGGACATTGTTACAGAGGAGTGGGCGAACCGATTAGGGCGAAGCTCTCCATAGTAGATACCCATGCTCATCTAGATATGGCTCCCTTCAATAAAGACCGGACGGACGTCATTGTCAGGGCTCGGGATTCCGGGGTAAGCACCATCATCACGGTAGGTATTGACTTGAACTCAAGCCGGCAGGCGATTAAACTGGCCGAGAGTTATACTGAGGTTGTGGCTGCAGTTGGTTTCCATCCCCACAATGTAATCGGGGTAAATGAGGTAGATATGGCTGACCTTGCCCGGATTGCTGACTACCCTGGGGTGGTTGCTATTGGCGAGGTGGGGCTGGATTTCTATAGGGGTTACTCACCTCGGGACACGCAATTGCAGGTTCTAGACTGGCAGCTGGGGCTGGCGGTGAAGCTAGACCTGCCGCTAATCATTCATTGCCGCCAGGCAGAGAAAGACATGATACCGTTGCTTCGTGATTGGACCTCACACCATAAACGTCTCAAGAGGCTGCCGAGAGGGGTGATTCACTGCTTTAGTGGTGATATTAACACTGCTCGGCAATATCTGGGGATGGGCTTCTTCATTTCTTTTGGTGCCTATATTGGATATCCTACCTCCATCAATATGCACAATGTTATCAGGAGCATCCCCGGAGATAGATTAATGGTGGAAACCGATTGCCCATTCCTTCCACCTCAGAGCCGTCGCGGCAAGCGCAATGAACCAGCCTACCTGCCACTTACTGTAGAATTACTGGCTAAGATTAGGCAGGTATCCCCTGAAATAATTGCCCGGGAAACGACGAAGAATGCCCGTCACTTGTTCCGGCTCCCCACGATTGACACCGGCCTATCTAGCGGCACATTTCACTAGCCAAGAATTTGTAAAGTGGAGGGAAGCGCTGGCTAAACGTATTATAATTTTTGGTAATTTTAAATTAAAGAAAGGGGGCAGGGTTGATGGAACTGGGGCTTAAAGGTAGGGTTGCTATCGTGACCGGTGGTGCCGATGGTATTGGTAAGGTCTGTGTTGAGGGCTTTGTCAGAGAAGGAGCTAGCGTCGTTATCGCTGATATTAATATTGACCACGCTCGGGAAGTGGCGGAAAGGCTAAGTGCGGATGGGAAAAAGGTATTAGCGGTTAGGACTGACGTGACCAAGAAGACCGACGTCGATAATTTAGTAGCTACTGCCCTTAGTGAGTTTGGCAAAATAGATATTCTGGTTAATAACGCCGGTGTTGTCCGGGATATTATGTTTGTTGATATCGAGGAGAAGGACTGGGATTGGGTTAACGATGTCAATGCCAAAGGTGTCTATCTGGTAACAAGAGCCGTTGTGTCTCACATGATTACCGCCAGGTATGGTAAAATCGTCAACATCTCCTCCCGCTCGGGCAAGGAGGGACAGGTAGGCCTTAGCCACTACGGCGCCTCAAAGTTTGCTGTCATCGGGCTTACCCAGGCGCTGGCCAAGGAAATGGCGGAATATGATATCAATGTCAACGCTGTTTGTCCTGGCATTTTGCGTACCCATATGTGGGAGCAGCTTCTTGAGGTTCGAGCCAAGCGTCAGGGCCTCCCCCGGGAGCAAATCTTTGATAGCTGGATTCAACAAATTCCCCTGAAGAGGCCACAAGAGTCGGAGGACATCGCCAATGTTGTCCTATTTCTAAGTTCTGAAGTCTCCAGGAACATAACCGGAGAGTCAATAAACATTAACGGTGGCTTGCGCATGGACTAGGTTCGAAGTGTCCTGGAGGTAGACAGTTAGTGTTCAATGTGCTCAATCTGGTAGCGTAGCTTACCTACCGGTGCGGCTACCTCTACTATCTCTCCTTGGCTCTGACCAATAACCGCTTTACCAATAGGTGAGGCGGTGGAGATCTTCCCCTTGGCTGGGTCTACCTCTTTAGGACTGACCAGAATATAGCGCAGCTCTTCACCGGAAGCCAGGTCACGCAGAGCGATACTGTCACCAGCACTTACCTTGAGGGTGGTCTTCTGTTCTTTATCAATAATAGTCGCCGATTTCAGGGTCTCTTCCAGTTCCCTGATTTGCCCTTCTATTTGCCCACGTTGCTCTCTGGCAGCGGCTAATGGTGCGTTCTCGCGAAAATCCTTATCCGCGGCAGCTCTACGTATGTCATCAATAAGCTGGAAGCTCTTATCCCGGAGACTAGCCAGCTGGGCCTCCAGATTAGCGTATCTCTGCTGGGTCAGGGGGATAGCCTCTGGCAAACCACGATGGGATAAAGACCGCCGTGGTGTTTTCCCCTTCTTGGCTTTAAGGTGGGTGGCCAGGTTGCCCTTACTCCATCCCTGCTTCTTAGCGCAAATCAGAAAGCCCCGTACTATTTCCAGCTTTCCGGCATAATCAGTATCGGAGAGCGATAATCGCTCAGCATAGTTGGCGATATCGGGAGCCGTAAGCTCAGCAAAGGGCTTCTTCCCCCCGTACCAGCGCACGAATTTATACACCTCACTCTGGCTGGCTTGCCTCTCTTCGGGTGAGAGGCTAACCAGAAAGTGAGTTGCTGACTCATTCAGGGTTAGACGCTGGCTAGTGTCCACTTAGCGGTTATCTCCTAGAAAAATATAAATAACATTCATTTACCCTAACCATTGTAAACGTTATCTGTATATCGGTCAATCTCCGTTAGCGCTGAACGAGGGTGCTTGTCGCCTTCTTGCCCCTTCTCCGAATCAGCGCTGTCTTATAGCCGGAACCTTTAGCCTCTGTCCTTCAAGCGAAAAGGAATCTTCACTGCTTGAATAACCTTAGATACGGCTACGGTCCCCAATATTTTTAGTAGACCACTGCTATGCCAGTCGAAAGACACATTACTGTCTTTGAGCAAGCTATCAGCCATGCCGTTAGCTTTTATGGTGTTAAATAACTTGTCAATCTGCCGGTCGTTCAGGTGCTCATAAAACTTCCGAATCCGGTAGCCCATTTTGAGTTCCTGCCCTAGCTTTTCCTTCCACTCCTGCTCGTAGTTAGCCAGCCCTCTAGCCGATAGGTCATTACTGTTTAGTGCCTGGTGCAGCGTGTTAGCTGCGATATCGGCACACAGCAGACCGTAGTAGATGCCACCGCCGGTAGTTGGTTTTACCTGCCCCGCCGCCGTCCCCACTACCAACCGTCGATTATAATAGGTTCGGGCTAATGGCTTTAACGGTACCCCGCCATAGCTTAGCTCAGCCTCGGCTGAAACTATTTTCCTCTGAGCCACTAGGGATGCCATCAGTCTTTTTAGATAGAGCCCGGGGTTGTGGCGTGACAGGAGTCCCACCCGAGCTTTAAGCGGCGAGGTTGGCACCAGCCAGGCGAAAAACCCCGGGGCTATTTCCTCGCCAAAATAAAGCTCCATCTCGTCTAAAGGCACCGTTTCTACCTCAGCCTGTGCGCCAACGACAAAATGGCTAATCCTACCCAGTCCCAACCCCTCAACCAACCAGGAGTTAAAACCGGAGGCAATAACCACCACGCGAGCATCAAAATCCAGGCCTTCTTCCTGCCGGAGTGTCTGGATTCTGACCTTATCATTGCCGACCTCTAAATTCCTGACTGGGCTATTAAACACATATTTGGCTCCCTTATCCTGAGCGCGGTGGGCCATGGTGGTATCAAAGGCTGCCCGGTCTAAAACACAGGCCTGAGTCTCTTGCTGCCCCAGTCTAAGCACTTCCCCTGAGGGAGAAAATAGCGTGGCGCGGTTTACCCGCCTCAAAATGAGGTTGTCAGCAACGGCAAAGGAGCGAACACACTCCTGGCCAATAATTCCAGTACAGCAAACCTTGCTTCCCAGTCTCTCCTTTTGCTCTAGCACCGCCACCTCATACCCCATGCCGGCTAATTTATATGCCACATGGCTCCCAACTGGCCCGCCACCAATAACCGCCACGTCGTACAACTTCACGCCTCCGCTTAAAAAACCTAACTACTAGCTTATGATACACTATTTATGCCGGGGGTAACTAGCCTTTATCCTCATCCGTGGAAGCTTCGCATCATTCAAGAAATGCGGCTGGTATTAACGAAATTTCTGTCGCCTTTAAGTTTGAGGGCTAGCAACGGCAAGAATAGCTTGGTGGTCTTTAGCACTATTCTCTGGCTACATGAGTGGTCTCTTTGCTGGGATGCCGGAGCGACGGGGATAAATTTCGGGCGTTCTGGATACCTTATCAATTATTAGTAACTGGCGTTCATCAGTAAACTCTTCTAGGTTAACCCTTCTTGTCTCTCGTAGCTTACCCCCCAGAAGGCTAACTACGTGGCTGGCTTGACCTATTTCTGCTTCAATATCCCCCTTTTTCTGGGCAATAAAACTGCCGCCAACAACGCAGAAGGGTAGGGTTAATTCAACCAGGGTGACCAGCGGGGCAACACCCCGAGACAGCACCATATTAAAGTTCTCCCGGTATTCCGCCTGGTGGGCGACTTCTTCAGCTCGCCCGACTACGATTTCAACATTATTCAGGCCGAGTCTATCTTTAAGATGGTGTAGGAAGGCGGCCTTTTTAGCGGTGGCCTCAAGCAGCACTAGCCTGATGTCAGGGAACAAAATCTTAAGGGGTAGGCCAGGCATGCCGGCACCGGTGCCAACATCAATAACTCGGAAACTAGGGTTAGTTTTCGGTGGCGGCCAAGCTAAACTCACCGTTAAAGAATCAAGGAAGTGTTTTATCTGCACCTCTTCATAACCAGTTAGGCGGGTAAGATTCAGGCGCTGGTTCCAATCTACCAGATCTTGGTAGTAGATAGAGAATTGCTCAAGCTGACTGGGGCTAAGCGATAACCCTAGTTTTTTTGCCCCGGCACTAAGCTTTTCCATAGTAGTCACGGATATAGTTTACAACCTCGCTACTTGGGTATTGCCTCCAAATTATATCATTAGTTGCTGCCAGTGGAGTAGTAATTTAGGGCTCTAGGAGAGGCTTAAACCTATCTTAGAGGCTATATGCCCCCCTTTGCTTTATAATAGGGCACAACTGACAGTAGGTGATAGTCCAGTATCCAAAGCAAACGAGGTTAGCAGTTAAAAAGCCCATCGTTTCCCTAGCCAAGAGGCAAAAACACCTTCACCGTGGCCATAAGAAGGAGTAGAGGAATCATGCCGTCTCAAACCCAGCGTTTATTTCAGCATAACGCTACTTAAAAATTTTCCCGTAAAGCCCCTTGACATTAGTCATTTGATATGCTATACTGATGCCCACTGGCACTAAACGAGCGGAGGGAGATCGGGTGCAGCCTACTGAAATGGTGATATTACTTGCTATTGCCGAAGCCGGAGAGTTTGGTAGAGAAGCACTGGCGCGCCCGATGGGTGATGTGCCGGCTGATAAGGTATAAATTAAGGGTGAATCGGCTGGCGATGAGGAGACATCAGCCAGTTTAGGGAAGGGGAATATAGGGAATCGCGCCGGTAAATTCCTGAGTACATTCGGTAGTTTCCCACTCTTCCCTCAGTTTGGGGGGAGCTGCGACTGAAAATTATAAGAGAGTCCAGCGTCCCCCCAACAGTTTTCACCCTATCTACACCACGCACGAAGTTCTTCCCTCTGCCAATAAAAGACGTTTCTGCTTTCGTCGTTAACCCTTAGTTTACCCTCATTTCCTCCCCTCCGGTCTTCAAGTCTCTTCTTGTGCATTTAAACACAGGCTAAGGCACATTGCATTTTATCTAGGCCTGTGTTATATTAAGATAGAAATTGAATAAGGTTAATCCGCTAGGGGTGCTTAAAGGCTGAGAGGTGATTTTAAGCCGACCCTTGAAACCTGATCTTGGTAATGCAAGCGTAGGGAAGCGGCAGAGACCTAGACCAAGGTTTTGTTTCTTACTGCCGATACCCTTGGTCTTTAATTTTTTGGGGAGGGTGATTATGACTCAACTGGAACTAGCCAAAGAAGGAATAATATCGCCACAAATGAGGGTGGTGGCTCAGCACGAGGGGGTGGAAGCTGAATTTATTAGGCAGGGGGTAGCTAGCGGGACGATAGTAATTCCGGCTAATGTTAGACACCTAAACCTTATCCCCGGTGGTATTGGCGAGGGACTTAAAACCAAGGTTAATGCCAATATCGGCACCTCCTCTGACTTTTGTGATGTTGGTGCTGAGCTGGAAAAGCTGCGCGTGGCTACCGAGGCTGGCGCCGATGCCGTTATGGATCTGTCAACTGGCGGCGATATTTCAGCTGTTCGGCGGGCTATTATTGCCGCAAGCTCGGTGGCAATAGGCACCGTGCCCATATATCAAGCCGCCATTGGGGCAGCAGATAGTCGTGGCGCTATCATTAAAATGACTGTTGATGACCTATTTAGCGGGATTGAAGAGCATATTTACGATGGTGTTGATTTCATAACCGTGCATTGTGGTGTTACCCAACAAGCAGTTGCCAAGCTCAGGCAGCAGGGGAGGGTGGCTGATGTCGTATCTCGCGGTGGGGCGATTCTCATCGGCTGGATGCTCCACAACGAGCGTGAAAACCCTCTATATGAGTACTATGACCGCTTGCTCGAGATGGCCAGGGAGTTTGATGTCACCCTGAGCCTTGGTGATGGGATGCGTCCCGGTTGCTTGGCTGACGCTACTGACCAAGCCCAGATTGAGGAGCTGCTTGTTATCGGGGAGTTGGTGCAGCGGGCTCGTGAGGCTGGGGTTCAGGCGATGGTTGAGGGACCCGGGCATCTACCCTTAAATCAAATTGAGGCTAACGTGCTGTTAGAAAAGTCCATCTGCAAGGGGGCGCCTTTCTATGTGTTGGGACCGCTGGTAACCGATGTTGCCGCTGGCTATGACCATATTACCGGGGCGATAGGTGGGGCAATTGCGGCCGCTTTTGGCACCGATTTTCTGTGCTATGTAACCCCGGCTGAGCACCTTTCCCTGCCTGACCCGGAAGACGTGAGGCAGGGGGTGATTGCCTCGCGTATTGCGGCTCACGCTGGTGATATAGTTAAGGGAGTAAAAGGCGCCGCAGATTGGGACCGGCGAATGTCGGTAGCCCGAAAGAAGCTTGACTGGGAAGAGCAGGCGAGGTTGTCCTTAGATCCGGAGCGGTCTCGACGGGTGCATGGTAAGCATACCTCGGCGGGGGCGGCTTGCAGCATGTGTGGTGAATTCTGCGCTATGGAGCTGGTAGAGAAGTACTTAGGGGTTAAGGCAACTAAGTGTTAATATCGAAAGGAGAAGTGGATGCAACTTGATGATGTAACCATATCTCGAGTAATAATCAAAAGCTTTATGGAAGACTTCCTGAAGGCAATGGATGTTGATGTGGCTATCGGTGGTGCCGGCCCAGCCGGCATGATCGCGGCCTACTATCTGGCAAAAAGGGGGGTAAACACGGTCATTTTTGAGAGAGGCCTGCGGCCTGGTGGTGGTATGCCGGGTGGGGGAATGATGTTCAATACCATCGTGGTGCAGGAGGAGGCCAAGGCAATACTGGATGAGATGGGTATTAGAAATAGGGAATATGAAAAGGGTTACTATACCGCCGATTCGGTGGAGGCATCTTCAGCGATTTGTTTTAGGGCAATACAGGCAGGAGCTAAGATATTTAATTTGATGAGCGTAGAGGATGTTATGATTCGGGAGAATGATAGGGTGACCGGATTAGTATTGAATTGGAGTGCAGTCACGCTAGCTGGTCTGCATGTGGACCCCCTATCCATACGGTCAAAGCTGGTGATAGATGCTACCGGCCATGCCTGCGAAATCTGCCACATCGTGGTCAATAAGCTTCATGGTAGGCTGGATACCGAGGGGGGTGGCATAATGGGGGAGAAGTCAATGTGGGCTGAGGTGGCTGAAAAGAGGATAATGGAGAATACCAGGGAGGTCTATCCCGGTGTGATTGTCGCTGGTATGGCGGCAAATGCGGTTTGCGGCACCCACAGAATGGGGGCTATCTTCGGGGGTATGCTCCTCTCGGGGAAGCGGGCGGCTGAGGTTGCTCTGGAAGGACTGCACTAACTGACGAGTCTTATGAAAGCCGAAATTATCTCTATTGGCACGGAACTCCTTTTGGGGGAAATAACGGATACCAATGCCTGTTTTCTGGCCGGTGAGCTACCTGGGCTGGGGATTGACCTCTATTGGATTTCTCAGGTGGGTGACAATCAGGCACGGCTGGTGAAGGTTCTAAAGCGTGCCTGGCAGCGTTCTGACCTAATCCTCACTACTGGAGGCTTGGGCCCCACCGAGGATGACATAACCCGCGGGGCTATCGCTGAGATGCTGGGGGAAGAGCTGGAGCGTGTCCCCGATTTGGAGCGTGAATTGCGAGATTTATTTGCCCGCTTGGGTAGAGAGATGCCGCTCACTAATCTCAAGCAGGCAACCCTTATTCCTTCGGCTGAGGTAATTCGTAATGTAAACGGGACGGCCCCAGGCTGGTGGGTGGAAAAAGACAGTCACCGATTGGTAGCTATGCCCGGCCCACCCCGGGAAATGCAGTCCATGTGGCATGATGAGGTTCTGCCCCGATTACGCCTAAAAACCAGCGGCGCCATTATTGTTTCCCGGACCCTCAAGACCTTTGGTTTGACCGAGGCGCACGTGGCGGAACTGGTCTCGCCACTACTTTCATCAGCTAATCCAACTCTAGGTGTTTATGCTAAGGTTGACGGTATTTATCTCCGCCTAGCGGCTAAGGCTCAGAGCCAGCCGGAGGCTGAGGCAATGATTGCCCGGGGTGAAGCTGAGCTGAAGCCAATCCTGGGTGAGCATATCTGGGGAACTGATAGTGATACTCTGGAAGCGGTCGTCGGACGCAGGCTAGCAGAAAAGGGATTGAGCCTAGCCGTTATGGAGGGCTATACCGGAGGGTTGCTGGCGGCTACCATTACTGAAGCCCCTAATGCCGCAACATATTTTAAGGGCGGACTGGTTGCCTATTCCGATGAAGCTCGGGTAGCTTACGGGGTTGACTTCAATCTTATTTCCGAGCATGGTAATGACAGTGCTGAAGTGGCACTGGCGATGGCTGAAGCTGCCCGGTCGCGTCTGAGGGCGGCGATTGGTGTGGGAATAACCGGGGTGGATGAGTCGGCTAGAGCCGAAGATAAGCTGTTTAGCACCTTCCATATTGGAGTGGCTGCCGGTAGGAATAAGCGGGTGGTTACTGGTCATTACCCGGGAAGCGGAACCCGGGTAAAGCGTTGGGCGGTGGCGACGGCTTTATTTGAGTTAAAGAAGGTTCTGACTGCCTGATTGGCATCAACAGAGCCTTAAGGTCTAAAAATTTCCTTAGTGAATACTGCCAATAATGCCAGTTGGCAGTTTTTTTGTTCTCGGGGAATAATTATGTTAATATAGTGATTGAAAATGGGTGGCACAATTAGTCTGGGTAAGGTCTTTGGTATCCAGCTGAGGCTCCATTACAGCTGGTTCATAATATTTGCTTTTCTAACTCTGGCTCTGGTCTCCCCGGACTGGGCTTCCCCCTTTGCGTGGGTTATTGGTATTGTTACTTCTCTTCTTTTTTTTGCTTCGGTATTGGCCCATGAGTTAGCCCATAGCCTAGTGGGACGGGTCAATGGTATTCCGATAATCAGCATCACCCTGTTTATCTTTGGCGGTATGGCGATGATGGCTAAGGAAGCCGCCCGTCCTAAAGCGGAGCTAAAAATGGCTGCTGCTGGTCCTGCCTGTAGCGCCGCAATCGGGGGAATATTTTTTTTGATTTGGTCCTTTGCTCCCGGTATGCCACTGCTGGTAGCCAGGATGGTTCAGTGGCTGATGGTTATGAATTTTGCGCTAGCCATCTTCAACCTGGTCCCCGGTTTCCCGCTGGACGGCGGACGCATCTTCCGTGCCTTAATCTGGCGCCGTAGTGGTGATTTCAGACGCGCTACCCGCATTGCAACCCGGGTGGGACAGGGTGTCGGCTACGCCTTTATTGGTGGTGGTATCGCCATAGCCGTGCTCTCTCTATTTGGTCTGGCGCCATTTGGCCTGAACCCGTTTAGTGGTCTGTGGATAGCCTTTATCGGTTGGTTTTTGCAGAATGCGGCTAAGGCTAGCTATCGTCAAGCTGAGTGGCGGGAAACCCTCCGTAGATTTACAGCAGCCCAGGTGATGACTACTAACTATCTGGTGGTTCCTTCGGATATTACCCTCAGTCGGTTGGTTGAGGAGCATATCTTTCCCGCCGGACATCGGCTTTTTATGGTAGGGGGTGAAGGTAGGTTTGAGGGCATTTTGACTCTGAATAATATCAAGTCTGTTTCCCGCCAGGATTGGGGTGTGACCCGGGTGAAGGATATAATGACCCCCCTTGACAAGCTAAAGGCGGCCCATCCTGGTCAGGATGCGTTAAGCATACTGGAACAAATGAATGAGGGTGATGTAAATCAGATGCCGGTAGTGAGCGAGGGCAGGGTTATCGGCCTAGTTATCCGTGATGACCTGATGAGTTTTCTCCGTACCCGTTCTGAGTTAGGCATGTAGAATTATTAGAGCCAATGATAGAAGCTGTAGTTCGTCCACAAAGAAACATGGTGAAGGAAGCGGTAGCCTATTTGCTGGTTATTGTTGCTGCCGAGGTGGTTACCATGTTTTACCATCCCTTATGGGGAATGATTGGTCATGCCGTAATAATGGCTGCGGTAATTGTGCGCTCGGCTCGAACCGATGATAGGTCTCAGCAACGGTTAGTATTATCCCTGGTGCTGGTTCCCTTAGTACGGATAGTAGATTTAAGCCTGAGCTTGTCTCTAATCCCCGTTCCCACGATGGGGCGGTTTGCTATTGTTTATACCCCGCTACTGGTGGCGTCAATAGTCGTCGTGCGTACCTTGGGTTATAAATGGGGTGAGGTGGGGTTTAATTTTAAATCGATTCCCGTTCAACTGGGGATAGCATCGTCTGGATTACTGTTTGGCTGGGTGGAATATTTTATCCTGAGGCCGGAGGCTTTAATTACCCAGCTTACCTGGTCTGAGGTGTGGCCCCTGGCCTTGATACTCTTGGTGTTCACCGGGTTTGTGGAAGAGTTTGCCTTCCGTGGGGTGCTGCAGCGCAGTGCGGTGGGGGTGCTTGGGTGGCGGGGGATAATCTATGTCAGCGTGCTATTTGCTATCATGCACATTGGTTTTCAGTCCGTGCTGGATGTTGTCTTCGTCTTTGGGGTGGCTATGTTCTTTGGTTGGGCAGTTAAGAAAACAGGGTCACTTGTGGGAGTGACCCTGTCTCATGGCCTGACTAATATAATGTTATTTTTGGTAATCCCCTTTTTCTACTAGGCTATCGCCTCAAAAACCTTCATCACCACAAAAACGCCGAACGAGATAGCTAGAGGCCAGATACCCACACTTGCGAACTTCGCCAGCCGTGCTCCCGAACCGGAGTGGGTGGCCCCGGCTAGTTCCTTGGTTCCCAGCAGGGCTCCAAAGCCAGCTATCGCCACTGTGCCGATAGCTGGTGCCAGACCCATAGCGATGATGGTAGTTACGGTGGTGACTGTAGTTACTGTAGTTACCGTGGTTATTGTGGCCGCGGTGACAACGGTGGTAATCATTTCTCTCTGCCTCCTCAATCCTTATCTAGCTTAGATTAAAACCTAAGAGAATACTCCTGTCAATCCCCAATTTAGGTTACAATCCCAGATGATACTTCCATAACCCTCATGATTTAGCCGACACTAATTAATACCTGTGTCAAAATAATAGCACAGTATAATACTTTTGTCAAGCCCCCATTCTATTGAATTTCGTAAAATCCATTAAAACTTACCCCTGGTCGGCGAGTTAAATTGTAGTTTTATATTAGGTCCTTCTTCGGCGCTGTCTGAGTACCAGTGGCACAGTTATACCGGTAGCTATGGCAGCTATAATAACGCCGATTAGCCACCAGTTAACTTCAGTTGGTAGTGTTGCTGGCGGAGCTCCCTTGACCTCAAATGTACCCGATAGACCGTTGACATTTACATTATAGGTTCCAGCAATACTCTTGGTGGTGGTAAAGCTTACCGTCTGGCGGCTACCGTCAGCTAGCGGTATATCACCGGTAGCTTCTACGGCATCATCTATCTTCAATACCACTGTATATGTGCCTTCAAGGTCACCGGTATTGATAACCAGGACACTAATAGCTATCTCTTCCCCGCTCTCGGCTTCCTCGGGGGCTATGGTCAGGCTAGATAGTATGAAGTTAGCGGGGCTAAGAACCGGGGTGGGAGCTAAAATGGTAAAGGCGGAAAAGTGGCTTATGGCTACGCTGATAGTATCGGTACTGGGATCAACCATGCTATCTTTAAGTATTACCCAGTCATCGTTTGTTTCATCCCACATAGCGATGACCAAGTCATCTTCAGCCATACCTGCCGGTATCATGGGCTCATCATAAGCCAGGGTGAGGGTTAGCGGAGGGTCAAAGGTAGCCCTGTCAGGGCCCAGATGGTAGATGAGTCCGATAATATCGGAACCTCCCGGCGGTGTTGGCGGGTCTCCCATCTCAGACATGGTTAGCTCGCTGAGCGGCTCTCCGTCTTCGGTTAAACACAACGTGTCTTCTTTTACCATTAGCTGGCATCTGGCGTCATCGGCTTGGAAAATAAAATCTCTGGTGGATATGCCGTTATCCAGGTAACTGGACAAGCTAAACACAGAGCCAATTGTGACGGCATCTTCATCCTCGTCCCCTGGTACGTATGAGATTGAGCCCAGTTCCTCGGTCGAAGGCAAATAGGGGGTAACCGTGAACCAGAACCCGAATGTAGATTGAACCTTAGCCTCAATAAGCTCGCCAGCTATATCGTAGGCACCGGCTTGACTCCCAGGGGGAAACTTCAGGGATATAACAACGTGTGCCTCAGTAGTGCCACCCTTTTCGTTGGGGAAGGGCTCTATATTTATGGTATAGCTCGGATTCAGTGTTATCTTATGGCCACTCTCTCGGTGCTGGGCCACAACGCGGGAGGTAATATACCCGTTACTTACGGTTAGTGGCAGGTCCTGTTTACAATCTGCCGTACCGGAAACCGTGGCATAAAAGACCTCACTCCCATCAATCTCATCCTTACTGAATTCTGTGTCATAGTTAATTACAAAATAATCATAGATACTCAGGGCGGCGGCTGACCTGGGGCTAATAAAGACCCCAGTTGCCAAAATCAGCATAATTAGTAAAAGCCATAAAACTCCCCTCTCAGGTATTTTACATTTCATCTTTCCACTCCTTCCTTAAATGTTTTGCTATCCTTAGGTTTAATTATGCCGTTATAGTCTGCTGCGCAGATTGTAATTTCTAGTAACAAAGTAATTGGTTCCCATAGCCGATAGCAAGTTAGCTCCTTATAGCATTCTAAGTTGAGATGTATTAGTACCTCTCTCGTCGCCGTCTGAACGCCAGTGGAATCGTTATCGCCATAACTACGGCGGCTATAATACTGCCAATAAGCCACCAGCTGGGTTTAGCTGGTGGTTCCGGGGCAGGTGCTGGAGTTGGGGGTGGGGAAGGCACGACTTCAACCGTGAACGAGCCGGTAATACCATTAACATTCACTGAGTAGGTGCCAGCTTGGTACTGGCTTGTGGTAAAGGAGGCGGTTTTGCTAGCATCGCCAGCCAGAGTTATTCTTTCGGTGGCTGCTACCACTCCATTTATGTTGAGGGTTACCGTATAGATACCGGCTTCCTCACCGATATTGGTCACCAGAACACTTATCGTTACCGGCTCGCCAATATCAGCCTTGGGCGGTGAGATGTTCAGCGAACTGGTGGTAAAGGCAGCGGGTGCTGGTGGGGGTGGGGGGGCACCGGTATAAGCCAGGATGGCAAAGGTAGTAAAGTGACTCACCGAAGCGGTGATGGTGTTATTTACCGTATCAACCACGGAGGGTAGCACCACCCATTTGCTAGCAACTTCATGGTAGTAGGCGATAACCAAATGCTCTTTAGCAACTCCCGGTGGAATATCAGCCGGGTTATAGCTCCAGGTTGCGATAATGGGCGGGTCAAAGGCAGCCCCGGGGGGTTTAAATTTATAGGGTAGCCCGAGAATACTGGCTTCTGGGGGTGGTGGTGGCGGTGTCTCATCCACCGTAAATTCTAAACTGCTAAGCGGGTCACTCTCTTCATCTAGGGCATAAGTCCCCTTATAGAGAACAATGTTAAGTAGCTCATCCTCAGAGGTGATATCTATTGTCCACTGTATCCTGCCCTCTCTGCTAATGGAATAGTAACCCGCCTCGAAATCTACAATGACTTCCAGGGTGAGGTCACCGACGTCTCCCCCGCCGCGACCGCCACCGGGACGGGGAATATAGTAAGCATACCCGATAGGCAGCCTTGTCCCCTGCAGGAGGTTGAAAAGACCTTCGACGGTAAGGTCATCTATGCCCTTGGTATACCACATCTTGTAGATTGAGCCATATCGGATGACGCTGGGGGCACTAACGCCGCTCCACAGGCTATCGCTACTGCCCGCGATGTCATAGGGGTCCACTACTGTCCAATCCTCACCGTTAGGTGATTCGGCATAGCTAATGACGGTGCTGATATCCCTCAGCATCTCTTTGAGATTAGCTAAATCTAGGGTAGCTAGCTCCTCTAAGAACTCATCGAGGTCTTCAGGGTCAATGCTAAGCAAGAGGTCAGGTAGGCCGAGGCCTTGTATTTCGTCTAGGATATCTTGGAGGTCTGTCGGGGTAAGGTCGGTTTCGATGCGGGTGTACCACATCTTATAATCACTACCAACCTTGATTACACTGGGGCTGGCAATACTGTCCCAGGGGGCAGTATTGCCAGCAAGCACTTCGTCGGGAGCGGCCCAGTTTATACCGTCGTCTGAAGTGGTGTGGCTAATAACAGTCGCCGTATCATCTAGAATGTCGAGCAGGGTATCGGCGTCCAGGCTATCAGCGTTGGCTAGGAGGTCAGCCAGGTCGACCTGGGTGATAGCTGTTTTCACCTGTGTATACCACATCTCGTAGGTGTCGCCATTCTTGATGACACAGGGGTCGCCAACACTCTCAAGGATGTAACCGCTACCCGCCAGTACTTCGTAGTCCACTACCGTCCAGTTTTCACCGTCAGGTGACTCGGCATAGCCGATGACGGTACTGATACCGCGTAGAAGAGCCTCGATAGCATCTTTTCGGGTGGCTATACCCTCATTCAAGTCGGACAGGATATTTTCCAGTTCTGTCTGGGTAAGGTCTATTCTGTCGTGGGTGTACCACATCTTATAGGTGCCACCATCATTGATGACGCAGGGGTAGCCCACGTTATCCCAGAGTTCGTTACTATCTCCCGCCAGGACTTCCGATTCTTCTATCGTCCAGTTTATACCATTACTCGAAGTGGCGCAGCCAATGACAGTTTTGTTGATATTCAGGAAGTCCACAATATCACCAACATTATCATAGGTATCCTTGAGTGCCGCCAGGTCATTAAGAAGGGCATCAAGGTTTAGATCAGCTAAATCATAGATGATATCATCAAGGTGTAGGGCGGGTATTTCATCAACCAGTTCCATAACGCTGAGGTCTGTCGTGACATGGGTATACCACATTCGGTAGGTATTACCTTCCCTGAGAACCCAGGCGCCCATGACATACAGCTCATTTTCCAGGGTGACCTCCCCTGAGTATGTTGTCCAGGGAGGGCCGGCAGCCCGGGCGGGTAATGCCTGACCAACTATGGGTAACATAGTCAAGATTAAGCTGCAGGCAATGGTGGTGATAAGTACTGATCTTTTACTTCGCTTCACTGTTAGTCCCCTTTAAGCAAGGCTTTTTTTATTTAATTATCACCCTAGCTCATATCACAAAAAGCCAAGTAGGTATTTGGCATACACAAAAACGACAACACGTCACCTTATATTATATCATAAATTGACAAAAGGTCAATACCTATACCATAATAATGACAAAAGTCACTTTAAAATGGTAACACTTGTCTCGTGGTGAAGGGACGGTAAGGTTGCGATATTATAAGTGTCACTAATGTATTGAACCAGTATAATAACTTGACAATTAGCGGGTGGATATGCTTAAATAAAAGTTGAGAGGTCACATAGGATCGGGTGAAATTTATTTCCGGAGGTGTGCTATGAGGCTTCATAAAATATACGGGGTGTGGCAAGTTGACAGGTAGTGCCCCGCGGTAGGACGGGGCGGGCGGAACTCGAACCTGACTCGAGTTAGTGAAATGGGGCCGGTCTTATAAAAGGAGAGGCCCGCTGCGGCGCAGGTAACCGCAAGTGAGTTGGGTTTGAGCGAATGATGGACTCAGATGGAGAGCACTCAGGAGAGTGCTCTCCATATTTTATAGCACATGATTTAACTGAAGAACGGCTCTTTAAGAGGAGGCTAATGAGTGAAACTGTAGGTTATAGCGGCCTGAGCATGGTATCATCCCTAGCCTTTGCTCGCCACTTGGTCTATAATTAGAAGTGGAGAGTGGTAACGTCTTGGAATGCCCTATGTGTTTTGAAATTGGTCAAAAGGAAGACTTGGTGGCATCAGACTTAAGTGAGAGGATTAACACACTAGCGCGCTGGACGTTTGAGGCAAAATATCTGGTGGTATTCACCGGTGCTGGTATCAGTACTGAGTCGGGTATTTCTGACTACCGTGGCCCTGATGGCATCTGGACACGGCAGGCGAGGGGGCTCCCCTCGAAAGAGAGGGCCTTCTCCTCGGCGGCACCAAATGCGGGGCACAACGCTATTGTTGAGTTACAAAAGCTGGGTAAGCTGGCTTTTCTAATCTCGCAGAATATAGACAATCTCCATCTGAAATCGGGAATTCGCCCTGACCGACTAGCCGAACTACACGGTAATGTTACCAAGCTGCGCTGTAGTCACTGTGAATTTCTGGTGGGTAACTCCGCTGGGGAGATTAGCTGTCCTCGCTGCGGGGGAAAACTGGTGTCTAGTGTCGTTAATTTCGGTCAACCCTTGCCCCGTAAGGAACTGGACGAGTCTTTCTCCCATTCGCGAAACTGTGACCTCTTTGTGGTGGCTGGCTCCAGTCTCGTTGTCTATCCGGCGGCTGATATGCCCCGAATGGCTCTTGAATCTGGGGCTCGGCTGGTAATCATTAATCAGGGTGAAACTCCGTTTGACGGACTGGCTCATCTTCGCTTTGGGGAGGGTATAGGTGAGGTCTTGCCCCCAACAGTCGATGAGTTAAAAGAACTTATGGAAATAGGATGACGATGACTGGGATTGAATCTATGAATACGCAGAGCCTCATTATTTACGAAAGACCAAAGCTGACAAAGCCATATCTGGTCATCGGATTTGAAGGCTGGCCGGATGCTGGTAGGGTTTCCTCCGGCGTGGTTGGTTATTTGAGGGATAAGCTGGATGCCATGAGGTTGGCTGAGATCAAACCCGACGCTTTCTATATTTTTCAATCTCCAGACGTTAAGCTAAGGCGACCCGTCACCGATATCCAGGATGGTCAGGTAACGGCGCTAAGCCTGCCCGCAACCACATTCTGGTTCTATAAGAACAAAAAATCTGCCCATGACCTGATAATCTCACTGGGTAGGGAACCTGAGCTGAGGTGGAATGAGTATGTTGACCTGATTCTCGACTTTGCCCAGAACCTTGGTGTGGCGAGGATTTATGCTATTGGTGGGACCTATGACATCGTTCCTCATACAATAGAGCCAATTATGGCCGCCGCACTCAGTGCCCCTGGCTTAGAAGCCGAGATGAGGGAATATGGGATACAGCTTATTAACTATCGGGGGTCATCAAGCATACATACCGTGCTCCTCCTCTCAGCCAGGGAAAGGGGGGTTGAGGTAATAGGCCTATGGGGGTATGTCCCCCATTATGTCCAGGTGGCAAATACCAAGGTTTGCTACGCCGTTCTTAACAAGCTGGTTAAGATGCTCGGGTTGGCACTTAACCTTGAGGACATTAAGAGAGATAGTGGGTATCTAGATGAGAAGATAGATAAGGCAGTGGAACAAAAGCCGGAGCTCCGGGATTATGTGAGACGACTTGAGGCGGAGTATGGTAAAGGTAAGTATGAGGCCGGCGAGCCCCTGGGGGAGGATATTATTAAAGAGATTGAGGATTTCTTGGGAAAGGGGGGGGGAGAATAACCATAGGCGCCGGTGTCTACTTGGGTAACGTTTAATCTACGGGAGGTAATTAAAGTTGAAGCCGAAAGCAATTATTCTGAGTCCCAGGGATAACGTGGCTACTGCCCTGGCCAATCTCGGGGCGGGGGATACTTTAGAGCTAGAGGTTAGCGGTCAGACCCGAGCCGTAACGCTGACCACCGACGTACCCTTCGGCCACAAGTTGAGCCTATCCCAAATAGAACCTAACTCACCGGTGATTAAGTATGGTGAGGTTATTGGTATTGCTACCGCTGCCATAGAGCCGGGCGATTATGTTCATATCCACAATGTGGTCAGTGCTCGGGGGCGGGGTGATTTAGAGGGAGGTGCCAGGTGAGCTTTCTCGGCTATCGGCGTCAGAATGGTTCGGTGGGCATCAGGAACTACATCGGCATCATCTCCACGGTGGGCTGTGCCAACGATGTAACCTGGTGGATATCCCAGCAGGTTAGGGGTGGTGCCCCCTTTCTCCACGGTCAGGGTTGTGCTCAAACCCAGCCCGACCTTGATCAGGTAACCCGAACCCTCATTTCCCTGGGCTGGAATCCTAATCTAGCCGGGGTGCTGTTAGTAAGTCTCGGTTGTGAGTCAGTATTGGTTGATAAGATAGCGGAGGGTATTGCCGGGTCGGGTAAACCCGTGGAGAAGGTGGTACTTCAAAAAATAGGGGGGGCTACCGCTGCCGTAGCTCAAGGGTCTCGAATCGTTCAGGCTATGGCATTAGAGGCATCCAAGGTAAAAAGGGAGGAATTTCTCGATTCGGAGCTAGTGCTGGGCGTAAAGTGTGGGGCTTCGGATACTACCTCAGGGCTGGTTTCCAACCCGGCCGCCGGGGCTACCTGCGATCTGCTAATTGATAGCGGTGGTACCTGTATCTTTGGTGAGACTACGGAATTTATGGGGGCGGAGCATATTCTGGTTCGCCGGGCGGCTACTCCCGAGGTGGCTCAAAAAATCATGGATATTGTGGCTCGTATGGAAAAGAGAGCCACTGCTATGGGATTTGATATGAGGGGTGGGCAGCCGACTACGGGCAATATTGCCGGTGGGCTGACCACTATTGAAGAGAAGTCCTTGGGGGCCATAGTCAAAGGAGGCACCAAGACTATTAAGGCGGTCTATGAGTATGGAGAGCGGCCTCAGGGTAAGGGGTTATTCATCGTTGATACGCCGGGGCGAGAGCCTGAATTTCTCACCGCTTTGGCAGCGGCTGGGGCTCAGGTTATCATCTTCACCACCGGTCTGGGTGCCCCGCAGGGCTTCTCCTTTGTCCCGGTGATTAAGGTTACTGGTAACCCCAACACTTACCAGTCTCTCCTCGAGCATCTGGATGTATTTGTTGAGATGGGAGATGAAGCCGGCGCCGGCGTCGCTCAGGCAGGGCAGACTCTATATCAAGAGGTTCTGGCGGTGGCTTCGGGAAAGAAGACCAAGGCGGAGATAATAGACTACGGTAACTTTCCCAACATCTTTACTATCGGTCCCGTGATTTAGTTCTTACCAAGAAATAAGCGATATAGCTTCTCAGCCAGCTCTTCTATGTACTGTCTGTTTTCAAGCTTACTTCTCCAGCTACCGGGTATTGACTTAATGCCAAGGTATGCCCCGGAGATAGCCCCGGCCATCGCCCCGATGGTGTCGGTATCGCCACCCAAGCTAATTGCGAAGCGGACAGCCTGAGCAAAAGAATCAGGGTGGGCTAAGAAGGAATATATCGCCGTAGGTACCGAGTTAAAGGCTTCAATACCATTCCCCAGTTCAGTAATAACCCTATCCTTATCTGGATGAGGTAGAAGTGCTTGTATCTGAGTTAGCTTCTCTTTATAGACTCGGTCCGATACAAAACCTATTAATTTTGCCAGGAGGTCGCTCCGGTCAAAGGTTCCCCCAGGCTCTAGGTTTGTCGCCAGCGCAATGGCATAAGCCTGTAACGCCGCCCCTTCCTTACCCAGGTTATGGGCATGAGTAATTTGGCTTGATTTATGGGCGACCCTGGTTAACACCAATGGGTTATTATGATAAAGCATCCCGATGGGAGCCACCCGCATGGCAGAGCCATTTCCGTAAGAGCCACTGTGATATAAACCCTGAGCCACTTCACCCCAGGCGTTCCCAGCTCTTATCAATCGAAAAATGCGCGGCGGCCCCGGTCCATAACCACGAAAGGGCTCAAGCTCGTAGTTCTTGGTAAAGGCCTGCGCCATGTCCTCACCGTCAAAGCCTCCGGTTCTCACCAAGGACTCAGCAACGCCAATCATCATGTGGGTATCATCGGTGTAGGTCAGGCTCGCTAGTCTATCGGCAATCCCGTCAATGTCTTCGGGCTTAACCCTGCTACGTCCCTCAAAGGGTGCACCCAGGGCATCCCCGATGCCGGTGCCAACTAGGGCGCCGATGAACTTTGATTTCAAAACTGGCTCATCCATTGAATTATGGAACCCAGGCTCATAGGCTAGTCTATATCTTTGTCGTTAGTATTCGTAGATTGTTCCTCGTCTTCTTTCTCTTGTTTAGTCGGCTGTTTACCCTCTCGGTCTCTAAGCCAGCGCCCAATCTCATCCAGGGCCGGCGGAGCAATGTAAAATACCTGTATATCCTCCGGAAATTGAACCTCATGTCCCTCGCGCATAAACAATATCCCAATTTCAGCTGCCTTAAGCGTTTCATCTATCTGCCGGGCAATATATTCGTTTCTCTTTTTGCTTATTTCCGTATACGACTCATAAACCGTGGTAAATACCTTTTGGCTTTGTAAGCCGATGGCTAGGCACCGGCTCCAATCCATAAGTTCGGTTAGCAGGGCGCTCTCTTCAGTGGCTTCAAGTTGTGCCCCCTTGTCCAGCCTGTTTTTGATGATTTCATAGCTTTTGTCATTAAGTTCTTTTACTGTCTTAATCCCGTCTTCACCGCTAGCCGGTATTAATTCGTGGTATATCTTGTTTACCTTCCCCAGCTTTAGCTCCAGGGCGCTGATTTTGTCTTCAACCTGATTCCAGTACCGATTAAATTTCTTAAGGTAATCATCCGGGGATTCTCGCCCACGGTAGATAAGGGGCACAAAATATAGTTTCCTTCCTTTCCTGAACTCTTCAACCGAAGGCTTTTCAATTTTCCCAAGCTCCTCAGGCATCTAGACCTCCTCCAAGACATGATACGTAGCGCTAACTACTGGTCAGGAGTTAGCGCAGCCGATAATTTGCTCGTTGTCCTCTATCCTGGTATGAGCGCTAATAACACACTGTTTAAGGCTAGCCCCGGCGCCAATGTGAACTCCCGTCCACAGCACGGCTCTCTCGATGCCGGCCCCCTCTCCGACATGGCAATCTTCTCCCATGACCACCGGCCCCCTAATATAGGCTCTCCGGTCTATCCGGCATCTGCTGCCGATTACCGCTGGCCCCATTATTTTGGCGGAGGGGTGGACAGTGGCATCTGCCTTACAGGAAACACCGTCTCGGTTCAATCCCGGAATAAGGTGGCTAATCACCTTCGCTGAAAGAAGGTCGCAGTTTAGGCACAAGTATTTCTCTGACGTTCCCATATCAAGCCAGTAGCCACGGAAGGGATAGCCATAGACCGGTTCATTTAACTCAAGAAGCTGGGGAAAAAGCCCTCGCTCAAACATGTAGTGGCTACCTTCGGGCACATGCCTTAGAACCTCCGGCTCGAGGATGTAAATGCCGGCATTTATCCAGTTAGTAGTTATTCGCTCCGGGCTTGGTTTTTCAATAAAGCGCTTTACCTTGCCATCGCTTTCAGTTTCAACTACCCCGAAGACACTGGGATTATCTACCCAGGTTAGGGCTATGGTTACCTTCGCCCTTTTATGTCGGTGGAAGGTGAGCATATCAGCAATATCAAGGTTGGTGAAGATATCTCCATTAAGAACAGCAAAGGTACTATCTAGGTATGGCTCGGCATTCTTTACGGCTCCGGCAGTGCCCAGCGGGCTAGCCTCCACAGCGTAGTTAATCTGCACCCCCAGGTTACTGCCGTCACCCAGGTAGCTCTGAATGACCTTAGGAAGATAGCTCAAGGCCAAAGTGATATTAGTAATTCCATATTTCCTAAGATAGGCGACAGTATGCTCTAAGAAGGGACGATTCAGCACTGGCAGCATGGGCTTAGGCATAGTGTGAGTAAGTGGCCGGAGTCGGGTCCCCTGGCCGCCAACTAGGATAACTGCCTGTGACAGCATGCTCGGCTTTAGCCCTCCTTTCCATACACTCTGGTAGGCGGTTACTAGACTCCACACTATCATATACCCTAATGGCTTCACTTGCCACTTCTCCGGCAGAACTGTTCTGCCGTTCCAAGACCATACCCACGGTAAAATATTAGAGGTAATTTACGCTAAAATCAAGAACAACAGCGTAAAGTTTCTTAGGGACACTTTTCTTAAAATAAAAAGTGTGCATCAAAAAATCCTGCTGGCATTGTCTTGCGTAAACTGATAAGCTATCTTATTGACAAAAGACTTATTTTAAGCTACAATTAAGCCAGTTGGCTCAAATGTGCCCGATGGCAGGGCGTGTAATATGAAAAACATTGCCAGAACTAAGGTAACGCTTGTTGAAGAGATAAAAGCCCTTCGCCAGCGCGTGGCTGAACTCGAGAAGCTAGACGCCGAGCACATGCGGGTGGAGGAGGTCTTATTATCAGAGAAAGACGAGTTGCAGGCTCTTATGGCTGGACTATCTAATATAGAAATTGGCGTTGATATTGTTGGAATTGATTATAGGGTGTTATTTCAAAATGAGACTTTACGACGAAAGTTTGGTGACTTAACCGGGGAACCATGTTACGAAGGTTATATGGGGCTAAAAGAACCCTGTGATTCGTGTCCCATGATAAAAGCAGCAGGAAGTAAAAAGTTAGAAAAGGGTGAATTAACAGGTGCCGACGGAAGAGATTATGAACTGCTTGCAGCTCAATTTGTAAATCCGGATGGAACTGTTGATAAGGTAATTGAAGTCGTTATAGACATCACTGAGCGCAAGCGCGCAGAGCAGAAGCTTCAACAAAAGAACGAGCAATTGGAAGCCCAGAACGAAAAACTTCGCGTCACCAATGAGGAACTAGGGGCTGCCGAGGATGAATTGCGCGCTAGCAACGAAGAGCTTCAGGCTAGCAACGAAGAATTACAGCGTGAAATCACCAAGCGCAAGGGGGTGGAGGAAAAGATAGAGCAGGTAGCGGGGGAGTGGCGGACCACCTTTGACGCCATTACGGATTTAGTTTCCATTCAGGATAAGGATTTCAGGCTCACGAGGGTGAATAAGGCTTTGGCCGATACCTTTAAGATGAAACCTGCAGAGCTTATTGGCAGGTCCTGCTGTGAAATAGTCCATGGAGCAGAGGGGCCGGTGCCGAATTGCCCTCACAGGAAGACACTAGAGACTAAAGAGCCGGCTACGGGGGAGTTCTTTGAGCCTCGTTTGGGGATTTATCTCGAGGTGACTACATCGCCGATATTTGATGAGAAGGGCGAGGTTGTGGCTTCTGTTCATGTTACCCGGGATGTTACTGAGCGTAGGCAAAGACAGGATAGCCTCATTGTTACTGACCGGCTGGCTTCGGTGGGAGAACTGGCCTCAGGCATTGCCCACGAGCTAAATAATCCGCTGACCAGTGTTATCGGCTTTTCGCAGCTAATCTTGGATAAGGATGTCCCCGATGATATTAGAGAGGACGTAAGGATTATCTCCAGTGAAGCTCAGCGCGCCGCCGCAGTAGTGAAAAACCTGCTTACCTTCGCCCGAAAACACGCCCCGGTAAAGCAGCTGGTGAATGTGAATGACATTATAGAGAAGGTGCTGGAACTGCGTGCCTACGAGGAAAAGGTAAGCAACATCCGGGTCAATACTCGGTTTGCTGCTGACCTTCCCCAAGTCATGGCTGACTATTTCCAACTGCAACAGGTCTTCCTCAACATCATTATCAATGCCGAGTATTTTATGATTGAGGCGCATAACAAAGGCACCCTGACTGTCACCACGGGAAGGTTAGGTGATATTATCAGGGCTTCCTTGGCTGATGATGGGCCCGGGATTCTTGCAGAAAACCGGGGGCATCTCTTTGACCCCTTCTTTACCACCAAGGAGGTGGGTAGAGGGACCGGGCTGGGTCTTAGCATCTGTCACGGGATAATAACGGAACACGGCGGTCAGATATATGCCGAAAGCGAATTGGGCAAAGGAGCCACCTTTATTGTGGAACTACCTGTCAGTGACCATTGATAGGGAAGGAGAGTTAGATGAAAAACATTAGTACTGGGGTGAAGAGAATCCTGGTAGTTGAAGATGAACCGGCGATTAACCAGGTTTGTCGGCGAGTTCTTGCCAAAGAAGGATTTGAGGTCGATACGGCTGTCAATGGAGAGATGGCTCAGGAGATGCTGAGGGAAAAGGACTACGACCTAATCCTCGTTGACATCAAGATGCCGGTAATGAACGGTAAGGAGCTCTATCAGTATGTAGGTGAGAAATACCCCAAGCTGATGGAAAGGACGATACTAACCTCTGGAGATGTGATGGGTGGTGAGACTATGAGTTTCCTTGAGCAAAGCGGCCGACCGTTTTTGCCAAAACCATTCACTCCTAATGAGCTAAAAACCGTGGTTAGAGAAACCCTGAGGCAGATAGAAAAGTGACCGGCAAACAAGCCACAATACTGATTGTTGATGATGAAGAGGCAATCAGGAGGCTTCTTAAGCGGAGGCTAACTGGTGAGGGCTACCAGTGCCAGGGAGCCAGTGGCGCTTACCAGGCTCTGGATGAACTGCAGAATAACGAAGTTGAGCTGGTGATTCTAGATATCAAGATGCCGGGTAAATCGGGGGTTCAGCTACTGCCCGAAATAAGAACCGGTTATCCGGATACGGTGGTGATTATGGCTACTGCCATCACCGATACCGATATCGCCATCCATTGTATGAAGCTGGGAGCCTATGACTATATAACCAAGCCATTTAATCTGGACGAGGTGGTCCTGAGTGCCGGTAAGGCACTGGAGAAAAGAAGGTTAGAGCTGGAGAATAGAGACTACCAGCTGCATCTGGAAGAGAAGGTTGAGGAGCAGGCTGGGAGAATCCGTGACTCTTTCTTCAATGCGATAACTGCTTTGGCCTATGCCCTGGAAGCTAAGGATAAGTATACCGGTGGCCATTCGCAGCGGGTGGCCGAAATGTCGGTAGCCATAGCCAGAGAGGTGGGCTTACCGCAGACCAGCATCAATAAGATAGAGCTTGCGGGACAAGTCCACGATATTGGCAAGATAGGAGTGAGAGAATCCGTGCTGAATAAATCAGGTAAGCTCAGCGATGGGGAATTTCAGCATATAAAATACCATAGTGAACTGGGAGAGCATATCTTAACGCCTATTGTGGAAGATAAAGAAATTTTGCAGATAGTAAGGCATCATCACGAGCGCTATGATGGCACTGGCTATCCTGACGGGTTATGCGGTAGGCAAATACCGCTGGGTGCCAGAATTCTGGCGGTGGCTGATAGCTATGATGCCATGACATCTGAGCGTTCCTACCGAGGGGCAATGAGTGCGGAAACGGCTTGCGCTGAGATAGAGTGTGGCAAAAATATCCAGTTTGACCCTGAGGTAGCCGATGTCTTCCTCAGGGTCAGTAGATTGGTTGGTCCGGTTGCTTAGATTTCAATAGGGGATACTTAAAGTTTGACCAGTGTAGAGCCACTGGACTATCTAATCAAAGGGCGCAGGTGGTGAACTGATAGGGGGAAATTAGCAGGAAGGGCTTAATGTGGAAGAAAAAAATACTTATCGCTGATGATGAACTGGGTATCAGGCTACTGGTGAGTAGCCTGCTGGGTGAGGATTATACCGTTCTCAAGGCAAGTGATGGGGAGGAGGCAATAAACATTGCTCGTCGCCAGAAACCAGACCTTATTCTGATGGATATTATGATGCCGAACCTTGATGGCTATTCTGCCTGCCACGCCATCAAAAAAGATGCGGCAACCAGTGCCATACCGGTTATTATGGTTACCGCCTTAGGTCAGGAACTCAACAAGAAGCTCGCCAATCATATGGGTGCTGATGGGTATGTAACCAAGCCATTCAGTGTACGGGGCCTGCTGGCTACGATTGACCGATTCCTAGAATGCCCCAAGTGAGACACCGTCTCCCCCACTATGTTGTGATTATATAATTTTACTGGTTATGACGATCATAGCCTTAACCTGCCTCATACCCAGGCTGGTTAGTATTCCTAGCCGGCACTCATCCCAAGATAGTCAGTAAGAGGTCGGCCATTCAAGTGCTAGCTTTACTCTAGGTACATCTAGCCATTTTATTTACCTACATATCCAGGTTTCAAATATTACCCACATGATGAGGATACTTTGCACTGTTAAAAGTAAAGGATTATACTTGGAGTAGCAAAAAATTCTAGCCAGCATCGGGCACCAAATAATATGGTTTTAATGTCGGGGTAAAGCCCAAGATAATCGAGCTTCTGGTGTAGTTTCAGTTCTAGCATTATTCAAGAGTCGGCTTATGTCAATTTCATGGGCTCGGGCCATCTAAATATAGACAGCTGGGTATGGAATATAGGCTCAAAGAAAAGATATTAAAGCACCTGCCGGGGAACAGATGCAGAGGCTTAAGAACATCGTCGAATCTTGCGGCTTAAGGGAAATGACAGCGGCATTTTGAAGACAGGTTATGGCAAATCTCTGTGACGCAGGTTAAATTAAGCGGAAGGAAATAGGGGTAGGCATAACTTATGGATAAGAGCTTAGCAGTCTGAGAAAGGAGATGGTTGGTTAAGTGAGCAGTGTGGGAATCATCGCTAATCCATTCTCGAGTATGGACATAAGAAGGTTGGTTGCGTATGCCTCGACTATGGGTAGTTATCACAAGATCGGTATTGTGAGGCGGGTGCTCTCGGCTCTAAATTGGGTCGGGGTTGATGAAATCCTGATTATGCCCGACCGTGATAATTTGGGACGCAGAGCCATGGCTGACATAAGGCGGCACGAGCTCAGGTGCCGGGTCTCGATTATGGACATACCGATAACGAACGAGGCGGAAGACTCCGTGAGAGCTGCCCGCCTCATGCGTGAGCAGGGTGTAGATTGCATCGTCACCATTGGCGGTGATGGAACTAACCGGGTTGTTGCCCATACCTGCGGGCGGGTACCTATCATGCCCATATCTACGGGGACGAATAATACCTTTCCCTTTATGGTAGAGGGGACAACGGCGGGCATGGCGGCCGGTATCATAGCTCAAGGAATTGTAAATCAAGATAGGTGCGTGGCGGCTACTAAGAAACTGAACATCATCAAGAATGGCCGTGTAGTCGATTTGGCGCTGATAGATACCGTTGTTTTAGACCAGCAGTTTATTGGCGCCAAGGCCATTTGGGACCTTTCTCAGGTCAAAGAGGTTATTGCTACGCAGTGTCACCCTTCGTATATCGGTATGGCCTCTATCGGAGGCAGCTTTTACCCCATTACGGCTGATGATGATAAGGGTCTCTATCTCCGCCTAGGCAAAGATAACATGAGGGTGAGCGCAGCCATCGCTCCGGGGGTAATTAGAGAGGTGGGGATAGAAGAATACCGGGTATTAAGCCTCAATGAGAGGGTTGAGGTCACCACCGACAAGCTAGCCCTACTGGCTTTAGATGGCGAACGTGAAATTGAGATATATCCCCAAGACAGGATAGAGATAGAGCTGTGTAGGGACGGCCCCCGTGTGGTGAAAATAAAGGAGACCCTGGAGGAGGCAACAAAGAAGGGTTTCTTTATCAACTCTGAAGCGTCAATTTTGTGACCTGTGGTAGTACCATTTAGGGTTGGGCTCTTTTTTGGTAACGCTCTATAAAGTGTGCCATTCGTCTCAGGGCTTCCTCGATGTCAGAGATAGCCGTGGCATAGCTACAGCGCACAAAACCCTCACCCTGTTGTCCGAAGAGGTTGCCGGGCATCACCACTACCTTTTCTTCTAGAAGGAGGCTCTCCGTGAACTCCTTTGAGGTCAGCCCGGTAGCTTGAACCGAAGGAAAAGCGTAAAAGGCACCCTTTGGCTCGTGACATTTGAGACCCATCTGGTTGAGGCCTTGAACTATCACCCGCCGTCGCCGGTCATACTCAGCCACCATCCGCTTGATGTCAACCTCACCGCCTTTAAGAGCCTCTAGAGCCGCCATTTGACCCATACTGGACGGACTGAGCATCGTATGTTGGTGTATCTTGCTCATGGCGGCTATGATATCAGCGGGACCGGCAGCGTAGCCCAAACGCCAGCCCGTCATGGCGTATGATTTAGAGAAACCGGCAAGAAGAACAGTGCACTCCTTCATCCCGGGAAGGCTGGGGAAACACGTGTGTTCCACCCCATATATCAATCGACTGTAGATTTCGTCCGAGATTACTAGCAGGTTATGCTTCGCCACTACCTGGGCAATCTTGACCAAGTCCTCTCGGCTCATTTCAGTGCCCGTGGGGTTAGCCGGATACCCAAAGAGAATTACCTTAGTCCTGGGGGTGATTCGGGTCTCAATCTGAGCCGCTTCCAGCTTGAATTCATTCTCAAACCTCGTCGGTGCTGGAACCGGGATGCCGTGAGCTAGGGTGATGCAGGGTGGATAGCAAATGTAGTAGGGATCAGGAATGATGACCTCATCACCAGGGTCTAAGAGCGCCCGTAAGGCTAGGTCCATAGCTTGGCTTGAGCCAACAGTGATGATAACCTCGGTCTCTGGGTCATACCTAACGCCATAGCGGCTATCGAGGTCCTGGGCTATAGCCTGACGTAGCTCCGCGAACCCGGTACTGGGTGTATACCCCGTGTAGCCCTTCTTGAGAGCGTCAAGAGCCGCCTCGCAGATATGCCACGGGGTTGTAAAATCAGGCTCCCCGACACCCAGGGAGATGACGCCTCCCGGAGAAGCAGAATGAAGTAGATTCAGGAATTTGCCAAAGCCCACATCAGACACCGAGTCTACCTGATGCGAAGTTCGTTTCTCGGGCCTGATTGTGCGCTCATCTGACATCGTAACCCGTTCCCCTTATGTTATATAGTATGCATATTTATTCTGGATGCTGACAGTGCTGTTTAGAGAGCTCAGCTTAGCCAGTTTGGCTAAGATTATAGACCTTCTCAGTAGGAATGACAAACAGATAACGAGATGATGTTACGAAAATGATGACCTTTTAGAGCATATAAGGCAGCGGGGCAATGCTTAATTGTGGCTAAGATATAGCCAGCGGTCAGAGTCGAACTGACGACCGGCGGTTTACGAAACCGCTGCTCTACCACTGAGCTACGCTGGCATTCAATCGTGGATCGCCCTGCCTTGACGCTCCCGTGACGCTCGGACACCCGACGGCAGTACCTCGTCCAGCAGCGCCATCATGTCCTCCTGCATACCAGCTATTATATGGGAATAAGTATCCATTGTAAACGCTACCGAGGCATGGCCCAGAGCCTCGGAGATAACCTTCGGCTTGGCACCTCGGAGGAGAGCTAGACTAGCGAAGGTATGCCTCAAATCGTGGAATCGCACCCTTTCCAATCCTACCCTCTTAACGATTCTGGCGAAGTTATGGGTTAACACGCTAGGGTCAATCGGCTTCCCATCGATGTTGGCGAAGACTAGGTCATCCAGACTTAGGACGCAGCCAAGTTCGAGATAAAGTACCTCACGTTCGCGGCGATAGTCTCTGAGGAAGCAGGCAAGCTTGGGGGTCATGCTCACGCGACGACTGGAGCCACTGGTCTTAGGTTGCTTAAAGATACAGACGCCGCGGCGCTTATAGAGTACCTGGGAGACTGAGATACTTAGCCCATCCAGATCAACATCTCGCCAGCGAAGACCTAACAATTCGGCTTGGCGGAGACCGGTACTCACGGCAGTATATATGACCGGATAGTAATAATTATCCTGCGCAGTTTCCAGCATGATCTCAACCTCAGATGGTGTCAGGTTACGCATAATCGTCTTTCTGGCTCGTGGTGTGTCCACAAGGTCACATGGGTTTCGACCGAGATACCCCTGACGGACTCCCCATTTCAGTGCCTGAGATAAGATTCGATGGTGGTGCTGAAGCGTCCGGCCAGATAACTTCTCACATGCCTTGCCGTAGTATGCCTGAATTACCTGTGGTTGTAGCTGTCGTAGCTGTATATGCCCCAGATTGGGTATCAGATGCAGTCTGACAGCGGACTCATAGCCATCCTGAGTGCGGTGTGAGCATTTTGTTTTGACATAGCCAGATAGCCATTGGTTGAGATGCTCTTCTACCGTGAGACGTCCCGTTGGAATAGGTATGCCCTTGTCCATACCAGCCAGCAATTCACTCTTAGCAATTCGCCCAACCCCGGCTAGCATAGCTGCCTTTCTCAAGTCGAAAATGCTACTCATCAGCGTAATAGGTTTCCTTCCAGGATATACCTTATAATGGAAGCG
>SDBS01000282.1_pt1 | contig 46844 bp, 87 predicted proteins | sample 2277091 | NCBI WGS metagenome assembly SDBS01 (sample SAMN10404972, study PRJNA504765) | marine sediment metagenome | isolation source: marine sediment core GS10_PC15, 163 cmbsf | place: Arctic Ocean: Southern Knipovich Ridge | collected 2010 | reverse complement strand
TAAAATAGAAGAGTTTAAGGGATTAATTTCAGAAGAGGGCGCATTGTTCGTAGTTGCTAAAGAATTAGAAGTAGAACTCGAAGTCAAGGGTAAAGAACCTGAATCCGACAATTGGATGGAAGACCTGGCGAACGTAGAAATCGGTAGTTTCGAAAAAGACGAGGAATTGCTTAAAATCGCCAAGGGATACAATTACACTTTCAAAATGCTCGATTCGCGAAAGAAACCAGCCGAAGTTAAGGACGTTTTTAAAGGAGTGGAACAAAAACAAGTGAAATATCAATTTTGGGTTAAATTAATTGGAGTTGCCCCTTCTAAAAAAGCCTACGCGGAGATCCTTAAAGACGAGAAACCTTTTATTTTCGAATGGGTTAACGCTCTCGTAAAAGGTAAGGATTACAAGTGGAAAATATCGAAATCTGCCGCCAAACAATTCGCTCAATTCTGTTTAGACGAGCAGATTAACGACGATTCGATAATTCGATATACTAGGTTCGGAGAGTCTGGAACTACGACCTACGAGTTTAAAAAGCTCGGTAAAACCGAATAGGAGGGATCATCGTGGCACCTTACTTGTTAAAACCTAAAATTGGAGAACATTTGAACTCGATTACGATCAATATAACTGAGGCAATGGTCGAACATTATTCGAACGAAAAGAATCGAAGCCAACAAATTTTAAAGGCTATGAAAGAATATTTAGATACTTTCTCTAACAACGATTTTATGGGCGTTGACGCGCGAAAAAACATAACCATTTCTAAACCTAACGACGCTTTATATAGCGCGATTTTTCTCGCCGTAAAAAGTGGACTTGCTCTTAGTAGATCGGAATTGTTTAGACAAGCGATTAGGTGGGACATGCAACGTTCTACTAAAATTAATCATGAACAATTAGAAGAGGACGCCAAGAATAGCGTGGTAAGAGTTCCTAACGGTAAAGACGAAGTAGATACGGTTTACAACGTAATTGGGACCGCTTAAATAATTGAAAATTATAAATTTAAACTATTTTTTTTATTTTATATGTAAATTGAACATTAAAAAGGAGGAAAAAAAACATGAGTGAAATTAGAACAAACGATTTGAAAAAAAAAGTAGAAAAAATAAGAAACGATCGTAAAAATACGATTAAAGAAATCGTAGATTTACTTTATTCGGACGTATCCCTTCTAACCAATAGAAAAATAAAAGATTCGTTTAAAAAATGGTTGGTTAGAAACAAAATTTTCACGCAATATAGTTCTATTACGAAACGAAGAAGAAAAATATATAGAAAAGAAACTCCAGAATATCTTATTTTAACGTGTTTGAAGTTTGATAAGAACTATTATATTGCGTTTAATGGTGATTATCACGAAAAATGTCCTTATACTCAAGATAGTTATTTTTTTCTATCAGAATTAAACGGTAAAATATGGTTGAAATATGAGTTAATTTTTAATAAAATAAAACGAGCAATTCCTCAATATTTAGAACATTTTTACAAAGCTGAATTGTTAAGATTATGCGATAAGAAATTTACCCAGATTTGCGAAGAATGTGGTACTAAAAACGAGAAATGTGCAATATATTGTAATATATGTGGGACCAAATTAGAATACGTATTTATCGTAGATAAATATAAAACGGGATAATTAAATTGGAAATCGAAAAAGAATTGGAATTAATCCAGGTAAAAATCGAAAACGCTAAAAATCCAACGACTAAATCGTATTTATTGCTTAAAAAAATCGATTTGATAAAAGTTTTAGAAGCTCAAAAAAAATTAACCGTTAAAGGAATTGTAGAACAATTGGAGTTCGATATAAAAAATGAAGGGGCCCCCTAAAAAACTCAAAAGAAAACACAAAATAGTTTCTTATTTTACCCAACTCGAAAAGTTCGATTTGGAAACATTTATCGAAGAAAACAACGTGGCCTCCACTTCCGAACTTATCAGGACTTCGATATTTTTTTACCGAAGGTTTTGGGACCAGGGATTTACCATAGTTTCTAAAAACGAAGTTTCGCGGGATAAGACGTGGGATTCCTGGGGTCAGCAAAAATCGAGGAAGGAGATCACCGAAAAATTAGAAATATCGGGCATGGGTTTGGTTGTAAACGAATTGAAGGAAAAATTTAAAGAGAATAGGGAAAGTAATACTAGCCTATTAAGTCCGGTTCCTCCAGATAAGATAAAACATATAATATAATATTTGCGTGAAAAATCAAAACATTTAAATAATATAATCGTTTAATTATAATTATGACAGTTAAAAATATGGTAGAAATAAAAAGGATTTACCGTTGTCCTAAATGCAATGCTATGGTATTAGAGAAGATTTATTTTAATACTCTACATAAATGTTCTTGTGGGGCTTTTACACACGTTAAAAACCTAAAATTAGAATTTGAGAGAAAGTGATAAAAAAATGCATACGAAAGAAATGATTTTACAAGCGTTACAGGAATTAAGGGATAATTACGACCCTATAATTAAAAATCCTATGTATAGAGGGTATTTAGAAATTAACCCTTTTTTTACGGTAAAACAAATCGCTGAAAAAGTTAGTAGAAGCGTTCCAACTATTCGGAAATGGTGTCACGTTTTAACCGACCAAAAACAACTCGTAATGCGTTGGAAAAAGTGTTATTTTGCTAACGATTCTATGACGTTGGAATTTAGAAAATTTGATGCCAAACCAATAAAATTGAGGAGGAAATAATGTCTGATCTAATAGTAATACCCTTATGTCCGTATTGTATAGAGAAATACAATCAAATAGTTCATTCGTCTTTAAGTTTAGAAAAACCGTGTAAAATATGTGGTAGGCCAACTAAAATAAGAAGTCAGGTGTACGTTAAATAATGGATAAAAGAGAGTTTAGGTTTAACGATCCATGTAATCCTTGTAAAGAAACGGTTTGTTGCGACGAGTGCGATCATTTTCCTAAGAAAGAGTCCGAGAAGTTAAGAGTTAAGGGAGTCTATGGTCAAGCATCCTTTAACCGACCTAATTCGGGTGACGACTCGATAGGTTCTTTCTTGGAAAAATTAGTGGATAAACTCTTCGTAAAAACGGTCTATTGGGAAACTTTTTACCACGCTCACCTGCTTAAAATAACCACTTACGCCCATAGGAGCAAACCTAATAGGGTTCGGGAATACGTATGGGCTAACAATTACGGATCTCCTCCTAAATTTTCCGAGATCTCGATTTATCACTTAGATAGTAGTTTGAAATATATAGGCACGATTAAAAGAAAAGAGAGGTTTCCTAAATAATGCGTTCTAAACCAAAAATAGAATATTTGGAAATTTTTAACGAAGTAAATGGAAAAGAATGGAATTCTGATTTTACAACAAAATTTAAAGAAGGAAAAGATCGTTCTACTTTAATTCAAAAATATTCATTTGCCATTCCTACGAGAGAAGCAATAAAAGGAATAATTAAATATAGTCCTATTGTTGAAATTGGAGCAGGAAGCGGTTATTGGGCTTATCTTATCGAACAATATGGTGGATCTATTGTTGCTTTTGATAATGACGAAAGAAATAAAAAATGGAGCAAAAGTTCTAAACAAGAAGAATATTTTACTAAGAAATGGTTTCCTATCAAATATGGCGACGAAAAGGAAATCGATAATTATCCTAATCACACTCTATTTTTATGTTGGGTTGAATATTGTTCGGATTATGGATTAAATAGTTTAAAACGATACAAAGGAAAATATTTTATTCACATTGCAGAACCCAATGGAGGCTGTACTGATAACAACGAATTTTTTGAATATTTAAAAATTAATTTTGAGGAAATAAAATCGTTTTATATACCACAATGGTACGGGATACACGATTATTTAACGATATATAAGAGGAGAGTGAATAAATAATGTTAATCGAGCTACTTAATAGGGTTCTATTATTTTTTTCCCCATTATTTGAGGAATTTGAAGAATTAAATTCGGATTATTATCCTGAAAATTACGTAGAAATAGACGGAGAGTTGATTCAATACGAAAATTAAAAAAATATTGTTCCATTTAAAATGGTTGTTTAAAAAAAGGTATCATTTTACATTTAGCGTCGATCCTGCTATAAAGGACGGGACAAATGTAGTATGTCTAATATACGATAAAAAATATAACAAATATAAGGTGATTGAATGAAATTTGAAAAATTAGTAGTAAAAACGCCCAAACGAGTTGGTATAATGATGGGCGTTCGGGAATATAAAAACGGAACGGTTAATTTCCGACCTAACGGGTTCGTTTACGTCTATTGGGACGCACATAAAATAGACGTTTATTCGGGAACTTTTAGTTTCCAAATTACGACAAAGGAGGAAAAATAAAATGGACGAAAAGAGAAAATTGTGTTTAGACCTGACGAATTTAGGTATTTTGTTAAAAGATAAAATGAAACTCGTAAAACACGAAAGCGAACAAGTAAACAATTTAAAAGAAGAAATTCGGGGAATTATGATCGAGAACGACTTGAAAAATTTCTACGACCAGGAAAACAATTTAACTTTAAAATGCTCGAGGTCTTTTAGCTTCGATTTCGGTGCGTTTAAATTGGATTACCCAGAACTTACCAAACAATATTTTAAAGAGGAAACTATAACTACGACGGTTGTAAATGACGTTTACGACAAGAAGAAAATTAAAAAAGAACATAGCGCCGAATATAAATCGTGCGAAGTAGAAAATACCCCAAGATTGAGTGTGAAGTAAAATGGTAAAATCAGACGAAGAGATAAATAAAATCGTTAAGATATTATTAGAACAATACGATTTAAAGGAAGAATTAGATTCTCTAACTAATTACATCGTTAAACCGGAAAATGGATTGTTTTATCTTTCTAATAGTGAAGTTGTAAGTCGAGAAGAATTTAACAAAAGAACAGAGAGAAAAGTGGAAATACTTCAATTTGTTTTAGAGAAGGCTGAGAAATGCGTTCTAATAGAAGGAGAAATAACTTTAACCAAACCAGAGGCGAAGTAAAATGGGAACGGGATCAGTTCTAAAATGTCCGATTTGTTTTCACGCGTTAAAATTTTTGTTCGATCGATCTTCGAAATTAGAAGTATCTAAAAACGGAAAAGAATATTGGAAGCATTATTACACGAATAGAGCTCTTTATTGTAAATATTGCGACGTTGTTTACCCTTTAGATTTGCAACAACACGTCGAAGATTTGGCAAATTTAATTTAAGAAATAAATCTATTTTTTTTATTTTTATTATTTATCGTTATTAAAAAAAAGAGTTAAAATTTTAACCTAAAAAATAGGTTTTTGTTGATTTTATGTCTCCTTTACTTTTTCCTTGATCGTTTTTATTGCGTCGGAATCTAATTTAGGAATTAAATCCCGAACCAATTTTAACGCGTTTTCAAACTGTTCTTCGACCGATTGGTCGTTGACGTAAGTTAAATCGTATAAATTAGCCAACTGTTTGATGTAATTAGCCCACGAAGTTAATATAACGTCCTGATTTGTAGAATCGTCTATTTCCTTGTACATTTCCGCTACTAAAGACGCAAATCCCGAATCAGCGTCGACTATTTTTAACACCATCAACCCGAAAAACAACACGCATATATCGAGCGGGTTTTCCAAGTTAGGCAGGCCGTTCCTGATTACTAAATCCCAGAGCGCGTAAACTACGATTATTAAGAGTTCCTTTATCGTTATACAACCCTTATAAATCTTCTTAACGTTTATCCAGGCTTTTTTAATCGCCGAATCGATCCCGTTTACCATTAGAAAAACCGTTAAATATCGGTCCACCGCGATCTCTAATTGTTGTTTGATCACCGCAACTCTCTGGTCGGTACTTAAATCTATTCGCGTGATGTTTTCCATGGCGTTTTCGACCCATAACTTATTGTTTACGAACAAATCGGTCGATAAAGCGCTAAAAATTATCCCGGTAAACCAGATTACGTACCAAGCAAACGCCGGAGTTATCGTACCTATTAACGAGAATTTATACCCTACGTAAACCGTGAGTATTACGATTGCTAACCCAAAACCTCCTACTTTCTGATTAAACCAATCCATTTTCTTCTTTTCGCTCATTTTCTTTTCTTTCACCTCGTTTTCCGTTTTATTTTTAATAGTTAGATTACATAATTAATTTTATTATTTTTTTTTAAATTATCATGCGCCCATAAAGGTTGTAGATTCTCTAATTTCCAACATTCTTGAAATTCGTTATCTTCATATGTAGTGAAATAAAATGAAGATTGAGGTTTGATGTGATCAACATGCCATTTTCCGTAATTGTCCCATGTCATACCAATCGTAAATTGTTTTTCTAAATGTTCCATTAAATTTTTAACGGTGTATCCGAGTATTTTTTCCCATCCATAACCTCTTTTAGAACTCCCTCGTTTTTTTAAAGCCATACTTATAGATGTACTAAAAGAAGTTCGTAAATGATATTGAGGATTTTTTTTCTTCCGTTCTTTTTGATAATCATTCTTTTTATTTTTATTGCGAGCATAAAATCTTTTACTTTTTGCTCTATATCTTTCAGGATTTTCTTTTTGCCATTTTCTTACATTTTTTCTATAACATTCTTTACACCAAGAATTTAAACCATCTTTTGTTGCTGGATGTTTAGAATAATATTCTAAAGTTGCCGGAATTTCCCTTTGACATTTATTACAAATCTTTACATTCATAATTGTTAGATATTAATTTATTATTTATAGAAAATGCAACATAATGAACGCTAAAACGTCCGTGCCGGCACCCTTGGTCTCGATACAATGCCCGATCTCTTGAAAGTGTTGAGGTGCTGCCGCGGGACTCGCGTTCGTAGCGTCTGCCCTTCCCGCAACGTTAGAAGTTTGAACCCAATTCTTAGTAGTTGACGCCGTAGCGTCTTTCAATAAAACTTGACACCTTCCACTAATTACCACTAAACATTCTGAACCGTCTGCAATACCATTCTCGTAAACCGCGCCAAAACATTCTACACAATTGCCCTCAGTTAACTCGAACGAATTGTCGTTGGTGTGAGGTTGTACTATGGAACCCTTTACCGAAGCTACGCCCGTTTTGTTGGTTAATCGAACGGCTAAACCGCCTTCGTCCGTCCAGGTTATTTTTTCTTTTATTATTTGTTGTATGAGTTGGGAATTTTCTTGGTCTAAAACCTTCTCGGGTTTAAGAACTTCCCGTTTATCAAACGATTTTATCGGCAATGGTATAACCTCCCGCGTTTTGTTCCGCTTTAAATAAAACTCTATTGATTAGAAATTGGTCGGAAACCACGTTCACGTTGGTCGTGTCGTATTTAAAGGTAACGACCTCTCCTATCGCTAACATTCCCAATTCCGCGTCGTAGTGCCAATGCTCGATTACTAAGGGAGTTTCTTTCAATTTAGCTTTTACGTTGGCGGTTAATTGGTCTAAAATCCCTTGGGCGTTAAAAGAAGCGTAAGTCTTCTCGAACGGGTTGAACCCGAACTGCTGTTGCGAAACTAAATCGTCCGCTTCCTCTAACTCTTTATACAATTGAACGCCGTTAACGATCGCTCCTTTTAGGTAAAAGTAATTGTAAGGTTCCCTAACCTCGCCCGACTTAACCCGCCACACTTTATCGGTCTTTCTCGCGTCTACTCTTATACGTACCTCGGAATCGGTGGTTCCGTCGTTGAAGTAAAGCCTTCCTTGAGGGCCTAACTTCAAAATCCACTTCTCGAAAAGGGCTAACTCGTTAAATACGGTTTGAAGGGTTTTGTCTCCCGCGTAGGTTATCGTACCCATAGCAGTCCCCTCCGATAAGGTTCCTATGGTTACGTACTTACAATAAGTCGAAACTAAGGAAACCATTATCTCGTCCGACCTCCCCGAGAAATCGCCCCTCGGTTTGACGTTTTCGAGCTCTTTCTTGGCGGGCGATTCTAACCACACTTTCTGTAGTCTTTCGCCGTTGAAATCGACCACTATACCCTCAAAAATTACGGAGTCTTCTATTCCTTGAGTTATACCGTTGGACAATAGAAGGTTGTCACCTACAGTGTAATTAGCGTCCCAAGAATAACCAATCGCGTCGATATAATAGCGATAACCGGTATTTGCGTCGTCTGTTAGTAGCCTTAGAACAGCCAGACTTGGCTGAGCGTCTCTAAAAGGTATATTCGCGTCTAATAATACGCCGTTTAAATAAAAACTATAAGTATCTGGAGTACAATCAAAAACAATCTTAGCGTGATAATGTATATTGTCAGAAACGCCACCTCCCGTAGCGTCGTGCCACGCCCCCGTGTGAAAATATTGTATTTTATCGCTTTCGATTTGGATTTGTACACCTAAAGAAGCTTCGCCCGAAGGTACCAATTGAATCTGTAACTCGTCGGTAACGTCGTCACTTCTAAAAAATAATTCAACCGTTCCCGAAGGTTGAACTGAAAAAGTGTTTTTTATAAAGGCTCGACCCACAGCGCTAAAATCGTACAGTTGTAACACTTTCTTATGACCGTTAAACGAAGCGATAACGTTTGTGGAACAACCCGCGTCGTTATCAGAAACCCATCCAGCAGGTTCTGAACCCACAGCCTCGTCCTCGAAAGAATGCTCGCCTTCTTGGTAATATTGCCAATAAGTATTGTCGCCAACTACGTAATTAGGATCTGCACTTATCCCAATAGCGTCTATATAGCATTTATATCCCGTATCGAAATTATCGGTTTCAATAAGGAGATTGTCTGCTCCTGAAGTAGAATTATTTTCGTAAGCTAAATCAGATCCTTCTAAAACGCCATCAATATAACAATCAAAAGTATTAGCTGTATCGTCTAATACTATTCTAAAATGAGAGAAAACGTTAGCTACTAAGAAATCGTCTTTTATACTGACCCAACCGCCGTTCCAATAATCGAGGTCGTTATCTTCCCATCGTAAACTGATTAATCGATCGTTATCATCGTATATATCGAACATAAATACTGTGTCTGCTGCAACGCTGTCTTTAGTAAGCCAAAATTCTATCGTGGTATTTAATCCTTGAGTAAAAGCGTATATAATCGCTTGGCATCTGGTTGCGCCCCCTTGGTCGTTTAATTGCATGACCTTTTTATGACCGTCAAGAGAAGCTATTATCGTAGTTTCGCAATTTGCGCCGTCCGAATCGATCCAACCGTCGGGAAAATCTCCGACCTCGTCGTCCTCGAAGTTGTAAGTCGCAGGGTAAATAAAAGCGTCGGGTTCAGAAGTGTAGTTCCCTAAAAGTTGCACGAACATCCCTTTTTCGATCGTTAATATATCCCTATTAATTCCTAAAGATCCAAAAGAAGCTTTTTGAATTTCGTGAACGAACTCTACTCTCGTCATTTTAGAGCTTACATCGATATATTCGAACACGTCTAAATCGTCGTTCACAAGGAAATTATCGGTAATTATTATTATAACCGCATCTGACGGTACGCTTGAAATAAAATAAAGTTGATATAAAGCGTATGGATGTAGTTGATAAACCTTATATTCCGTTATATGAAAGGCTTTTTCCATAACTCCCGCTTCGGTATTTCTATCTAACATTAAAGAAATATTTTGCTCTCCTAAAACTGTAAAAGAATCATCGGTAATAGAATAACTCATTAAATAATTTTTAGAATCTGAGTGTTTTTTTATTACGAAATAAAAAACATCGCTACCATCGTAAGCTATTCCTTGTAGATTTCTTATTGGTACCTTATAACCGGCAAGACCCGCACCAGATTGATAACTTAACGTTGTAGTTGTTCCCGTGAATTTTATGATATAGGGAAAATAGGCTACATTAGTAGCGTTCCAATAATAATGAAGAAAATATGCATCAGTTCCAACAACAACAGCAAACGAAAGTTCGAGCCCCTCGTTATCGCCTGAACTAACATCATCTACTTCAGAAAAAGGAGCCGTATCCACGTCCCAAATCTCAGTTTTAAATATCGTATCTGTTAAAATTACGTAAGTATTACTATTACAAATAAAAATATCGTAAACATAACATTCGTTCGCGTTTGTTATCGTTCCCGTTCCAACTTCTGTAACTGCCGGTGCCGTTTTACTTCCAGAATAATCGAGCGTCCACACGTCAAAATCGTCTGCTGTACCATCGTTATCGCAATCTACGCCCCAAATTATAGAATTTGTTCTATCGTGAAATAACGCTTGTATTTTATGATCTCTACTTTTCTGATCTCCACTTGAATTTGAAGGATCGATATCAATTTGAGTTTCTACGCCCGTAGATACGTTAAAATGATATAATTCTACTTGCGTAGTTATTTTTACAAAATAAAACTCGTCAGAATCAAGTTCTACGCTTAAATGGTTATTTGCGGGTTTATTAGTTAAATCTTCTCCCGTATCTTCATAATTATAAGATTTAAATTTAATCCAACCTCGCGAAACGATAATATAAAATATAAAACAAACTTAAAATTCCTATTATAAAACAAATTACGCTCAAATACCAATCGAGGTATAATTCGTTGCGCATGTTAGTGTAAATTGTCACGGCACCACTTGGATTAGGATTTAAAAACATCGGAAAAATTAAAATATACATCATTACAAATAACAATCCAACTGAAATGATACTAACGTAAAATTCACAAAAAACTAACACATCTTTTTTAGTTATTTTCATTTATCTAACCTCCTTACGATCGTTTTATTTTTAATTATAATAAAACAACCGTAATATTTAAATGTATTATAGACCAACTTTTATCACCCTCCGTGAACGAACGTAATTTCCTGGATCTTAAAAACCGTACCGTCTCCCAACGCGACCTGTTGCCAACCTTTACAATCTAAATACAACACTTCGAGAGTAGTGTTCGTACCGTCGATTTTCAAATAGCTCGGAGTCGAAGTAGTTTGAAGTTCTAAGGTCATAGTTCCCGCCAAATTAAGCGTGTCCAAGTTCTTAACGAACAACTCGGCGTCAGCTTGGGTAGAAAAATAAAGCTCGAAACACTTAACGCTCCTTACGATCGTGTTAATCGACGCGCTCAAATGAGTGTCTCCCGGCAAGTCCTCTTTAAACAATAGTTTATCTTTTTTATCGATCTTCCAGGGCGGTATTCCCGCCAAATTGACGCGCATCGCGTTTCCTGTCGAACGTTCTATGTGAAGGTTCCCAGTGGTTAATCCCATTTTATCGCATCCTCCACTTAATTTCTTCCAATTGTTCCGCTTGTAAGTCCCTTATTTCCTCCAATAAAGAAGTTTCCAAACCTACATTTCCTGCGGAAGTTATCCTCTCGTCTTTGTGAACCAACGCGAGTCCCGTTGATGGAACGCGGTCGATCCCCGTTTGGAAGCTCGGAACGTTGGCGTGAACCCAATCTACCGCTCCCGCCAACCCTAAAGTAAAAGCGTCTATTAGATACGCTATTGCTAAAGCTATAACGAAAATCGCGGGTACGAAAACGGCGTGAATAAACGCACCTATAGCGCTAAATATGTTCCAAATGAAAGTAAATGCCGGTACGAAAATAGAAAAGATAAACGAACCTATAGCGCTAAATATGTTCCAAATGAAAGTAAATGCCGGTACGAAAATAGAAAAGATAAACGAACCTATAGCGATAAATATGTTCCAAATAAAAGTTAACGCAGGAATGAAGTTCTCGATAATAACATTAACTATAACAATTATAACGGTAATTATAATGGTAATTATAGGTAATATCTGTATTAATATTGGTATTAATGGTATTAATATCGCTACGAGTAGTTGCCCTATAATCGTGCCTAATTGTACAAATATCGGAATCATCCCGATTAGAGCCACAAATAAAGGTTGTAAAGCCGGAAGGAGTTCGGCAGTAATTGCTCCCGCAAAAGCCGTAAAACCCGCGTTTAAAATGGTTAATATCGGTTCGAAAGCCTGAAACAAAGGCGCTAAAACCTCCAAAAAAGGCATTATAGATTCGAGAGCCCCACCAAATGCCCCAAGTGCCCCTGGAATCCCTTTAATCTTGGAAGCGACGCGACCGATTTGCTTGAACATCTTTCGCGTTTCCTTTACCGCTTTCTCTTCTTTTGCTCCCGCTCCTAAAGAACTCGTACCGGGCGCCGGTAATTGAGATTGGGGCATCCCTTTCGGATCGACCATTATTTATTTTTTCCTCCTTTCTTTTCTTAACTCTTCTAACTTTATTTCTTTACTGATTTTAGTAGTAACTGAATCGGGAAGGTTCGTAGGAACGTTAACTTGTCCAGAACCGCCTCCCGAACCCATCTTATCTTCTATAAGCGCTTTCTCGGCTTTTTCCCGCTCGATAATGTAAAAATAATATTCCATCTTACGATTAACGTCCATCTTATCGATTTCGGTTAGCGTTATGGAAGTACGTTCGAGTAAAAACAAATCTACGGGGTATACTCCGACCTCGTAGGCGTGTTTTACCTCGTCGATCAAAAAGAATCGGTTTCGATCTGATTAGCCTCGCCAAATTGCCTGAGCAGGTCCATAAATTCCCCGTAAGGCAACATTACGATATCCTTGTAAGACATTTTGTCCGCGCCTTCTAACCACGCGATACAACCTCTTACTTGCATCTTTAACATTTCGGCGTGTTTAGGTTCTTGTCCAGATATGTAATCTAAACCTCTAAAATTCTTTTTTCCCTTGTAGATTTTGCGCTCTTTACCCACGACCTCGTTAACTTCCTCGGCTATTTCGTCCACTAACTCTAAATCCTCTAATTCTAATTCTATATCTTCTCCCACGATCTTTCACCTCCTTACGATTTAATTATTAACCTCAATTATCTGCCTACGCTATTGATCCTTTTTGGCGTAGTATAAGGGTCGGTGTGGTCTAACCCGTGAAACGCTCCCGCGTAAGTCAACATAGAACCCACGCCTCCCTTTATCGTGATTTTAACGTTAACCGCTTTTCCCGCTTCGGGAACTCCATCGACCTCAAACTCCTTAATGTAAGCGTTAGTAAACGACCACTTGCGTTCTTCCGAACCTCCCGCGTTGTTGTAAATGTATTCTAAAGTTTGTTTGGTCTTAGCAGAGTACAACGATTCTAATTGACTCAATTGGGCTTTCGTAGTTAAAATACCTTCTAACCTGCAGAAATATTGTCGTTGGTCGTCCCAATTCTCGTCCGCGTAATATTTTTGTGAGTAATGCTTCATTTCCTCCTTCAAATCCACCTCTAACTCCTCCATCCAAGTTTCTATACCAACCACCGCAGAACCGCCCCACTCAACCGTAACCGCGGTCGAATGGAAAGGACCGTCTTGGTCCCAATCTGCCCATTGTCCGTCGTCAAAAGCCGCAACCGAACTAAACGCTCTCACTTGGTCCTTCCAATTCATAAACTTGATCGTTAGGATCTCTTTTAGGAGTTTACCCGCCTCGTTGCGAACCTTATAATTGATTATCTTACCTCCTAAGAAAGTTCGATCTATATCGCTAACAGGTGAACCCGTGTAATCGTCTAAATGTAATTGATACATAATAGAATCCTTGTAAGTCGACGCGCCACCGCTAAAGTTTCCCGCGATAGCCCCGAAATTAGGACTATTCCATTGAGCTGCCGCCGATACCGTTTTTATGTTAAACATTGTTAACATCAAAAATGGGTCCCTGAAAAAACCTTCGAACTTAAGTTCCGCAGTTTTTATAATCGTGGAATAAACGATTCCTGGAGCGTCGATCGAGTTCGATAAATATACTTCCTCCTCTTCGTATTTTAAATCTTTAGGCCAAGGATAAGACTTCATCGGATTAAATGGTTGATGTACTGCAGTTGCCGTAATAGGCATTGCTGTTGCCGCGTTACCCCAAGTAGATTCGCGAGCCCAATAACCGTAAGAATTCGGCGATAAGTATACCATATTATTTCACCCTATTTTTCATGTATTTTCTACAATTTTCGATGACATTTTCTAAACTTTCTTCAAAATCTTTTTTACCATACAATATTTCCGATTGGTGAAAAAGGTCCCAAAATCCATCGGTATCGTATCCTTGAAGCCTTATGCTTATTCTATAAGTCTTTTCTTCTTCTACCATATTATTTTATACCTCTTTTAATTTTAATTTATTTTTCTAAATAACTACACTCTAAAAAAATCGAGTATCTATTTCTTTTGTCGGGATGGTCTACGTCGTTGTAAGTGACCGGATACCCTACAAAATTGGCAACAACGTCTAAATAAATGTTATCCGAATCGATTTTATTTCGCGCGTAAATTTCCATAGTACCGTTTCGATCCGCATATATTTGCGAACCGTTCGACGCTAAAACTACGTTATCGGATAAATCCCTTAATACGATCCCTTCGTCGAGACCTTTTTGTCGTTTAGTCGACCTGCTCGGAATCACGATTTTAGGCGTACTACCAAAATTGGTAAATGTCATTAAAATCGCGCTAACCAAATCTACGAATCGCGTCATCCCGAAGTAACCGCCCCGAACAAGAAACTTCCCGTTTCTAATCCGTATCTCTTTAATTTTTGCCGGTCCCGTTCAAACATGTAATCCCGGGGTATGTACATCGAACGACCTTCCTCCATCGCTCGACCTTGCTCCTCGTCGATCATAAGTTCCACGCCCCTATAACATAAATTACGCAAATACGCTATGTGAGTCGTGAGATTGCTATCCTCAGACCTTCCCATTTCGGAATTCATCAACGAAGTCATCTCTTCTAACATGTCGTCTAACCCTTCCGGCGACGGATACGCGTTTGTATTCATTACAGGCGAACCTGTATAATCGTCCCAATCAGATCGCGCTTTCTTGTAAGCCCACTCGTCTTTCGAGCAGTAAGGTGTTATTGCCATCCTTATATCTCACCTTTAGATCGAATCTATGATGTCATCTATGTCTAACGTCTCTTTATCGTTTTCGGGGGAAATATTTTTCTTGTCCAATAACTTCTGCTTCCTCTTTTCCACCGCTAACGCTTTCGCTGCCGCCTGAGCTTCCGCTTCTTTCTTAGCAATTGCTTTTTGAGAAGCTTCCCTTTTCTTTTCCCTCTCGGCAATTGCCTTCAATCGAATTTTCTCGTCCTCTTTAGCCTCTTTCTCGGCTTTAGTTCTTACGACGTGCCCCGCTTCCTTTTCGAGCTTAGCGAAAATAACACCCATGAGATTATGACCTAACGACCCTATGTGTCCTTTATCGTGGTAATTCTGGATCACCATGCGAACATTTTCGGGTAATTTCTTCTCTTCTTTCGGGACGTAGGTGTGTTCCTGCTCGTACAAACGGTAAGCGTCCCTAATTAAAGTTAACTCGTTTTTAGAATATTTTACAACCATTTTGTTTTTAACCTCTTTTAATTTTATTTTATTTTATCCCTTTTCGGGTATTTTTTTGTGTACAACTTAAATATAAAAAAGATTTTTTTAAAAAATAGGAAAAAATCAAAAAAAACCTTTTGATTTTAATGCGTGAGTGCTCCCGTGCGTTGTACCGCAGTCGCGTAAGTTTCCTCTATTGCTCCAGACCATAAGACCCCAATATTAGTGTTAAACTGCATGTCTAACCCACCGTTAAATAGCGGTACTAATTCAAAGTTATATCCTTGAAGTAATCTATACGGTTTAGCGGCGTGTTTCATCAAATTCCCTTTTGGTCCTATACTGGAAAATTCAGGCGTAGTTACGCACATTCTATAATCCGTACCCGAATTGTCGTAAGCGTTAGGACTTGCGATCCAAGACGCTACGTCGGTTCTACGAATAATTATGTCAGATTCGTGCCCACCAACCGTCGAATAGAAGTTATTAGTTGCTTGAGCGGCGTTGTAAGTGTTTAAATCGCTAAATATGATGTATTGCTTGCTATTATGACCCGCTTTCTTTAACGACGTAATACAATTAGTAACAGTGTCCCAATAATCGTTAGCTGCTGAGACGTTATCGTCCCCTCCTGTACCTCCTCCTGTGTTCGATCCGGTCTTTACGGGCGTAAATCCGTTTAACAATCCCGTCCACTCGCCCTTATTTAAAAGGTCGGCGTTATCGAGAATGTTAGCTGCGGCCATATCGTCGCCCCAAAATAGGAAGTTATCTACTTGCTGAACGAACGCCTTTAATTGCTGGTCTAACGCTTTTGCGATTAGAGATCCCGTTTGAATGTGAGGACTCGTTTGTTCGCGCCACAAATCTATTTGCATTTTGTTCAATTGAACGATCGACGAGATAACTGCTATGGTTGTATCCTCTTCTTTAGCGTGTGGTTTAGCAACTGGAGTGTGTTCCAATCCAAATCCGATCTGACCAGGTTGCATCTTTTCGAATATCGTTGTAGTAACTTTAGGAACGCCTCTTGGAACTGGGTCGATTAAATTGAACGCTCTAAAATACGCTAAAGCGTCGGCAGTCATGTACGCGTAATCTCTAATCCCTTGCTGAAGGTAGGTCGCCATATTGTCGGAAATTGGTCCTTGCCAATAACTCGTCATCTTTTTACACCTTCATTATCTGCATAAGCTCCTCGTGACCCGATTGCGCCGTAATTGCCTCTATCCCCTGACCGATTATGTTTAACGGATGAATGTTAGCTGATGTTGGAGTTGCTGACCAATCAGAATCCTCTACGAATCCACCGTCGGCTTGTAGCGCGGCTCCATATGTGGTCGTTACGGCAGTTTTAGCTGTGCAATAGAAAACGTCTCCCGGAACTGGAACCATAATCTGAAGTTTTTGTCCCGTAGTACCCCAAACTGAAGCAGAATCCTTGTTTAAATCGGTTGGTTCGCCCGCTTCACCTACAATAATTCCGGTGTTAGGCTCGTCCTCGCCGGTTAAATCTACGTCGTAAATGTTAGACTCTCCAAAAATAGTAACGCACGCGCTTAGAAAACCGTCCGTACCGTTAAATCTGAGCGTATCAATTATCCTCGTAGCGGAGCTTCTTTTGACTATAACCCCGCCTGAATGTTTCACTTTTAACTTCACTTTAAGTGTCATTGCCTTCTGATGCCCAACCGAACTTAGAAACCTTCAAACCGCTCATCTTTGTGTCGATATAACCTTCAAAATCGTTGATAATCGGAATTACGTTGTGTTCAATTCCGTCGGATTTATCGTTCATATCGAAGTCCTTTTTGAGTTTAGTTTCCATGAATTCTGCGCTCATTTTAGCGGCTCTTAATCCTTGTAAATCTAAATTGTCGACAAAATCGCATTTATCCTTACCGTATTTCTTAGTAAGAAATTCGCGAATTTCGGTCGCTTCTTTAGCTTCGGCGTCCGCTTTCGCTTTCTCCTGAACTTCGAGAAAATCGTCTACTTTCTTCATTTTTGCGTCTAATTCCGATATTTTATCTTTGATAACACCGTCGTATTTATGAATATCAGGCTCGCCTTGTTTAGGAACTCCCTCCGCTCCCGTACCTGTTGCGACTTTCTTAGTCCAAGTCTCGGAACACGAAGCTTCTGAACCTCCCGATTGTCGGCAAGCGCTCATAAATTGCGCTTGAGCCCCAACGTATCCAAATCCCGTAGTATCTGCGCCAACGTGAACGTCAGCACCTTCAATTTGATCGTCTTTAATATCTTTATTGTCTTTATCGTCTTTCTTTTCTTTTTTCGGCATAAGCTTATCCCTCTTTATGTAATTTTTAATAGCAGACCTGGTCACATCCGAACCCATTTTTTTGAGTTTTTGTACCAAACCCGACGCGACGCCCTTTCCTTTCGGAATCGAACCTCTCGCGTTTTCTATCCCGTCGTTAACGATCGAGACCCTGCACGGACGCCCTCCTTTTAAAGAGCACCGATCCAACATTTCGCCTTTTAAATCGACGGCAATGTGGAATAAGTCCGTGATATTTTGCCTCTTCTCGTAATTAGCAGAATCGTCCTTCTGTCTAACTGATACGGGAATATCTACTAAATCTTTCTTTTTTAAATTGTATTTTTTTATTACATCGTCAAAAATTATTATTTCGCTATTTATATAACCATCCGGGTTTAATTCCGTAGGGTCTTCAAATTCCCAATCGGTTCCAAATCCTATTAACTCGTCCTCAGCGTGCTGACCATAAGCCGGTAAGAACCCAAATTGCTCGTACAATTCTTTTAATTGCCAATAGTCCTTTTCTTCCCAACCTTCGGGATACCAAAACGCTCCACCTCTCGTAATAGGCCCTTTTACCGTTATCGCGTCGTCAACTACGAAATCGCCTTTTACGTTAAATACCGAAAGTAACTTTTGAAGTTCGGTAAAAATATCTAACCTCTGTTTTGCTTGGAGTTCTTCTATACTAAACGCCTCTCCCGATTCGGGAGGTTTAGACACGCTCATTTTGTATTCGTGAAGCATTTTAGCTATTTTATCGTAATCTGGTATTTTAGGTACGGGGGTCCTTCCCGCAATATCGTAAGGAACTATGCTCGAGCTCGTACCTCCAGGCGTAGGTTTACCACTAAAATACGCGGGACCAATTTGCCTTCCTCGTAAATGGTTCCAAACGTACCGACCTGGTGAACCTGAAGTCATGTGTTGGGAAGCATCTAAAGCTTCTTGGGGCGTATCGAAATGGTACCTATAAGTTCCTTGAGTTCCCCAAAATTGAACTAACAAATCGTTGTTAAACACGCCTACTCCTTTTACGTTGCTCGAAGTAACGGGAGTCATAGGTCTATTGGTAAAAGTCAAAACACCCGCAGCTTCGTAGCCCGTGGTCTCGTCTTGTAAATCGTAAGGCGATTGAATCGAACTAATTAAAGATTGTAGGTCGGCAATCGCGCTCGGTTGTTTGGCGTCTATTCCCGGCAACGCGTCGTCCACAATAACGAAATCGTCTATGAAATCGTTCACGAAATCGCTTTTAGCCTTATCGTTAGCCCGACAAATCCCAAACAAAAATCCCAATTTCTCCTTTTGCGATTTAGATTGAAACTCGGGGTCGTCCTCGTACTTCTCAAACCCTCGACTAACGCACGCGCTAACGGATTTACTACTCAACTTTTATTTTTCCACTCTCGTAAACTTTATCCAACCTAACTTTATCGGCCTTAAATTTTTTCTCGAAATATTCTTTTATGGGTACGGGAAATATAGAATCGCAATAGGGACACTTAACCTCTACGACGTAATCCAAAACGTTAGAATTATCGTACGGTTTTTTGAAAACCTCGACTTGTAAAACGTCCCAAATAATCTTTCTTGTAATTTCGATATTTCTCACACAATCTTTATTTACGCATTCAATCATTATTTAATTCCTCTCCTATTTTTCTAATTTTAAACGGTAAATCGTAATCTACCTTGTTGTTGTTAAAGTATAAATTAATAATTCTTGGCTCGACGAAATCCGATTTTGTACCTTGTTTTTTAGGCTCTTTAGAACTCGTACCTTCCTTTCCTGAAGTTGGCAATTCCGAAGGTTCGTCTTGGGTTTCGTTCAATCCAAGCGTTTCCATAATCTCAAACTGTAATTTCATGTTCTTAGTCATTTGGCGCTCTTGTTTGAGCTTCTCATCCATGATCTTGTTTTGAATCTCCATACCCTCTTCTATGAGTTCCTGCTCTTTAGTTTTCTGTATGGATAAGTTCCAATTCGGCCTTAAATATTCTATGTCGAAATACTTCTCGTGGTATTTAATCATGTCGTAATCGTATAAGTGTTGATTCTTACCAACCGTGTTCATATAATAACGCTCGCTAACTACAATACCCATTCCACTAATGCCCGCGCTTACAGCCCTCCCAAACAAATAAGGAATCGGTATTTCGACCATCGAACTTATGTCTTCCTTTAAAAACTCCAAATAATCGTTAATTCCCGCTGCAACCTTAGTTTCTTGAAATTCTACTTCTTCGTTCAAACCACATATCCAAGTGTAGTTAGCTCTATACTCCTCGACTAACGCTAAAATCGCAGTGGCTTCGGCAGCAGTAATAACTTCCTTATGAGACCTATATTTCGCGAGAACGTGCCCGTATTTAGCCAAACCTTTCAAAATATAAGCCATAGTATTGAAATAACACATCAAACTAAACCAAATCGGTTCGGGTATTGCTAATCCACGCCAATCCCAACCTAACGGTCTCGACCTAATTACGTGAATCCTATCCTTATGAATCCCGTAAGCAGACCCAAAATTACCGCCGGTAAACTCCCAAACTTCCTCGTCGTAAGTTAGGAGTTGCGTTTGAGTTAAATTAGTAGGAACCATCCTCATAGGATCGAACGCAACTACCTTGTTAGGTAAAACCCCTTTTGGAGGCGGTTGCGTGTAATCGGGGGTAATATTTCCCTTCTTTTGTTTGCCATGCTTAAACGCCGGGTCTTTAGAACGGGGAAAATAATCCATCATGAAAGCAATTCCCGACCATCGGTCGATCCACGCGCCCGTAGACCATTGAGAGTAGAAATCGATGTCTAACTGCCATTTGAGTATTTCTTTAGTAGTTTTGTTTTTTTCATCCTTAGCAGAATCGATCTCCTTCCACGATATCCAATTGCGGAACATATCGTCAGCAATACGCCTATTAATCGCGTATCCCACACCAACTCTCTGGTTTCCGATCTTTTCTAAATCAGCTAAAGCAATACGCCCACCAGAATCCTCTCCCGTAGCCGAACTATAAATATCGTCGGTCGGTCTATAAAAATCGGCAAAATCGTTCTTAATCTTAGATTGACGGGATTGAGAAGTGCGATGGAAACCTAACACCTGAGCAGATTCGATGTAATTCTTTATAGCGTCGTTATCTTGCCAACCATAAGACTCAGCGAGTTTTACGCGGTTTTCGTGGGCTTCTTTCTCTTGTTTAATCGCGTCTTCTTTAGTGTAAGCTTTCCCTTGAGAATCGATTTCAACTACCATTTTTAAAAAATTAACCCCTAACCCTAAAATATGGTACTCTAAATTCGTAAATATATAGAGAGTAATGCTATATAAACCTTGTTAAAATAAGAGTTTAAAAAAAATTATAATTTAGCGTTTAACACTTTAATTTGGTCGTCTAACAAATCCATGTCCTTATAAGCCAAAACCTTTTTTATCATCGTTAACAATTGAGTCGCCCTAACGTGGTAAGTGTGGTTTTCCATCGCCCAACTATAAGCGTTGTCCTTTATACCTTCCCTAAGTTCTACGTCGCAAGGCTCTTCCGACCTTATTATCTCGGAAATGTGCGTTAAATCTTCCTTGCTTTCGAACAAAAAACAATTGAAACAATCGATTAAGCCCCACTCGTCGTAAACCTTTCGCGCCTTCTCGTTTTGAACCCACACCACCATTACCGTCCTACAAACCCCCGCCTCGTAGCATTTACGGGTAATGTAAGCGTTCAATCCCGGGTTTATCAAAACCCCCTCGCTCCTTTCGATAATGTATTTGTACATCTCGAACGGTATTTTAGGGGCGTTTTCAAAAACCGTAATTAACCCCTGGTCCCGCGCCCAATCCTTTATTAGCTTGTTGTTGATGTAATAATCGTGTTGGATAACGTCCGCGTTTATATACTCCTCCAACGGTCTATAAGTACCGACCCACACCAAATCTTTAAACTTTTTCTTAGCGTTCGATTTGTACAACGGAGGGTACACCCCGTTTAGAAAGCGTTTCTTATATTTCGAAGTGTACCACGCGTACCTATGGTTCACCCGCAAAAACAACTTAGACTCCTCGAACCTATACAAAAGCAAATCAGGAACGATACAATTGAAAGTACCCGGTAAATCCCTATGGTAATAGATAACGATCGTGTCATCGTTTCTATAATCGTTTTGAAAGCATAGGTTAGCTTGCTCTATGAATATAACGTCGAACTCAACGCCAGGAAATTCAACGTCTAACTCGTTTAGCGTGAGCAATTTACCCATTAAGAACTTCTCTAAGGGAACGTAAGACTCTTTTTTGTCCTTTAACCTTCGCGTACAATAGTTCATAGCGTAAGTGAGCGTGTCAACGAAATAAACGAGGTGTCCTCTTTTGGACAGGTCTTCGCTTAATTGGAGCGCCATTCCGTTCGGAGTAGGAAACCCTAAAAAACATATAGTCAACTTATCCATATTCATCTTAAATCTCCCCATTTTTTCGCTGCTTTTTTCATCGCCAAAGATATTCGATAATATATTATTAGCGAGTCCCAACATGGCTCTAAAGGATGTTTTTCTTTAAATTCAACGCTTTTAATCCCACTCATTAATATATCACGCTCCCCGCTTTTACGTTCTTAGAAATTACGTGAACGCCTTTTCGCGGTAATATAAGCGAATGACTTCCAATCAAAACACCTTCTTCAATTACTATCGAGCCTCTAACGTCCCGTTCAGAATCGTGAGAATAAATCGCGCAATGGCTCCCTATTTGAACGTTATCGCAAATCCTAACGCCATATCGCGCGTTAATATAGGTAAAAATCCCTATATCCGTGTTTTTCCCTAACTTTAACAATCCAGGACAAGTAACGTACCACTCCCACTTAGTCTTGTATAAATCGCCCGTTACTTTCTTAAACTCGGGTTTCTTCCAAACTTTCTTTTCTTCAATCTCGGGATTGTACAACTTAAAACCATCCAATCCCCCAATATATATATCTTCATTCAATTTTATAACACCACTCCAATTCTTTTATTTTCTCGTATTTATTAAATAATTTTTCTTTTAATTTCTCGTTAAAATTGCGACCAATATAGTTAATTTTAACCTTTAAAGGAGATTCTTCTAAAATAGGATTTATTACTTCTATAATTTTTTTTGATTCTAATTTGGGTATAAAAATCTCCCCGCCTTCCATTTCGCTTACGACCCTTTCTATAAACAAAGAAAGCGCTTCTTTAGTAATAAAAAACCTTTCCATTTTCTCGTCGGTTATAAATATTTCCCCTAATCGTTCCATATCGCTCTTAATTTGAGGTATTAACGACCCCCGCGATTCTAACACGTTTCCTAACCGAATTACCGAAACGTTAAATCGGTTCGAGTTCCATTGCTTACACATACGCTCGCCGAGAAACTTAGTAGCCCCCATAACGGAAATACTCTCAACCGCTTTATCCGTAGATATCTGAACGAACCTCCTAACGCCGTAATCGTTCGATAAACGCAACAAATTCTCCAATCCTAAAACATTGGTCTTTATAGCGTTCATAGGAAAGACCTCGCAAAAACCAATGTGTTTCAACGCAGCGCAATTAAAAACTAATCCAGGACGATGTTTAACGAAAATCTTTTCTAACTCCTGAGGGTCTCGAATGTCGCAAAAAATCCACTCTAAAAGCTCGTGGGCGTTAAAATAGTTCTTAGACTCCCAAATCTCGTTTTCGTTGTTACAAATTATTAGGATTTTCTTAGGAGGGTCGGAACACAGCAAATAATCGACTATTAGAGTTCCAACCGAACCCGTGCCTCCAAATACGGCAACAATATTATGCATTTAAAATCGTCTCCGTAATTTTTTTATAGTCTACGCCATAATAACTCGGTAAACATACGATTCTTTCGTAAACATAATCGGTATTTTCTAAACCTTTTTCTAACGGCTTATAATACCGTTTAAACTCGATTTCGGACGACATCTTCAAATCGGTTAAAAATCCAATCGTAGCGTGATTAGAATCGATCGGTATTTTTTGAAATTGTCCAGGTAAATTATCCTCGTAATAATTTCTACACTCGAGTTTCCATTCCAATACGTCGTTTAATCGTTTTAAAGTTTCCAAACCCCATAAAGCGTTAAGTTCCGACATTCTACTCACTTTATCTCTTAATTGAACGATTCTCTCTGCTAATTCGTGGTTATTGGTTATAATAATCCCTCCTTCGCACGACGTTATTAATTTCGTAGGGGCTAAAGAAAAAACCGTAGCAAGTCCAATATCTTTTATTTTAGAACCAAACGCATGGGCTCCGTCGTAAACTACGGTTTTGACGTTTGATTTAGCCACATTTCCAAAAGTATGAACCAATAACTGATTAAAACCATCGTTTTTCATTAACCAAGTTTCCTTGTCGATATCAGTCATAATACAATCTAAACCACACGATTCAATAGCCCATTTAGAACTAAACCAAGCAAACGCAGGAGTATAAATATCAAAACATAAATTAATAAAAGATGATTGTAGGGTTATTAACAACCCAATAGAATTCGAACTACAAGCGATCGCATATTCTACGTCGTACATTTCTTTAACCTTCGCTTCCAACAAACGCGTATGAGTATGGTTTGAAATCATTCCATTAAGATTAGGAACGGAATAATCGATATCTAAAGGTTTGTGGTATTTTACTTTATCCATTTCGTTAACTAGATTACGAACATCGCTAAAGCCATTAACGTAATTTTTACTCATTTTGATGTATTACCTCCTTCCTAAGGCCACAAGTCCTACACATCCCAATCAAGTGAGATTTACCGTTCCTATGCGCTTTTCTTAAATGTTTCATTTTAACGCCGTTCCAAACCTTCTTAATCGTGGTATTGTAAACGCTCCCTAAAACGAACAACTTCTCGTTTTCCCCCTGAATCGCCCGACAACACGGTAATATATCCCCGTCCACCAACACGAATAACCTCTGCCATAATTGGGAACAATACCAATCCGGAAGTACCGTCGCGTCCCCTTTTTCGCCCTCAACGTCTTTATAATCGACAACGCTTATCTCGTCGGCGTATTCGCTCCAAAAATCTACAAAATCGTCAACCTGATGAGTATTTAACTCTAACTCGACCATTTGAACCCTAACGATCGGCGTATTCGATTCCTTAAGCTTCTTTAAAACCTGCGTGGCAACCACGTTCTTACAAACCTCGTAGAAATTACCGCCAACCCTAATTTGGTCGTAAACCTTCTCGGTCGTCGCGTCGATCGAGCAAGAAAGCAAGTCTAAACCCGCATCGATCAATTCCCTCGCGTAATTAGCCGTTAGTAAAGTAGCGTTGGTATTTATCATAACTTCGATTACCCCCTTCTCCTTAGCGTACGCTATAACTTCGCATAAATGAGGGTACAACAACGGCTCGCCCCGGTAATTGAACTTAATCGAACAAACGCCGTTCTTAACCGCGTCGTCGATTACGTCCTTAACGCGTTCTAATTTCATGTTTTCCGAGTGGATGTTTGAAATCGAGCGAATACACATAGGACATTTAAGGTTGCACGAGGTGTTAAGCTCGATATCCAAATGGATGGGAAACTCGCCTACGATAAAGTTCTTAGGGTTGTCAATCCATTTATTACGATACGTTAACCTTTCGAGCGTGTATAACCGTCGCGAGTCTTCCTTTAACAACCTGAAAGTAGGGTTAATTATCGTTTACAAAACCCCCATTCAATCATTTTCCTTTCAAACTCTTTCTTCTTAGGTTTCTTAACGGTAGGATCGATTTTAATGTATCCGTGTTCGATTAGTAGTTTTACATCTCTATCCAACTCTTCGTTAAATTTTATTTTTTTCTCTCGTCTTTTAACGAAAAATTCTTTAATTATCGTTTAGCTCACCATCCTATTTCTGTGAGAGAAACCAAGAGGAGTCCTCCAACGAGTCACCACGTAAGTGTAAGCCCCGTGCTCGTACCCGAAATGAATACGCCCTATTTTAGCGAACAAACCCAACTCTAAACCGTAGTTAAATATCTCTTCTAAAGCTCTCTTATCCAATCGGTCTAACATGTCCTTGAATTGTAGCTGCTTAAACTTTAACTCCTCGGCTTTCTTAAGCTCGGCGGGGCTAAACTTCTTGTAATTAACCACGACGCTTACGCCTCTTAAATTTGTTTTTGATGGCTTTAACCACATGCCACCCGTAAAAAAACAACATCCAGACTAATACTATCCCTAATATTATCCCTACCATCATTATTATTTGCATACTTTATTCAAAACCTCCTCGTAGTACATTTCTTTTATTTTCTTTAAATTTCCCTTTAAAACGTGCCCCTTCTTAAGGCTTACGTTGCTATAACATTCCCAATTACGATACGCTTTAACGGGAAGTAAATGCGTTCTAAATTGAGAAATTAAATCGATTAATTTCTGTGCTAAATGTTCCCAAGAATTATGTTCCTCGAACCACGCTTTAAGAACAATAGCAAACAATCTAGCGTTCGTAGGTCGCTCTTCGTTGGGAAACCCTAAGAAGTCTAACGCCTTACTAAAGAACTCCACCGTATAGGTGTTTAAATCGTCCAAATGAAACCGCATGTAATTCTCGTGTTCGAACGGTTTTTCCATTCTTAACCACTTTTCCTTGGCCTCGTTAAAGAACCAAGGCTCTTTATCCAATATCTCGTCGTAAGTCATTTCAGGACGGTGATACAACGCGTGGGAATAGTAAACGTCTTCCAAGCTTTTCTGAAGCCCTATTACCCTATAATAATCGCGTTTTACCAAATCTTCCGGTCGGGCGTTCCAAACGGTACACCAACCCCTCGGCAACGGTCTACGAACTCGAGTAGCCTCGAAGCGAGAAACTTCGTAATTCCACGATATCGGTTTCCCGAACATGTCCTTATGAATTTTGCTAATTATCGAGGTAAACCAACCCACGCCCCCTAACTCGACCGACGTTAGCATTACGCTCTTATTCTCTAACCCTTTCGTTATTTCCACCTTTTTAGTGGTCTTCGAGGGACTCGAACCCTCATAATCTACGCGTGCGACCACGAGACTACACACCTCGTAAGACCTTCATAAATCCTTCTCCCTACATCTCGTTATATAAACCTCGGAACCCAATTCCTTCTGAAACTTAATTAAATCGTCCCAAATATCGTGGCGCTCGGAAGGACGCAAATCCGTAGACGGTAAGTAGCTATATCCTAAAACGTCCACCAATTTTTCTTTCCCACTATTATCGGACCTATAACTCAAAACATCGCCTTCCTTTTTCTATTGTATTTGAAATCGAGCGTTTCTTGTAAACCCATAGCGTTTACGTTATCGGCCATAATCTCTTTTTCCCTTCTTTCTTTCAATATTGCCGTCATCCTATTAATTTCGCTTACGCTAATCCCCGCTTTAGTTAACTCGTTCTTACCCATACTCATAGCGTCGGGACCGTCGTCAAATTTACCTTTAGGAAACACTAACATTTGGTCGATCAACAACCCATCTTTTAACCCCTTTAAAAAGCTCATAGTACCGTTCTTAACGGGTTGTTCGCTTTCCGCCTCAATTCGCTTAACCTTATCCTTTCTATGGTTAACCTCAACGATATACTCCGCAAACGTAAATATATCCATCTCCCTTCGCGCTTGGTCTACTATAATCTTGCCTCCCGAATTCATTTCGACGGGAACTAAAATCGATACCATGTGTTCCGGAAAATAAGCTTGAGCTAATTCGAAAGTGCGTTGTATAGATTCGAGTATTCCTTCCTTCTCTTCGTTCGTGTTGTGGTCAAGTACGGTCCTAACGGGCATTCGCGCTATAATTTCCCATATAACCAAATATTTATACCCTAACTGACCAATTAAGGACGCTTCAACCCTTAAAAGAGTAATAATAGCCGTGTAATTAGAAGTCTCCTTTTCTGACCACGCGAAATCGACCGCAATAGCGCACCGGTCGTAATACCTGAAATCGATCCAACTATTTACGTAATGAATGTCGCTCTCTTCCCACATACCTCCAATTTGAGGGCGTGGGTCCTGCATCATCTCGGAATAGAAAGTTCTTATGTTTTCGGCCTTCATGGCTTCAAAATGTTCGAGCGTGTACAATTCAGGGGCTAACAATTTAGTTTGCTCCTCGTCTAAATAAGGAGTTCTAACGTCGATAGTTAAAGACCATAAGTGCGCCTTCTCTGGACGTCGCGTTTTCATAATTTCGTGCTTACGGTCGAATTGGTCCACTAAATATTGTATGAAATCGCCCTCGTAAACCCGGGTATTAACTATAACCAATTTAGAACGCCTAATCTTAGATAGAGTAGAATCCCAACGCCTTTCTAACTCGCGTTGTCGCGATGGGTGAGTTTCGCTCCCCTCTTCGATAACATCGTCCATAAATATAACGTAATCGTGTTTACCACGGATCGCCTTGTCCATAACGCTATATATCTTGAATTTAGAACCGTTTACCAGGTTAAAAGTCTTAGGAGTGTTTCGCCTAATAGCCTTCTCGACCAAATCGCCCTCGGCAAGTAAATTGTTGTCCCAAGCCCATAAAAACACCCAATCCGCTACGTCGTTAATAACGTCCGTAATGCTCAAATACATACATTTGTAAGCGCTATGCTTCATGTTCCACTCGATATACCACGCCAACAACCAAGTCTTACCGTGCCCTCGCGGCCATAATATCAGGATGTTTTCGTTGAGTTCTATTATTTGGAAACCCTCTTCCTGGTACCATAATATCCCTTTATACTCGCCTGTGTCCTGATCTATTGGTTCGGGGACCGCCTCGCCTTTATGAATTGTACCCGCTTCGTCTATATATCCTACAAATTCCCTGAAAGGCTGCCAATTCTTTTTTGGTATAATAACAAAATCGTACTTTTTCTTACCCGTTGCAACTTGTTGCTTTAATAATTCTTCAGCTTTTCTTTTTGCATGCCGATAAAATGCACTCTTAACGCTTGAACTCTTAAATTTTGGAAACGACCTTATAGCATCCGTTAAACTTGCTTGAGGGTGATCTACTCGATAAACGCTAACTGCCTTTTGAATCGTCATGTTCCAAGTTGCAAAATAAAAAATAGTTGGTTAATTAAGTAAATTGACTAACAATAATATAAGTGTTTTTATTTAAAAGAGAGGAATAATAGGTGATGTCGAGAATGTCGAGAATAAGTTACAAATTACCCCATTGGGGAAGATATATATATATTTTAAATAGATATAGTAATAAAAAATAAATATATTATTCCTATATAGTAGTTTGTTGAAAATACTAGACATTCTCGACGTGATTATTTATAGTTTAATAAAACGGTTTAAATAGGGTTGAAACAATTTATTACTATTAAATAAAGTTTAAATAGGTTAAAAGATTAGAAATATTATGTCAAGTAAAGTTGTAGGCGTTTTGTTAAGCGAGGAGCACCTCGAGAAGTTCGAAATAATTGTTGAGAAAGAATATTCCGACAAATCTAAGTTGGTTAGGAAATGGATCGACGAGAATTTTAAAGAAGAATACGAAAAAGATTTGAAGGATTAGGAGGCTTTCTTTTGGTTGAGATCAAACAACAAACAGAAAACTCCATCAATTTATTCGAGAAAGATAACACTTCGGACGCGTTAATTTACTCTTTTTTGGCTTCGATAAAGAGCGAGTCTATTGGTTATCGGAACGTAAGCTTAGACCATCTAAATAAGAGGTTAGAGTATTATGGTAAGAGCGATTTGAATCGGATGATGAAGTCGGTTATAAACCTTTCTAAATGCGATATTGACGATGAGGAGAAAACTCAAATATATTTACAAATCGCTACGGAGTCTTTGAAGAGGTTTCACGTCATAACTTTAGAGGATTCCCGCCAAATGATGCTTTTTAACTCGGGTTGTTATTCCTTCGACATTTCGCGATTGGATAACTTCATTTCTAACCAAATCGAGAGTTTTAACGTGTCCCATAGGTATACTTATTGCGAAGTTATCGATTATTTAAAGAAACAAACGCTATTTCAACGGGATAAGTTGAATTACGACCCTAACGTAATAGTTTTTAAAAATGGGGTGTTTGGGATCGATGTAGATAAGTTTTACCCTCACGACAAGGAAGAGAGCCACGCGTGGCATTATTTTTTCGAAATCCCTCATAATTACAAAAACGATAAGAAATATAAATGTCCTAATTTTAAGAGAATGTTAAGAGAATGGATGAGTTTACCGTTTTCTTACGTTCGGGTACAAGACATATTCGAAGCGATTGGATTGTGTATGACTACAAACATATCTTATAAAGCTGCGTTTATGAACTACGGAAAAGCTCACACGGGTAAGACTCAATTCTTTAACATAGTTAAACACGTTATTGGGGTTAAGAACATGTCGGCGCTTACTTTACAACGGATCACTAAGAACGAATTTGGTGCGATTGGGTTGCAGTTTAAGTTGTTAAACTATTGTAGCGATTTAGGTTCGCGAAAAATATGGGATACTTCTTTGTTTAAGAATCTAACGGGGGGAGACGAATTAGTTTACGCGGAAGTTAAAGGAGGCAAACCGTTTGGGTTCAGACCGACGAGTAAGTTTTGGTTCAATAGTAATAAAGTCCCTCCTATCGAAGACATCGACGACGACGCTTTTTTCGAGCGTTTTATTATGTTTATGTTTGCGAACGTGTTCACGCGGGAGAGTTCTAAGACTTTTAGGTTAGATTATTACAAGGAAATAACCACGGATTCCGAAGAGATGCAAGGTATTATTCACGAAGCGATAAAAGGGTTGCAGAGGCTAATAAAAAGAAAGGGGTTTAGGCAGGAAATAAGGGATAACACCAAACACATTTGGAACTACGAGAGCAACGCGATTTACGCTTACATTTACGATTATTGTACGTTAGACCGGAATAGATTTATAACGGCTGACGAGTTGTACGAGGATTACATGAACAATTGTCGTGGCGTTCCTGAAACGAAAAACATACTAACTAAACAGTTCCAAAAGTTCGGGATAATAAAGAAGAAAAGAACTTCCGAAGACGAGAACAAAAAACGCCCAGAATGTTATTACGGGATTCAATTGAAGAAAAACAAAAAAGAGGATTTCGAAACGGGTAAGGTTGATATGGATAAAATATTAGTAGGGAAAACAATAATAGACGATTATAATAAAGTAGATTTTAGCGATGTAGAGAGGTTTTAAATGTGTTAATATGTCCAAAAGACGATGATTATAGAGAATGTGAACATTATCATAAAAAGAGACCATTAGGATCTCGATGTGAAATAGATTCTAAATTTAGTAGTTGTACAATGAGACAAGGTCAATCAAAAACGGAAGATGATCCTTATTATAGTAATTTAATTCAAGATACTAAAAAAGGAATAAAAGATTCAAAAATAGAAAGATTAAAAGAAATAAATCTTTTTGTTGTAGATTTTTGCGAAATAGAAACATATTACGGTAAATCGTATCCAAAAAAAGGAAAATATAAAGAATTTTTAAAAAAACATCCAGAATTGGTAAGCGAAGCTAAAAGAATTATTGTAGATTTCCAACAATCTAATCATGTGTTAATTTGTTGCATTGAATATTGTAATTATAACAAAAGGATTTGGGGAAATGGAATTCTACACCATTTCCATTACGATTGGCTTAATTTGTATAATTTTAACGATTGTGGAATAATTTGTAAAGAATGTAATGATAAATATAAGACACACGAAGGATTAATATTAATAAAAAGTAATTAATAGTGAGGTATGAATTGAAATGATTGAAGAACTTCATAGAAAGAACCCTAACCTTGAGTGGGCTAAACACGAGCTAATTTGGAGTATGATGGGAAAATATAGGATATATATAAGAATATCCGAGAAAGGAATAGAGTTTATACCCTTTACCGACATATTAGATTCGTTTGGAATGGTAAAACTCCTTACTTTTATTCAACATAAATTTAGAGATTTTTATTTTTACGAAAAGAGGGGTATTTTTGAAAGTTTATATTTAATCGAGAAAGAAATTAATACTGAGATATTATGAAATTCTTTACGGATAAAACGGTTGTAAACGATTATCTTTTAGTTAAGATAAAAGATTACCTCAAAATGGACGATTTTAGTAGATGGAAAGAGGTCTTTATAGACCCTGGAGTGTACGACCTAACAAAATCGGACAAATTCAAATGGGAAGGAAAAATAAATGTTAAAGATTTTTTAAATTCCCTTCCTGAAAACCATTACTTTTCTTTTGATTATCCTTGCGATATGAACTTAAAATATACTGATTTATTTTTAGAAAAATCGTGGATTAACGCCCTGAAATACAACGCTTACCTTCAGTATATAGTTACCGTCCAGTATGAGTTTAGTAATTATTGGAATTTTGTAGAATGGTTTGATCGTTACAATAGGTTACATATATTCTCTGGGATTATGGGTTTAGGAAATTTATGTAGATTTAGGGCCTTAAACGATTACTTAAAACACGCGTTAGATTACGCTTTTTCTAATTGTAGGCATCCAAGGATTCATATTTACGGTCTCTGTTTGAAAGCTATTCCTTACGCTTATAAATTAGCTAAGAGATATAACATTGAATTATCAATAGATTCCACCAAATGGACCCGCGCTTGCGTTAAAGAATTAAAAGATAAATACGACGGTAGAGTTTGTTGTACTACTTCAAATCGTCAGGAATTTTTTGACGAATATAAAAAAAAATTAAGAAAAGTAATAGAGGTGTATTAAACCGTGAAGGATAAACTTACGATACCAAAAAGCGTTTCGAAGCATTTATTTTTGTCGAACTTGAAACCTCAAAAAATAGACGATAAGTTATATACGAAATTTAAATTTATTAGGGCCAAAAAAAATCTCGAGGAATTTAAAGAAAATCAAAACATTTAAATAAGATCGTTGATTAATTATAATTATACAAACAAAAATAAAATTAAAAAACTAAAAAAAACTGATAAAAAAAATGAACTTTAATCCGATGGATTTAATAAACTTGAAGGAAGCCTTTTGTCCTAACACACATCCCGATTTTAAAGCTATTACCAAATTTATTTCATGGTTGATAGATATTCAACAAAACGGTTTAAGCGACGAGATGAAAAAGGCTTTAGGAAAGAATTTTGAATTAAAACAAGAAATGATTCAAAAAGCTTTTGATTTAACGGGAATGAAATTTGACTTTCAAAAAGGTGGTTAAAAAAATGGCTCAAAAAATAATTGAAGATTTTATTTGTCCTTATTGCGGAGAGGAAGTCGATGGGTACTTTAAATTTCAGATTTTTGTAAACGAAGGTACTGACGATTACGATACTGCAATAGTCTGTCCAGACTGTATTGCTACTTGGTTTACCGAGACCCCTGAGGAAGTTCAAAACATGCGAATTGTTAAATTGGAGGGAAATTAAAATGGCTTTAAAAAAGATTTTTGATGGTGTTAACGAAGAAGGAAACTGCGAAGGTTCTGGAAACTGTTGCGATTGTAATCTTTTCGATTGTTATTACAACGACACTATAAATCTTGACCTTGAAGGTTTAGAGTGGAACGCAGAAATGGATATATTGGAGGGAAATTAAAATGGTTTGTAAATATTTAAAATCCTATAGAAAAGATGGTTCTGAACCAAGATGGTGTTTAAAGAACGGGTTAAAAAATAGGAAGATTGTTGATTCTAAAACTTTAGAATTTTGTAAAGACGGAAAGCAATTTTGCTACGAGGAGGGGAAATAAATGAAAATTATAATACACATAGAACCCGATTTTAAAGAAGCCAACGTTAGAACGTTGCATTATTCCGTTAAAACCAAAAGAAATCCGAGATGGTGGGACGTTTATAGTTACGATTATTTCGTTAAAAGAAACGACCTCTCTGTTAGAAAAGGTTATATACTCGATTTCGTGTTGAAACAACTTTACGAAGCAAACCACGATGTACCTAATTGCGAAGATTGTGAACTCGTCGAGGAACCCGTAAATTACCGGCAAATGGAAGCGGAGGATCGGGACTAATGAGGCAAAATAAAACCCCTCGAAAGGTTAGAATCGAGTACGGTTCCTATTTCTCCGAAGCGATGGACGAGATGTTATTGGTGCGTTCGGTAGGGTACGGTAAACCCTCTACGGTTTATCAGAACGTAAGCGATTATTTCAAATCGAGACCCGATTTAGAACTAATTATGGGCTATGAGAACGAGAAAAATCCTATGTTAAAAGAAACGGCTAAGGACTCCGCAGGGTTTATAGGAAACAAGGAATATTTCGTTAACGCCATTACTTACAAGTTAGTTATATGCCACGATTATTACTTGCCTAAGGATAAAGACGTAAGGGAATTGTTGTCTTATTATAGGGAATGTATGGACGCCCGAAGGGATAGGAGGGGAGCGTAATGAATCAAAACTTTAGTTTCATGGAAAAATTCGTTCCGATGATTATGTCGGGAAGGAAAATAATAACTAATAGGACCGCATCGGAGTTTCGGAGTAAATGCGACGTAGGGGATCTAATGTATATATTCACGGGGATGCGGACTGATCATTGCAAAAGAATAGGGACTGCTAAGGTAATCGAGCGGGTTTTTTGGAAGTTCGAACAAGTTCCTGAAATATTTAATTATCATAATAAAAGTCCGATAGAAAGTCAAACATGGCATTCTTTTTCCTGGAGAGATGGTTTTAATTATTACTCCAATTTTAAGGATTATTTTCGAAAACATAAAAATAGGGATTTAGGTTTTTATTGTTATAGATTTAATTTTAATATTGGGAGATAATTATTAATGCCTAAAAAAGGATATAAACAAACAGAAGTACATAAAATGAAATTATCAGAAACTCATAAAAATAAAAAGAATGGAATATGGAAAGGAGATGAAGTTGGATATTTTGCATTACATACGTGGATTGATAGAAACAAACAAAAAACAGGGATGTGTATTATTTGTAATGAATGTAAAAGAACTCAATGGGCAAATCTTCATCATATAAAAAATGGAGGAAAATATTATCGAAATTTAGATGATTATTTTGAAGTTTGTTGTTCCTGTCATAGAGTATATGATAATACCATAAAATTTAACGTGGGGAGGGATAACGAATGAAAGTTGATAAATGCGACGATTGTATTCATAGATTTGGTTGGTATTGTAAAGCTTATCAAGATAATATTGATCTAATAATTGATATTTGTAAAAAAAGAGAAACGAGTAAAGCAATAGAATATAGAGTGGAACATAGGATAAAAGGAACTTACGCTGACATTTTAATTAAAACTAATCATTGGGCTATCGTTAAATTCGTACAAGACGCGTACATTATCGTTGTTAATAAGATTAAAGAATACGACCAAATTAAAAAACTTAAATTAAATTTTTTTAAAAAAATAAAAAAAGAGGTTAAATAATATGAAGTTTGGATTAATTATAAACGTTGGAAATTACAACTCTCTACGATGCGAAAGTTCGGACCATCCTACTCTTTTAGAATGCTACGAAGAATGTCTTTTTATTGTGGAGGGTTGGGACGATTACGACGCGGTAGAGTATTGGAAAAATAAATTAATTAAAAGAATATTGGAGTTGAAAAAAATATTGGAACCAAAAGAAGAAACGGACGATCATCAAACTATTGGACAAATGATGGTCGATAACGCGTTTAGTGGAGGAAACGATTAAATTATGAAAACTAAAGAAAAAGAAGTTTTTAGGACCTGGGACCAAATGTGTCTCGACAAGCTCCGGGAGATCGGAAGGTCGTCCCTGACGAAGTGGGGTAAAGCGATGGGTTACGATAATTCTACTAACATAACCCGAATGTCCCAAAACCTTTTGGAAAAGGGATTGATAAGGGACATACCAAATCCGGGCGGTAGGGTAAGAAGGTATTACGAGGCGGTCTAAATGGAAATAAACGAGCAAGTAGCGAGGGGCGTTAAATCGACCATGCGAATTATCGTGGTCGCGTTAATAATCTACTCGCATTTTATCGGAAAGGAAATAGGTCTTATCGTTTGGTTCGGGATGGAATTCGACAGGTCTACGATTCAATTGGGCGTGGTGTGGATTTGCGTGGTTTTGTTGGTTGTAAACAACTTAATCGACATTATAAACGAGAAGAAATATTACGGGTACGATTTTTTCCGGGAAAAGTTGGACGATTTGAAGGAGCGGGATAAGAAATGAGCGAGAACGATATAAGAAACATAGAATCAGATTTCGTGGAGTTTTTAGATCATATATTAAACAATGTCGACGAAGAAGAATGGGAAACACTTTTACAAGCTAAAAAAGAACAATTAGAGGGGAAGGGAAGGAAATGAGCGAAGTTCTTACTAATAGAAAACTACGATACCACGACGATCCCCACCATTATCTAAATTGGTGTAAGGTTTGTGGTTTATATTTTTGTTGGCATCCAGAATGTAAAGAACATCGAAACGATGGAAGAACAAACCATGTATTTGAACCTCAGGAGGAGGCGTTAGACGAAGATCGTTTAGAAGACGATTATTATAACGATAATTGGGATGAGATTTAAGAATGATTGAAAAAGAAATTGAACTAATGCAAAAAGTATGGAATAAGTTTTTGGAAATTCATGATCTTTTAACAGAATTGTTTTTGGAGGCAAGAGATAATAATCCTACCCATAATTATCAATTTCTAAAAGAGATTGATATTCTCCGAAATCAATATTTTAAAAGCGAACGTTATAGTATTAATAGAATTGCAGAAAAATATCATAAAAAATCCTTTCGATTTGGAAAAAATATAAAAGAGGTTAACAAAATTGAGCGAGAATAAAGAAACTGGATTAGGAATGTTTTACGGTACTATATTTGGTCCATTAAAAGAGAAGCTTCCCAAACCAGAGAAGGATGAATTTTTATTCTATTTCAAAATTGAAAATATTGGTACTGTAGATGGGGGCTATGTTAATTATGATGAGCTTCTTAAAAGAATAAATGAAAACATTAGAAAATATAAACACCATAAATCTTTAATAATAACCATTAAACCAATAAAAGATTCAAGGGATAAAGGGATGTTAAAAAATTGAGCGAGAATAATATTGAGGTATTAAAAAAATGAAAGAATTGACTTTAAAACAATTGTATGGATATTCCATAATGAAATGGGAATGTATTTTTGATAAAGTTATTAATATCGAAATAGTGAGTAAATGTGCTTTTTGTTTCGATAAAGGAAGAAATGTCGAATGTTTTAAAAAATGCAGAATTAATAAATACCTTTGCAACGAGAGCGGTACCAGTGGTTTATTTGCTAAAATAAACAATATAGAATCAGAACTTATTAGCAGAATTATAGAGCTTAGAAGGTTGTTAAAATTAGAATACAACAAACTTTAACTAATTTTTTTTTAATAATAAGATTTAAATATTTGAAAATTAATTTATTAATTGTCATAGTATTTTTCATAAAAGCGATTGGCGGGGTTTATTAGTTTTCCCCGCCTTCGCACGCTATTTTTTTTTATTCGGCCTTCCAAAAAGGTTGGGTTGATCTCTGGAAGCGTACGAACTTGAGAGATGACGTGGGGTTCGAATCCTCAAGGCTGAATTTTTTATTTATCTTTTAACAATTAAACTTATAAATTTAATTGGGATCTATTAGTTATAGATTACTTATTTGGTTTAAAAATTATGGATTCTTATCTTTTAAAAAAAAAACCAAGAAAAATTACTCCTGCTCTACGGAAATGTTTATTATGTGGAAAAGAATATCCCGCCACGCGAGATAATTTTGACGAAAGTCATGGTGATGGATATCATTGTAGGAAATGTATAAAAAAACAAAACCCACCTATGAATCAATACGAACATAATTTAAAATATTTATACGGTATTACTCCAGATCAGTACAAACTTTTTTTTAAAAACCAAAATGAAAGATGTGGTATTTGTCGTTGCACGTTAGACCAAATTTTCTTTGATAAAAGACGCGTAAATAAAAGTTTTGATATTGATCACGATCATAAAACAAAAAAGGTTAGAGGTTTGTTGTGTGGCAGTTGTAACATGGGATTAGCTGTTTTTAAAGACAATCCTTTCGTGTTAATTAACGCGATAAAATATTTAAAAAAAAATAATAGTAAAAATAGGGAAAAGAAAACTTTATAATACGGTCCTATTAATTGCTATAAAAAAGGCGTATAATTTAAAATAAACAAAATAAAAAGGAGGAAAAATAAATGAAAATATTTGAAGAAAACGGTAAAATTAGGTTGCAATTGATGAACATGGAAACAAATATAATGTTATTCGATTTTACCGTAAAAAAAGAGTTTTATAACGAATTAAAAGAGCATATTATCGAACATTTGAACGGTTTTGAGGCGAAAGAATAAACGATGGAAAATTTAATAAAAAAGATAAATAATATAGAGAAAAATACTGGTCAAGTAGAAAGAAACTATCGATTAGGAGGTTCTTTATGGTACATAGGATATTTTGAATTGTTTGTAGATGGGCACAGAGCAAACGGAAAAGAAATAGAAATTTTCTTAAAATTAAAGGAGGAGTTTGATAATATATGAAAAACAAAATAGAAGGAGGATGTGGCAAAGACGACAACGTATCGGCTTTTTACGACTATATCTACACCGCCCATAACGCTTTCGCTCGTTTATGGATAAACGTTCCGCAAGGGCATAAAATAACTATAATTTCCAACCAAAAAGTTCAGGACGCGTGTAAAAAAAACATAACTCAATTCGCTTTTCCTGGAAAGGAAGTACCTATTAAAAAAATAGAAGAAACGAGAATAGAAGGTTATAAATGGTCTTATTACTTCATTCCAGAAAATAAACTTTCTAAAACAAAATTGAAGTTTTACTGGGTTAACGAGTTCGATTGGATAACGAAACTCGATTGGATAAAAGAATGGAAGATCGACGATTCTTATATCGACGTTTTAGTTTTCGAAAACGATAAGGGCGCGCAAATACACACGGGGTTGTTGACGCTATCGTGAGCGATATTAATTTGGAACTATTAATGACTCAATTAGTAGAATATAATCTAAAAGTAGAGGCGTTGGAAAAGAAGTTTGATGATATTAACGAATGGAAACAAAAAGAAACGATGTTATTGGAACTTTTTAAGGGACAAATCGCCAATCTAACTACTCTTTTTCATACTACAAACAATATATTAGGGGAATATACTCTAAAACATAACGAGCTTCAGTTAGGTTTTGATAGGCATGTACAATGTATGCATGGAGAGTGTAGCGAGATGACGGAAAAGATGGAATTATGTAAAGAATGTTTATATAAAAATAATTTTGACGATAATACATGCGGGGCATGTAAACCAAATTCTCCACAAAGTAGATTTAAACAAAAAGGTTCGGGGTACGAGAACTCGCGGGATTCAAGTATGGAAGGGGGAGAGTCGATCCATATTGCGTCACCTACCGACTCGAAATATCCCGAATCTAAGTATTACGAATACGAAGAAAATGGACGTAAAATCAGAACTCGAAAAAAACGACCAGATTTGTTAGACGATGTATTATATCGTTATCAAGACAAGATAACGCCTGAATATACCATCCCTGAGTGTTGTAAAGCGTTAGACGCTTTCTTTAAACCTAAAGAAGCCGAGCCAGAGAAGGATTCGGAGGGCGAGAAAGCTCGTAGCTTAAAAATCGGACTGCAGAACGTGGTTAAAGCGTCCCTAAACGAAAGTGGTGGGGATGTTGGTTCGAATCCAACCGAGAACTCGAAACTCCCCGTTCCTGCTGATATGGCTGATTTAGACGAATTAGAAAGACGGATACGCCCCGAATCTATGGAAAGAGCAGATTGTTTATTCTGGACACCAATTCATAGATGTAATCATTATAACGAACGTTTAAATACGGGAAATCTAAACTGTCGCGTGTGTGGAATATATAAACCAACCGAGCCAGAGATAATAGGTATTGTTAAAGAGATAGAAGGAGATATTGCGAAGGTAGTACTTTACCCCTCCACGATTACCGATACGAAGGGAAAAGTGTGGATACACCCAGAAATTATGAAAAATGTATTAATCGAGGAGTTCTTAGTCGATCTAAAAGAAAAAATGCCTTACAAATGGAGTAAAGAATACATAGAGAAATGGCAGGGGCGGCTAAAGAAATGAAGATATTAGTCATAGGAGCACACCCGGACGACGAAGTCCTCGGATGCGGAGGAGTTGTACAAAAACACGTAGACCAAGGCGACTCCATCGAAATTTTAATAGCAACCGTAGCATCCGAAAAATGGTCGGACGAATATCGCGAAAAAAAAATCCAAGAACAAAAAAAAGTAGACGAGTTCTTAGGGATCGACAAACGACACAATTTAGGTTTTGAAGTCCTTTCCCTGAACAATTTACCTATGGGAGAATTTAACGCCAAATTTTACGAGACCATAAAGGCAGTAAATCCCAACGTAATATACACCCACTTTAACCGCGAACTAAACGAGGAGCACAACCTCGTTTCCATCGCCACTTTAGTAGGGACCCGCGTTCCGAACAAATCCACTATTTACGCGTACGAGTACCCCCACACGCGGGACTCTTTAGAGCCGTTTAAACCGAATTATTACGTAGAATTATCATGGAAACAATTAGAAAAAAAGATCAACGCGTTCCAAATGTACGAATCGGAAGTGAAATACGGTTGTAATCCCCGTAGTCTTGTATCCATAAGAACGTTAGCGAAATATAGAGGCTACGACGTTGGAGTAGAATACGCCGAAGCGTTTAAACAAATAAGGAGGATATGGTAATGATTTTAAGAAGCGTTGGCGTACACGAAGTAGACCTAATCGAGAGGCTATTCCAAGAAACCTACGGGAGAAAACAAGGGATAGAATATTGGAAGTGGTGCTTTCAAAACCCTTATGGATACGTAAACGCGGGCGTGTTCGACGTAAATCGGTTGGTTGGATATTACTCGTGTAGTTTAACGGCAAATTCGGGTTGTATGCGTTCCGCTATGACTCACCCCTATTATAGAAAAAAAGGGATTTATTTAGACATTACGAGAGATTTACACCATCGAGTTTCGCTTCTAAGAGATTACGTTTACTTGTTTAGCAACGCGACGATTAGACCGATCCATTTAGAAAAGGAAGGATATACCGAAGCGTATCAGGTTAAAGAATATAGAATTCCGATAGAGAAATCTTCCAGAGATATACCGTTTTTAGGATTTAACAATTTGTCTATTTACGATAAATGGAGATACGAAAAACATCCTTTCGTAGATTATTTTATAGATTATAGAGGCGTTCTTAGTAGTTTTAAGGAACGAATGCAAATCATAGATTACGATTTTACCAACTTAGAAAAAACCATAGAATTGGCGATCTTTCAGGGACATCTTAGAAACAAAAAATTCGTTTCTTTTTGGTCCGAAATCGATTTAGATTACCCTTCTATATTATTACCGTTATGGAAACACTACAAGGTTTTAAACGAAGACAAAATAACGATAAAAGAGTTGTTAAAAAACGACGAGTTAAGGATGGGGATGTCGGATGTCTACTAAAATAATTGCCGAGTTCGGAGTTAATTGGAAATCGATAAAAGAGTTCGAAGACATGGTCTTATTATGTAGAGCGTTAGGAATTAAACACGTTAAAATGCAAATGTGGAAAAAAGAGCAAATCCCCGAAAAATTAAAAGAATTAAGAACGATGTACATCGGTCCTGGACGCGCTAAGTATTGTTTTAAGTTCGCAAAAAAACACGGCATAGAATTGTTTTATAGCGTATTTTATCCAGAAGCCATCGATATTTGCGAAAAAATAGGGGTCAATTTTTACAAAATACGATTCGACGATCGAAACGATTATCCCCTTTATAAACGCCTAAAAAGAACGAAAAAAACGATTTTTGTTTCTTGTCGGGACCCTAAAGACACGCTTTATTTCAACTTAGCGAACTACCAAAAAAGGGTTAATTTTTTGTATTGCGTTCCTAAATATCCCGCTAAAATTGGAGATTATAGGGATCTTAGGCGATTAATTAAATACAATGGAATCTCAGATCATACGCTTGATTTAGAACTATTCAAATATTTTTATACTCAACGAGACGTAAGACCAAACATGGTTAAATGGTTCGAGATGCACGTTAAGACGGACGACGATTGCTTCGAGAAGGCGTGGTCTAAAAGTTTTAAACAACTAAAGGAGGTATTAGACCCATGAAAAACATCGATTATAAAAAATTAAGCTATTATAGAACGACCGTCCCTATTTATAAATCTCAAAACGAAATAAAAAAGGTATTACAAAAATTTGGTTTGCAAGGAGAGAGATTTACTATATATAAAGGAATAGGTGTTATAGAATTCGTATTACTTAAAGAAGGAAAAGAGATGGCTTTCAGGTTCAAGTTCGATTTACCAGAAAAAGAAATCCATCAAAGACAAGTTTATAGAACGTTATTTCATTATTTAAAAAATCGTTTTATGGCCGTAGAATTTGGAATCACAACGGTTGAAAAAGAATTCCTCCAAGAATTAGTTCTTAAATTACCTGATGGGCGCGATATTACGGTAAAAGAGCTCGTAGAAGATCAATTGAGTCAATTAGAATTCAAATCTACTTTACAACTACCGTTCAAAAAGAGGGAGGACCTACCGTGAAAAAGTTGGCTAAACGATTGGATAAGTTCGCAGACGTATACTTAATTAAACTATCTAAATGGACGCGGGAAGTGTTGTACGATTTTATAACGAAATTAGCGGAGGAGATTAGAGATCATGGAAAGATGTAAAATATTAGTTCCAATTGGATGTAGGTCCGACGAGGGTTTATCTGCTCCAATTATTAAAAGGTTGAGAGAAGACGATTTTTTCGACGTAAGAACGTTCATCTTAAATCCCGCGATATTTTACGGGAGCTACGGTTATTCCGAACAAGAAATATGGGGTTTTAGACCAGATTTAGTTTTTATTACGGGAGATCGAATCGAAATGTGCGCAGCAGCTTGCGCTGCTTTTCACAACCGCGTTCCAATAGCTCACTATTTCGCGGGAGTTCTAAGTTATCCCTTGTCTACTTTAGACGACGTAAACCGTCATTGTATTTCTCTATGGTCGGACGTTCAGTTCGTAGAATCTCTCGAATGTAGATTTAACGTCGACCAATTGTTATATAGCGTTGCGAAAAGACCTAACGTTCACGTGGTTGGGATTACCCATTTAGAAAACTTGGAAATCGACGAGTCTTTAGTTCCTAAAAAGGAATACGATTTGGTTTTGTACAATCCCACGACCATATATAGAGAAGATATCGTTAATATCGCCCGTAAAAGATTTTATAAAAATACGATTTGGATCGGTCCTAATCCTGATCCGTCTTTTTTTGACATTAAGAAAGTATCTGAAACGAAAAGTTTTTGGCTTACTCCAAAAGGATTTAAACCGAATCCTATATTATTTGCGTATTACGATAATTTACCGAGACCGCAATTCCTCGGACTCCTAAAGAATTGTACGAGGTTTATTACCAACTCCTCGGCAGCAACCTACGAAGCGCCTTATTTTTTAAAAAAAGAACAAATAATTACGGTCGGGGATCGGAACAAAAATCGTACCCAATTCGAATACAAAAAATCCCGAAGGGATAAAAAAACCGATAAATTAGCTTCGGAAAAAATAATAGAAATATTAAAAAATTGGTGGTTAAAAAAGAATGTGTAAACATAGATGGCGCGAAATTTCGCGAGTAAATATTTTTCCTAACAAAGTTAAAATCGTTTATCAATGCATAGATTGTCCGTTAAGAATACCAAGGACGTACGATAAAAATGAAAAATAAAATAAACGAAAATTGTAAGGATTGTAACCATTTAGAAACGATCGAAGAGATCGAAGGAGTAAGTCCGTTGTGTGGTTTTGCTCTTTCGTTAGCTCATTGGCAGGACTCTAAGAATTGGCCGCGAGACGGTTTTAAATCTTGTCCTATAAAAGGTTTAGATTACAAAGAAGCAAACGATTATTATTTTAACAATAAGAGGGCGTATGAAAGTGAAAAATAAAAGAGATAAAAATTTCGAGAACTTAATGAGAAATAACATGGAATGTTATTCTTGTGGAAGAGAATTAAATCAAGTTAGTAAAAAAAAATATAGAAAATGGAACCTTGGGGAAATTGCCTTTCAATGTAAACAATGTAAAAAAGAGGAAAAATAATGAAAAATAAAAAAACTGTTTACGCCGTAATACCCGCCAGAAAAGACTCCAAACGAATCCCTGGAAAAAACAAAAAGATTTTTTGCGGTAAGCCTTTAATATCCTGGACGATCGAAGAGGCTTTAAAAGTTAAGGAAATAGACCATATAATCGTAAGTTCGAACGACCGCGACGTTTTAGCCATAGCAAATTCTTACGACGTTATAGTTCACAAACGCGACGAAATACTCTCTGAAGACGACGTTCCCGGGCATTTAGTTTCTTTAGACGCGATGGAATCCATGGACGCTAAAGAAGATTCGACCGTAATTTACCTACAACCTACGAGCCCTTTAAGAACCGCTAAAGACGTTGCGGGTTGTTATTACCACTACAAGATTATGGATTGCGATTCGGTAATTTCTTGTTATCGCAATTCTAAAGCGTATTACAGCTTTAAATTGGCTCAGGGGTTTTTAGAGCCCCTATTCTATGGAAATTATTTGAACCAACAATCCCACAACTTACCGGAAGCGTTCGTTCCTAACGGGGCAGTATATATAATCTCGTTGGAATATTTAAAACTATACGGTACGGTTTACACGCCTCGGACTAAGGCGTTCGTTATGAGTAGGATAAACTCCGTGGACATAGACGATTACGCCGATTGGTTGTTTGCGGAGTTTTTAATGAGAGCGAGGTTATCGAAAGAAAAATGAGCGAATTTAAGAAATTTGATATTAGAACGCTTGAAGGAAAACAAGCTTACAAAAATATCCCTGAAGATAAAACAATTACTTGGGTTTCTAAGAACGAATTTATGATTAGCGATGAAGAAATCGATCTTAATCCATACGATTATTCTATGGATGAAGTTTACGATTCCAAGGAGGATGATTTAATATAAATGTTAGAAATTAACGAGTTAAAAAAAGAATTTGTCGTAAAATTAAAATATTTTAGAAAGAGGAATTTGGACGTGTTAGATTATTGCGCTCTAATAGATTTGGATAAAATAATATCAGAATACGATCCCGAATATAAAAATCCGTATCAATTAAAATTAGAAAAACAGTTGAATGAAAAATGAACGCGCCAAAATGCCCAGATTGTGGTCGGAATATGATTAAAGCTAAACGCCCGTGTTTAAAGAAAAGATATTTTTATATGTTAAATTTTCAAGGGAAATGGTGGGTTTGTATATATTGTTATCATTTTTGGACAGATAAAGGGTTAAAAAAGGAGAGAAAAAATGCCGAAAAATAAACCTATAAGATGCATCTATTGCGGTAAAAAACAAGCCTTCTCATCGGTCCCTCCTAACGACAAATTGTTAAACCACTCCCAATTAAATAAAGAATGGTATTTTTGCGGTAAATGTATGTCTTACTTCCAAAAGGAGGCGACCTAAAACGGAAGAACTAACCGATTCCTTCCTAATAACTTCCTATTTACAAGAGGTTAGAAAACGCTCCACAGGAGCCTTCGAAAACAACAAATCCATCCTACGCCATTTTTTCAAGCGTATCGATAAACCAATTGACGAGATTAACACCATCGACGTTCGAGATTACTTCGTGAAATTTATCGACAAACAAAACGTACAACTTAACACCAAGGAAACCAAACGGTTTACGCTCGTTTCTTTCTTTAACTACGTGACGAAAATGTACCTCGCAAACGATAAAACTTACAACAATCCCGTTCCTTCTAAAAAAATATTTCAGTTTACTAAGAAATCGACCGACATCAAAAGGTTTTCCCAAATAAATTTACAAATATTATCGAAAAAACAAATAGACGAAATTCTAAATTACGCCGAGGTAAACGCGGATTTAAGGGCTTTAACCGTGTTGTTATTGGAAGTTTACACGGGTGCCCGAATTAGCGAAATTAGAACGCTTTTACGGGAAGACGTTCACTTAGACGAGAGGTTTCTCGAAACGGGTTTTACCATAGACGCCCGAAAATCCACCCTCAACAAAGAATCGGGTTTGATATTTTTTTACCCCGAAATAATCGTTCCTTACCTTAAAAAATACGAGAAAACCTTAGAAAATAGCAAGTGGTATTTTCCCGGTTATGGCGACCAACCTCTATCTCCCGCGAGCGTTAGAAAGATTTACGTCGAGATTAGGAAGGAAATAGGGGTTTATTTTAGTTGGCATTATTTCAGGAGGTCGTTAATTACCGAACGGCGTAAAATAGGGTGTCCAGAGGACGTAAGCGAGGGTTTGATGTGCCACGCCAGTAGTTCCGTGGAGGGCGAGTCGTACGTCAAACTAACCGTTAAAGAAAAACGGGATTTGTACGACAAATGGGACCCTTATAAAAATTTAGAATTCTTCAAAAGTTTTAAATAGTATTATTGTTTTATTATAATTAACAAACAATTAGGTTTTAAATAATGAACGATAAAAAGAAAATTAAAAAATTAGCTAAGGAATCTTTAGAGGATAAATGGTATCCTCTCAAAAGAGGAGACAAAGGTATTTCTGTTCGAGATGGTTGCGCTTTCTGTAAAAATATAAAAAAGAAAGGTTGTAAGAGTTGTTACATCGAAAAAATAGAGCCTAATTTTTGTATGTTTCTATCAGAGAAAGATATTGATTACATTATTAAATTTTTAGAACAATTAACTAAATTTGGAGAATTGTAAAAAAAATGTTAGAAAAGCCGAGTAGAAAGGCGGGAGAAACTTCGGAAGGACCTTTTAAATTATTTTTCTTCTTTTTTTTTAGTTTTACATCAATTTTGTTTGTTACCTTCCTTAGCTTAATAGATATGGACATACTCCTTTTACTCCCGCCCTACAAATTGGCGTTTCTAACGCTATTATTTTTATATTACGGATATTATCTAATTACGTGGTATTTGGTTCGGAAAGCCCGTTCCAAACGCGTAGAAACCGAATCTAACCGAAAAGATTTAAAAACAACTATTAAAAATTAAAAAAACACGAGGTTAAATATCATGGACAAAGAAAAAGCTATAATTCAGATTATAGAACAAACGGGACTCGAGAAAAAAGAAATCCAAAAACTCGTTAAAGGTAAAATAGAAGAGTATAAGGGATTAATTACAGAAGAGGGCGCATTGTA